>Ga0318543_10000533_pt1 | contig 9534 bp, 9 predicted proteins | sample GRESIP168b4f24_FD_203487 | JGI IMG/M metagenome (GOLD analysis project Ga0318543, IMG submission 203487) | Tropical soil microbial communities from Luquillo Experimental Forest, Puerto Rico - GRE.SIPMG.168b4f24 | ecosystem: Environmental > Terrestrial > Soil > Tropical forest > Bulk soil | place... | reverse complement strand
GCCGTTCGCCACGGCCATCGCCTGGGTCAGGGTTTGGCCCGCGATGCTGGAACCGAGTGTGCCCGCCCGCGGGTTCGTGGAGATCGTGACCGAGGGCCGCGCCGCATGCGAGGGCGTGACCGCGCTCGCCCCGAACTCACGAAGACTGGACGAGAAGGTCGGCGGAATGAGCAACTCCCCATACGCCCGGGCGGTGTCCAGCAGTCGCTGCGCCTCGTCATGGGACACCACCCGGACGTCGAACTTGTTCTTGTCTAACCCGCTAACCAGGCCGTCGGCAATCTGCGTCCCAAACGGTCCGGCATCCTCGTTCACCACGGCGATGGGGAAATGCCGCAGGTTGGTCGAAGGGTTCAAGATGCCCCCAAGGTAGAGGGCGCACAGTGCCGACATCAGCGCCAACGTGACCACGATGGGTAGCGCCCAGAACCGCACGGTCCGAATTTCCTTGATGTTGTGCTTCGGATTAGGCGCAGCGTGCCGCGGCTGCGATTGAGACATGCGGGCTCCTGTCTGTCGTGCGTGCCCACTCTATGTCGTCTCAGTCGCCCAACTGTGCATGCATCTCCCAGATCAGCAGCTCCGACGGCTCGCTCGCCGTCACCCGCCGGCCATCGGCGTCGGTGAACCGGACCGCGTCGCCCTCGTCGAGGTCGCCGATTCCCTCCGCGCTGAGGCGGCCGCGCGCGACGAATATGTGCAGGTAGGGAGCCTCCGGAAGGCTCAACGCGTCGCCGGGTTGCAGCCGTGTGCCGTGCAGCGCGGTATCGCGGTTGTGTAGCGTGATGGCCGCCTCATGACCGGGTATGCCTGAGGCGATGGTCACAAGTTCGGCGTTCAACAGTTCGGAGTCAATCTCCTGCTGTTGGTAGCTCGGGTCGATACCTGCCTCGTCGGGGACCACCCACATCTGCACGAAATGCACCGGCTCCGTTGCGGAGTCGTTCCTCTCCGAGTGCAGGATGCCGCTGCCCGCGGACATGCGTTGCGCCAGACCGGGATAGATCACTCCCCGGCTGCCGGTGGAATCCTCATGCGTCAGTTCTCCGCGCAAGACCCACGTCACGATCTCCATATCCCGGTGGTGGTGGGTGTCGAATCCGGTTCCGGGGGCAACGATGTCGTCGTTGTTGACCAACAGCAGCCCGTAGTGGGTGTTGCCGGGATCGTAGTGGTCGCCGAAGGAGAACGAATGTCGGGATGTCAGCCAGGACGTCGCGGTGACGGACCGCTCGGCCGCACGCCGAATCTCCGCGGTTGCAGGCATGGGCCCAGCCTAATCACGCCACCCCGGTGGTGAGCAGTCCCTGCGCGTGCCGCAGCGCGGCATCAAGCGCGGCCAGGGTCAGCCCGGAGGAACGGCCCAGGTGGATCTCGATTTGGTACTCCGGCTGGCCGTCCTGGCCGAAAATCGGAAGCACGACGAATTCCGTTGAGGCCAATTCCGTTTCGAGGACGTCTGTGACCGATCGCAGGGTCTCCATGGTCATCAGGGTGGTGCGTTGGCGGGTCACCTGGGCGGTCGGTTCCAGCGATGCCAGGACGTCAGCCAGACGGTTGTGCAGCGACTGGTGGGTGTCGTCGAACCGCCACGCGCCGTATCCGTGGGCTCGGATATCGGCGAGCACCCGTTGGTGGTGGGCGATTTCGCCGCGGGTCAGTCGTGGCATGACGCGATGCAGCCAGGCCCGGACGAAATCCTCGTCGCGCCAGGCCATCGCGACGAGGCCGAACGGTGGGTCGACAGGGAAGCGTTGGCCTCTAAGCGCAGGAGTATGTCGCGGCGGCGAGCTGCAGGATCTCATCGCGATCGGCCGGCAGGATGAACCCGGATTCGATCGCCCCGTCCAGTGCCGCCGTGAAGCTGTCGAGGTAGTGCTCGGCCCCGCCCGGATAGAGGCGGTCCAACGTGGCGGCGTCGAAGGGTTCGCCGGATCCGAAGATTGCCGCCAAGATGCTCTCGCCGGCACCGAGGCCGGAGGTTCGCGCGATCGGCACGTCCACCCACGGCGTCCTGACGCCGCCTTGGGCCACGCCGTTGGTATCCAGGATGGGCAGGGGCTGATCGCTGTGGTGCACCCCGATGGGTTCGGCCGTCGGCGCGGGGTCGCCGGTTTGCACCCACGTGTTGAGCGCGTCGATTGCCGCCTGCACCACGTAGTGGTGTTGCGGCGCGAAGTTGATGTAGTGCTCCAGCTCCTGACCCATCAGCGTGTTGGTCGGCGCGTAGGCCGCCAGGATGGCATCGAGGGGCGCGGAGCCGCTGTCGATGGGCGCCACCTGGATCGTGTAGTTGTCGGCGTGCGCGGCGCCGGCGATCTCCCAGACCCGCAGCAATTGATGGTCGGGCTGCCTGGCGAAGTAATAGCCCTGCCGATCGGCGCCGATGAGGTCGGTTTCGGTGATGATCGTGACGAGCGGGACCCGCAGGTCGCGACGAAAGGGGACCGCCTGCGGTGCGCCCGTCTGCGACTCGTCGAAAATGGAATTGCCGTCCAGCGGTGCGGCCGACGCGAACCGCGAATGCACCAAGAAGCCGTCGTAGCTTTGGGCCAGCGGATCAACGGCGTTGATGTAGGTCGTCAGGAACATCGCGGATTGCGATTCGCCCACGGCGACCACGTGCTGCACGGGCAGATCGCCCAGCGCGCCATTGCGGACGAGCTCGCCGGTCTGGGAAAAGATGTCGTAGGCGAAGGCGTCGCCCGGGTGGCTCAGCGACGCATACCGCGCCGGGTCCTGGCTTTTCAGCGACATGTCGAAGCCGAGCAGGCTCGCGCCGCCCTCCACCCCGACCTGCTGGGCCGAGACCGCGACGTAGGCGTAGCCCGCGCGAAGGATCTCGCGGTGCGCCATCATCCACACGGCCGGGGCATCGATGCCGCCGCTGACATTGAGCCATTCGACGAGCACCGTCCCATTGAACTGCGCCGGATCGGCCGGGGTCAGCGCCACGATCCGTGTCGTGTATTCGGCGGTCGCACTGGGCGTTACGCTCCAACGGCCGTCGGCACCCAAGTCGGTTGTGGGCGTGTAGGACGACGCCGTTCCGGAGATCAAGAACTCATCGGCGATGCAGCCCACGTCAGCGATGTCGAAACCGCCCAGCAGGAGAAGGGGCTGCCCGGGCGCGGGTGTGACGAGCGTGGGATTCGGCATCCTCACAGTGAACCAGGCAGCCCGAACTTCGGGAACAACGCGCCGTCGAGGAATGCCACGACATGCGACACCCGATCTTCGTTGATGTCCAACACGTGCAGCTGGAACGGCAGATGCAGGTCGCCCGCACGCATATACATGGCGGCGGCGGGCTGACCGTTGGCGATCAACGGAATCATGCGCATGTCGCCCGGAGATTCGGCGGGGCACTGCTGGTGAATGAGCGTGATGATGTTCTGGGGACCCTGGTACCAACCTGTGTAGGGGGGCATTTCCCAGATCGCCTCGGCCGTGAACAGCTCCACCAGGCGGTCGATGTCGTAGGCCTCGAAGGCGGCGATGTAGCGGTCCAGCAGGTCCTGCGCCTCCGCCGAATCCGGCGGCGTCAACGGATCGGAGGAGGTGGGCCCGACCGCCTCCAGCTGGGACCGGGCCCGCTGCAGCAGGCTGTTGACGGCGGTCGTGGTGGTCCCGACCGTTGCGGCCACTTCGGCGGCCTTCCACTGCAGCACGTCGCGGAGGAGCAGCACGGCCCGTTGCCTGGGTGAGAGGTGCTGCAGCGCGGCGACGAACGCCAACCGCACCGACTCACGCGACCCGACGATGACCGAGGGGTCTGCGGGATCGTCCGCCTGGTCCGGCAGCGGTTCCAGCCATGCCACCTCGCGGCGTTCCACCAGCTCGGCGGTCGGGTCCGAGCTGGATGCGCCCAGCCCGGTCGGCAACGGCCGGCGCTGCCGGCCCTCCAGCGCGGTCAGACATGTGTTGGTCGCGATCCGATGCAGCCAGGTCCGCATCGACGACTTGCCTTCGAACCGGTCGTAGGCCTTCCACGCCCGCAGCAGTGTCTCCTGCACCAGATCCTCGGCGTCGTGCAACGACCCGGTCATCCGGTAGCAGTGCGCGAGCAATTCACGACGGTACGGCTCGGCACGGGTCTCGAAGCCCCCGCCGGCCGCCGCGCCACCTTCAGATTTTTCGGTGAGCAGCTCCACGTTGATCGAGCCTACGCAGTGTCGCCGACACCCTAGAACCAAAGGCCGGTCCCCCCAGGCACTACGCTGCCCGTAATGAGTACGACCCGCACTGAACAGAACTTTGGCGGCGTCGGCGGCGTGCGCATCGTCTACGACGTCTGGACGCCGGACACCCCGCCGCGGGCGGTGGTCGTGCTGTCGCACGGCCTCGGCGAGTATGCCCGACGCTACGACCACGTCGCGCAGTTCTTCGGCGACGCGGGGCTGGTCACCTACGCCCTGGACCACCGAGGGCACGGCCGCTCCGACGGCAAGCGGATGCTGGTGCGCGACATCTCCGAGTACACCGGCGATTTCGACACCTTGGTCGGCATCGCCACCCGGGAGCACCACGGCCTCAAGTGCATCGTGCTCGGGCACAGCATGGGCGGTGGGATCGTGTTCGCCTACGGCGTCGAACGCCCGGACAACTACGACATGATGGTGCTGTCGGCGCCGGCGGTGGCGGCCCAGGACCTGGTGTCGCCGCTGATGACGGTCGCCGCCAAGGTGCTCGGTGTTCTCACGCCCGGTCTTCCGGTGCAGGAACTCGATGTCGAGGCCATATCGCGCGACCCCGCGGTGGTGGCGGCCTACAACGACGACCCGCTGGTCTACCACGGAAAGGTCCCGGCCGGCGTCGGCCGCGCGCTGCTGCAGGTCGGCGAGACCATGCCGCAGCGGGCACCGGCATTGACCGCGCCGCTGCTGGTGGTGCACGGCGACGCCGATCGGCTGATCCCCGTCGACGGCAGCCGCCGCCTGGTCGAATGCGTGGGGTCCACCGACGTCGAGTTGAAGGTCTACCCCGGGCTGTATCACGAGGTCTTCAACGAGCCCGAGCGCGCCCAGGTGCTGGGCGACGTGGTCTCGTGGATCCTGAAACGCCTGTGACCGGCCGTCGGCAGAATGTCGCATCGCTCCCGTAGTTTGGCGATATGACCGACGACAAAATGCTGGCGCGGATAGCCGCGCTCCTACGTCAGGCCGAAGGCACCGACAACGCGCACGAGGCGGACGCCTTCATGAGCGCCGCGCAACGGTTGGCGACGGCGGCCTCCATCGACCTCGCGGTGGCGCGGTCCCATGCGGCCACGCGCTCGGCGGCGCAGGCCCCGACCCAGCGGACAATCACCATCGGGAACGCGGGCACCAGGGGGCTGCGGACGTATGTGCAGCTCTTCGTGCTGATCGCGGCGGCCAATGACGTGCGCTGCGACATTGCCTCGAATTCGACGTTCCTCTACGCCTACGGGTTCGCCGAGGACATCGACGCGAGCCACGCCCTGTACGCCAGCCTGGTCGTCCAGATGGTGCGCGCGTCGGACGCCTACCTCGCTTCCGGTGCCCACCGGCCCACCCCGACGATCACCGCCCGGCTCAACTTCCAGCTCGCGTTCGGGACCCGCGTCGGTCAGCGTCTCGCCGAGGCCCGCGAATATGCCAGGAGCGAGGCGACCAAGGACCGCCGTCGCCCGCCCGGCACCGCTATCGCTTTGCGCGACAAGGAGATCGAACTAAAAGACTACTATCGCAGCGCGTCGAAGGCGCGCGGAACTTGGCAAGCCCATCGGGCGACGGCCGGATATTCGTCGGCGGCCCGACGCGCGGGCGACCGGGCCGGTCGGCGGGCGCGGCTGCACAACAGCCCCGAACTGCCCGGTGCGCGGAGCGCATTGGACCGGTGACGCGGGCCGGTGCACAGGAACCGTCCGGGAGGGATTCCCAGCGCGCCAAGGTCTATGCGGCTGAGGAGTTCGTCCGGACGCTCTTCGACCGCGCCGCCGAGCATGGATCGCCCGCCGTGGAGTTCTTCGGCACGCAGTTGACGCTGCCGCCCGAGGGACGGTTCGGGTCGGTTGCATCCGTGCAACGCTACGTCGACGACGTGCTCGCGCTGCCGGCCGTGCGGCAACGTTGGCCGGACGTGTCGTCGCTGAGAGTGCGGGCGCGACGAGCCGCCACCGCGGCGCACTACGAAAACCGTGATGGCGCAGGCATTATCGCCGTTCCCGATCGTCACGCCGCCGACTGGGCGCTGCGCGAGCTGGTGGTGCTCCATGAAGTGGCGCACCACTTGTGTCGGGCCGAGCCACCCCATGGTCCGGAGTTCGTCGCGACGATCTGTGAGTTGATGGAGCTGGTGATCGGACCGGAACTCGGCCACGTGTTGCGTGTGGTGTACGCGAAAGAGGGTGTGCGATGAGCGAACTCGACGCCGACGAGCGCGCCCGCGAGATCGAGACTCAGATGACCGACGACGAGCGGTTCTCGCTGATTGTCGGGGTGATGGGTGCCGGCGAACTGTGGCCGCGCCGGGATGAGCGGATCCCGCCAGGTGTTCCGATGAGCGCAGCGTTTGTCCCGGGAATTCCCCGGCTCGGCGTCCCGGCGTTGTTGATGAGCGATGCCGGCCTCGGCGTCACCAACCCCGGGTACCGCCCGGGCGACACGGCCACCGCGCTGCCCTCCGGGCAGGCGCTGGCCGCGAGTTTCAACCCGTCACTGGCCCGCACCGCCGGCGCGGTGATTGGTCGCGAGGCCCGCAGCCGCGGATTCAACGTGCAACTCGCGGGCGCGATGAACCTCGCGCGCGACCCGCGCAACGGGCGCAACTTCGAATACCTTTCCGAAGACCCGCTTTTGACCGCGACGATTGCCGCGGAGTCGGTCAACGGGATACAGCAACAAGGCGTCATTTCGACGGTCAAGCACTACACGCTGAACTGCAACGAAACCAATCGGCACTGGCTGAATGCGGTCATCGATCCCGACGCGCATCGGGAATCCGACTTGCTGGCCTTCGAGATGGCCATCGAGCGCTCGCAGCCCGGCGCCGTGATGGCGGCCTACAACAAGGTCAACGGCGACTACGCCGGCGCAAACGACGTCTTGATCAATGCGGTGCTGAAAGGTGCCTGGGGATATCGCGGTTGGGTGATGTCCGACTGGGGTGCGACACCAAGCTGGGAATGCGCGCTCAAAGGTCTCGACCAGGAGTGCGGCGCACAGCTCGATGCGTTGCTGTGGGAGTCGGAGGCGTTCGGCGAGCGCCTGCGGGCCGCCTATGCCGACGGCAGGTTGCCCAAAGAGCGCCTGTCGGACATGGTCCGGCGGATTCTGCGTTCGATGTTCGCGGTCGGAATCGATCGGTGGGAAGCGGCACCCGTGCCGGATCTGTTCGCACACAACGAGATTGCGTTGCAGATCGCACGACAGGGAATCGTTCTGCTGGCCAATCGCGGGGCGCTGCCCTTGGCGGCCGATACGCCGGCGCGCATCGCGGTCATCGGCGGCTACGCCCATCGGGGCATACCGACGGGCTTTGGGTCTAGCGCTGTCGTCCCCTCGGGCGGCTACGCGGAGGTGATACCGATAGGCGGACCCGGCCCGATGGCCTCGTGGCGCAACCTGTACCTACTACCATCTAGCCCGCTCGACGAGCTGAGAACGCAATTCCCCAAGGCGCACATCGAGTTTGATCCGGGTATCCGCCCGGCGGACGCGGTGCACGCGGCGCGCCGAGCGGACATCGCGATCGTGTTCGGGATTCGCGTGGAAGGGGAGGGATTCGACAGTCCCGACCTGTCGCTACCCTGGGGCCAGGACGCGTTGATTGCCGCCGTCTCGGCCGCCAACCCGAATACCGTCGTGGTGCTAGAGACCGGTAACCCGGTGGCCATGCCCTGGCACGACTCGGTGAACGCCGTTGTGCAGGCTTGGTATCCGGGTCAGGCCGGCGGCCGGGCCATCGCGGAAATCCTTGCCGGCCAGGTGAATCCGTCGGGTCGGCTGCCGATCAGCTTTCCGGTCGATCTCGCCCAGACGCCGCGCCCGGAGCTGCCCGGCCTCGGCGCCCCGTGGGGAACACCGATCACCATCGATTACTTCGAGGGGGCCGAGGTCGGCTACCGCTGGTTCGCCCAGAGCGGTCAGGTGCCGCTGTTCGCGTTCGGGCATGGCTTGTCCTACACCACGTTCGAGTACCGCGACCTGGTGGTCAGCGGCGGTGACACCGTCACAGCAAGCTTTTCCGTCATCAATATCGGCGAGCGTGGCGGGGCAGACGTCCCACAGCTGTATCTGACCGAGGCGCCGGACGAGCATCGGTTACGGCTGCTGGGATTCGAACGGGTCGAGTTGCAGCCGGGCGCAACGCGCCGGGTGACCATCGAGGCGGATCCGCGCCTGCTTGCGCGTTACGACGGCGGCGCTGGAAGCTGGCGCATCGAACCGGGCGGTTACCGGGTGGAGGTGGGCGCTTCGGCGGTCGCGTTGCGGCTGGCGGCCGAGGTCGAACTGGCCGGTCGTACGTTCGGGAGCTGATCGGCATGATCGGCAGGGTCCGAACGCACGACCGGCGTGCCGGCGCTACTGGACGGCGGTCAGTTCGTCGCCGCATGTGCAGCGGTACGGCTCACCCGCCCCGGAGCAGTGGCACGGAACCTCGATGCGAACGCGGCACTCGCAGCCCTCGTGGCCACAGGTCAGTAAGGTTCCCGCTTCGTAGTCCGCCATTTCAAATCACCCTTAACTGTGTCGTGGATTTCCCATGTCGTGGCTCAACCAGAACCACACACCATATACCCCATAGGGGTATCAGGTAAATAGCCGGGGCGCCGGTGCGGGCGGGCGCGCCGGGCTAGCGTTGGCGAAATGACCGAAAAACCAACCCCACAAGACGTCGACGCATTCTTGGACCGCACGGTGGTTGGCGACGATCCGGCATTGACGGCGGCGGTACAGGCCAGCAACGCGGCCGGGTTGCCCCCGATCGCCGTATCGATGCAGCAGGGCAAGTTCCTGTGCCTATTGGCGGGTGCGATCCGGGCGCGCCGCATCCTTGAGATCGGCACGCTGGGTGGCTTCAGCGCCATCTGGCTGGCGCGCGGCGCGGGTCCACGGGGGCGGGTGGTGACGCTCGAATACGAGCCCAAGCACGCGGAGGTGGCGCGGGCAAATCTGCAGCGGGCCGGCTTCGCCGACCGGGTGCAGGTGATCGTCGGCGCGGCGCTGGATACATTGCCGACGCTCCGCGGCCCCTTCGACCTGGTATTCATCGACGCCGACAAAGAGAACAACGCCGCTTATCTGGAGTGGGCGGTCCGGCTGGCCCGTCCCGGTTCAGTCGTTGTGGTGGACAACGTCATTCGTGACGGCCGGATCCTTCAGGAGCAGTCGGATGACGCCAGGGTTCGGGCGACGCGCCAGACCTTGGAGGTGATGGGCGAAAATCCCCGGCTGGACACGGCGGTGATCCAGACGGTCGGAGCCAAGCACTGGGACGGATTCGCCTTCGCGTTGGTGCGGTAGCGCGCGGGGGCGTCAGCGCGGGCGCAGGTCCTTGACCGCCTGCTCG
>Ga0318543_10000516_pt1 | contig 9675 bp, 6 predicted proteins | sample GRESIP168b4f24_FD_203487 | JGI IMG/M metagenome (GOLD analysis project Ga0318543, IMG submission 203487) | Tropical soil microbial communities from Luquillo Experimental Forest, Puerto Rico - GRE.SIPMG.168b4f24 | ecosystem: Environmental > Terrestrial > Soil > Tropical forest > Bulk soil | place... | reverse complement strand
GTGAATGGCCGATCACCACGTCACCGAAATGTACTGGGTCTCGGTGAACTCCATGAGGCCCTCATGCGCGCCTTCGCGGCCGAGGCCGGATTGTTTGACGCCGCCGAAGGGCGCCGCCGGATCCGACACCAATCCGCGATTGAGCCCGATCATGCCGAAGTCGAGTTTCTCCGACACCCGCATGCCGCGGCTTAAGTCCTTGGTATAGAGATAGGCGACAAGGCCATATTCGGTGTTGTTGGCGCGGGTGATGACTTCGTCCTCCGATTTGAACGACTGAATCGAAGCTACCGGCCCGAAGATCTCCTCATTGAGCATTTTGGCGTTATCGGAAACGTTGGCGAGCACGGTTGCCGGGTAGAAATAACCGGGACCGCTCGGCGCCTTGCCGCCGGTGAGCACTTTGGCGCCCTTCTTCACCGCGTCGTCGACGAGCTCGATCACCTTGTCGCGACCGTCTTTGTTGACCAGCGGTCCGAGCGAAACGCCGTCGTCGAGCCCATTGCCCATTTTCAAGCCGTCCATTTTCGCGGTCAGCTTGCGAGCGAATTCGTCGTGCACCTTCTCATGTACGTAGAAGCGATTGGCGGCGGTGCAGGCCTCGCCCATGTTCCGCATCTTCGCGACCATGGCGCCGTCGATCGCAGCATCGATGTCGGCGTCATCGAAAACGATAAACGGCGCATTGCCGCCAAGCTCCATCGCCGGTTTGACGATGTTATCGGCGGCTTCGTGCAGGAGCTTGCGGCCGACCTCCGTCGAGCCGGTGAACGAGACCACCCGGACCCGCGGATCGCGCAGCATGGCGCTGACCACTTTGCCGGACGAGCGCGACGGAATGACGTTGACGACGCCGGCCGGTACGCCGGCTTCTTCCAGGATTGGCATCAGCGCCAGCATGGTCAGCGGCGTGTCGGAGGCAGGCTTAAGCACCACGGTGCAGCCGGCGGCGAGCGCCGGTCCGATCTTGCGTGTGGCCATAGCGGCCGGGAAGTTCCAAGGCGTGACCAGCACGGCGACGCCGGCCGGCTTGTGATGGACAAATATGCGAGCGCCGGAAGACGGCGCCACCGAATTCTGGCCGATATTGCGCACCGCCTCCTCGGCATACCAGCGGAAGAATTCGGCCGCGTAAGCGACTTCGCCGCGCGAGTCCGACAGCGCCTTGCCATTCTCGATGGTGATGAGCTTCGCCAGCCGTTCGGCATCGCGCATAATCAATTCGTAGGACTTGCGCAAAACCTCGGCGCGTTCGCGCGGCTTCTTGCCAGCCCAGGCGGCGAAAGCGCCGTTCGCTGCGTCGAGCGCAGCCATTGCATCCTCGACCGTGGCGCTGGCCACCGATGCGACTTTGTTCTCGGTTGCTGGGTCGATAACGTCGAAGCGGGCGCCGTCGGAAGATTTGCGCCATTTGCCGCCGATCCACAGATCGGTCGGGACATTGGCGAGCAGATTGTCGTACATGGCCATGGCTCTGTCTTTCCACTTTTCCCGGGCCCGGCGCAGCGCGAAGCGGTGCGCAGACCCGGGATCGTTTCAAATTTCGAGGGCCCCGGATCGGCGGTGCACTGTTACGCGCTGCACCGCATCCGGGACACGCAAATTCAACTCTCCATCGCGCGTTTCACCCGGTCGCCGATCCGCTCAACGCTCGGCAACGCAAGGTCTTCCAGAATATCGGCGGCCGGCAGCGGAATATGTGGCGTAGTGATCCGCACCGGAGGGCCGTCAAGGTCGTAAAAGGCTTCGTCGGCTACGATCGAAACGATCTCCGCGCCCCAGCCGCACAGGCGTGGATTCTCTTCGACCGTGAACAGGCGATGCGTGCGCGCCACCGAACCGAGAATAGTGCGCGTGTCCAGCGGTACCAGCGAGCGCACATCTATGACTTCGCAGTCGATGCCGTGTTCGGATTTGAGTTGCTCAGCCGCGGCAATGGCGCGGGGCACCATGAGCGCCAGTGCCACGATGGTGGCGTCCTTGCCAGGCCGCACGATACTTGCCGTGCCGAGGCGATCGACGATCTCGCCATCCGGCACGTCGGCTTTGACCGGATAAAGCGATTTGTGTTCGAGGAAAATCACGGGATCCGGATCGCGCACCGCCGCGGCGAGAAGCCCGATCACATCGCGCGGTGACGACGGTGCCACCACTTTGAGCCCGGGAATCATCATGCACCAGTTCTCGACGCTCTGTGAATGCTGCGCGCCAAAACGCGCGCCGCCACCATTGCCTGTCCGCACCACCAGTGGACATTTGACCTGTCCGTTGGACATGTAGCGGCTCTTGGCAAATTCGTTGGCGATGTAATCAAAGCAGACCGCGAAAAAGTCCGAAAACATGATCTCGGCAATCGGCTTCAATCCGGTCATCGCCGCGCCCATCGCGGCGCCGAGGATCGCCTGCTCGGAAATCGGCGTGTCGCGCACGCGCAGCGGTCCAAACTGTTCGTAGAGGCCGACCGTGGCCTTGAACACGCCGCCGGCCTTGCCGATGTCCTCGCCGATAAACACCACGTCGGGATCACGCGCCATCTCCTGCGCGATGCCGCGGGCCACCGCCTCGCGGTAAGTCAGTTCCGCCATGTGAAGCCTCCGTCGGCGTAGACGTCGGTGGTGAGAATGTCGAGCGCCGGCGGCGGCGCCGCTTTGCATTTCTCGGTGGCTTCGTCGACCCGCCGTTTGGCATGGAGCTCGATGCTGGCAACGATGTCCTCGCCGACGCCGAATTGCTTCAGGCGCTCACGATAGATCTTGATCGGGTCACGCTCTTTCCATTTCTCGAGCTCGCCTTCGGGACGGTATTTGGCCGGGTCCGCGCGCGAATGCCCGCTGTGCCGATAGGTGAGGCACTCGACCAGCGACGGGCCGCCGCCCGCGCGCGCCTTTTCATAGGCCGCCGCCGCGGTGCGGTAGACGATATCGGCGTCGTTGCCGTCGATCACGATGCGCGGCAGGCCATAGGCGGCGGCCCGGTCGGCCGCCGGATTCGGCACCGCAGTGACCTCGCCGATCGGAGTATATTCCATGTACAGATTGTTCTCGCACACGAAGATCACCGGCAATTTCCAGACCACCGCGAAGTTCAGAGCTTCGTGAAACGCGCCGATATTGGTCGTGCCGTCACCGAAGAAGCAGACTGAGACGTCCTTCTGTCCCTTGTACTGTGCGCGCCACGCCGCGCCGCAGGCGATCGGCAAATGCGCGCCGATGATCGCGTAGGAACCCATCACGCCATGGTCGACCGAGGTCAGATGCATCGAGCCGCCTTTACCCCGCATCAATCCGTTGTCGCGCTGCATCAGCTCGCCCAGCACTTTCTCGATTGGGACGCCGCGGGCCAGCGTATGGGCGTGACCGCGATAAGTGCAGAACGACAGGTCGCCGGGCTGCATCGCCGCGGCGCAGCCGGCCGCGACCGCCTCCTGCCCCAGCGAAAGATGACTCGTGCCCTTCACCAGGTTCTGCAAAAACAGATCGAATGCGCGCTGCTCGGCCTCGCGAATTTCAACCTGCATGCAGTACATGCGCAGCCGCCGTTCCTCGCCGATATCGTCATTGAGGCTCGCATTCGGCGCGAGCGCGCGGTCTTCGACTTTGGCCATGAGAGGTCCTCGGGATGCCCATTAGCGAGGGGGCGGCCGCAACTTAGCGCCAGTGGTCAAGGTCAGGCAATGCATCGGCAGGCCCGGCGCTGGGCCCGGCCCGAACCGCTTGCGATAGCCTCAATGAAGGCCTACTTCAGCCACGAGAGGGTTTCGATGACTCAATCCCTGGACTCGCGAACGTCCCAAGCCTTCATTTATCGATTTTTTGGCGGTCCGCCGCTGGCGGTGGTCGGCCGGCTTATCCTGCTGTCGATCCTGGTCGGGGTTATTCTCGCGGCCATTGGGCTTGATCCCTGGAATATCATCGAGTCCGTAGAGCGGCTTCTCGAGCATATCTGGAACATGGGATTCGATGCGGTGCGCTGGCTGTGGCGCTATTTCCTGTTGGGCGCGGTGATCGTTTTGCCGATCTGGTTTTTGGCGCGGCTCGCCAAGGCGCCGCGCGGGCTGTAAGGCGCGGATCAAAACAACGCGGCCGGGCGAGCGCCCGGCCGGTTTCTTTTACATTTCAGCTCGCCGTGTCTATTCGTCGGAATGCGAGCCGGACGGCGTTCCGTCATCGTCGCCGCGGGTGGAATGATCCATGGAGTGGTCGCGCGGTCCGCCGCCGCGATGCCGCCTTCGTCGCCGGTGCAGCGGAAAGCGATCTTGCGGTCCGTCATAACCGTTCGGGCCATTTTGCCCATGCGGCCCGTTGTTGCCGTGCTGAGGTTGCTGCTGCGGCTGAGCGCCGGTGATGAAGGACGGCAGGCGGTCGACGTCGGCTTGGTTTTCCGAACCCGAATGCTGCTGCGAACGCGGCTGAAATTGCTGCTGATGTTGTTGCGGCTGATAGTTCTGCTGGTTGTGGTGTTGCTCGCGCGGATAGTAAGGCTGCGGCTCGCGTGGGGCGAACGGCTCGCCGCCGACATGGGGCTGCTCGCCATCGCCCTCGTCGTAGCTGTCATCGGCAGCGCGCACCTCGCCGGGCTGCTGCTGCTGGTAATAGGGCTGACTCTGCCGGAGCTGCTCCTGCGCCGCAGCGATGACACGGAAATAGTGCTCGGCGTGTTGATAGTAATTTTCCGCCGCAACCGGATCCCCGGAGCTTTGCGCGTCACGGGCAAGCTGAAGATACTTTTCGGCGACATGGGACGCCGTACCGCGAATTTTTACGTCCGGCCCGCTAGATTCGTACATTCGCGACAATGGATTTTGATGATGGTGTCCACCTTTGCGGTTGCGACCGCGCATGCGTTTGTTCTGACCGTTTCTCATGGCTTGCTGTTCCGCCAACCCCCGTTTACTGCGACGGCGCGTTTGCCGCCGATTCTCTTCGAGTTCACCAGATTCCATCGTGCGGCGGCGCGCCGCTCGAAATTTCGTAACCTTAATTTGCGGTCCCTAACCAATCCCAATTCAGTTCCCAACGTCACGCGTTCGATGGTCGCGCTGCATCGGCAAACTCTTCCTCGCGCGCGAATTGCGTGCAGGTCGAACCCATGAAAGCGTCACGATCTGAACACGATCTGAATCTGGCGATCCTGTATGCCGTCCAATTCGGCTTTCGCTATTCAGCTTCGCTTTTTCTGCCTGACCTGCGCTGCCGACCTCTGGGAGGGATTATGCTCCGGGCGTTCAAGGCAACGCGGCGCCCTCATTTGAGGGCGACTCCGTGGGCCGCAAGCTAATCGGTTCTGGCCGATATTCCAAGTGCTTTTTTTCTCACGCTTGTTTGCCGGATCTGCAATCCAGACCTGCAATGTTGCGCGTCATAGCTCGCACTCAACATTCTCTGCAATCAAAGCGCGTGGTACGCGGTTAAGATCGGGTTGCGGCGGCGTCGGCGCAAGCCCCGCCGCGGCAACTAATGCTGCAACCGGTTCCGCCTGATCCTTTCCGAGCTCAACCACCAGCACCCCATTGTGCGCCAAAAGTGGCGCCGCACTTGCCGCCAGTGCCCGATAGCCATGCAACCCATCGGCGCCGCCATCGAGCGCGAGGCGAGGATCGAATAGCCGCACCTCGGGCGCCAGTCGATCGAGATCTGCGGTAGCGATATAGGGCGGATTCGACACAATGAGGTCAAAGGGACCACGCAAGGCGGACGCCATGTCGCAGACGACATAGGCCGCACGGTCCACGTCGAGATGGCGGGTATTGTCGCGGGCGACCGCAAGCGCCGCCGCGCTGATGTCGGTGCCGACGGCGAATGCATTGGGTAGTTCGCTCAAGAGCGCCAGCACGATCGCGCCTGAGCCAGTGCCGATATCGGCGATGCGCCAGACCTGCGAACGCGGCCCCCGCCGATCGAGCGCGCGCAGCGCGGCAGTGACGACGGTTTCGGTCTCCGGCCGCGGCACCAGCGTCGCGCCGGTCACGCGCAGCTGCAGCGACCAGAATTCCCTCGTTCCGGTAATCCGCGCCACAGGTTCATGCGTGAGCCGCCGCCGCGCCAGTGCGGCGATTGCGCTCTGCTGTTCGGCGGACAGCGGCCGATCGGCCAGCGCGGCCAGCGCGGCATGATCCAGGCCGAGCGCGTGGCCGATCAGCACGCGCGCATCGAGCTCCGGCGAGTCGATGCCGCGAGCGCGAAATTCGCCCGTCCAGGCGCGCCGGCAATCGGCAACGCTGACGCCTTCGACTGCGGCGGGAGTATCGGCGTGTTGCGTTCTCAAGCGTATTCTTACGTGTCTTCTCAGGTGCCTTTTTACGTATCTTGCGCTGCAAGCTGTGCCGCATGATTTTCCGCGACCAAAGCGTCGATGATTTCACCAAGCGCTTCGCCCTCGAGAATCTGCGGCAGCTTGTAAAGCGTCAGGTTAATGCGGTGATCGGAAACCCGGCCTTGCGGATAATTGTAGGTGCGAATGCGCTCGGAGCGATCTCCGGTTCCAACCTGGCCGCGCCGTTCGGCGGCACGCGCCGCGTCCTGCTTCTGCCGTTCAAGGTCGTAGAGCCGCGTCCGCAGCACGGCGAGCGCCTTGGCGCGATTGCGGTGCTGCGAACGATCCTCCTGCATCATGACGATGATTCCGGAAGGGATATGCGTCACCCGCACTGCCGATTCGGTCTTATTGACGTGCTGTCCGCCGGCGCCGCTCGAACGCAGTGTGTCGATTTTGAGATCGGTCTCATTGATGGCGACGTCGACGTCCTGCGCCTCCGGCAGGACCGCAACCGTCGCGGTCGAAGTGTGGATCCGACCGGAGGCTTCGGTGTCGGGGACGCGCTGCACGCGATGCACGCCGGACTCATATTTCAGCCGGGCGAAAGCGCCGCGGCCCCGGATCTCGCCGATGATTTCCTTATAGCCGCCCATCGAGCCTTCGCTGGCGGCCACGATCTCGACTTTCCAGCCCTGTTTGGCGGCATAACGCTCGTACATCCGGAACAGATTGCCGGCGAACAAGGCGGCCTCGTCGCCGCCCGTCCCGGCGCGGATTTCGAGAATGACGTTGCGCTCGTCCATTGCATCCTTGGGCAATAGCGCGAGCCGCAATTCTTGTTCGAGCGCGGCGCGGCGCGCCTCGACTTCCGGTTTTTCCGACTCCGCGATCGCGCGCATCTCCGCATCGGTCGCGGGATCGCCGATCAGTGCCGTCAGGCCGTCCAATTCGTGTTGCACGGCGCGATAAGATCTGACCGCATCGACGACGGGAGCGAGCTCGGCAAATTCCCGCGCCAGCTTGACATAGGTTTCGGCCGGCAAAGCCGCCGCCAGATCGCGCTCCAACGCGGCATGCCGTGTCACAAGGGCGTCGAGTTTTTGATCGGGTAACATCTTGCGCCGCGCCGATGATTAGACTTGCAAGCCGTTTTCAGTGGCGAACTTTCCAAGTTGCGCACGTATAGGCGTGCCGCCCGGGGATTTTTCCACCAGTGGACAAAGGAACGCGGCGGCCTTGCGGCAGTCGAGGTCGAACAGCATCGCCTTGACCGGCCCGACCGCGGAGGCGGTGAGCGATAGCGACCGATAGCCGATGGCGATAAGCGCCAGTGCGCCGAGCGGCTGCGAGGCCAGTTCGCCGCACACGGTTGCCGGCTTGCCGTGCGCACGTGCTTTGTCGGCAATGTCCTTGAGCGCCCGCAGCACCGGCGCCGAGAGCGCATCGAAGCGGTCCGACACGCGCGGATTGCCGCGATCGATCGCGTAAAGGAATTGCACCAGATCGTTCGAACCGATGGAGAGAAAATCGACCCGCTCGAGCAGTTCGTCGAGTTGATATAGGAGCGACGGGACTTCAACCATGCTGCCGACTTCGACCTGGTCGGGCAGTTTATGACCGTGACGGCGAAGGTGCGTCAGCTCACGCTCGACAAGCTCCTTGGCCTGATCGAATTCCTGCACCGTGGAGATCATCGGAAACATGATCTTGAGCGCGCGCCCACTGCCGGCGCGAAGCAGTGCCCGCAATTGGGTGCGCAGTAAGCCGGGGCGGTCGAGCCCAAGCCGGATGGCGCGCCAGCCGAGCGCAGGGTTTTCCTCCTCGATGTTGCGCATGTAGGGCAGCAATTTGTCGCCGCCGATATCGAGGGTGCGGAAAGTCACCGGCTTGCCGCCGGCGGCGTCCAGCACCGCGCGATAGAGCGCATATTGCTCGCTGGTTCGCGGGAAACTCGGCGCGACCATGAACTGCAATTCAGTGCGAAACAGGCCGATCCCGCCCGCACCAGTGTCGGTGATGTGCGGCAGGTCGACACTCAAGCCGGCATTGAGGAGAAGCTCGATCTGCTGGCCGTCCCTGGTTATGCAGGGCTTGTCGCGCAGCGCCGCATATTGTTGCTGTCGGCGGGCGCGCAGCCGCACGCGCTCGGCGTACGCCGCTTCCATGTCGGGAAGCGGCCGGATGTGGAGATCGCCGGCCAATCCGTCGACAATGATCGCATCGCCCGGATCGGCGATGCCGGTCGCGTTCTCGATGTCGCCGACGGCCGGAATGCCCAGCGCCCGTGCCACGATGGTGACGTGCGAATGCGGGCCGCCCTCTTCGAGCACGAGGCCGCGCAGGCGCTTGCGGTCATAATCGAGCAGTGCCGCCGGGCCCATCGAACGAGCCACGAGAATGGCGTTTTCTGGCAGGCTCTCGCGCGCGGGAGCGTGATCGCGGCCGGTGAGCTGGCGCATCAGGCGATTGGCGAGGTCGTCCAGATCGTGCAATCGCTCGCGCAGGAACGGATCGGTCTGCCGCAGCATCCGCGCCCGGGTATCGGATTGCACACGCTCCACCGCGGCCTCGGCGGTTAATCCGGTCATCACCGCTTCTTCGAGCTTGTGCACCCAGCCGCGGTCATAAGCGAACATCCGGTAGGCTTCCAGGACGTCGCGATGTTCGCCGCCCTCGACCACGTCGCCGTGTTCGAGCATTTCGTCGAGGCTGGTGCGCAGGCTTTCCACCGCCGAGTTCAGATGCGCCAATTCCTTTTGCACGTCGTCGGCGATGAAATTGGTCACGACGACGCGCGGCTCGTGCAATACGACGTGCCCCATCGCGATCCCTTCGCTCAAGGCCGAACCTTTGACATGAACGGAACGGTGCGCGGCAGGCTCGGCGCCGGGCAGCGCCAGGGCCGAGAGCTCGCCCGAGGCGATCATCTCGGCTAGCACCATCGCCGTGGTTTGCAGCGCCTCGACTTCTTCTTCCGAATAGGTCCGCCGCGCCCGGTTCTGCACCACCAGCACGCCAAGCGTGTTGCCAGCGCGCAGCACCGGCACGCCGAGGAACGAGTGATAGATTTCCTCGCCCGTTTCCGGCCGGTATGAGAAGGCCGGATGCGCTTGGGCATTCGACAAGTTGACCGGACTTGCTTGACTGGCCACCAAGCCGACCAGGCCTTCGTCGGACCGCATTACCGTGCGGTGCACGGCGTCGCGATTGAGGCCTTCGGTTGCATAGAGTTCGAGCGTCGAATCGACGCGCAGCACATAGACGGAGCAGACCTCCGCAACCATGTTGGCGGCGATCAGCACCACGATCTTGTCAAGGCGTTCCTGCGCGCTGACCGGCTCCGCCATGACTTCGCGAAGCCGACGCAACAGCACGCGCGGACCACCAAGCGCGCCACGCATGGCGTGAGGTCCCTCGGGC
>Ga0318543_10000507_pt1 | contig 9708 bp, 9 predicted proteins | sample GRESIP168b4f24_FD_203487 | JGI IMG/M metagenome (GOLD analysis project Ga0318543, IMG submission 203487) | Tropical soil microbial communities from Luquillo Experimental Forest, Puerto Rico - GRE.SIPMG.168b4f24 | ecosystem: Environmental > Terrestrial > Soil > Tropical forest > Bulk soil | place... | reverse complement strand
GCGCGATGGCGAAAAGTCTTGGCTTCGTGGGGCATATCGCGTGGGCCGAGGCGATGCCATGACGGCGGCTGCCCCTTCGGGGGTGGTGACGTTTTTGTTCACCGATGTTGAGGGTTCGACCCGTCGGTGGGAGAACGACGCCGAGGCGATGCGGGTGGCGCTGGTCGCACACGACAACATGTTGCGTGAGGCGATTGAGGCGCACGGAGGCTGGATGTTCAAGCACACCGGCGACGGGGTTTGTGCGGCATTCTCGTCACCGAGGGCAGCGGTTGATGCGGCGGTGGCCGCGCAGCGTGCCCTGGAATTGCCGGTCCGCATGGGGATTGCGACCGGCGAGGCCGAGATTCGCGGAAGCGACTATTTCGGTGCGGTGCTCAACCGTGCGGCACGGGTGATGGCCGCCGGGCACGGCGGCCAGATTTTGGTGGCAGATTCCACAGCGGTATTGCTCAGCGGGATTGATCTGGTCGATCTGGGACCCCGCCGGTTGCGGGATCTCCCGACCCCGGTTCAGGTGTTCCAGGTCCAAGCGGAGGGCCTGCGCACGGACTTTCCGCCGTTGCGGGCGCTTGATGTCAGTCCGGGGAATCTGCGGCCTCAGCTCACCAGTTTTATCGGGCGTGAGTCCGAGGTCGCCGAGCTGCAAGCCGCGGTAAAGGCTCATCGGCTGGTCACGCTGACCGGGGTGGGCGGGGTCGGCAAGACGCGCCTGGCGCTGGAGGTCGCGGCGCGGCTGGCCGATGAATTTCCCGATGGGGTCTGGTTTTTCGAGCTGGCTGCGGTCGCCGATCCGGCGGCGGTGCCCGACGCGGTGGCAACAGCCGGGCAAGAGTGTGGGCCAGTCGGTGGCCGCAGCGCTGGAGGGCCGCATCCGACTGTTGGTGTTCGACAACGCCGAGCACGTGCGAGACGCCGCCGCCGACCTGATCGAGGGGATTCTCGCGCACTCGGCGACGGTGCGAATCGTTGCCACCAGCCGTGAAGGTTTGGGGGTCGCCGACGAGCAACTGTGGTTGGTGCCGTCGCTGGATGTCGGCGCGGGAATCGACTCTGCCGCAGTCGATCTGTTCGTCGAGCGCGCGCGCAGTGTGACTTCTCGCGGTCGTCCTGGTGGACAGCCGGTTCCGCCGCGACCTCACATCCGCGCATCCGATGGACGCCGCGCTGCGCCGGATACTCGATGAGCACCTGGCGCTGCGGGTAGATCTGCCAACGTAGCTGTTTCTTCGCCGCGGTTTTCTTGGCCGATGCGTCTTTCGCGGTCTTGTTGGCGGGTCCGAGCGGCGCATCCACGCTCATGGTCCTGCTCCGGATGCACTCGTACATCGGGTTCACTGTTTGGCCGCTTCCCCCAGTCGGTCGCGACCATCACGGCCCGGATGGCGACTACCGCGACGAGGACGACTACGCCGATGACCTTGAGCCGGACGACGATCCCGACGACGACCCGGACGACGACCGTCCGGAAGCGTCGCGGCTGGTGATTTGAAGCGTGGGCGCGCCGGGTTGGTTTCCTTTCCACTGCAGCCTGGCTGGCGCCCGGCATGCGTGCGCCCCAATCATGGTGGCGTGCTTCAAGATTGATGAAAACGGGCCACCGTTGCATCTCAGCATCCCGCGCGGGGTTGGCGAAGTCGCCGGGGCGGCCGTCAAGACGCCAGGTTGGCGCGTGGTCGTCCCAGGGGTGGCTGGTATCAGGTGTCGGCCTAGGTAGGGGTGCCAGCACCACCAGTCAAATTTGGGTGTCTGTCGGATCGTGATCGACGCTCCTTTGGCCCAATCTGTTCTTGGCACGGTGACACCGCGCCCAGGGATCGCACAGGAGGGCGAAGAAATGACCAGTCTCACAACAGGCACGTTGCGGCGACCGATCAAAAGCACGAACCGTTGCGGAGAGCAGTAACTGATGGCCACAACGATATGGACGTTGCTCTCGATCTTCGTCATCGCTCCCCTCGGTGCTCTTGCCTTTGACAGGCCCCTTTTCGGCAGCTGGATCTGGCACATCGCCCCTGAGAGGGTGAGGGACGATGGGTGAGCATTCCGGCGTCATCGGCAAGATGGTTCATTTTCACCGCTGGTGTAAATGGTCACCGTGGTTTCAGCGTCACAACCTTGTCTGGCAATCGGCCCGGAGCTGTCGTAACTGCGGGAAGATGCAGACACGTCTGATGTGATCTCCAGGTCGGGGTGATCAGCGCGGAAAACGGGCCGGGAAAAAAGTCCAAAAGTTTCGTGTGGACCCGCAAAGCCGTTGGCGCACAGCAAGATTCGGCAAAGTCTACGAGCCTGTGGGTGGCACCGGCGGAGTGACGAGGGCCGTCGGTCGAGGCGAGTTCAACCTACCCCCAGTCGCGAAACGCTGTAAGGAGCTTCTCGCGGAAGCCCGGGTCGAGGTGCTCGTCGCGGATTCGGCCGAGGGTTCGCACTGTGACCCGGAATTGTTCGAGGTAGTTTCTGCAGCCGTCGCATTTCTTCAAGTGCGTTTCGACCCGCGCACGAGTATGCGGGTCGAGCGCGTCTTCGAAGTACACGGTCACCAGTTCGACCAGTTCTTTGCACGTCATCGAGTCGTCGTTCACGGACCGACCCCCAGGTAGGACTCCAGCACCTGGCGCACGGCTGCACGGCCACGGTGTAACAGGACGCGCTGGTTGGCGATGCTGATATCGAGCATTTCACAGACTTCACTGGACTCGAAGCCGAGAATGTCGCGCAACGCGACGACCATTCGCTGCCGGTCGGGTAGTCGGTCGAGTTCCGCTCGGGCGACGGCAACGAGCTCGTCAGCTAGCACCGAGCCCTCAGGGGTCTCGGGAAAAGCCCTGGGATACTCCTTCCAGTTCTTCCAGTCTCCTGGCCACTCCTCGTTGGGGCCGCGGAACAGCGCCGGGTCAACGGTGCCGCACGTGAAGGCGGCGATCTCGGCGTCGACGGATCGGCGTTCCCGCACGCCGCGTTGCTTGGCGATGTTGATCATCACCGTGAAAAGCCAAGTACGCAAAGATGATCGGCACTCAAACTTTGAGATGCCTTTGATCAACGCAATCCAGGTTTCCTGGACCACTTCTTCGGCGATTTCGTGACTGGGCACGTAGCCGCGCGCCACGCGCAGCATGGCGGGGGTATACCGGTCGACGAGTCGGGCGAACACGGTCTCGTCACCGTCGCGCAACGACGCGATCAGCGCCGATTCGTCCGCGGACTCGCCTCTGAGGGTCCCAGGCATCGAGACCCATGGTATCGGCTCAGCGATACTCAGGATTGGCAAAATCATGACGGCAGCCCGCATCCCATCCCGAACGAATGTTGCCGTAGGCCGGAACTCCACCGGCAGCGGCAGCATCCGTGCCGGATGCATCAGGTTCCAGGTCATGAATGTGGTGTTGCGGTTGGTGAAGTCGTAGTCGGGCCCCCGTGTGGTCCGACGTCGGCGTATGGCCGCGGGTGATACGAGTCTCTGGCCGAAACACCGTAATTCGCCTCGGAGGCGGGACTGCGACGTCGAAGTGTTCCGGCCACAACACCGGCTCTTGGTCGGGGGCGAAGGCCGTCAGGGCTTGCGCTCCAACTCACAGACCGCGATGGACATGCGCGACCGCGTCGGCGTCGGGCTCGAGCACCGCGTCAACCGACAGCGGGACCGAGCTGTGGTACTTCCCGACGGGTGGTCCAATGTCGACGCCGCACGCCACGGCGAGCTCGGCGGGGTGGTCCAGCGCGCTGCGCGCGGCCATGCGGCCAGACCAACTCGGTGCCCTCGGGAAACCGACCACCCCGACGGAGAGCGATGCCGTGCAGCTGTTGGCGGGTAGCGATGAACAGCTCGAGGGCGCCTGGGTGGATACAGGGTTGCGCAACGGCCATCGCGGGACTCCTCTCAGGGCTCTCCGAACATTCGTGCGCGAACTCAAACCAACCGTTACACCGCCGCGCGTAACGGCGGGCGTTCTGCAACCCACTCTGCTAGGAGCCCGGCAGCACAGAGATGAGATCAATTATGCGATCGGAAGCACGACTTGGACACTATGGCCGCTGGTACTGCACGGTGAATGCGTCAGACCCGGAGGGAAGGGCAAGCAGGTATCACTCGGCCGAGGGGGTTGCGTGGTTTCGACGCAACCTAATCTCGCTGCTGCTGGCCCGCTCCTTCGCCGGTGCCGACGCCCTCCGCGCGCAAATAGGGGTCAACTACAAACAGCTCCCGAAAGTCTGCGATGCCGCGCCGACGAGCCGGGTCATGGTGGTGGCGATCATGGTGTCGATGGTCGCATTTCTCGAAAGTACCGTCGTGAACCTGGCGCTGCCGGCCACCGGGCGCGACCTGGGCGGAGGCCTGGCTTTGCAACAGTGGGTCATCGACGGCTACCTGCTGGCCCTGGCCGCCACGATTCTGCCGGGTGGTTCCATCTCCGATCTGTTCGGGCGAGTACCGGTAATGCGCCTCGGGTTGGTGGCCTTCGGTACGGGTTCGGTGGTGGCGGCCACCGCGGCCGCGCCGGCGATGCTGATCAGCGGGCGCGTGATCCAAGGGTTGGGTGGGGCGTTTTTGGTGCCCGGTTCGCTGGCGCTGATCAACTCTGCGTTCGACCGCGCCGCCCGACCCGCAGCGATCGGTTCCTGGACCGCCTGGACCGGCACCGCCTTTGCGCTCGGTCCGCTGCTGGGGGGTCTGGCCGTGGATTATCTGAGCTGGCGATGGATCTACGCGCTGTCGGCGATCCCGATGGTGATCGGGTTCGCGTTGACGTTTTGGCTGTGTCCGATGCCCGCGCCGGCAAAGCGGGCCCGGGTGGATAGGGCTGGCGCCGCCTTGTCGGCGGTCGGGTTGGCCGCCACGGTGTATGCCCTCATTGAGTCTCACCGGCACGGATGGCACGACCCCGTCGTCGCCGCGTCCATGGTCGTCGGCGTCGCGGCCTTGCTGGCATTCGTGGCATGGGAGCGCCGCGCTCCCCACCCCATGGTGCCGCTTGGGTTGTTCACAATCCGCAACTTTGCCGGCGCCAATCTGGGCACCGCGTTCGTCTACGGCGCCCTGACGTTGGGTTCGCTGGGAATTTCCCTGTATACCCAGGAGGTCGCCGGCTACTCGGCCACCGCCGCGGGTTTGATCACCTTGCCGTGCCCGGTGATGTCGTTTCTGTTCGCCCGCCGCGTCGGCGGCATGGCCGCACGGATCGGCCCGCGCATGTTCGTGATGGCCGGCCCGGTGCTGGCCGGCGTTGGGCTGCTGCTCATCCACCCCGTCGCACACGGATTCAACGTCGTCACGCAGCTGCTGCCCGGGATGATCGTGCTGGCCGCTGGCATGGTCACCACCATCACCCCGCTGACCGCGGTCAATTTGTCTGCCGTTGAGCCCACACATAGCGGAATCGCCGCAGCAATCCAAAACGCCGTGGGCCGGACTTCTGCGCTGATCGCGACGGCCTGCGTGGGGCTGATCGCCGCCTGCACGCTCACCGATACCAGCTTCACCCGGCTACTGCAGGTCAGCGCGGCGGTGTTCTTCATCGGCGCCGTCCTCAGCGGCGTCACCATCACCCATCCGGCCGCTTCCCGCTGAACCCGTTCCCTGTGAAGTTGCCGCCCTGTGCCGCGACCGGCACGGCGCCTACCCCATCTGGCCAGCCGTACCTGAACCGCAGCCGACTTGCAGCTGTCGTGGTGGCTACTGTGCGGCTACGTGTGCCGGTTCACGATTTCGCCGCAGCTGACTTTCCGCGCCCTGCATGCGCTCTGAGATTTGGTGGGCCGCATCCCTTGTGGCGAAGGCGATTTCGTCGAGACGATCCACGATGCCATCTTGAAATAGATTCAGAGTACCTACTTAGACTGACTGCACAATTCGTCAACGCAATATCAGGACAATAGGGCAGGCTGGCGCTACCCGCGAAGGGATTTGCCAGGACGACCACACGCTATTCGCCGGCCGTGGGGGGTGGCTTACACGACAACTAGGGCAAGCAACGGGACTAGGCCGGGTGTAGGGCCAACTACTGGAGCCACTCGACCGTAGCGAAGACCGTCAACGACGCGGCGTAGACGATCACGGCGACTGCGGCGCCGCGCAGGCTGATTCGCAGACTGGCGCCGTCGACCGGGTCGAGGCAGCGGCGGCACCATGACGACACCGTCGGCATCAACCACCATTGCATCAATGCCACGCTGAACACCTGGCCGAGCCACACTGACAGCCACGGCTCCGCTCCCAATTTGCCGATCACCGGTGCCACAAACTTTGACTGCAGCATCGCCATCGGGTAGAGCACCATCAGCAGCAGCATCGCCGTCTTCCAGCTCGGCGTCATCGCGGTCTTGCCGTTCATTCTGCGGACGGTTGTGCCCAGCGGGGTGGTCTGGGCGAACACCGAGAAATCCTGCGCCAGACTCGACCGCACCGCCGGCAAGCCTTCCTTGCGCTGCGGCGACTGTAACCATGCCGACAACTGGGGTTCGGTGCGAAACCGGATCAGCGACCGCCATTCCCCCGACGCGCTCGGCGGGAAGACGGCTGCGCCCTCATATCCGGGGAATTGGGAGGCGGCCTTCTTCAGCCGTCCGTGCGCGGCGTGGAAGTCAGCCTCCATGCCGTCCGACACATTGGAGGAGACGATTCCCACACCGGTCGGCAGCACCGCGCCCTCGATGATCACCAAATCGGAAGAAAGCCGCAGCAATCCGCGTTCTGCGCCCCGGCGCACCAAGGTCTTCCAGGTCGCCCCGTCGAGCCACTCGTGAAGCAAATTCTCCGACTCGAAGGTCACCGCGATCGCCCAGTCCAGCGGCGCGTCACGGCGGTTCGAGGCGGCGAGCGCAACGAATCCTGGTGTTGCCTCCGCGGCAGATCGCACGTCGCAAACCCACGCGTCGAAAACCTGTGGGTCGGCGATCCGGTGAAAAATCGTGACGGCGATGGCCTTCATCGTGATCCGCCTTGGCCGCGGCGAATCGGCGGCCGCGCCGGACTCGGGGTCGGAACCTTAGTTGCCATGCGATCTCCTTGCTAAGCCATTTCTGCCCCCGTGAGCCTCGATCGCCGCACGCAACACCTCGTCGTGGGCGGCCAGCGCCGCCCGGATGCCCTCCGTGTCGGCTTCCCACCGACGCGTCGAACCCTCCACATCGGTGAACAAAAACGTCACCACCCCCGAAGGAGCAGCCGCCGCAGTAGCGGACACCCCAGCAGAATCTCACAACCGACACGTTCCTACCTCGTGGATCGGCGGAATCCGGCCCCGGACCAACGCCCCGAAGCACTGCGCGGCGGGCTACTCGCAAGGGATCGCACCGGGGATAAGGCACATGTTGGCTGGCAAGAAGTGACACGATACTGATGTGAGCGCCAGTGGGGTGGCCGCGTGACGACAGCGACCGTGGTGTGCGGGTCGTGCGGCACCGAACTGCCACCCAACTCCAAGTTCTGTAACGAGTGTGGTGCACCGGTCACGCAGGTCAGCCGATCGGCGGAGTACAAGCAGGTGACGGTGCTGTTTGCGGATGTCGTTCGTTCGATGGACATCGCCTCTGCCGTTGGGCCGGAGCGGCTGCGCGAGATCATGGCCGACCTCGCCGACCGCTGCGCGGCGGTGGTGCAGCGCTATGGCGGGACGGTGGACAAGTTCACCGGCGACGGGATCATGGCGGTGTTCGGCGCGCCGGTGGCGTTGGAAGACCACGCTACCCGCGCTTGTCTTGCGGCACTGGGCATCCAGGAGGAGACGGCCCGGCTGGCCGCGGAGGCCAAAGCCCGCGACGGTGTAGATCTGCAGTTGCGCGTTGGTCTCAATTCCGGCCAGGTGATCGCCGGTGAGATCGGTTCGGGTGCTTTGGGTTACACCGCGGTGGGTGAGCAAGTCGGGATAGCGCAGCGGATCGAATCGGTTGCCCCACCCGGTGGGGTGATACTCAGTGAGTCCACCGCGCGGCTAGTCGCGGGAGCGGTGCTGGGAGAGCCGGAGTTGTTGCGCGTCAAAGGTGCCGAGGAACCGGTGCCTGCCCGTCGGCTGCTGGGCATGGGTGAACGGCATCGCGTTGCTTCACGTGCTGAGTCCCATCTGGTCGGGCGGCGCTGGGAGATGGCCGCGGTCGAGGGCTTGCTGGAGCGTGCCACCGACGGCGATGGCGCGGTGGTCGAGGTGCGGGGATCACCGGGTATTGGCAAGAGCCGCCTGGTGCGCGAGGTCACCGCGATAGCGGCAGCCCGAGGTGTCGAGGTGTTCACCGCGTTCTGCGAATCGCACGCCAGCGATGTCCCGTTTTACGCCGTGTCGCGGCTGCTGCGCGCAGCCACCGGCGTGGGTGATCTGGACGCCTCGGTCGCCCGCACGCAGGTACGGGCCCGGGTGCCTGATGGCGATCCGGAGGACTTGGTGCTCTTCTAAGACCTGCTGGGCATCGCCGATCCCGAGGCGGAGTTGCCCAAGATCGATCCGGATGCCCGGCGGCGACGGTTGACCGCGCTCGTCGCTGCCGCGTCGCTGGCCCGCCAAGACCCGGCCGTCTATGTCATTGAGGACGTGCACTGGATCGACGAGGTCAGCGAATCCATGCTCGCCGACTTTATGGCTGTGACCCCGCAGACGCCCTTTCTGGTGCTCATCACCTGCCGCCCCGAATATCGGGGCGCATTGAGCCGGGTGCCCGGTGCTCAAAGCATCGCCCTTGCGCCGCTGAGCGATTCGGAGACCACAGCACTGGTCACCGATCTGCTGGGGCCGGACTCCTCGGTCGCCGGGTTGACGACCATGATCGTCGAAAGGGCGGCCGGTAACCCGTTTTTCGTGGAGGAGATGGTGCGCGAACTGGCCGAACGCGGGGTCCTGCGCGGAAACCGCAGCGCCTACGTTTCGGCGGTCGGTGCTGCCGAGGTCAGCGTGCCCGCCACCGTGCAGGCGGCCATTGCCGCCCGCATCGACCGCCTTAACCCGGCGGCCAAGTGCACCCTGAGCGCTGCGGCGGTCATCGGCTCACGGTTCGACCCGGGCCTGCTGGAAACCCTGGGCATTGAGCCCGTACTCGAGGATTTGGTGGGCGGCGAATTCATCGACCAGATCACCTCTACCGAAGAACCCGAGTATCTGTTCCACCATCCGCTGATCCGCACGGTGGCCTACGAAGCACAACTAAAGTCGGATCGTGCCGAGCTGCACCGGCGCCTGGCCGCCGTGATCGAAGCCCGTAGCCCGGCCTCGGCTGACGAAAATGCCGCGCTGATCGCCGAACATCTGGAGGCCGCCGGTGATTTGCACGCCGCCTACGGCTGGCAGATGCGGGCCGCCGCCTGGGCGACCAACCGCGACATCGCCGCCGCACGGCTGAGCTGGGAGCGTGCCCGAAACATCGCCGACGCATTACCCACCGACGACCCCAGCCGGGCCGCCATGCGCATCACGCCGCGGACCATGTTGTGCGGGATCGCCTTTCGAGTCCAACTGAACGTCGCCGGTGCCCCCTTTAATGAGTTGCGGCAGTTGTGCACCGCCACCGGGGACAAGGCGTCACTGGCCATCGCGATGGCAGGGCTGGTGATGGATCACGTGTATCGGGACCGGCCGCGCGAGGCGTCGCAGCTGGCCTCGGATGCCATGGCCCTCATCGAGTCGGTCGGCGATCCGACGCTGACGGTGGGGCTGTCCTTCGCGCCGACCTACGCCAAAGTTGAGAGCGCCGAGTGGTCTCACGCGCTGCAATGGTCAGAAC
>Ga0318543_10000504_pt1 | contig 9739 bp, 12 predicted proteins | sample GRESIP168b4f24_FD_203487 | JGI IMG/M metagenome (GOLD analysis project Ga0318543, IMG submission 203487) | Tropical soil microbial communities from Luquillo Experimental Forest, Puerto Rico - GRE.SIPMG.168b4f24 | ecosystem: Environmental > Terrestrial > Soil > Tropical forest > Bulk soil... | reverse complement strand
GGCGCGATTTGTGATCTTATTCTAGCTATCAAAGTGGTTCGCCTTGCTCTAGAAGCCGAGGAGGACGATCCCGCTCAGAGTGGGACGGCGCGGATCGCCCTCGATCATCTTGAGGAAATGGCAGCTCAGCTCAAGCAAAAATGGTGCGAAGACTACGCTAGCTTGAAGTAGCCACCATGCGCCCGCCGAAGCCGACCCCAGCCGATGGCAGGCGCCCCGCCGCTTCCCGCCGCCCTGGTCGACCGTATCATTCGCCTAGCACTCGCCGCCGATGCTCCTCGCGCATTTCGTCGGCGATGCTCGTCCGCGATAGGCGCACGAGTTCTGCGAACGGCGCATTCGGCCGGCACGATCGGCATGACAGCGTCTTTGTCCGCAGGTGGTAACGGTTCGCCGCTTCCCGCTTTAACATAGCCTTTCCAATGGTCCCCTTGGCGCCCCGATGACCAAATCGGATCGAGCAGCGTTACAAGTCGCGGCTGTAGTCGGTGCTGCGCTCGGCGGCGTTACTGGCTACCTTCTTAGCAACCTGGTTGAAAGCGGCGGATGGCTCAAAATACTTATTTGGGCGCTGATTGGTGCAGTCATTGTCACTGGCATCGTTTTTTGTCTTCGGGCTGTTCGTTCGTGAATGCGCCAATTCTGAAAAGACAGGGCTGCCACTGGCGCAGGTCATATCGGCTGGCATAAAGTTTCAACAGCTTAAAGGGAGGAAGAACCATGCTGAGGACTTTCGCGGCAGCGTTGCTCGCCATTGCTATGTCTGTTGGATTGGCTCAGGCGAAGGGGCATAGGCAAAGGACCCCGCTGTGCGCGGTTGGTCAGCAAGCGACTGCAACATGTGCCTGTGGTGTCGGACTTAGTGGTCAACTGGTGCTGTGCCAGAAGGGGCAATGGTGCCATGGCTTGTCGATGCGTGGGATGCGTGTCTGCACGTCGTAAAGCATTTTACATGCACAAGGGCGCGAGCAGCTAACGCAAGAGCCGCCACTGCTGGGCGGCCCTCATTTTGTGCTGTGTGTCAGTAATGCCGCGCCGCTTCCCGCCGCCCCGGTCTGTCGAGGTTACGTGCGAGGTTGAGGAGGATTGGGCAAAATAACAAAAGCATTGATTTGCTTAAGCAGGGACCAAGGTCATGCCAAAATATCTCGGTGTAGGGCGTTACACTTCAGATGGACTCAATGGTCTTGCACGCGAGGGCGTTTCGCGGCGCCGCGCCACCCCCCTGTCGTTGCGTGAGCGTACCCGCCCCGGTTTGGGGCCGAAGTTTTTTGCCCGTTTGCCGGCCGCAACATTTGGAATTCTTGGCGTCGCGGTCGTTGCGGGCCAACCCACATCTGCAACAGCACAGTCATATCCGTGGTGCGCCCAAGGAGATAGCATCGTGCATTGCTATTACACGACACGCGAGCAATGCGAAGAGGCCGTAAATCACCACGGCATCTGTATTGCTAATTCCAGTGCGCCAACCTCGAGTAACGAAGTTCCGCAGCCGCGTGTACTGAGGCGTCGATGAAATGATCGTCGGGCGCGGCGGATCGCGGCGAATATCGCCAAGCTGCCGGAGCTACTGAAAAAGCCCTAAATTCAGGCGCGGAGCAAAAGATAACCTTAGACGGGGGCGCTATCATGAGTATTGACTGGACTATGCTGGTAGCCGCTAGCTTTCTTGCTTGCGTTTATCATCCAAGCCCTAATGCAAGCGCAAATTAGGATCGCAAGCACCGGAATAATTCTCGCAATAGGGATTACCAATTCGCTTTTGACGGCGATATTGGCGACAGTGATTATCGTTCGCTGATAAAGCCGTCCTGACTCGATTACCTAGCTATCGAAATCAGTAGTCGCCCGGACGCGGCTCCCGTTCGAGTTTTTTCAATTCCCTATCGCCGCGCTCGCTTCCTAAAATTACGGTGAGCGCGAAACCGATCAATACCACAACGTACAGGCCAACAAAGACAGTAAAGAGTAAGGCAAAGAATGCCATTCCTAAAATTTAATGCTCTCAGAACGCAAACAAGTGCAATTTTAAAATCGTGCTTGCGCGACGGGGCGCGAAGGATTGCGGCAAATGCTCTCTCTACTCACATGGGGAATATTGACATTGCGCTCCAGTGACATCGCTGCCGCCGCTATCAATTTCGGGTCGGGAGGAAGGCACCGGCTCCACCGTGAGTACGGGTCGCGTGGAAGGCACGGGTTCTGCGGCAAGTGAGGGTTGCGAATGCACGTGCACTGTCCCGAATGTCTAGCAATGATTGGTGCCGACCCAAACAAGATGCGCCTTGGGAAACTTGGCGCGTGCCTCGCGTTCCGTCATGCAAGCTGGCGAGCCATTAGCCAGTGACGGTCCGATCATGATTGCGACGGCAAGGATAGGGATAATGCGTTTTGTCTTTGCCAAGGTCGGTCAATCCGGTGAATCAGCGTTATAATCGAGGCCGCGGTCTGCGTACATCCGGCCAAGCAATGCCCGCACGCCGCTTCCCGCCCTTCCCGCGGTTTTGCCTGAAGATATCAACATTCGCGCTAGCTGCGGCATCGAGGCATTGCGTAGTTCGCTGTTCCACACAAAAAAGCCGCGAATGGAACCGACGCTCTTGTCGTGCTGGCCGCGCCGGGTAATGGGGGCGACTCGCACAATCATCTCTCTCTGGGGGCCTGAGGTATTAACCTGGGGCCCTTACCTTGTTATCTTATTGCGTTATCTTATTGCTTGCTGACGTCCTCGAGATGTCAGTCAGAGGGAGAGGCAAGGCCGCCGGGTCCTAGACCTGGCGGTTTTGCTTTTTATTTTCATCATCGCAAACGAACCGCGGCGCGAGGCAGTAACATCCGTGCCCCGGCCGCGGCTTAACTGCGGGTCAGGGGCAAGAGCCCGCAGCAAGTAGCGCGCCGAACCCGATGAGGAATTGGACGCCTGCGTATGTCGTTGCGTGAGCGTACCCGCCCCGGTCTGGGGATTGTCGAGCCGTGTCTGCCATCGCCCGCTAAGGCTCCGCCGAGCCGCCCCGGCTGGATCCACGAAATTAAGCATGATGGCTTCCGCATTCTCGCCCGACGCGATTCAGCGGGCGTGCGGCTCATTACCCGCGCTGGAAACGATTTCTCGTCCCGCTTTCCATTCATTATCGAAGCGATCACCGCGCTGCCGGCCCGCTCGTTCATGATTGACGGCGAGGCGATTGTCACCAATGGCGACGGTCTCGCCGTGTTCGACCTGATCCGCCACAAGCGACATGGGCGATGCCGCGGTGCTCTGGGCCTTTGATCTAATCGAATTGGATGGCGACGATTTACGCCGCTCATCGATTAAGTATCGCAAGCGCAAGCTGGGAAAGCTCCTACGCGCCCCGCATTTGGGGATTGTGCTTAATGAGCATTACGAGGGCGATGGCAACATCATTTTCAAGCACGCCTGCAAGCTTGGCTGCGAAGGCATCGTGTCGAAGCGGCTTGGCTCGCTATATCGCTCTTGACGCTCGCCGCATTGGGTCAAGGTCAAAAACCCGAAAGCGCCAGCGGTGAAGCGGGAAGCCGAAGAAGATTGGGGCCGCTGAAGGCTCTTGTCCAGAAAAAGGGAGACCATCCATGCGTATGATGCTGAAATTCACCCTTCCAGTCGAAACGAGTAATGCAGCGATTAACGACGGGTCGCTCGGGCGAACAATGGAATCGATCTTGAGCAAACTCAAACCTGAAGCCGCCTACTTCACGCCGCTTGAAGGCAAGCGAGGTGGTATGATCTTTTTTGATCTGGCCGACCCCTCGCAGATCGTCGAAACCGTCGAGCCGTTCTTCCTTGGTCTCAATGCCACAACCGAGCTCGTGCCGGTTATGAACGCTGACGACCTACGCAAAGGGCTTGCGAAGGTCGCGGGAAAATAACAGCCCATTGACCTCTCGCCGCTTCCCGCCGCCCTGGTCTGCCGAGGAAGGCAAAACGTATTTCGTCGTGAAGGACCACGACGGGCAGCAGCTATTAAGGCGGCGTCGGACGTGGGGACTGAGATGAGGTGCGGTCGCAATTTCGCCGTGACTTTCATTTCCAATGATGACCTTGGGGAAGGGGGATGGGCGACCAGTCGTCGGGTCGTCGGCGGCTGCTCTCAGCAGATCATCCATGACCAGCTGTGCGCGAAGTCCCGATTGCGTCGGATTGAAACCGCCGTGGAAAGGGAATTCGTCGGAGCGAGGATCAACCGCGAGTCGCCGAATAGATGTGTAAGGAGAAATCGGGGGGAAACGATGGACACTCGAGCCGGGCTACAAGTAAATTTTGATGCTGATGAAGTACGCACGCTTATTGCCGATTATCTCGGGATTAGTGCCAAACAAGTTACAGACGAAGCGCATTTCGGTGACGATCTCGGCCTTGACTGGCTCGATCAGCTCGAGTTGATGATACTGATCGAGGATGAATTCGCCGGCGTCGAATTTTCGGACGCCGCTGTGCATGAAATCGAAGTCGTCGGCGATCTAATCCGGCACATCGAGATGTCGAATCAAAATGCCGCGTCAACGTTCCGCAGGTCCGCAGCTTAACGACCTGACTTCGCCGTGGAGCCCGACCCGCACAGCGGCCAAGCCGCTCTCGAAAAGATGAGGCGCGGCGGATCGCGGTGAATATCGCCAAGCTGCCCGGGGCTATTGACTCCTAAAAGAACAGGCCCGCCGAGTTCTGCGCTGGTGGGCCTTTCGTCGTTTATGGAAGCCAGAACTACTGTTGTTTGGCTTCGCCACCTCCGCGCCGCTTCGTCCGTCGTTCGGTTCGGGTTGAGCGGCGCTTCGTTCGCCGTTCCGTGCGACTCGTGCGGCGTTTCTGACGCCGCTCGGTGCGGCCTGTTCGTTGCTTCGTCCGTCGTTCCGTGCGACCTGTACGACGTTCCTGACGGCGCTCCGTGCCGCTCGTCCCGCCGGACTGTGCTGAAGCGGGTGACGGTGCTGGGGCGGTTGACGGTGCTTGGGCCTCAGCATCCGATGCGGTAAGCAGCTCTGCTGGTAGTGCAAGGCTTAATAGCGATAATCCGAGAAGGGAAAATGCTCTCCGACGCGAAATCATTTTATTTCTTTCACTCATTTCACAAACTCCTGATATCGAAGCCCGATGCACGATCCCCAATCCCCGATCCTTTGAGGCTCGCGTAACTGAACGTCCGCCGAATAAAGTGAGGTAGTCTCACCCGGGATGAGGCGCGAAGGATCGCGGCGAATATCGCCAAGCTGCCGGAGCTGGCCTAGGGCGCCATTACGCATCGCCTGACATGAGCCAACGCGATTCAGGATATGAGCGGCGAGAGCGCGGTGTTCTCCTCATCGACGGTGTTGCATCGTGCGTGGCGCCAACGGTCAGCAGCTTGCCTATGTCTATTATGAGAATGAGCCGGGACGTCGCATTCGGCCGCAAAATGAAGCGATTCTGTGATGTCGGTCACAGAATTACTCGCCAGTTCGTAGTACGTACTTCAGTGTCGGGACAAAGCTTCTGAAAATGGAGAAACAGTTATGGCAACCGTTGTCGCCCAAACTCGAAAGCTCTCCATGTTCTTCGGTAGAGTAGTGCAGCAGTTCTATGACGCCCGGTTAGCATCCGCCAACCGCGAAGTTGAAAGTCACAAGCGGTTCTTGGGGCTAATGCCGTTCTGACAACGCCCACCCTAACGCGAACCAATTTAGATTTGTGAACCAGTTCAGATGATGTGAGCGGTGCCTCACATCAGTGGGGGGCGAATTATGACCCATGCTGGTGAAATCGGATTTCTTGCCTCTGCTTTAGTGTTAGCCGCGTTCGGCATGAAGGACATGGTCAACCTTCGGATCGTTGCTATATGCAGCAACTTCGCTTTCATCGCATATGCACTGCTACTCCACTTGCTCCCTATACTGGTGCTGCACGTCGCCCTCTTGCCACTGAATGGTTGGCGATTGATGGGAGCATTGAAGCAATCAGGTGGGACGACCGCGGGTCGGTCTTCCCTTCCGCTCGGACCTATCCCCGATTTCGTCGTAGACTGAGCTTCTAGCAGCACATCGAAGCTGGTCGGGGGGCCACCTAGGTCGTGGCTGACCACGACGAGGCGCGAAGGATTGCCAGCAATATCGCCAAGCTGCCGGAGCTGTTACGCAGGTCATAGGCAGTTAAAACCCGTGAGTACGACAAAGAGGGGTGAGAACGGGACCGGGTCTCGGTCCATAATCCGACTACCGGGAGCAACAGCTTATGCCTTTGTCCACTCTCATACCGTTCGCTCTTGTCGCGCTGATCGGGATAGTCGCGTTTTATGCCGTGTACCGTGCGGGCATATGATCGCGCTTGCCAGCAATATCGCCAAGCTGCCGGAGCTATTGCGGGGGCCACACAGCCCGTAGTCAGAGCGCCATCCAATGCTTGCCGGTAAGGCCACGGATTTCTTTGATCCGTTTAACAATGCGCGTGACTTCACGGTCGGCCCTCAAAAAGGCCGCCGAAGTCATGCCTGACGTCCGTAAAAAAGCGGTGGCCCTTCTGCTCGCATGGGCAAGATCAGCGTAGAGACGCTTTAGTTCGGCATCCCCTTCGGGGCTGAGCAAGGTCGACGGTTGTTGGTCCATAAGGTCATTCTAGGCGATTCTAGCGCGGCGGATCGCGGCGAATATCGCAAAGCTGCCGGAGTTGCTCCGCAAAGACTAAACCGGCCCAGCCCGGTCAGCTAGGAACAGGTAATCACCATAGTGCGAAATAGGCGAAACCTGCGCACTCGTGGTGGCGATTAACGGATTAAAGGTCGGTGATCTAGCCAGCGCGCCCGGGGTCAATGTTCTGAGGCAAAGCCATCCGTCGATACTAATCACGACCAACACAGCCACAGCGGCAACGAACAGCGTGCGCATGGCACCGCCTCTGCATTCAATTCACCTTCTACCTCGGCAGAATGCAGGCTAGCTCGATTTCGCAGCGCTGGCCTGTGACCTCCGTCACAGTGAATTAGTGAACATCGCCAAGCTCCTAAGCCTTGAGGGAGGCGATGCGACGGCGCGATTTCATCGCGGCATTTGCTGGCGCGACGGCACCATGGCCTTGGGCGGCAGGTGCGCAAAGCGGTAACCGCCGGATCGGCGTGCTCACGACTTCCGACTCTCTAATTAAAGCGGACATCAGGACCAATGTCCGCTTTCGGGGGTAAAGCGGACACTCCTTCAACTAGCCTCGATGTCCGTTATTGACCCAAAGCGGACATTGCCGAACCGGACCTAGCCCACTTCCTGTCTGCCCGTTGGACCCGCTACGATTGCCTTGTCCCATATCCTGGGTGAGGCAATGCGACGGGGGAGTTCTTCATGCCGGTGGGCGGCGCGGCGGTAGCCGACAATAGTGTGGTCTCGCTGACCGATGTGGCCGCCACGCCGCACCAGCGGCGTATTCTCTTCGCCGTTGCGGCCATATTGCTTGCAGCGTTTGCGGCGACGGTGCCATTCGCTGCCGTGCAACTGCCCACGTTTGTCAGTTTCAATCCATCCGTCGAGTCCATCGTTTTTGCCAACGATCTCATCACCGCGATCTTATTGTATTCGCAATACGCGATAACGCGGTCGCGGGCGATCTTGGCGCTGGCGGTCGGCTATCTCTATACGGCGCTGATCGTGATCCCGCACGTGCTGACGTTTCCAGGCGCGTTCACCGGCCTGCTCGGCGGTCCGCAGACCAGCGCTTGGCTGTACTATTTCTGGAGCGCGGGGACTCCGGCGGCCGTCATCGTCTATGCACTGCTGATAGACCGCGAGAGCCGCGCGACCGCAGGCTCGACGCAGTCCACGATTGCCTGGAGCATCGTGCTCGTGGTCGGTTTTGTGCTTGGTATCACCTGGCTAACCACGGCGGGGGATCGGTTTCTGCCGTCGCTTATGTCCGGCGACCACTATTCCAACATGGTCGTCTACGTCGCCAATCCCCTGGCCATTGCCATTGCCGCAATTGCGTTTGCCGTAGTGTGGTTTCGCCGACGCTCGGTGCTCGACTACTGGCTTTTATTGGCGATGTTTTCACTGATCTTGAACTACATTGTCGCCGCCTTCCTCGCCAGGCAACGCTTCAGTCTCGGCTTCTATGCGTCCCGTGGCTTCACGCTGATTGCCTCGATGATCGTGCTGACCTTGCTGCTGCGAGAGATAACGAACCTCTACACCCGACTCGCTCGCTCAAACATGAAGTTGGAGCGCGAACGAGCGAACAAACTGATGAATGTTGACGCGGCAACGTCTTCAATCGCGCATGAGGTGAGGCAGCCTTTAATGGCCATCACAGGCACGAGCGCCGCGGCACAAAGGTGGCTGGAACGCGTACCGCCTGATGTGGACAGGGCAAAGCGACTGCTTGGTGAAATTGAAAAAGCCGGTTTTCGCGCAAACGAGGTACTGACAAATGTTCGCAGGCTGTTCCAAGACGTCGATCACAAACAACAACCGATTGACGTGAACAATCTAGTCCTTGAAACGCTGCAGACTTTGCACGGAGAACTGAACGATCACGGTGTAAAAACGAATGCCGAACTGGCTTCCGACTTACCGCTCGTCACGGGCTATGGCGTTCAATTGCAGGAAGTCCTCGCAAACTTGGTCTACAACGCGATTGATGCAATGGCTCCCAACAAAATCGATGGTCGGACGCTAAAAGTGCGGACCAAGCCCGACGGCACCAACGCAGTTATCATAGAAGTAGAGGACTCTGGGCGGGGCATCGAACCAGAACGTCTAGGCAGCGTATTTGAACCGTTTGTGACGACAAAGCCCAGCGGGACGGGATTGGGATTGGCTATCTGCAGCACGATCATCGAGCGTCATGGCGGTCGACTTACTGCGTCGTCGGACGGCAAAAACGGGGCCCTGTTCCAAATCGTCCTGCCGATCGAGCCCGCTGTTACGAGCACCGGCCATGCCGAATGACCTGTAATGTGAGATGAACCAACGAATGTCCGCTTTTGGGGGTAAAGCGGACATTCCTTTAACTAACCTCGATGTCCGTTATTGCCGGGTGCCGGCCTGGACGCTTGCCAGTCATGCCTGATCGGTTCGAGAATTTCTGGAAGGACTAAAACATCCCGAAGTGATAGGTAATTTCCCTTGGTGGCGTGCTGCTGACATCCCTTCGGAGACGTACCATGATGAGGCGAGAAAAATTTTCGATCGCGAACATCTACGTGCCGGTAAAGCGCCGCGCAACACTCAAACCAGAAACCGTTCAAGAGATCGCCCAGAGTATGCTGGAAGTCGGACAGCAAGTACCCATCTTGGTCCGGCGGGATGGTGATCGCTTCGTCCTCGTACATGGTTTGCATCGGCTCGAAGCATGCAAGGCATTGGGCGAAGAGACGATCGACGGATACCTCACCCAGGCCCCGAAGCACTAATAGTCTGCATGTCCGCTTTCGGGACATTCCACGACTGAGTTCCAATGTCCGCTTTTGGGGGTAAAGCGGACGTTCGTCAGACATGCCGCAATGTCCGCTTATGACCCAAAGCGGACATCTCCGCGGGGTAGGCATATTGAATCTTGCCGCTCGAGCGGGAGGCGCGCCACAGTTCGAATAAACGGCATCAATGCTCGTGCGCCGCAGAAATTCGATCAAACACAAGGTCAAGCGAAAGCCCGCGCACTAAGCCTTTTGCACCTCGGAGCTCGAAAAGGATTCCGACTTCGCCAGTGTTTGGCCGAGCGATGCAGATCGATGCATAGTTGACTGGATGCCCGGCCATGAAGGCAGAC
>Ga0318543_10000502_pt1 | contig 9747 bp, 10 predicted proteins | sample GRESIP168b4f24_FD_203487 | JGI IMG/M metagenome (GOLD analysis project Ga0318543, IMG submission 203487) | Tropical soil microbial communities from Luquillo Experimental Forest, Puerto Rico - GRE.SIPMG.168b4f24 | ecosystem: Environmental > Terrestrial > Soil > Tropical forest > Bulk soil... | reverse complement strand
GTGCTCTGAGTGTACGACATCTGGAACGTTAAGCGAACTCAGGCCGCCAGTAGAGATTGCCGCTGCCGCAGCGCTCTAAGCGTACCGGCCGGCGGTTGATCGGCAGTGCTCCAAACGTAGTCTCCGGTCAGCCCGATGTGCTCCCAGCCGAGCGGTGCGACATGCCGCAACAGGTCGTCGTTGATCGTCCCGCCCTGGCGCCGCAGCTCCGTGTAGGCCTCCTCCAGATACTTCGTGTTCCAGAGGATGATGGCCGAGACCAACAGGTTGAGCCCGGAGGCGCGGAAGAATTGGTTCTCAAAGCTGCGGTCGCGGACCTCGCCGAGCCGGCAGAAATAGACGGCACGGGCCAGCGCGTTGCGCGCTTCGCCCTTATTGAGCCCGAGATGGGCGCGGCGGCGGAGGTCGGGGTTCTTGATCCAATCAAGCGTGAACAGCGTGCGCTCGATGCGGCCGACCTCGCGCAGCGCCTTGGCAAGCCCATTCTGGCGCGGATAGGCCGACAGCTTTTTGAGCATGGCCGATGATGTGGTGGTGCCGGTGCGGATCGAGGTTGCGAGCCGCAGCAGCTGGTCCCAATGGGTCGTGATGTGCTGTGTTATGACGCCGCCAACCAGCGGAGCGAGACTCGCCGGCGCCTTCTGATCCGGCAGCAAGTAGAGCTTACGTTCCTTGACACCGCCAACCCTGTCCGGCACCGCCCGCTGCGCTCGTTCGGCCCGTCACCCACACCCATCCTGCCAGGCAAAGCAATTGGGGCGGGCGCTCTGACCAACCTCGCCCAACCTGACGCCGCGGCTAAATCCCCATAGAGCCCGCGGCACCGACGGTGCCCCCACTTCCCGCGATTTCGTGCCTCGGCGCTTTTCCGACGCCGGTCTTCGAGCCTGTGGCCGGCCTCGTCATCGCCGGCGTCCGAAAACCTGCACAACTGCGGCCGTTCGGGAGAGGCCCAGGGTGGAGCGGACATACCAGCGCGCAGCCCGTTCATGCTTCGTCCAAGATGTCGTACACTCAGAGCACTTTCGTGTACTGACCCCTATAACGCCGGGGCCACCGCCAGCGACGCCCTGTGGGCCGGGCTGCCGGTGCTGACCTGTGGCGGCGACACCTATGTCGGGCGGATGGCCGGCGCGGTGCTGACCGCGGCTGGGCTGCCCGAGCTGATCACGACCTCTTTGAAGTCTTACGAGACCCTCGCGCTGCGGCTGGCGACCGAACCGGGGTTGCTTGACGGCCTGCGGCAAAAACTGACACGGAACCGATCAACCATGCCCCTCTTTGACATCGCGCGGTTTACCCGCGATCTCGAAGCGGCGTACCGACAGATGTGGGAGACCTGGAATTCTGGGCAGCCGCCTGCAGCCTTTTCGGTTTCACCTTCTGCCGACCATTGACGTGATCTGTCCGGTATTATTGATGCCGTTGGCGGACGTATTAAAGGGGGGGGAGGCGCGCCGGGCACGCCGATTTTGGTGATTGCCGCCGTCGCGCCAGCCGGATACCTAGCGGACCCGGGAACAGCGGCGGCCACCGGTTCCCACAAAAAAGCGTGGTTGTTGCCTGCCGTGGCTGGGCCTGAAGCCAACCCAACGATGTCGCCGTTCTCATCGATGCGCCCGGCCTCCGAATCGGTAAAGCCGGCCGGCAGAAATGTATTCAGGTCCACGGCGCTGGCCGCGGTGCCCGTCCAGAGAAAGGCCTGATTATGGCTCCCGGTAGCGGGGCCGGCTGCTTGCCCCACCTGCTGACCGTTAGCGACTCCACGGGCTATCGAGTCTGTGAACCCGTTCGGGTTCAGATCCACGGCGCTGGCCGCGGTACCGGTCCAGAGAATGGCGTGATTATTGACCCCGGTAGCGGGGGTAGCGTACCCCACCTGCTGACCGTCCCCGACGCCCAGGGCCTCCGAGTTTGGGAACCCGCTCGGGGTCAGGTTCAGGGCGCTGGCCGCGGTGCCCGTCCAGAGAAGGGCCTGACGATTGCCACCGGTGGTAACGGCGAACCCTACCTGTTGACCGTCCCCGACGGCCTCGCCAAACGAGGATGTGAACCCGCTCGGGTTCAGATCCACGGCGCTGGCCGCGGTGCCCGTCCAGAGAAGGGCGTGGGGATTGTTTGAGGTGTCAACTCCAAACCCCACCTGCTGGCCGTCGGCGATTCCTGCGAACGCTGCCTGTATGAACCCGCTCGGGGTCAGGTCCACGGCGCTGGCCGCGGTGCCCGTCCAGAGAATGGCGTGATTAAGATTATCATTACTGTGAAATGCGGACCCCACCTGCTGACCGTTAGCGACTCCATTGGCGCTCGAGAATGGGAGCCCGAGCCCGCTCGGGTTCAGGTTCAGGGCGCTGGCCGCGGTGCCCGTCCAGAGAATGGCCTGACCAGGGCCCCCGTTAGCGGCGAACCCCACCTGTTGACCGTCCCCGATGCCCTCGGCCACCGAGGATGTGAACCCGCTCGGATTAAGATCGATAGCGGTGTAGATGGCAGCCGCGCGTGCGCCCGTGAGCATACCGGCGGTCAGGACCGCGCCGATGGCGGCTGCACCGGCAATCCGTTTCACGAAAGTCATATATTCCTCCCTTTTTTCTGATGGCGGCGGGTCGAGTCGGGAAGACGGTGCGCCGCCAAGGCGGTGTTGGTGCGTCGGCAGGGCCTCCCCGAGGCAGAGTTGGGCCGATTTCACTGTATTTGCTGGGGGATTTTTGGTTAACATCAGGCTCTTTGGGGTCTTTTGGCAACGGGAAAATCGCGCGTTGCCCCGAAAGAGTGAACCGAGCCCAAAAACTGCCCACCCCGCCGGTCAGGGTTCCCGCACGCGCCGGCTACTGCTGGGCGACGGTGCGCCTCAGAGCAGGCCCGAATTGGCCCGATATCGCCAACTGCGGCCTGCTCGCCCGTCCGGATTTCCTCACCTGTGCCAGGCACGCCAGCCGCGAGCCGGCTGCGCAGTCGCTCAAAAACAACCTGCCCTAAACGAAATCTTCTATCCGGCCTTGCCGCCTGCCGCCTGCTCGGCCTTCGGGCCGCGGGGTGAGGACGGCCATGACGGCGACCATGCGATGGACGGATCGCCGCTTCACCCTCCCGCTGAGCGTTGAATTTTTTTCAGGGTTTAGATAGACTTGAAGGTGCCTCGCCGCCTCGGCGAAGGCGAGACGGCGCGCCGCTCGACACGGCCACGCCGCCTCTGACCACTAATCGAGTGGGGCTCGATCAATGGCTGCAAGACAACTACGACCATCACCCGAATCGCTGCAACCGGCCGCCCGCCGGGCCTACGGCTACTGCCGTTGTAGCACCGACATGCAGGCGGACAGCGGCATCGGTCTTGATGAACAAGAGCGCAAGATCCGCGCCCGTGCGGCCGAGATGGGCTGGCACCTCGAACACGTCTATGTCGATGCCGGCGTCAGCGGAGGAATGCCGCTTGGCAAGCGCCCGGAAGGGACGCGGCTGCTGAGTGTGGTGCAGCCGGGTGAAATCGTAATTTCATCCCGCATGATCGCATGTTCCGCAGCGCGCTCGACGCGCTCCAGACCATCGACATCTTCCGGCGGCGCAAGATCTCGCTCTGGCTCCTCGACCTGGGCGGAAGCTGCACCGATAACGGCATCAGCGAGCTGATCATGACGGTGCTCGCCGCCGTCGCGCAGTTTGAAAGGGGTCTAATCTCCGAGCGGATCAAGGACGCCAAGCGCAACCTGCGGCGCGCCGGCAAGCACCAGGGCGGCAGCCGGCCCTTCGGCTGGCAGTTCGGCAAGGCCAACGGATCGGGCCGGGCGCGCGAGCTGATCCCGGACCCGGAGGAGCAGGCGGCCATCGCCGACATCATGGCGCTGCGCGCTGAGGGGCGCTCGCTGATGTCCATCCGCGACGCGATGCGCGTCCGCGGGCACCGGATCAGTCACCAGTTGGTCGCCAATGTCTGCATGCGGCACGCGGCGGCGGCATGACCGAGATCTCGAAAGACGTCCTCTACGCGATGGCCAACTAAGGGACAGTGAAAAATATGGCTGACCCAGCCCACCTTGAGGTGCTCCTGCAAGGGGTCGACGCGTGGAATGCTTGGCGGGCCAAACAGCCCTACGACATCAATCTGGACCTCATTGAGGCGGACCTCTTCGAGGCGCAGCTCGGCGGAGCAAACCTCACTAGGGCGAACCTATACGGGGCGAACCTCCGCGGGGCGAGCCTTGCCGGGGCGGACCTCTCCGGGGCGAACCTCCGCAGGGCGAGCCTTGCCGGGGCGGACCTCTCCGAGACGCAGCTCGGCGGAGCAAACCTCACTAGGGCGAACCTATACGGGGCGAACCTATACGGGACGAACCTCAGCTGCACGGACCTCATCGAGGCGCTCCTCATCGAGGCGGACCTCCGCGGGGCGAACCTATACGGGGCGGACCTCCGCGGGGCGAACCTATACGGGGCGGACCTCCGCAGGGCGGATCTCCGCGGGGCGGACCTCGCCTATGCCAACCTGGTCGAAGCGAATCTCGCGGATGCCAAGCTCACCGGCTGCCGCATCTATGGCGTGTCCGCATGGGGACTGAAGCTAAGCGAAAAAACCGAGCAGCATAATTTGATTATCACAAATCGCGACGAACCGGAGATCACGGTCGACAATATCGAGGTCGCGCAATTCATTTACCTGCTGCTACACAACCAGAAAATCCGCGACGTCATCGACACCATCACTTCCAAGGTAGTGCTGATTCTTGGCCGCTTCACTCCAGAGCGGAAGCAAGTGCTCGATGCCCTCCGGAGTGAACTGCGGGAACGCAACTACCTGCCGATAGTGTTCGACTTCGACAAGCCGTGTAGCCGAAGCACGGTCGAGACAATAACGCTGCTCGCCCGCATGGCGCGTTTTGTCATCGCCGACATCTCAGACGCAAAAAGCGTTTTGCAGGAATTGCAGGCAATTGTCCCGGAGGTGCCCAGTGTGCCCGTGCAGCCGGTCATCATCGCAACGCAAGAGGAGCCGGGCATGTTCGACTATTTTCGAAATTTTCGCTCATTCCTGCCGGCTCACCGATATAGCGAGCTGGAGCAATTGCTCGTCGATCTGGGGGACCGGGTGATCTGCCCCGCCGAGGCCAAAGTTCTGGAGCTCCGAGGGCCGACCGTCCCAAAGCAAACCTAGGACGCGCAAGGGGGAGCCCGAGGCGCTGCGATGATCCTCGACCTCAGCGACGAACAAGCACGGGCGCGGCTCAACTTGCTGATCGAGGCCGACCGCTATCCGCGCTCGCCGCGCATCCGGCTGCTGCAAGAGATCCTCGGCAAGTGCGGCGAAGTCGGCGGGCTCTCGCCGGAACTCGCCGCACGGGTGCGACGCTATTCCCCGCCCCCAGCCCGGTTGCCGACACTAGAAGAACGCGACCCCGCGCGGCGGCCACGGCAGGGACGAAAAAGCCGGTAATCCTGATGAACCTTCGCCGTGGACTGACAGCCTTCTCGGATATTCCCGGTGGTGATGGTCCAGGGTGAAAGGGTGCCCTGGCGGGGGTTTTGACGGCGGCTTTACGGGCGCTCCCAGAGCACGATAAAATGTATCGAAAAGGCACAAAAAGCCGGGTCGAAATTGACCGAAATCGATACAATGGGTGATGCTGTTATGACCGCCGACGAATTGCGCGAACGCGTCGAACACCTCTCTTGGGGTCACGCCATAGAACGGGCAGGATAGCACGGTAAGCAGGACCGGATCGGGAACACGGTCAGGGGGCAACGGCCGGGCGAAGGCTTGTTGCTGTCGTGCGGAGCGCTCGGAACCCGTCCGGAGCCAGGCTGACATCGACATCCCACAGATAATCGCCGGTGAGATTGATGTGCTACCAGCCGATGGGTGCAAGGTGGGCAAGCAGCGCTTCCGGGATCATTTCCCTGCTGCAACGCAGGTCATCGAGCGCACGGTCGAGATATACGGTGTTCCAGAGCGCGATAGCGGCGGTGACGAGGGCAAGCCCGCTCGCACGGTATTGCTGCGCCTCGACCGCACGATCGCGCAACCGGCCGAGGCGGTGGAAACAGACAGCGCGGGCGAGGGCGTTGGCGCTTCGCCCTTGTTGAGTTCCACGGTCGCCTGCCGCCGCAGTCCTGGCAGCTCGAGCCAGTCGAGCATGAACAGCGTGCGCTCGATCCGTCCGATTTCGCGAAGGGCCAGCGCCAGGCCATTCTGGGCGGGATAAGCTCCCAGGCGCTTGAGGAGGAGCGAAGCGCTGACCGTTCCGGTGCGGATCGAGGTCGCGAAGCGCAAGACGTCGTTCCAGTGAGCCGTGATCAGCTTTTCGTCGATGCGCCCGGCGATGAACGGCTCGAACACCGGCCGAGCGCTCGGTGCTCCGAAGGTATAAAGGCGCCGCTCCGCGAGGTTGGGAATGCGTGGCGCATAGAAGCCGAGCAAATACGCCAGGGCGAAGACGTGATCGCTGACGCCGCAGCCAACACCGTCCGGTTTGGGGGTGGTGAGCCGACCTCGCTGGAGCATCCTGCAGTGACGAGGATGCGCCGAAGGGAGCCATTGCCTTCTCGCCATGCGACCGTGACGGATGTCCTTTCCCTCCTACAGGGATTTGGCGGCGGTGCGCTTTCCGAAGACGTTACGCTTCCCGACTTGCCCATAATCAATGGCGAGCTAGATCACGTTTGGCAGCACAGGCGCGGTAACTTCTTTACAGGCATTGGCCTTCGTGTAGTTCGCACAGTAAAGGAATAAGGCCGTCCTCGACCGCATGTGTCTGAGGGCGCTGTCTCACGGCGTAACGGTGAAGTCCTTAAGGCTTGAAACCGCCGTGCCGTCGTCGGAGATCGTGATGCGCCCGGTCGCCGCGTTCTGCGGCACGGTCGTCGTGATGCGGGTATCGGAGGTCGCCTGGAACTGCGCCGCGACGGTGCCGAATCGCAGCGATCTCGCGGCGGCAAAGCCACGCCCTGCGATCGTAACCGCAGCGCCGATGGCACCTTGCTCGGGAACGAAGCGATCGATGACGATCGCAGACGGAGGTGTGTGGTCTTTCCCTCTTTCAGCCGTAGTGAAGAGTGTTTCGAACACCTGCTTCAATTTGTCCGCGGCCTGCGACGAGAATAGGCCGACGAGAGCCGCGACAGCGCCGAATCCGTAAGGGCTGACGGCGCTATTTCCCGCGGTCGGCGAAATCAGGCCGCCCCGCAGAACGACGTAGAACACGACCGCGAGCGATGCGCCGATCAAGGGGAGCAAGAAATACATCAGCAGCCAGCTCATCTTCAGATTGCGATTGCCGACGTACCAATAAAGCGAGCGGAGCGTATGCAGCACGCCCCCCAATGCCCCGAGCAGGATCACGACGACGAAGAGGCGGATCTCGCTGTCGGACGCGGCCGGTGGCGTCGCGTTCGACGGCGTCGCGGGCGCTACCGGCCAGAAGCTGATGATGCCCCAAAGCAGCGCCGCCGCGGTTACCGCGAACAAAACCGCCACGGCGATGATTCCTTTGGCCGGGACCGCCTTATCGCCCGGGCCGTCCGCGACGTCAGTCATGACTAGCCTCCCTACTGTAGCGGCTTGAGATTATCGGCGGCTGGGTGCGCAATCATTGGCGATTTGGGTGCACGCTCGCTGAGATTATCGATGCGCGTCCGGCTCACGCTGGGTGTAAGCCTCCGGCCTGAACCGGCCTGCTGGGTAGTAGTCGGGCGAGCGCGCTGAGGGAAGCTGTGTCCTTCTCGATTACCGGTCGGCAACCACCCCGGCTGGGCGTATTTACGAAAGCTGCGCAGCAGCGGGCGCTCTACCTGTTGATACGACCCGCCCAGCCGAATCAGGCTTGTCTTGAGGTCCCATGACTGATCGGCCAAACCGCGATAGACAAAGTCCGACCGATATCGGCCGAACCGCGTATGGGGGATTTCGTAAAACGCATCAATCAAATCGCCCCAGGTTTCGATCCGATCATCCCGCATGGTCTCCCTCCCGCATGGTTAGTGCGAAGCGCGTCGTGTGCAGGCTCAGCACTTTGAATGCCGTCGGTATCGGGTGGGCAATCTTCAGTGATCCGGCTTGGTATCTGCCTCTTTTGAAATTCGAGTGGGTCGGGTGTGCTGAGGAGCGTCCTGTGGGCGCGGTCAAGGGCGGGCGAAGCCCGGCGCAGCGAACCCTTGACGGCGCCCTCAGGACCCGACAATCGAGCCTTGCTGAATGCCGGCATGGTGCGGCATTCAGCAATGGAAGCAAGAGCTCTCGATGCAAAACCAACTGTTTGAAGCCGCCCTCGGCATTGCCAGACCGTGGTATGTGCGGGGCATTGATTTTGACGCCGCGCGCAAGGTGCTGACAATCGGCATCGACTTTGTCGCCGGCAGCCGGGTTGCGGCGCCGGGTGTCGAAGGGGTGCATCCGGTCCATGACACCCAGACCAAGCGGCTGCGCCACCTCAACTTCTTTCAGCACGAATGCTACCTCGAGGTCAGAACCCCGCGGGTCAAGCTGCCCGACGGACGGGTCGTCCAGATCGAGCCCGACTGGTTCGGCAAGCTCTCCGGCTTCACGCTGCTATTCGAGGCGCTAGTGCGGCTCAATCCGGGAGTACGAGGCAGCCCATTACCCATGAATAGAGGTAAACGCCCTTCGATCGTCGTGGATAACAGGCGGAGATCGATTCCTGCTTGGCAGGATCGAAACAGCGATCCGAGCCTTACCGTCCTGCTGGCCCTTCAGCTCTGCGCAATCTTTGTCGCGGCGCCGCTGGCCGCGAAGGGACTGCCTATGGCCCGGATGGTCGCTGATACGCTCGTTCTTGCCGTCCTGGCCATCGTCGTCGTGATGTCGCGCAAATGGGGCGCGATTGTTGTGATCCTGCTGGGGTTGGCTGCCACCGGGGCAAGCTTCCTACCGCCAGGAGAGTGGTCGCCAGTTTTGGGCACAATCGCCCGCCACGGCGGTGAGATGCTTGCGTTCTCCGCGCTGGTTTGGGTGGTAGCGCACGCGGTCTATGCCCCTGGCCGCATCACATTGCAGCGCCTTCAGGGTGCGATAGTCGTTTATCTGAACCTCGCGGTGATTTTCGCCGCGGCTTATAGCCTGATTTGGGAGTTGATCCCGGACGCCTTCGCCAACATTGCTGCGCCGACGGTAGATCCGCACGAAATCGCTACCATGCTGTATTTCAGCCTCACCACCCTGACGACCACCGGTTATGGGGACATCGTCCCAATCGAACCGTTCGCACGGAGCCTTGCCAATCTGGAGTCGGTTATTGGGCCATTGTTCCTTGCCATGACGGTTGCCCGGCTTGTGAGCATGGAACTGGCAGACCGCCGACGATAACCTCGCCGAAGATCGGCACCATGAGCGGCATGAGGAACGGCAAGATCATCGCCGCGTCGGCGGCGCTGGCGATCATCGCGGCGGCCTCCGACTGCGGCCAATGCTCAGACGGCCGCGCCCAATGTTCAGCCGATCGCACCGGCGCCGCCCGAGCCGCGCTCAGTCCCCAGCGGTTGCCGGCGGCTGATACATCTCCACCCGGCGCTGCTGCACCATCTGGGCAACCTTGTCCGCCAGGGCCATCTCGCCGCCTTCCTTGAGCAAATATCCGAGTGCCACCCAAGCGGGGCCGGCAACCGTGAGTTCGCCCTGCTCCCAACGGCGGACGGTGCGGTCGCTGGCGATTAGCAGTGCTCGGGCAATCGCTGGTTGCGACAACCCAAGCGCCTTGCGGCAGCGGTGGAAAAGGACGGCTTCGCGCATCGTTTCAGCGA
>Ga0318543_10000464_pt1 | contig 9956 bp, 6 predicted proteins | sample GRESIP168b4f24_FD_203487 | JGI IMG/M metagenome (GOLD analysis project Ga0318543, IMG submission 203487) | Tropical soil microbial communities from Luquillo Experimental Forest, Puerto Rico - GRE.SIPMG.168b4f24 | ecosystem: Environmental > Terrestrial > Soil > Tropical forest > Bulk soil | place... | reverse complement strand
GGTGCGCACCAGTCGATCGCCCTGACGTATAACCGCTGTTGCGGCGATCGGCCGATGCTCCACGAAAAATGCTGGGCCACAGAGTTATTGCCGCGCCTGTCGCGCAGGTGGGCATCGCCAAAAGAGAGATAAAAGACGGATGCTCGTTGTGAGCTGTTCGTAATGTGTTAATTGTTCGTAAAGGCGGTCTCGCCGAGTTGACTCGGCTCCTGTGAGTCCGCAAGGTTTCTCGTGTGCGTTCGCGATGTGTGCGGACGCCCTGCACCGACACCTGCTTTCCTCCTCATCGCGCCGGACGAAATCACGAGGCACCAAATGGTTTCAGAACTTCGCCCACACCCTGTTGCAGCCACTGTTGAGGGGGACGCGCCCACACAAGAGGGTCTAACCGTTCGGACCGAAAAGCCCCGCAACGGCTTGGCCGGCCTCAAACACTGGCGCTACGATCTTCGCTCGGGTTTTGCGGTGGCCATGATCTCGCTGCCGTTCTCAATGGGAATCGCGATCACCTCGGGCGCGCCGCCGATCTGCGGGATCATTTCGGCGATCATCGCCGGTTTCGTCCTGCCGTTCCTGGGCGGCTCGTATGTGACCATCAGCGGCCCGGCCGCGGGACTGGCGCCGGCCCTGTTCGCCGGCATGGTTGCACTGGGACAAGTCCGCTTGGGCCATGGCGGCTCGCAATCCGAGGTGCTCGCAGTGGGATACCCCCTGGTCCTGGTTGCCATCGCCATCGCAGGTGTATTGCAAGTGATCCTTGCCAAGTTGAAGGTGGCCCGCTTCAGCGCCATCTTCCCGGCCGCGGCCATCCAGGGGATGCTGGCGGCGATCGGCCTGATGATCATCGCCAAGCAGCTCCCGCTCTTCATGGGCGTGAAGTTCGAGGCCCACGAATTCTGGGCGATCCTCGGCGAAGTGCCCCGGCACGTCGGGTCGATGAACCATGAGGTCTTCGCGTTGGGGATCGGTTGCCTGGCGGCGCTTTTCCTGCTATCGGCCTTTCCCGGGCGGCTGCTGAAGGTCATGCCGCCTCCGGTCTGGGTGTTCTTAGTCGGCACGGTCGTCAGCACATTCATCCTCAAGTTGGATAAACACTTCTTGATCAATGTGCCCGGTTCGCTCAAGCACGGGATCGTCTTCCCGCACTTCGCTGATGCGTTCTCCCATGCCGAATTGCTGCTCCCCCTCATCTACGTGGTCATCACCCTGCTCTTGATCGACGGGACCGAGTCCCTGGCGACGATCGCGGCCGTGGACAAAATCGATACCTACCGCCGCCGGTCCGACCCCGACCGGACCTTGCTGGCCATGGGCGTTTCTAACGTCGCCTCGAGCGTGGTCGGTGGCTTGACCATCATCCCCGGCATCGTCAAGAGCACAGCCAATATCCTGGGAGGCGGCCGGACGCAGTGGGCGAACTTCTACAACGCGTGCTTCCTGCTGACGTTCCTGCTGCTCGGCCGCGAGCTGATCAACATGGTCCCGCTGTCGGTGCTGGCCGCCATCCTCGTCTTCATTGGCTACAAGCTGTGTAAGCCAGCGGTTTTGCGCAACGTCGCACGGGTCGGGACGGAGCAGTTCGTCGTCTTCTCCGTCACAGTGCTCGTGACCGTCACGACGGACCTCCTCATGGGCATCGTCGCCGGCGTCATCCTCGAGTTAGTGCTGAACCTGTGGTACGTCGGCCTTTGGCATACCCTGAGGAACGGTTCGGAATCCGCAAGGCCGAGCCTTGCCGGCCGCTTCCTCAGTCTGTTCCGCAACCCGGTGTCTCAACGGGAATTCGGTGACGGCGCCTACCACCTGTATTTGGATGGTCCCCTGGTGTGTTTCAACCTGTTCCACGTGATTCGGGAGCTGGGGCAGCTTCCGCACGATACGCGGGCGGTGTATCTCCACTTGAGCTCGCGTGTGCCCCTCGTCGATCACACGACAGGTGAGTCCCTCCGTCATTTCCTGGAGGAGTTCAGCGGCCAAGATCAGAGTCCGAGGCTGGTGATCGAGGGGTGGGACCACATGCGGCCCCTGTCCAAGCATGAGACGAGCACGCGGATCGCCCTGGCCAGCGTCGAGGAGTTGGGGTCCCCACAAGCAACGGATTGACGAGATCAACCGCGTTGTCGCGCACTGGTTCCCGAGCGCCTCAGAACTAACCCAGCAACGTGCGCACCACCGCGTCGGCCAGCAGCCGGCCGCGCGGGGTGAGCACCAGTCTGTCGCCATCGGACACCAGCAAACCGTCAGCCACCACGGTCTCGGCGCGTTCGCGTTCGGCGTCATCCAGCTGGTCTAGCGGAAGCCCTTGGCGCAGACGGATTTTCAACATCAAGTCTTCGGTGTGCAGCGCGTCCGTGTCTAACTGCTCGAATCCCGCTATCGGCAGTGCGGCACCGGCCAGCGTCTCGGCATAGGCGTTGGGATGCTTGACATTCCACCAGCGCGTCGCACCGACGTATCCGTGCGCCCCGGGTCCCGCGCCCCACCACTGACCGCCATCCCAGTACCCGAGGTTGTGCCGGCACTCACCCCCGGGCCGCGACCAGTTAGATACCTCGTACCAGTCCAACCCGGCCGCGGACAGCGCGGCATCGACCAACTCGTAGCGGTGCGCCAGCACGTCGTCGTCGGGAGCGGTCAGCTCCCCGCGCCGGATCCGGCGCGCCAGTGCGGTGCCCTCCTCGACGACGAGGGCGTACGCGGACACGTGGTCGACGTCGGTCGCGATCGCGGTGTCGACCGAGCGCAGCAGATCGTCGTCGGACTCCCCGGGAGTTCCATAAATCAAATCGAGGCTGACGTGCTCGAAGCCCGCGTCCAACGCCTCGCGGGCCGATGCCGCCGATCGGTTCGGCGTGTGAATCCGATCGAGGACTCCCAGCACGTGCGGGACCACCGACTGCATGCCCAGCGACACGCGCGTGTATCCGGCGGCGCGGATGGCCGCGAAAAAGTCCGGCCAGGCCGACTCGGGGTTGGCCTCGGTGGTGACCTCGGCATCGGGCGCGAGGACGAAGTGCTGCCGCACCATGTCCAGCAGCCTGGCCATGCGTTCGCCGCCCAGCAGCGATGGTGTGCCTCCACCGACGAACACCGTGCTGAGCGTTGGTCCGTCCAACCGCGCGGCTGCCAGTTCGAGCTCCGTCCCCAGTGCGTCCAGCCACGCGTCCGGGTTGACACCACCCAATTCGGCCGGGGTGTACGTGTTGAAGTCGCAGTAGCCGCAACGGGTTATACAGAACGGAACGTGCAGGTAGAGGCCGAACGGCCGCCCGGGAACCGGCCGTAGGGCGGGCAGGTCGACCGAGGCCTCGCGAAGGGTCATGCCAAATGATAAAGCGGACGCTTCCCAGCGGATTCTCGGGTTTGTCCACCCAATCACCCAGGATTAGTCCGTAGTTTTGATCAGCGTGAGAAGAAATTTGACCTGGTGGCATTGCCGGTCGCCATCCATGGCACAATAGGGCCCGTGACTGCCGCCCAGCCCAGCTCGCGTATCGCCCTCGTGGCACGGCGGCACATTGATCTCAAGCGTGTCTGCAGCTGTTGCTGTCTGTCTTGATCTCGTAGACCCGCCCCCTGTTTGTCCAGGCGCCGGATCTGCGCCGCCGAAATAAAACCGGTGAGCCGCGCGTCCAAGTAGCCTGCAACGTTTCGCGAAGGAGAACCCCCGAATGACCACAGCCCGTCCCGCTGGGGCCCAAAATAAGGCCCGAAATGAGGGCCAGTGGGCGCTGGGAGATCGCGAGCCGCTCAACGCCAACGAAGAGATGAAGCACGCCGGCGCCCCGCTCGACGTGCGCGAACGCATCGAGAACGTGTACGCCAAGGCCGGGTTCGACAGCATCGACAAGAGCGATCTGCGCGGCCGCTTCCGCTGGTGGGGCCTCTACACCCAGCGTGAGCAGGGCTACGACGGGTCGTTCACCGGCGACGAGAACGCCGAATTGCTCGAGGCCAGATACTTCATGATGCGGGTGCGCTGCGACGGCGGGGCGCTCTCGACCGCGGCGCTGCGCACCTTGGGGACGATTTCGACCGAATTCGCCCGAGACACCGCCGACATCTCCGATCGACAGAACCTGCAGATGCACTGGGTCGAGGTGGAAAACGTCCCCGAGATCTGGCGCCGGCTGGCCGACGTTGGACTGCAGACCGCGGAGGCGTGCGGCGACTGCCCGCGCGTGATTCTAGGCTCCCCGCTGGCCGGCGAGTCGGTCGACGAGGTGATCGACCCCACCTGGGCGATCGAGGAGATCGTGCGTCGCTACATCGGCAAGCCCGACTTCGCCGACCTGCCGCGCAAGTACAAGACCGCCATCTCGGGGCTGCAGGACGTCGCGCACGAGATCAACGACATCGCGTTTATCGGCGTCAACCATCCCGAGCACGGTCCCGGCCTCGACCTGTGGGTCGGCGGTGGCCTGTCCACCAACCCGATGCTGGCCCAGCGGGTCGGCGCCTGGGTCCCGCTGCACGAGGTGCCCGAGGTGTGGGCCGCGGTGACCTCGGTGTTCCGCGATTACGGCTACCGTCGGCTGCGGTCCAAGGCGCGGCTGAAGTTCCTGATCAAGGACTGGGGTATAGAAAAGTTCCGGGATGTTCTCGAAACCGAGTACCTCAAGCGTCCCCTGGTGGACGGCCCGGCCCCCGAGCCGCTCAAGCATCCCATCGATCACGTCGGCGTGCAGCGGCTGAAGAACGGGCGCAACGCGGTCGGGATTGCCCCGATAGCCGGTCGGGTGTCCGGCACCGTCCTCACCGCGGTCGCCGACCTGGCGCAGCGGGCGGGTTCGGACCGAATCCGGTTCACCCCCTACCAAAAACTGGTCATCCTCGACGTACCCGACGACAAGCTCGACGATCTGATCGCCGGCGTGGAGGCGCTGGGTCTGCGGTCGCGGCCATCGCATTGGCGCCGAAACCTGATGGCGTGCACCGGGATCGAATTCTGCAAGTTGTCGTTCGCCGAAACCCGAGGCAGGGCACAGGGTTTGGTGCCCGAGCTGGAGCGACGGCTCGAGGACATCAACGCCCGGCTTGACGTCCCGATCACGGTGAACATCAACGGCTGTCCGAACTCGTGCGCGCGAATTCAAGTCGCCGACATCGGGTTCAAAGGCCAGATGGTCGACGACGGTCACGGCGGCTCGGTCGAGGGCTTCCAGGTGCACCTGGGCGGCAGCCTCGGCCTCGACAGCGGTTTCGGCCGAAAACTGCGCCAGCACAAGGTCACCAGCGACGAGCTGGGCGACTACATCGAGCGGGTGGTGCGCAACTTCATCAAACACCGCAACGACGGTGAACGATTCGCGCAGTGGGTCGTTCGCGCCGAGGAAGGCGACCTGCGATGAGCGAAGCGACCAAGCGGACCGAAGCGGAGCTGCGTGAGCTGGCCGCCCGCGGCGCGGCGGAACTCCAGGGTGCCGGCGCCACCGATCTGCTGCGGTGGACCGAGGAGAATTTCGGCGGCCTCAACGGGCCCCGCGGCTGGGCCACGTGCAACTACGTGGTGGCGTCCAACATGCAAGACGCCGTGCTGGTGGACATGGCCGCCAGGGTGCGGCCGGGCGTACCGGTGCTATTCCTGGACACCGGCTATCACTTCGTGGAAACCATTGGCACGCGGGACGCGGTCGAGTCGGTATACGACGTGCGGGTGCTCAATGTCACCCCGGAGCACTCGGTGGCCGAGCAGGACGAACTGCGGGGCAAGGATCTGTTCGCCCGTGACCCGGGCGAGTGCTGCCGGTTGCGCAAGGTCGCCCCGCTGGGTAAAGCGCTGCGCGGCTACTCCGCCTGGGTAACCGGGCTGCGCCGGGTAGAGGCGCCCACCCGTGCCCACGCCCCGCTGATCAGCTTCGACGAGGCGTTCAAGCTTGTGAAGATCAACCCGCTGGCAGCCTGGACCGACGAGGACGTGCAGGACTACATCACTGAGCACGACGTGCTGGTCAATCCCCTTGTTTACGAAGGCTATCCGTCGATCGGCTGCGCTCCCTGCACGGCCAAGCCGGCCGAGGGCGCCGACCCGCGGAGCGGACGCTGGCAGGGATTGGCCAAGACGGAATGTGGGTTGCACGCGTCGTGACAACACTCGTGCTGACCGCACACGGAAGTGAGGATCCGCGGTCGGCGGCCAATGCCCGGGCCGTCGCGGGCCAAGTGGCGCGCATGCGCCCCGACCTTGACGTACGGCTGGCCTTCTGCGAGCTCAACGCGCCGAACCTGATTGACGTGCTCAACGGGTGTTCCGGACGAGCTCTCGTGACCCCCCTGCTGCTTGCCGACGCCTACCACGCCCGAGTGGACATCCCCGCCCAGATCGAACGCTGCGGCGCCGGTCACCGTGTGCGGCAGGCCGGTGTGCTCGGCGAGGATGACCGGCTGGTGGCGGTGCTGCGTCAGCGGGTGGCGGAGTTGGGTGTCTCCCGGTTTGACGACGGGATTGGCGTGCTCGTGGTGGCGATCGGCTCGTCGATCCCCGCGGCCAATGCACGCACCGCCGCGGTAGCGCCGAGACTGCTGGCGGGCACCCGGTGGGCTTGTGCGACAACCGCGTTCGTGACCCGTCCGGAACCGTCGCTGGCCGAAGCCGCCGACCGGTTACGCCGCCGCGGCGCCCGACGGGTGGTCATCGCGCCGTGGTTCCTGGCGGCGGGGCGGCTGCCGGACCGGGTGCGCAGTTTCGCCGACGACGCCGGCATCGCAATGGCACAGCCCCTCGGGGCACACCAGTTGGTGGCCGAGACGGTATTGGATCGCTTCGCCGAGACGCTCCGATCTCGGTGCCACAGCGTCGCCGCCTGAGGGTTGTTGTCTGGAGCCCGAAGCGCGCCAAATCACTTCTCCCACATTGGTATCGCCTGTCTCAGAACGGCGAATTTTGTCGGAGCCCCGTCATAGTATTCGAACATGCATTCGAGTGATCGAGACGCGATCGAAGCAGACTTTACTGCGCTGCATTCTGTGGTGTCGCGCATTCTCGGACACTCATTCGACACCCTGACCACCCCGGACCGATTGACGTATCTGCAGCGGCTCGAACAAGACACGCGCCGGCTTCAAGCACCCAGACACGTTCTGATCAACCAACTTGCCGAGCAGGCGGGGCGTGACGAGTTAGGCGCGCGACTCCCCAATGCGTTGGCTGACCGGCTGCACATCACCCCCGGCGAAGCGGCGCGGCGTGTCGCCGAGGCCGCCGATCTTGGGCCCCGCCGCGCGCTCACCGGTGAACCGTTGCCGCCGCTATTGACCGGCACCGCCGCCGCCCAGCGCGCCGGGAAGATAGGGGCCGGCCATGTGCGGGTGATCCGGCGCTTCCTGCACCAGCTGCCCAACAGTGTCGACGTCGGGACCCGCGAGAAAGTCGAAGAGCATCTGGCCGAGCTAGCCACCGAGCATCGCCCCGACGATCTGGCAAAGCTCGCCGAGCGGCTGTCCGCGTACATCAACCCCGACGGCACCTACACCGACGAGGACCGCGCCCGTCGCCGCGGCCTGACCTTGGGCAAGCAAGGCCTCGACGGCATGTCAGAACTGCGTGCCTTACTGACTCCCGAGGCCCGCGCTGGCCTCGAGGCGGTGCTCGCCAAGACGGCCGCTCCCGGAATGTGCAATCCCGACGACGACACCGCCGTGGTCGACGGCCCACCCGATCACGATGCGGTGCAACGAGATTCGCGCACCGCCGCTCAGCGGAACCACGACGGCCTCAACGCCGCCTTACGCACGCTGCTGGCGTCGGGAGAATTGGGTCAGCACAAGGGTTTACCGGCCACCATCGTCGTCACCACGACACTCACCGACCTCGAAGCCGCCACCGGCGAGGGCCTCACCGGAGGTGGCACCCTACTGCCTATGAGCGATGTCATCCGAATGGGCCGCCACGCCCACCATTACCTGGCGATCTTCGACAAGGGCAAAGCGCTCGCGCTGTATCACACGAAGCGCCTGGCTTCACCGGGGCAGCGAATAGTGCTCTACGCCAAGGACCGCGGCTGCACGCGCCCCGGCTGCGACGCACCCCCGTACTGGTGCGAGGTCCACCACGTCGAGGACTGGGCCACCACCTACCGTACAGACGTCAACAAGCTGGCCCTGGCCTGCGGATCCGACCACCCACTGGTCGAACCTGGCGGCTGGGCCACCCGCAAAAACGCCCGCGGCGACACCGAGTGGATCCCGCCGCCCCACCTCGACCACGGACAGCCGCGAGTCAACAAATATCACCATCCGGAAAAAATCCTGTACGACGAAGACGACGACCCGTAGCTCACACGGTCATCAGCGCGCTCGTCATGCGATTCGGTTTAGTACACTTCGTGTCTTGAACGCGCCCTTTCGAACTGCAGCTTTGCTGGCTGCACTGGTGCTGTCACTGGCCGGATGTGGCGGCAACCACGCGGCTGCGCCCAACCCGACGGGGCCGTGCGAGATCGTGCCCAATGGCACGCCCGTCGCCAAAACGCCTTCGGCGCCCCCGATTTCGGCACCCTCGTCGAGGAACACCGTGACCAGTCCCGAAATCGCGACCGGCTACCGCAGCGACATGACCGTCGTACGGACCGCTCACTACGCGGTGGCCACCGCCAATCCGCTGTCGACCCAGGCAGCGTGCCGGGTATTGCGTGACGGTGGTAGTGCCGCCGACGCGCTGGTGGTTGCCCAGGCGGTGTTGGGCTTGGTCGAACCGCAGTCTTCCGGACTCGGCGGCGGCGGATTCGTGGTGTACTACGACGCCAGTGCCGGCTCGATACAGGCCTACGACGGCCGCGAAGCCGCCCCCGCGGCGGCGGGCGAGGACTATTTGCGCTGGATCAGCGACGTCGATCACGCCGCACCCCAGCCCAACGCGCGGGCCTCGGGACGGTCGATCGGGGTCCCGGGCATTCTGCGGATGCTCGAGCTTGTGCACAACGACCACGGGCGGATGCCTTGGCGCGACCTCTTCGGCCCCGCGGCGGCATTGGCCGATGGCGGCTTCGACATCAGCCCCCGGATGGCCACCGCCATCTCGGACTCGGCGGCACAATTGCGCGTCGACCCGCAAGCCCGCGCATACTTGTTCAATCCCGACGGCAGCCCGCGGTCGGCGGGAACGCGGCTGACCAACCCCGCATACTCGAAAACCTTGTCCGCCATTGCCTCTTCGGGTGTCAACGCCTTCTACACCGGCGACATCGCTCGCGACATCGTCGCGGAGGCAAGTGATACCTCCGATGGCCGCACGCCGAGCCTGATGACCAATGAGGACCTGGCGGCCTACGTCGCCAAGAAGCGCGAACCGCTGTGCACGACGTATCGCGGCCGACAGATCTGTGGCATGCCCGCACCGTCGTCGGGCGGCGTCGCGGTGGCCGCCACGCTGGGAATCCTCGAGCATTTCCCGATGGGCGACTACCCGCCGAGCAGCGTCGACCTCAACGGCGGTCGCCCGAGCGTGATGGGCGTTCACCTGGTCTCCGAAGCCGAGCGGCTGGCCTACGCGGACCGCGATAAATACGTCGCTGACGCCGACTTCGTCGGGCCGCCCGGCGGCGCCCTCAATACGCTGATCGACCCGGGCTATCTGGCCGGGCGCGCCGCGCTGATCTCGCCGCAGCACAGCATGGGAACCGCCAAGCCGGGCGACTTCGGCACGCCCACCAACGTCGCACCACCCGGGACTGAGCACGGCACCAGCCACGTCAGCATCATCGACTCCCACGGCAATGCGGCCTCGTTCACGACGACCGTCGAGTCGCCGTTCGGCTCCTTCCACATGGTCGACGGATTCGTCCTCAACAACCAGCTCACCGATTTCGCCGCCGAGCCCCGCGCGGCCGATGGATCGTTGGTCGCCAACCGCGTCCAGGCCGGGAAACGGCCGCGAAGCTCGATGGCGCCGACGTTGGTCTTCGATTCCTCGCCGGGGGGGCGGGGCGCGCTGTACGCGGTGACCGGCTCGCCCGGCG
>Ga0318543_10000459_pt1 | contig 10003 bp, 10 predicted proteins | sample GRESIP168b4f24_FD_203487 | JGI IMG/M metagenome (GOLD analysis project Ga0318543, IMG submission 203487) | Tropical soil microbial communities from Luquillo Experimental Forest, Puerto Rico - GRE.SIPMG.168b4f24 | ecosystem: Environmental > Terrestrial > Soil > Tropical forest > Bulk soil... | reverse complement strand
CCGGAGCACTGCGCGCGCTCGAGCAATCGTGGGGCCGCAACCCCGAGACGATGATCCCCGACGTGCGGTACACGCCGAACCCGAACGACGTGCCGGGCGGGCCACTGGTCGAAAGGGCGGACAGGCAATGCTGACCCGCTTCGTCTGGCGCCAATTGATTCTTTTCAGCATTCTGAGTGTGATCACGGCCATCGCGCTGGGCGGTTACTACCTGCGGCTTCCCACCGCGGTTGGGATCGGCCAGTACACGCTTAAGGCGGACCTACCCACGTCGGGCGGGCTGTACAGGACAGCCAACGTGACTTATCGCGGTGAAACCATCGGGACGGTCACCGCCGTCGAGCCCACCGAGAACGGTGTGCAGGTGACCATGAGTCTCGCCGACCGCTACCAGATTCCGATCGACGCGTCGGCGAACGTGCATTCGGTGTCGGCGGTCGGTGAGCAGTATCTGGACCTGGTGTCGCTGGGCAACCCGGGGCGACACTTCTCGCCGGGTCAGACCATCACCAAGGGCACCGTGCCCACGGACATCGGGCCGGCGCTGGACGCCGCCAACCGCGGGCTGGCCGTGCTCCCCAAGGACAAGATCTCGTCGCTGCTCGACGAAACAGCCCAAGCGGTAGGCGGATTGGGGCCCGCGCTGCAACGGCTGGTCGACTCGACCCAGGCGATCGCCGGTGACTTCAAGACCAACATCACCGATATCGACGACATCATCCAGAACTCCGGGCCGATCATCGACAGCCAGGTCAACTCGAGCGACACGATCGCGCAGTGGGCGCACAACCTGAACATCCTGACGGCGCAGGGCGCGGAAAACGACCAGCACGTGAAAAGCATTCTGTCCCAAGGCGCACCGACCGCGGATCAGGTCAACTCGGTGTTCAGCGACGTCCGCGAGTCGCTTCCGGAGACGCTGGCGAATCTCGAGATCGTGCTGGACCTGCTCAAGCGCTACCACAAGGGTGTTGAGCAACTGCTGGTGGCCTATCCGCAGGGCGCCGCGGAAGGTCAGACGGTAACGGCGGCTTTCCCCGGCTACGCCGCGCTCGACACGGCGCTGACGATCAACCAGCCCCCGCCGTGTCTGACCGGCTTTCTTCCGGCACCGCAGTGGCGGTCGCCGGCGGATACCAGCCTGGCGCCGATGCCGTCCGGAACGTATTGCAAGATCCCGATGGAGACGCCGGCCAACGACGTGCGCGGGGCACGCAACCTTCCGTGTGTCGATGTCCCCGGTAAACGTGCTGCGACGCCGAAGGAGTGTCGCGACCCCAAGCCGTACGTTCCGGCGGGCACCAACCCGTGGTATGGCGATCCGAACCAGATCCTCACATGCCCTGCGCCTGCGGCGCGCTGCGATCAGTCGGTGAGGCCGGGCATGGTGATCCCGGCGCCGTCGGTCGACAACGGCATGAACCCGGCGCCCTCGGATCGAGTCCCCGGGACGCCTCCGCCGGTCAGTGACGAATTGTCGCGGCCGGGAATGGGTACCGTGCAGTGCAACGGCCAACAGCCCAACCCGTGTGTCTACACCCCGATCGGGCCTCCCTCCGCGGTCTACAGTCCGCAGAGCGGTGAACTGGTGGGGCCCGACGGAGTCAAATACTCCGTCGAGAACTCGACCAAAACAGGAGACGACGGATGGAAGGAGATGCTGGCGCCGGCCGGCTGAACCGTTGAACTGACCGCACGTACAGTCATATACTTTGTACCACGGCGACGCACCCAGCTGATGAACACAGGGATCGGAGCGAAATGCGCGAAGTGATTGGCCTAGGCCAACTTCGGAGTGATGCGTGTACGTATCTCGAGCGCGTTGCCGCCGGGGAGACGTTCGATGTAGTCCGTCGCGGCAAGGTGGTGGCCAGGATCGTGTCGGTCGGTGACTGGCGAGTGGCCCCGATCCCGGCGCGATCTGTCAAAGGCGCGGCACCGGACGCCGGTGGGTGGGTCGGGCTTGACGAACTGCGAACGCGTGCCGGGCAATGCTTCGATCGGGTTGCCGCCGGGGAGACGGTTTATGTCGTCCGTGGCGGCAGGTTACTGGCGCGGATCGTGTCAGCCGGTGAGTCGAGGACGGCCCCGATTCCGGCGGACGCTGATCGGCGGGTCGAACTCGACGAACTCCGAAAGCGCGCGGGGAGCTATTTCGACCGGGTCGCGGCCGGGCAGACGATAGAGGTCGTCCGCGGCGGCAAGCTGGTTGCCCGCATCGTTTCAGCCGCCAGGAACGACCCACGGAGGACAGCTTGATCGCCGGCGGTACGTGCAGCGTTACTGTCTCCGATAGGAATCACAGACGAGGCTGGAGAGGTTGAATGGCTGCCTATCAAACCGTGGTCGTCGGTACTGACGGCTCAGAGTCTTCGCTGCGTGCGGTCGACCGTGCTGGCGCGATCGCTTCCGAGTCGAACGCGAAGCTGATCATCGCGACGGGGTACATTCCCCACAAGGACGATGCGCGCGCGACCGACGCCCTCGGGGACGACGCCTACATGGTGCACGGCAACGCGCCGGCCTACGCGATCTTGCGCGAGGCCCGTGATCGGGCCAGGGCGGCCGGAGTGAAGGACATCGAGGAACGGACGATTGAAGATACTCCGGTACATGCGCTGGTGGACCTCGCCGAACAGGTCAACGCCGATCTCCTAGTGGTCGGCAATGTGGGACTGGATACACGATCCGCGCTCGTCGGGCGGGTTTTCTCGATCCCGGGAGGCATTGCCACCAAGGCCACGGTCGACGTACTGATCGTCCACACCAGTGGCTGACCCGGCGGCTCGCCGGCGCACCTCTGAGTAGCTCGACGCACACCGACCTCTAGGTTGCTGAGATGAAACAGCTCGGTGTGGGACCGGGTCGGTACGTGGCGGCCACCGCTGCGGGGTTGTTTGCCGTCCCTTACGTCGCGGGGCTTTCACTTGTTGTCGGATTGCCCGGAGTCGATAAATCGGGCGACGCCGTGGTCTCCTTCCTGCGCGACCACGCCAGTGCCATCCGCTTGCAGGGCCTGTTGGTGGCGTGGGGGGCGCTGGCACTGGTGGTCATCCTGGCTTACGTGGTCATCCTGGCTTACGCCCGCGACCGACTGCAGGGGCCATTTGCCCATGTCTTCACAATCGGCTCGGCGGTGGCCGTCACTGAGTTCAGCATCGTGACGTGGTTTTGGAGCGGCCTCGCACTGCATGCCGATCGTCTCGACCCGGGGACCGCGCGAGCGTTGATGGACGTCTCATCGATGTGGGGACCGATTCTGACTGTTGCAGACGTAATGGTTGCCGCGCCGATTGTCTTGGCGGCCAGGGCCGGCCTGTTTCCTCGCTGGTTAGGGATCCTCGCCGCCGTCTTCGCGATCGAACAACTCATCGAGACTGTCACGATCGTCGGTGGCCCCGGTCAATTCATTTCACCCGGCGGCCCGATGAACTACGACCTTGGCGGCACGTTGTTCATCGTCTTCTTCGTGGCTCTCGGCCTGAGCGTTTCGTTTTGGCGCGGCCGAAATGCGGACGCAGACCAGTTGCGCTAAGTGCCAATCGAGGAGCGCGCCGAGGGATACTCGCGTCGGGCAACCGAGATGCGTAGAAAGGGCGAGCGTCTGATGATCCGCGGAAAGTCCGTCGTCGTAACGGGTTCCACCTCCGGTATAGGTTCTGCCGTTGCGCGCGCCTTCGCTGCCGAGGGAGCCAGCGTCACCCTCAACGGTTTCGGTGACCCGGAGGCCATCGAGCAACAGCGCCGCAGCCTCGAGGAGACGTTCGGGGTGACGGCCGCCTATTCGGGCGCCGATGTGACCAAGCCGGTTGAGGTCGCCGACATGATCGCGGGCGCCGAAAGCACCTTCGGCGCAATCGATGTCCTCGTCAACAACGCGGGCATTCAGTTCGTGGCGAAGGTGGAGGATTTCCCGGTCGAGAAGTGGGACGCTGTGATCGCCACGAATTTGTCGGCCGCTTTCCACACCTGTCGCTGCGCGGTGCCCGGGATGAAGCGCCGAGGCTGGGGCCGAATCATCAACATCGCCTCGGCGCATGGCCTTGTTGCGAGCGCGCAGAAGGCGGCATATGTCGCCGCGAAGCACGGCGTTGTAGGACTGACCAAGGTGGTGGCAATCGAAACCGCTGACCACGGCATCACATGCAACGCGATCTGCCCCGGTTGGGTGATGACGCCTCTGGTGGCGCAGCAAGTCGAAGCGCGGGCGAACGCAGCGGGGAAGTCCTTTGAAGAGGCCACCCAAGAATTCGTTGCCGAAAAGCAGCCCATGGCCCGCTGGACCCGTCCGGAGGACATCGGCGCGCTCGCGGTCTTCCTGGCCGGCGATGCGGCCACCACCATCACCGGCGCCTGTTATTCGATCGACGGCGGCTGGACTGCCCAATGAGGTCCGCGCCGACGCCAAGCGTCAAGGCACCATCCAGGACAGCACCGAGGCCTGCAGCCCCGACAAGGCGCAGATGAACGCAAGGAACACCAGGCTCCAGATGAACACCCGGCGGAAGATGTCGCCTTCCTTGCCGTGCACCCCGACCGCCGCGGCGCCGATGGCGAGGTTCTGCGGCGAGATCATCTTGCCGAGCACGCCGCCGGAGCTGTTGCCGGCGGCCATCAGCACCGGGGACAGTCCCGCCTTGGCCGCCGCCGTCACCTGCAGGGCGCCGAACAGGGAATTCGAGGAGGTGTCGGACCCGGTCACCGCGACGCCGAGCCAGCCGAGGATGGGGGAGAGCAGCGCGAACACACCCCCCGCCCGGGCCATCCACGTGCCCAGGGTGATGGTCTGTCCGGACGCGTTCATCACGAATGCCAGTGCCAGCACCGCCATTACGGTGACGATGGCCCATCGCAGCTGATACAGCGTCGTCCCGTAGGCCTTGAGTGCCCTCACCAACGACAGGCGCAGCACCACCATGGTGAGGATGCCCGCGACCAACATCTGGGTGCCCGGCGTGGTCAGCAGGTTGAAGGTGAAGTTCGGCAGCGCCGACGGGGTGCCCTTGGCGGTGTATAGGTGCAGGCCCGGCCAATGCACGACGAAGTTCGCCTTCTCGAGGAACTTCTTTACTTGTGTGATCTGGCAAATGACGAAGACGGCAATGACGATCGCGTAGGGCGCGTACGCGCGGAGTACCTGGGCGCGTGAGTCGGGGTCGTCGAGATGCTCGGCGAATTCGGGGGCCGGCGCGGCGGCGGCACCGCCGGCGATGACCGCGGCGGGCGTGTGTTCGGTGCGCGGAGGCCGGACGCGGACCAGAAACACCACGGCGCCGGCGGACAGCAGGGAGGCGATCACATCGGCCAGCGGCACCGACACAAAGTTCGAGGTGGCGTATTGACCAAGGCCGAAAACCACGCCGCCCGCGAGGGCGATGAGCCATGTTTCGCGGACACCCCGCCAACCGTCGACGATGGCGACCAGCGCCAGTGGGACGAAGACGGCCAAGATCGGGGTCTGGCGCCCGACCATGGCGCCGAGCGTGTCGGTCGGCAACCCGGATGTCTTGGCGAGCGTGATGATGGGTGTGGCCATCGCACCGTATGCGACCGGCGCCGTATTGGCGACCAGCGCCAGGACAGCCGCCTTGAGTGGTTTGAAGCCCAGGGCGAGCAGCATCACCGAGGTGACCGCCACGGGCGTGCCGAACCCGGCCAACGCTTCGAGCAACGCGCCGAAGGAAAACGCGATGATGATCGCCTGGACGCGGTGATCGTCACTGACCGTCGCAAAACTGCGTCGCAGCACGTCGAAATGGCCTGTCTCGACTGTCATCTGGTAAACCCAGATCGCGTTGATCACGATCCAGAGGATCGGGAAGAATCCGAAGACCGCGCCTTCGCTGCCCGCCAGCGCCGCCTGGCCGATCGGCATGCCGTAGGTGGCGACGGCGATAGCTATCGCGACGGCCAAGGAGACCACTGACGCGATCCAGGCCCGCACGCGCAAAACGCCAAGCATCACGAACAGCGTTGCCAGCGGTAAGGCGGCCACGAGTGAGCTCCAAGCCAGCGAGTGGGCGACGGGATCAAGGATCTGGCGATACATGCGGGCACCTTCCGGATGAGTCGGTTGTGCGGTGTCGATGTCGATTGCTGCACGATGAGCAGGTCGAGGTGTGCGCTTCGCGCATCCGCGCGCGACGCAGCGGCTCCGCGGCGTTACCGACCCGCGGAGTCAACAGAAAATGGGACGGGGAGTGGGGAGTGACCGTATGCGGATAGTAACCGCCAATGCTGCGGATGGACGACTTTGTTAGGCCGGGCGAGGATTTCGTCGCCGCGGCCGCGCGAAAACATCGCGTGCGAGCAGTGATCGATAGATCACTGCGGCGGCGCAGGGGTCATGGAATCGATGTAATAGGTTTCGTGCCCGGTTGGGTATCCGCCGCCGTCGGTGGCGATATGAACGTGGTCGTAGTGGTTCAGGGTTTCGTTGCCTAAGTTCGACATCCAGCTCGGCGCGCCTATGCCCGGGTAAATCTTCTGCCGCCAGATCACATGATTTATCCCCCACCGTCTCGCATTCGCCAAGGCGTACCCGGCGATCTGGTTGCCGAGCTCGATACCTTCGGGGCTGGAATGATTCGGGATCATCACGTCGATTGCCAACCCTTTGGGATGCCACGGCAAGGGATCCTCCCGGTACCCGAAGATGGTGGTGATCTGTGGAAACAGCACGCCGATGGCACGGGCCGCCCAGATGGTCTTGACCTGCAACCTGTCCTCCGGGGCGACGCCATGAGGTAGCGGGAACCGGAATGGCTGTCCGGCGGCGGCAGGCGCGGGCGCCTGTGCCGCCAACGCGTTCACCTCCTCGGGAGTGGCGATGTGTGGCCCGCCGGCCGGCGTAGGTTCCGGGCTTTTCGTTGTTGAATCCGGGCTTTTCGGCATCGCGGCCGGTGTCTCAACGCAGCACCGAGGCTCCGCGCCTTGGGCGTAGACCATGCCGCCAGAGACGACGAGCGCGGCCGCGAACGCCAACCAGCGTCCCCGGCCGTTGGCCAACAGGTTTCTGCCCACGGACAGCAGCTTAATATTCCGTGGGTTGGGAGTGGCGATCTTTCGTGGTTATGTCTCGCGAACCACCGCGCGGCCGACGAGTCTGAGAACGGCTATACCGTGAGACTCAACCGGTGCAGTTCGTCGCCGGCGAATCTCTCAACGAGAAGCGGAACGTACTCCCGCACCGGTCGGCCGTCGAAGCGCGCATGAACGCCCTGTACTACGGCTGTCAGGGTTTCGGGTGAAACGGTCGGATACTTGCTCGTCAATCGATCGGCCACCTGGTCGATGATCGTCTGCTCGCTCAACTCGATCACTGCGACAGGTTCGCACGCGTTCACTCCAAAGTCAAACGCAGTTAACCCATCCGACCCCGCGGCGGCCGCGTCAAAGTTTGCTCGAAAGGCGTTCCAATGCATGATCTTTGGCGTTGTCGCACTCTTTTCTCCTCAGCAACTGAAGGGTTCGGATCAGCATGCTAGGAAACCGAATTGTCGGTAACACTCCGGTATTGCGGGCAGTAGGCCGACGTTGAGGCGCCTACGAAGAAACCGGCCTGTCTTGCGGAGAGATTCTCTTCGTTCATCACCCTCAGCGCTAGACGCGGCCGCGTTATGCCTTGGTCGAGAAGGGCACACACGGTACGGGCCATCTGAATCGCGCCATTGGTGTCAGGAAGCGAGATCCCCTGGTTCTGAAGCGCCGCAATGAAATCATCATCGGTTTGATCCGACGACGCTGGCGCTGAGGAGAGTATCGCGGCGGCGGACAGCGAGACCGCGATGAATATCGCCCACTTCCCAGGACCAACGTTCGAATGGGCCATGGTTTCCCCATTGTGCGCGTGAGTCTCCGTCGATTTCAAGGATGACGTGGCCGCACATTAGCCGGAAGCGATACGTCCGTTGTCCTTGGCGTTGAGGCCGTCCCGGTCACATCATCGGGGGAGTCGGCGCCATCCAGATCATCGAATTGTCGGTCTTGCCTTTGTATTGCGGGCAGTAGGCGGACACGGAAACGCCAACGAAGTAGCCGGCTGGTTTCGGCGAAAGATCGGTGTCCTTCACAATCCCCATCGCCAGAGCGGTTGATGGTTCGCCTTTGTCAAGTCCGGTGCACATCGTGTGGGCCATCGAAATCGCGTGCCCGCGGTCAGGGAGGGTAATCCCGTTCTTCGAAAGGGCCGCGACGAACGCGTCATCCATTTGATGCGCCGATGCGGGCGCCGCGCGGAGCAACCCAGCGGCGGACAGCGCGACCGCGCAGCCCGCCGATCATTTCCCGCGACCTACGTTCACTGGGCCATGGCCTCCATCTGGCCGGGCGAATCGGCTTTGGGTGAAGAACGACTTGACTAAACATCGGCCGAAATCGCGGTGTCCTTCTGGCCACGGCCATGGGGCGCGATTTCACCTAAGCAACCGCCGTCGAGCGAACGCAAGAATTCCGCAAGAACTTCACGAACAGGTAACAAGCGCCCGGCAGCAATCTATGTGCGATCGATCACAAAGATCGATCCGCGAGAAAAGTTCGCAAGGAAGTGTCCGACCGCGGGGGGAGCGGTGGCCCTTACCCATGCGGGCGGCTCAGCGCGTCGCCGCGGCCCAAATCTTGGGACCGGTAGCGGCGAGGCCTGTGTCCACTTGCAGACAACTACAGACGACCTCACCGAGAGGAAACGCAACGTGAGCACTGACCTCGACAACGCGGCGACGCTGCGTTTGCAGAGCATCAGCATGCTGACCCCCCTGAGCGAGCCCCGCATCGCCCACCGCGGCCGCTACGCGTCGGGGTCGCGGGCGCTCGCAACGTCCGACACGACCACGCTTCCCCGGCTCAAGGTCGTGACCGCCCCCGTGCCGTTACCAACGCCATCCAATAGCGCACCGGCTCCACGCAAATGGCTGGGCCTGTACGCGCTCAAGCCCTGGTACACCCGCCGATTGACGCCGATCGTGAATATCGCCGTGGCACGTCGGATTTCACCGGATGTGTTCACCGCGGCCGGCGTGGTGGCGGCGGGCGCGGCCGGGGTGGCCGTCGCGCTGGGTTGGTGGCCCCTGGCGGCGCTGTTCCTCGCGCTGCGGCTGGCCGGCGCCAACCTCGACGGCGCGGTTGCTCGCGCCCGCGGGGTGAGCAGGCCGTGGGGCTTTGTCGTCAACGAAATCGGCGACCGAGCGTCGGATCTGTTGACCTTCGCCGGGCTTGCGGTGTGGGCGGCGCAGCAGCGCGGTCCCGGGCTGCACTTCTTGTCCTGGCCGGTGATCATGGTGCTGGTGGCCGCGCTGGCCGCGACGCTGCCCACCTTCGCCTCGCTGGCCGCCGCGGGCGCCGGCGCGTCGCGGCGCAACGGGGGCCCTCTGGGCAAGACCGAACGTTGCCTGTTCGTGGCGCTGGCCACCGCATTCCCGGTCATCCTGCCGGTGGTCGCGACCCAGATCGTCAACGGTTCGCTGATCACCGCCGCGCTTCGGTTGCGGGCCGCGCACCGCGAGTTGGTGGCCAAGCGGCAGGACGAGCAGCCCGGCGAAGCCACCGAGAAGTTGGTGGGGGTGCTGGCGTCATGACCGCGACCCGGATCACGAGTGTGCTGCGGCATTGGCTGTGGCGGGTGGTGTGCGGAGTGTCGGGCGGTCTGACGGTGACCGGCCGGTGGCAGGTGCCGGGTGGCTGCGTGGTGGTCGCCAACCACGCCTCCCACGCCGACACCGCGGTGCTGCTGGCCGCGCTGCCCGCCAAGGCTCAGCCCGTCTTCGCCGCGGCGGCGGACTACTGGTTCGACGTGCCGGTGCGCCGCTTCGTGGCCGGCTCGCTGGCCGGCATCCTGCCGGTGCGGCGGTCAGGCGGTGACACCTATGCCCGGTTGCTGGCTGCGGCCCGCCCGGCGCTGAAGGCCGGACGCACCGTCGTCATCTACCCCGAGGGAACACGCTCGACCGACGGAAAGGTAGGCGAATTCCATTCCGGGGCGATGCGATTGGCGCGGGACTGCGGTGTG
>Ga0318543_10000447_pt1 | contig 10070 bp, 9 predicted proteins | sample GRESIP168b4f24_FD_203487 | JGI IMG/M metagenome (GOLD analysis project Ga0318543, IMG submission 203487) | Tropical soil microbial communities from Luquillo Experimental Forest, Puerto Rico - GRE.SIPMG.168b4f24 | ecosystem: Environmental > Terrestrial > Soil > Tropical forest > Bulk soil... | reverse complement strand
ACAGCGCCCGCCTGAGATACCCCGCCACCGGTCGGATCACCAAAACCGGCTGCTTGCGAACGCCCCCCACCACCGCCCTCTCGAAAAATCCTGCGCTGGCCCAATCACCGGCCCAATAACATCGTTAAAACCGGGTTCTTAGAGGTGGCCGGTTGCGTCTCTGTGATTAATAGGGAGACCCAAGTCTCCCTATTTTTGCCGCGAAAGGGGCTCCACTTTTATACTTTGCTTTATGCAGAGATACTTTCAATTCGCGAATTTCTCTCTTCTACGCGGCCGGTCGAGAGAGGGGATCATTGCGACCCGAGAATTGCGCGCTATCTGAGGAATAACCGTGGGTTGGGTGATGGCCTGAATCCAACCTGCATTTTCAGGCCGAGCAAGCGGGTGGGAGCGGTAGTTCCGCGGTAACGACGATGCCGGACGCCAGATTGCGGCTGCCGAGAGCCGAGGCGATCAGATCATACGCGAGCATGAGGACATAGAGCGGAAAGAAAAAATTGAAGTAAATGCTTTGGTAATAGAGAAATTCGAACTTAAAATTTCCGAAGCCATTCCGAGTCAGCAAGTCCTGCACCGCCGAGAAATAGCAGCGATCGTAAAATGCGAGAAAACCGTAATTGTCCTCCTCCAGCCATTCAGGATGAAGATAGCCAACAAGGCGCCGCGCGAACCGGTTCGGCAAGAGCTGATTTATCAGTGCAAAGGGCGCGTACCTGCCCGGAAACGCGTGGACCATGACACCCCCCCGGCGGAGCACGCGAGCACAATTGGCGAAGAACGCCGCATTGTCCCGAATATGCTCGACGGCGGACCGGGACACGACGAGGTCGGCCGAACCGTCGTAAAACGGAAATCGGCTCGCCGCGGCATCGGCAACGATCTTGTGCTGGAGCTGACGGTTGCGGCGGAGCTCTTTCTCTGACAGGTCGAGCGCGATGATAAAATGTCGGCGCGGGTCATCGAGGTATTGCCAAAACGGGCACTCCTTGCCACCGCCGATGTCGAGCACCACTTGCCCGGGCCGGCGGTTGATCAGTTCTGCGGCCTTGTATTTGTAAAGCGTCTGGATGTGGCGCTTAAACCTGGCCGGCAGCCGGTCCTCGATGGCTTTGCTCAGCCGCTGGTTGGCGGCGATGAAACGCGTAAGCAGATACATAAGTTCCTGCCAGAGTGATCTACGCCACCGTTATGCCAACTGACCGATGGCCATTGGAGGGGAGCCAGAGCCGCCTCGGGAACAGGCCGTGATCCCCGCAATATGGGTACGCGCCGGATCGCCTTCATGAAACCGGGATGATATTTTCGAGTTGGGGGAGCTTGGTCACAAAACGGTTGATGAACTGTTCAGGATCAATCGGTGCACGTTTAGTTCATAGAGGCATTGTCAAAACAATATTTGATGAAATCAATATATGTGGTATTATTATGACTGTCACAGGGCTGGGACACGGTCCTGGCACACGGTCCTGGAAAAGCTTGCAGATGTTCACGACTGCGAGAGACCACATGCAAGCGGAGCAATAACCTTAGGTTGGGTAAACGCCTGAATCCCGCCTGCAAAAGCAGGCTGACCAGCGCGCGGCTTTCGTGCATTGCGCGCGAAAAGTCAGCTGGCGGGCCCCGAGATCCTGCTCCGCGGTTGAGCGATGCAATCCTCGGCTATTAAGCGCTGCCAGCGAGAGCCGGGCGGAATTGATCTGTCCCGGCCCTTGTGGATTGGGTTCGTCGTCGGAGTGGGCTTACCGGCAACCGGCGACGGCGCGACGGGCCATCACCCCGACGAGATGGGCGCGGTATTCGGCACTGGCGTGGATGTCGGAGTTGAGCCCGTCCTGCGGGATCGTGATGTCCTTAATCGCGTCGGGGGTGAAGGATCGTGCCAACGCTGTCTCCATCTCGGGGACGCGGAACACGCAGGGTCCGGCTCCGGTAACGGCGACCCGCACACCCCCGGCGGTGCGGGCGACGAAGACGCCGACGATCGCGTAGCGCGAGGCCGGGTTCTTGAATTTCATGTAGCAGGCCGCCTGCGGTTTCGGCAGGCGGACTGCGGTGACGATCTCGGTGCGGTCGAGTGCGGTCTCGAAGATGCCGGTGAAGAAATTGTCGGCCGCGATCTCGCGCCTGGTCGTCTGAACCGTGCCGCCGAGCCCGACCAGCGCCGCCGGGTAGTCCGCGGCCGGGTCATTATTGCTGATCGATCCACCGATCGTGCCGCGGTTACGCACGGCGGGGTCGCCGATCATGTGGGCGAGTGCCGCGAGCGCCGGGATCGCCTGCTTGACGAGCGGCGAGCGCTCCACCTCGGCATGCCGCGTCATCGCGCCGATGACGAGCGCGTCGCCGGCGTCGGTGATGCCGCGTAACGACGCGATCGCGGCGAGATCGACGAGATCGGACGGCTTGGCGAGGCGAAACTTCAAGGTCGGGACGAGGGTCATCCCGCCGGCGACGATTTTGGCTTCCTCGTTGGCGCCAAGCAGGCGTGCGACCTCATCGAGGCTCGTTGGCTGGTGATAGTTGAATTCATACATCGGAGCTCTCCCTATTCCGCGGCGAGCGGGGCGCGGTGCTGCTGGATGATGCGCCAGAGCTTCTCCGGGGTGGCCGGCATGTCGAGATGCCGCACCCCGAGCGGCTTCAGCGCGTCGACGAGCGCGTTGGTGATCGCCGCCGGCGCGCCGATCGCTCCGGCCTCGCCGCAGCCCTTCACGCCGAGCGGGTTGTGCGTGCACAAGGTCGTGTTGGTCGACAGCGCGAAGGCGGGCAGGTCGTCGGCGCGCGGCATCGCGTAATCCATGTAGGACCCGGTCAACAACTGACCGCTTGCCTTGTCGTAGACGCAGCCTTCGAGCAATGCCTGACCGATGCCCTGGGCGAGCCCGCCATGGACCTGGCCCGCGACGATCAGCGGGTTGATGATCCGCCCGAAATCGTCGCTTGCCGTGAAATTGACGACCGCGACCTGACCGGTTTCGAGGTCGATCTCGACCTCGGCGATGTGGGCGCCCGACGGGAAGGTGAAGTTCTTCGGGTCGTAGAATGCGGTCTCGTCGAGACCGGGCTCCAGCTCCTCATGCGGGAAGTTGTGCGGCACATAGGCGGTCAATGCCACTTCGCCCAAAGTCTTTGACCGGTCGGTGCCGGCAACCGTGAACTTACCGTCCTTGAACTCGACATCGGCTTCGGCGGCTTCGAGGAGGTGCGCGGCGATCTTGCGCCCCTTGGCGACGACCTTGTCCATCGCCTTGACGATCGCCGAGCCGCCGACGGCGAGCGAGCGCGAGCCGTAGGTCCCCATACCGTAGGGAATCTTGGCGGTGTCGCCGTGGACGATCTCGATGCTGTCGAGCGGGATGCCGAGCGTGTCGGCGACGAGCTGCGAGAACGTCGTCTCGTGCCCCTGGCCGTGGCTATGCGATCCGGTCAGGATCGACACGCTGCCGGTCGGGTGAACGCGCACCTCGGCGCTCTCGAAGAGACCGGCGCGCGCACCGAGCGAGCCGACGACGGCCGAAGGCGCGATGCCGCACGCCTCGATATAGGTGGCTATGCCGATGCCGCGCAATTTCCCGCGCGCCATCGCGTCCCGCCGCCGGGCCTCGAAGCCCTGATAATCGGCCGCCTTCAGAGCCAGCTCCAATGTCGCTCCGTAATCGCCGCTGTCGTATTGCAGCGCGACCGGGGTCTGGTACGGGTAGGCGTCTTTCGGGATGAAGTTGCGGCGGCGCAGTTCGGCCGGATCCATGCCGATCTCGTCGGCCGCGAGATCGACGATCCGCTCGAGCAAAAAGGTCGCCTCGGGGCGGCCGGCACCGCGATAGGCGTCGACCGGCACGGTATGGGTAAAGACCGCCTTGGTCTCGCAATAGATCGCCGGCGTCGTGTAGGTGCCGGCGAGCAGAGTCCCGTAGAGATAGGTCGGAATGCAGGGCGCAAAGGTCGAGAGATACGCTCCCATATTAGCGATCGTCGAGACCTTGAGCGCGAGAAGCTTCGCCTGTCCGTCGAGGGCGAGCTCGACATGAGTGACGTGGTCGCGCCCGTGCGCGTCGGACATAAAGCTCTCCGAGCGCTCGGCCGTCCACTTGACCGGCCGGTGCACCTTGCCGGCGGCCCAGGTCGTGATCGCCTCTTCGGCGTAGTGGTAGATCTTCGACCCGAAGCCGCCGCCGACATCGGGGGCGATGACCCGCAGACGCGACTCCGGGATGTGCAACACAAAGGCGCCCATCAAGAGGCGGATCACATGCGGGTTCTGGCTCGTCGTGTAGAGCGTGTACTCGCCGGTAGCACGGTTGAACTCGCCGATCGCCGCCCGCGGCTCCATCGCATTGGGGACGAGGCGGTTGTTGGTGAGGTCCAGCTTGACGATCCGCGTCGCCTTGGCAAAGGTCGCCTCGACCGCGGCAAGATCCCCGAGCTGCCAGTCGTAGCAAAGATTGCCCGGCGCCTCGGCATTGACCTGGGGTGCCCCGGGCTGCAGGGCCGCCACCGGGTCGATCGCGGCGGGCTCCTCGGCATAATCGACACTCACCAGCTCGGCCGCATCGCGGGCCTGACCCAAGGTGTCGGCAATCACCACCGCCACCGGGTCGCCGACATAGCGGACCCGGTCGACCGCCAGCACCGGGTGCGGCGGTTCGGCCATCGGGGTGCCGTCCTTCGAATGAACCTGCCAGCCGCAGGGCAGGCCCCCGACACTGTCCGCCGCCATGTCCTTGCCGGTGTACACCTCGACGACCCCGGGCGCTCGTTGCGCCGCGGAGGTGTTGATGCCGGCGATCTGCGCATGCGCGTGCGGGCTGCGCAGGATGTAGGCATAGAGCTGGCCGGGACGATTGATATCGTCGGTGTAGGTACCTCCTCCGGTCAAAAATCGGTAATCCTCACGCCGGCGGACCGGAGTTCCGATCGTAGCCACGGTCTTACTCCGCGGCCGCCCCATGGACGTTGGGCGGTGCCTCGCCGCGCATCACCGCCGCGCCCTCGGCGATCGCCAGGACGATGTTGTGATAACCGGTGCAGCGACAGAGGTTGCCCTCGAGATATTCGCGGATCTCGCGCTCGGTCGGGTTGGGGTTGTTCTTGACCAGGTCGAGCGCGCTCATGACCATGCCGGGGGTGCAAAAGCCGCATTGCAGGGCATGGTTGTTGCGGAATGCCTCCTGCATCGGGTGCAAGGTGTCGCCGGTCGCCACCCCCTCGATCGTCAGCACCGAGTGACCGTCGGCCTGGACTGCCAGCAGGGTGCAGGCCTTGACCGCCTCACCGTCGACATGGACGACGCAGGCGCCGCACTGGCTGGTGTCGCAGCCGACATGGGTGCCGGTCAATCCGAGCTGCTCGCGAAGCAACTGAACCAACAAGGTGCGGCCTTCGACCGTCGCCGAGACCGGCTTGCCGTTCACGGTGAGGCTCACCGTCTTTTGCATCCCACACCTCCCTGGATCGAGCATGCCGCCACGGAACGGCCGCGGCCGGCCGGAGTTTCGTGCCGGCTCCGCCTCGGGTCAAGGCGTTACCGCACTTGGCGCGTCGCCTCTTAGCGGGTAAAAAAATAGAGCAGCACGATGATGATCACCGCTAACCCGGCGACCCACACTGCCGGTGGAAGCCGGATGCCCGTCGGTTTCGGCGAAGGCAACGGCGGCGGGGTTTCGGCCACGGTCCGCTCCGGCTCCGCGACCGGAGCCGTCGGCGCCCTCTCGCCCACCGCAGCCTCGGCAGCCGCCGGCGCAGGTTGTTCAGGAGCCATCACGGCGGCGAAGTGCCCGAAGAAATCGTTCGCCATCTTGCGCGCGACCCCGTCGACCAGCCGCGAGCCGACCTGGGCGAGCTTGCCGCCAACTTGCGCCTGGACGGCATAGGTCAATAGGGTCGCGGCACCGTCCTCGGTGAGGTTGACCTTGGCGCCGCCCTTGGCAAAGCCGGCCACACCGCCGCTGCCCTCGCCGCTGATCGTATAGCTCTGCGGCGGGTCGAGATCCGACAACGTCACCTTGCCGCCAAACGTGGCCCTCACCGGTCCAACCGAGGCGACGACTCTACCGTTGAACTCGGTGTCGGACACCTTTTCGAGCGTCTGGCAACCCGGGATGCACTGTTTGAGGACGTCCGGATCGTTGAGCCCCTCCCAGACGCGCTGGCGCGACGCAGGGATGCGAAATTCGCCGGTCATCTCCATCGGCATGGTCCTTTCCTGCCCATGGGAAGTGTGGCCTTCGCAAAAGTCGATTGCAACGGTGCTGCCGGAATAAGATGGCCCGAGCTGCGGTCTTCCAGAGGCGGGGTAGTGCGGATGGCGTGGATCGCCGAGCGGCGGCGGCGCAGCCGGTTCGAGAGTGTGGTGTTGCCGCACCTCGACGCCGCCTATGCGCTGGCGCGGTGGCTAACGCGCAACGATGCCGATGCGGCAGATGTTGTGCAGGAGGCCGTGCTGCGGGCGTTTCGCTATTTCGACACGTATCGAGAGGGCGATGCAAAGAGCTGGATACTGAGGATCGTGCGTCGCACCTGCTACAGCTGGCTCGAACGCAACCGCCCGGCGGACGTCGTCCCGCTCGACGAAGAGGAGGTGATCGACGAGGAGGTCTCGAGCGGGCCGGTGGCTGCCGGGAATACCGAGGCGCTGCTCCAGAATCGGTCGGATCTGCGGCGTCTCGATGTGCTGATCGAAGCGCTGCCAGCGCCATTGCGCGAGGTGATCGTGCTGCGTGAGCTCAACGAACTCGGCTACCGCGAGATTGCGGAGATCACCAGTGTGCCGATCGGCACGGTGATGTCGCGACTCCATCGGGCTCGCTCGGCATTGCGCCGGGCCTGGGAGGGAAAGGACATTAGTGATGCAATGTGACGAGGTTCGTCCGCGGCTCGAGGCCTATGTCGACGGCGAGCTCGCCGAGGCCGAGCGGGTGCAGCTGCGCGACCATCTCGCCGATTGTCCGGAATGCGGCCCCGAGGCGACGGCGCTCGAGCACTTGCGGGACGGCATTCGACAATCTGCTCCGGTCTATCGCGCGCCGGAGGCGTTGCGTTCGGAGATTCGCTTTGCGCTCCGGCGGCAGGCGGCAACGAGCGCGCGCGGAGCGAGGCCTGCACCGGGCTGGCTCGCTTATGCCGCCTCGATCCTGCTCGCCGTCGCCGTCGGCTCGGGCGGCACCTTGCTGATCACCGGAGAGCGCCAAGAGGACGCCGTTGCCAACGAGCTGATCGACAGCCATCTGCGCTCGCTGCTCGGCAACCATCTGACCGATGTCGCATCCTCGGACCAGCATACCGTCAAGCCGTGGTTTGCCGGGCGCAGCGAGCTGTCGCCGCCGGCCGTCGATCTCGCCGGGGAGGGGTTTCCGCTGGTCGGCGGGCGCCTCGACCTGATCGCCGGAAAGCCGATCCCGGCGCTCGTCTACCGGCGCCGCGAGCACGTGGTCAACGTCTTTGTGCTGCCGGCGTCGCGCGGCGATCTTGCCAAGACCCTGACCCGCCGCGGATATAGCCTACGCCACTGGGACGAGGGCGATCTCGGTTTTTGGGCGGTCACCGATGCGGCACCCTCCGAGCTCGCGGAGTTCGAACGCGTCTTCCGGGATGCGACAAAGGGTTAGTCGCCAGCCACTCTACTGCCACCACCCTGTCAGCATCGTAGAGTGATGATGGACGAAGGCGCGTCGAAGACAGCCGCCCCGCGAAATACAACGTAAATCGCGCTGACACCCCGAAAAAGAACCCTTTGTCGGCGAGATCAGAGCGTCAGATCAATTAGTTAGGCGGAAATTTGCGACATCGAGAAACAACGGAAACTGCACCGGTTATCAACGAAACCTGCACGCCTCTGAGGGAACGAAAACAACAGGATCGCCGTCACGACACATGCGTTTTTGGAGCCCCGACAGGCGATGTGTCGCTGACCCTCGACAGCAAGATTCTCCAAGTCGTGCGGCTGCCGGGAGGTTAAGATTGCGTCATGATGGCAAGCGGCTTTGCACTCTTTGACACGGCGATCGGCCGGTGCGGCGTCGCATGGGGTGAGCGCGGCGTCGCCGGCGTCCAGCTCCCGGAGGCGGGCGAGCGGGAAACGCGAGCACGCATGCTGCAACGCTTTCCTGCTGCGGGAGAGGCGGCACCACCGCCGGAGGTGCAGCGCGTCATCGACCGCATCGTGGCGCTGCTGCGCGGCGAGCCGAGTGACCTCTCGGCCATCGCGCTAGATATGGAGGAGGTGCCGGCTTTTCACCGCCGCGTCTATGAGGCGGCGCGCGCCGTTCCACCAGGCATGACATTGTCATATGGTGACATCGCCGCGCGAGCCGGGGCACCTGGTGCCGCGCGCGCCGTGGGGCAGGCGCTTGGGCGCAACCCATTCCCGATCATCGTGCCGTGCCATCGGGTGCTCGCCGCCGGCGGCAAGATCGGCGGCTTTTCAGCGGAAGGGGGCGTCGCGACCAAGCGCCGCATGCTCGCGATCGAAGGCGTACAGGAAGGCGCACAGCTGAGTGGCGTTGTGCCCCTCTTCGGCGGTGACGGCGCGCTCGGCTTCGACACGGAGCTCGCCGTCGCGCACTTGCGGGCCTCAGACCCCACCATGGCGAGGGTCATCGACGAGGTCGGCCCTTTCGGTATGCGGATCAGGCCGGCGCCGAGCGTCTTTGCTGCACTTTTGAGGTCGATAGTTAACCAGCAGCTCAACGGCAAGGCTGCGGCAGCGATCTATGCGCGGGTATGCGCACTCTTTCCGCGCGGACGCCCGACCGCCGGTCGACTCCTTCGCACCTCCGAGGAGCGATTGCGTGGTGCCGGGCTCTCTCGCTCGAAGTTGCTGTCGCTCCGCGACCTCGCACAAAAAGCGGAAGACGGCGCGATCCCTACACTCGACGAGATCGCAAATATGGCGGATGAGACAATCATCGAGCGGCTATCCGAGGTGCGCGGCATCGGCCGGTGGAGCGCGGAGATGCTGCTGATGTTCCGCCTGGGCCGGCCGGATGTCCTGCCCGTCGATGATTTCGGTGTCCGCAAAGGTTTCGCGATCGCCTTCGACAAGAGCGAGCTGCCGTCACCCAAGGAATTGGCCGCCTACGGCGCCCGGTGGAAGCCCTATCGAACGGTCGCCAGCTGGTACTTATGGCGGGTGGTGGAACGGGCTGCGGCGCGCAAAGTGATGCCGCTGGCCGCGGCCGAGGAGGAACCATGAATCTCGAGGGCGGATGCGCCTGCAGGGCGATCCGATACAAGCTGACAGAGAGCCCGCTGATCGTCCACGCCTGCCACTGTCGTGACTGCCAGCGGCTGACCGGCGGTCCGTTCGTGATCAACATCTGGATCGAGGGGAAATTTGTCGAACCCGGTCCAGTGGCGCCGAAGTCGTTCCGGCTAGCGGGAGGCAGCGGCCAGCACCATCACGACGTGTTCTTTTGCGAGACCTGCGGAACCACGCTGTGGAGCCGCTATCACATCGTGCCCAGCGACTGTCTGTTCGTGCGCGCGGGGACCCTCGACGCGCCCGAAGCGGTCATGCCCGACGTTCACATCTATACGCGCAGCAAGCTGCCGTGGCTGGTGCTGCCGGAAGGCGTGCCAACCTTCCAAACGGGCTACAAGATCGACGAGGTCTGGTCGGCCGAGAGCAGGGAGCGCCTGCGCCGCAACCGCGCGGCGCAAACCTGAGCCATAATGGCGAGGAGGGGCGTTTTCCGCAGCAACGCGGTCACTGTCATCGACTACCGTTGCGAGGCTGAGCGGCACGACCCGCCGTTTGTCGAGCTCCACAATAGTTTTTCTCTCTCCTATGTGCGTCGGGGGGCCTTTGGTTGCCGCGCCCGGGGTCGATCGTTTGAGCTGGTAGCGGGGTCGATCCTGGTCGGCCATCCAAGTGACGAGTACACCTGCACGCACGAGCATCTCGGCGGCGACGAATGTTTATCGTTCCACCTCGCTCCGGCTCTGGTCGACGCGATCGGGTATCGGCCTGACATCTGGCGCACCGTCTGCGTGCCGCCGCTCCCCCAGTTGGTGGTTCTCGGCGAGTTGGCCCAGGCGGCCGCCGAGGGCAGCGGCGAGATCGGCCTCGA
>Ga0318543_10000433_pt1 | contig 10226 bp, 8 predicted proteins | sample GRESIP168b4f24_FD_203487 | JGI IMG/M metagenome (GOLD analysis project Ga0318543, IMG submission 203487) | Tropical soil microbial communities from Luquillo Experimental Forest, Puerto Rico - GRE.SIPMG.168b4f24 | ecosystem: Environmental > Terrestrial > Soil > Tropical forest > Bulk soil... | reverse complement strand
AAAGCGCCCTGGCCGCGGGGGGCGCAGTTCGGTCACGTCGTGGTGGCCGGTCTGCTGATCCAAGCCGTGCAGTTCTGCAGCCTCTACGAGGCTCTTCAGCTCGGCTCGCCGGCGGTGCTCGGTGCGATGGCAATCGCGATGAATCCGGTAACCACCGCGATTCTCGGTGCCGTGTTCCTGCGGGAGCCGCTCGGTCCGCAGCGGCTGGCTGCGCTGACCCTCGGCGTCGTCGCGGTGCTCGCCGCGTGCGCCAGGAGGCTGATGAGTGCCCACGGCGTGGACCCCGTCATCTTGCTGCTCGTGCTTGCCCTGCTCGGCCTTTCGGCCGGCGGCATTTACCAACAGCGGTTCTGCGCCGGGGTTGACTTCCGCGCGATGAGCGCAATGCAGAATGCGATCGCGCTGATCCCCGCAGCGGCACTTGCGATCCTGACGCCCTTTAGCCTGCACGATGGCGCCAAGGCCGCCATCGCGGTCGGCGGCATGGTGCTGCTGAACGCCACGCTGGCGGTCAGCCTTTACTTGCGCGCCATCAATACCCACGGCGCGGCGGCGGTGGCGATGCTGTTCGCCGTCATTCCCGCGGTCGCCGCCGTGCTGTCGTGGCTGATGCTCGGGCAGCGCCCGGACGCCGGAGTCGCGGTCGGCCTGGTCGCCGGCGGGTTCGCGTGCTGGCTCAACACCAGGGCATCCGGCCGGCGCCGCGCGGCGCAAGGCGACTCCATCAAGCTGAGGCGGCCGCTCACAAGTGTCGGCGGCGCGGCATGAACTCCAGCGTCAACAGCACGAATACCAAGGGAATCAGCTGGGTCATCGAGATCAGCGCGTAGCGGCGCTCGTCCATCGCGTGGAACTTGCGCACGTATCGGTACAGCGACTCGAGTGCGATCAACGGGTCGAGGACGTGGATCAGCCGGTAGAACACACGCCGGGCCCGACCGCGATCCTTGTCCTCGAAGATCTCGGGAAACGCAGCGAAGGAAAGCGACACGCGCTGCGCGCCGGCATCTTTGGCCGCCGTGATCATGTCGACGCTGAGCCGTTCGTCGATGCCGTTGGGGGCCCCACCCCGACGCCATGGCACGTCGAGGGTGATATCGCTACCGCCGCCCGCGGTCGCGTACCGGTGGAAGCCCTGCGCCCGTCCCGAGGCGTCCCAGGCAATGATCAGCTGTATTCCCGGGAACCGGCCCTCCAGCACGCCGTCGAGGTTCATGTAGAAGCCGCGATCGGTGTGGGCGCCGCTGGGAGAAGCGCGCACCACGTCAGTCAGCTCGGCGAGTAGCTCGGCATCGAGCTCCTGCTCGGCCACGATCTCGGTCGTGATGCCGCAGTTGTGGGTGCGCTGCACCGCCTGACGCAGGTTGCGGAACTCGCGCCCCACCATGTCGAAGCTGGACACGTCGACGACGACATCGCGGCCGAACGGTATTGCCCGCAGCGATCGCCCGATGACCGCCGGGTCGTTCCACAGCTCGAGCCGCCGCTCGGCGCAACCGACCACCGCGATTCGCCAGCCGCGGGCATGACACGTGGCGGCGAAGTCGGCGACCAGCTCGGGGAACTTTCCTTCGTCGCCGACGGGGTCCCCGCCGACCACGGCAAACCCCATCCGTGTTCGATACGCCAGCGCGGCGCTGCCGTCCGCGGTGAAGTGGTAGCACTTGCCGGTCTGCATGGCGAACGGCGCCAGCGGATCGTCGCTGGTGGCATGGATCAATGACCAAATCCGGGACAGGTCCTCGCGCCGCGGGCGCGACGACGTCGGCCACATCAGCAGCAATCCGGAACCGGCGATCAGCAAATTGCCGAGCAGGTCGAAGGACAGCACATGCGCGCCCAGCCCCGCCACCACGAAGAAAGCAGCCGTGGCCGCGTGAGTGACCGTGACCGGACGGCCCAGGAAGATGCCGCGGGCGATGAATGCCACCGCACCCAGAATCGCCAGCGACCAGCCCAGCCGATCGGCGTACTGCCACGCCGGGTTGTGGTGGTGCCGGGCGAGTACGACGACCAGCCAGCCCGCCGCCGAGAACAGGGCGAGGGCACCGATCCAGCGGGCTGCAAGCGAATCAACATGGACGACAACGCGTTCGCGTGCGCGGGGCTTCGCAGCGACCTCAACCGGCGGCCCGTTCATCCTCACCTCCCGATGCGCTGACTTTCAGCTGGGCGGCAAGCTCGCCGCTGCTCCCATCGAATACCCGGCTGATATGAACTTACGCCTGATCACGGCCGTTTTGGGGCCGAAATAAGACGCACGTCTAACAGGTATCGTGCACTGTCTATCGGCGCGAAGGCGGAAAGTATTTCAGCAGGCCTTCCTGCACCACCGTCGCGATGACCTGCCCGGAGCGATCGAAGAAGTGCCCGGTGCCCAGCCCGCGTGAATCCGCGGCCACCGGCGACGACGTCGAATACAGCACCCAGTCGTCGAAGTTGACCTGCCGGTGAAACCAAATGGAATGGTTGGCGGACGCGGCGAAGATGCGGTCGAAACCCCACGACAGCCCGTGGGTGGTGATGACCGAGTCCAGCACGGTGGTGTCCGACGAGTACACCATCATCGCGGTGTGCAGCACCGGATCGTCGGGCATCGCACCCAGCGCCTTGACCCAGACCCGGTTGTGGGGAAGCCGCTCTCCCTTGTCCCGCATCACCCATGCCGGGTCGTTGGTGTAGCGCCATTCGATCGGCTGCAGGGCGTTGACGAAATGGGGGACGGTCTTTTCGTAGCCGCGCAACAACTCGCGGATCGATGGCTGCGTGTGGGGCTGCGGCACCTGCGGCGGATCGACGGCGTGCTCGAGGCCGCGGCCGCCGGACATGTACGAGATCATCGCCGAGGACAACAGCAGGCCGTCCTGCACCGCGTCGACGCGCCGATTCGCGAACCGCCGCTCATCCCGCAGCCGCACCACGTGGAATTCGATGTCCTTGGCGGTGTCTCCACCGTTGATGAAGTGCACCGACAGCGCGCCGGGCGGCAGGTCGTCCCGGATCAGCGTGCGGCTGCTCGCGACGAACGATTGCGCCATGAGCTGCCCGCCGAAAGTCCGCATCGGGTTCTTGCTGGGATGGGATCCGACGAACAGATCGTCGGCGACACGGTTGAGGTCGAGTATCGCCAGCAGTTCGTCGAAGTCGGAGGTGGACTCACAGCCGACGGGCACTGGGCTCTCCTCTAGACGTCGTCCTCCCCGATCCGGTGCACATGGATCAGGTTGGTCGAGCCTACTGTGCCTGGTGGCGCGCCGGCGACGATGACCACCAGGTCACCGCGCTTGTAGCGACCGAGTCCAAGCAGCGACTTGTCGACCTGGCGGATCATGCCGTCGGTGGACGTCATCATCGGGACGATGAACGTCTCGGTGCCCCAGGTCATGGCGAGCTGGCTGCGCACCTCGGGCCACGCGGTGAAGGCGAGCAGCGGCAGCGGGGTGTGCAGCCGCGCCAGCCGTTTCACGGTGTCACCGGACTGGGTGAACGCCACCAGCGCCTTGGCGTCGAGCCGCTCGCCGATGTCGCGGGCGGCATACGAAATCACTCCTCGCTTGGTGCGTGGCACGTGCGTCAGCGGTGGGGCGGCCGTCGAATTGTCCTCGACCGCGCAGATGATTCGCGACATCGTCCGGACGGCGACCAGCGGGTACTTCCCCACCGAAGTCTCCCCGGACAACATCAGCGCATCGGCCCCGTCGAGCACCGCGTTGGCGACGTCGGAGGCCTCGGCCCGGGTAGGCCGTGAGTTCTCGATCATCGAATCGAGCATCTGGGTCGCCACGATGACGGGTTTGGCGTTCTCACGGGCCATCTGGATGGCCCGCTTCTGCACCAATGGAACCTCTTCCAGCGGAAGCTCAACGCCCAGGTCGCCACGGGCAACCATGATGGCGTCGAAGGCAAGGACGATGGCTTCGAGATTGTCGACGGCTTCGGGCTTTTCCAGCTTGGCGATCACCGGTACCCGCCGCCCGATTCGATCCATCACCTCGTGCACCAGCTCAACGTCGGACGGCGAGCGCACAAAAGACAGCGCGACCAGGTCGACACCCAAGTCCAGCGCGAAGGTGAGATCCTCAATGTCCTTGTCCGACAAGGCCGGTGCGGACACGTTCATCCCTGGAAGCGACATGCCCTTGTTGTTGCTGACCGGGCCACCCTCGACGACGGTGCAGATCACGTCGTCGCCCTCGATGCCGTCGACCACCAGGCCGACCTTGCCGTCGTCGACCAGAACCCGGTCGCCGGCGGTCGCGTCCCTGGCCAGCCTTTTGTATGTGGTCGACACCCGGTCGTGGGTGCCTTCACAGTCGGCGACCGTGATCCGGATCGTCTCACCGTCGGCCCAGAAGGTGGGCCCGCTGGCGAAGCGTCCCAGCCTGATCTTCGGGCCCTGAAGGTCGGCGAGCACGCCGACCGCGCGGCCGGTCGTGTCCGAAGCGGCCCGTACCCGCTCGTAGGCGGCCTTGTGATCGGCGTAGTCGCCGTGACTGAAGTTCATTCGAGCGACGTCCATTCCGGCATCTACCAGCGCCAGAATCAGCTCGTCGGAGTTAGTTGCCGGGCCAAGGGTGCAGACGATCTTCCCGCGTCTACTCACGGCGAACAGCATAGTCGTGCCGGGGGCATGACGGCCCGGGTTAACCGACCCGGCGCAGCGCGACTACCCGCTGAGAATGGTCGGAACCAGCGGAAAGCCAGGAAGATTACGCAGCACCGTCCACGCCACCGCCGCGACGGTGATCGTCACCACCGCCGGTATCGGAAACAACCTCTGGTCGTGGCGGCGGCGAATCAGCACCCAGCCGGCCAGCATCGGGATGCCCACCAGGAGGAATACGTTGTCGTTGATGGTGGCCGCCAGATCGCCGTGCAACAGGTCATGCGCCATCCGAAGCCCACCGCAGAACGGACAATTCCAGCCGGTCAGCCACTTGAACGGACATAGCGGATACACCGAATTCGTATTGTGGGGGTCGGCCAGCCCGACGTAGCCCAGCGCGCCGGCCACCAGCGCGCCGGTGCCGGCCGCGGCGTAAAGCCGAAGACGATGCGGGCCGTGCTGACGACACTGCCCCGAAGCCTGCGAAACCGGGTCAGAAGTCATCGCGCATGGGCCGACCCTGGGGGTCGGGGACCTTGCCGGTCAGTATCAGCACCGCGTCGACGATGCTCCAGATTAGACCGATTCCGCACGTAAGCCAGCCAACGAGCAGCTGTGCGACGCCGATCCCGATGTCACCCATGTAGAGGCGGCCAATCCCGCCGACGCCGACCAGGCTGATCAGCTGCAACAGGCCCGCGACGATCTTGGATTTGTCTGAAAGCGGCTGCCCGGTCACCGGATGGCGGCCAAAGGGGGCGGCCGGGTCGAAGTAGGGGCCGGGTGACGGATATTGCGGGTGCGGGGGTGGATACCCCTGCGGATACCCCGGTGGCGGCTGCGATGGCGAGCCATATCCCGCAGGGTTGTTCCACGGCTGCTCAGTCACTCTTCAATACTGCGCCCAACGTCGACTAGTTGGGTGGAAAACCGGGCGTTTCGCGCAATAACTCGACGCTGGACCAGCCCCGCTGCTAGCGGTTTCTGAGGTTTCGCAGTCGAAGGCTCAATACCCTTAGGACGGAGCCCGCGGTGCTCGACGTCGTCGTGTCATCGGCGGGGGTTTCCCGGGTGGCCTTTGCAGTGTCGGCGGCTGGCTTTGCGTCCGGCTCGGCCTCCGCGTGGCCCTCCTGCGCATCGACGTCAGCTTCGCTGGACGCGTCTTGTGCTGCCTCTTCCGCCGCCACCTCCGGCTCCGCTGGCTCTGACTCCGCTTCCGGTTCTTCGGTTTTGGGCTCGGTGGACTCGGGCTCGGCCTCGAGCTCTTCAGCCTCAGGCTCAGCGACTTCAGCGTCCGCGGTCTCCGCCGCAACGGCCTCAGCCTCCGCGCCCTCGGGCTCCGCCGTTTCCCCTTCCACGGCCTCAGCGACGGCGGCCTCGGCGACAGCGGCCTCGGGCTCCGCAACCTCGGCTTCCGCGGCCTCCGTCGCAACGGCCTCGGCCTCCTCGGCCTCCTCGGCCTCCTCGGTCTCGGGCTCAGCTTCCGCCTCCACCGCCTCCGCGCCCTCGGGCTCCGCCGGTTCCCCTTCCACGGCGTCGGCGACGGCGGCCTCAGCGACAGCGGCCTCGGGCTCCGCGACCTCGGCGACGGCGGCCTCCGTCGCAGCGGCCTCGGCCTCCTCGGCCTCCTCGGTCTCGGGCTCAGCTTCCACCTCCACCGCCTCCGCGCCCTCGGGCTCTTGAGCCTCGGGCTCTTGAACCTCGGGCTCTTGAGCCTCGGGCGCCACAGCCTCGGGCTCCATGGCCTCAGGCACCACGACCTCAGGCTCCGCGACCTCAGGCTCGGCCTTGACGGCCTCGGATTCCGCCTCGGCGGCCTCAGCCTCGGCCTCGACCGCCTCGGATTCCGGCTCCGCGGCCGCCGCCTCGGCGGCCTCGGCGGATTCGTCCGTTTTCGCCGAATCGGGCGGTTTGTCGTCCTTCCCGGCAGCCGCCGCGGCAGCCGGCGTGGCCGCGACCGCGGCCGTAGCCGAGGCGACGGTCGCGAGTTCATCCGCCGGCTCGGGCGCCGGCTTGGATTCCCGCGCTTCCGCGTCAACGTGATCTTTGCCGCGCAGGCTCTCGGGATCCTCGCGGCCCTTCGGCGCCAGAATGATGTACACCACGGCCCCGATGAACACGAAAGTCGATGTGAACACATTGATCCGGATTCCGGCGATCTGTGTGGCGGTGTCGTTGCGCAGCAGCTCGACACCGAAGCGCCCGACGCAGTAGCAGGCCACATAGAGCGCAAACAGCCGCCCGTGGCCGAGCTTGAACCGCCGGTCCACGTAGATCAATGCGACGAAAACCAGCAGATTCCAGATCAATTCGTAGAGGAACGTCGGTTGCACGACGTACGCGAGCTGCCCGGTCGAGACGCCGTCGAGCGAATGTGGGTCGACGTAACCGGAAGGATCCCGACGGTAGAAGATCTCCAAACCCCACGGCACCGTGGTTTCCCGGCCGTAGAGCTCCTGGTTGAAATAGTTTCCGAGCCGACCGATGGCCTGCGCCAAGACAATTCCCGGGGCAATCGCGTCGCCGAAGGCCGGCAGCGGAATTCCGCGACGCCGGCAGGCGATCCATGCGCCGACGCCGCCGAGGGCTACCGCGCCCCAGATGCCCAGGCCGCCGTCCCAGATTCGCAACGCCGCGAGGAACCCGGCTCCCCCCGGGCCCCAGTAGGTCTGCCAGTCGGTCGCCAGGTGATAAAGCCTGCCGCCCACCAATCCGAACGGCACGGCCCACAGCGCGATGTCATAGATCACGCCGCGCTGGCCGCCGCGGGCCTGCCAGCGCCGGTCGCCGATCACCAGCGCGGCGATGATGCCGACGATGATGAACAGCGCATAGGCGCGAATGGGCAACGGGCCAAGGTGCCACACACCCCGGGGCGGGCTCGGGAAATACGTGGGCAACATCGTCATGAGGCGGCCGCCCTTTGACGGACACCGATGGCCAGTTCCGTTGTCAGAGAGCGCAATGCGGGCAAACCACCGTCGCTCAGGGCCGACACCAGAGCGGAACCGACGATGACACCGTCGGCGTAGCTGCCGATCTGCGCGGCCTGCTCTCTCGACCGCACCCCGAGACCGACGCCGACGGGAATGTCAGACACCGCCCTTACCCTGCTCACCAATTCGGGCGCCGCGCGCGACACTGCATCACGCGCCCCGGTCACACCCATGGTCGACGCCGCGTAGACGAATCCGCGCGACGCCTCGACCGTGGTCACCAATCGCTGTGGTGTCGAGGACGGCGCCACGAGAAATATGCGATCCAACCGATGTTCCTCGGATGCCGTCAGCCAGTGCCCGGCTTCGTCGGGGATGAGGTCGGGAGTGATCAGGCCGTCTCCGCCGGCCGCCGCCAGGTCGCGCGCGAACGCGTCAACGCCGTAGCGCAGCACCGGATTCCAGTACGTCATCACCACCGCGCGTCCGCCGGCTTGACTGATCGCCTCGACCGCGGCCAGCGTGTCGCGCACCCGCACTCCCCCGCGCAGCGCGGCTTCGGTCGCCCTGGCAATGGTCGGGCCGTCCATGCCCGGATCCGAATACGGCACACCGACTTCGACAATGTCACAACCGGATTCGACCAGTGCGATCATCGCATCCAAAGAAGTCGGCACGTCGGGGTAACCGGTGGGCAGGTAGCCGATCAGCGCCGCGCGATTGTCCTTGCGGCACGAATCGAACGTGGGCCCGAGCCTGCTGGCCTCGCTCTGTTTCACCGTCATCGCTTGCCCTGCTCGCCGGGCGAAAGGAGACCGAACCACTTCGCGGCCGTCTCGACGTCCTTGTCGCCACGGCCAGAAAGGTTAACCACAATGACTGCCCCCCTTCCCAACTCGGCGCCCAGCTGGAGGGCACCCGCCACCGCGTGCGCGGACTCGATGGCCGGGATGATGCCTTCCGCGCGGCACAGCAGGCCGAAGGCTTCCATCGCCTCGGCGTCGGTGATGGGCCGGTAGTCGGCGCGTCCGGTTTCCCGGAGCCAGGCGTGTTCGGGACCCACCCCCGGATAGTCGAGACCCGCTGATATCGAATGGGATTCGATGGTCTGACCGTCCTCGTCCTGCAGCAGATAGGAGAACGATCCCTGGAAGGCCCCGGGTGAACCGCCCGTGAATGTCGCCGCGTGCCTGCCGGTCTCGACACCATCGCCGGCCGCCTCGAACCCGACCAGCCGCACGCCGGGATCGTCGATGAACGCATGGAAGATCCCGATGGCGTTGGATCCACCGCCGACGCACGCCGTGACCGCGTCGGGCAACCGGCCGGCTTGGGCCTGGATCTGAACGCGGGTCTCCAGGCCGATGATGCGCTGGAAATCACGCACCATGGTCGGGAAGGGATGCGGTCCGGCCGCGGTGCCGAAGCAGTAGTACGTGTTGTCGGCGTTGGTAACCCAGTCCCGGAACGCCTCATTGATGGCGTCCTTGAGCGTTTGCGAACCGGTGTCGACCGAGACGACCTCGGCGCCCAGCAGCCGCATCCGCGCCACGTTGAGCGCCTGACGCTCGGTGTCGACGGCGCCCATGTAGATCACACAATCCAGCCCGAGCAACGCGCACGCGGTGGCGGTTGCCACGCCGTGTTGACCGGCCCCGGTCTCGGCTATCACCCGGGTCTTGCCCATTCTCTTGGCCAGCAGGGCCTGGCCGAGCACGTTGTTGATCTTGTGAGAACCGGTGTGGTTCAGGTCTTCTCGCTTGAGAAAGATGCGCGCCGAGCCGGCGTGCTCGCTCAGCCGAGTGGCCTCATACAGCGGAGACGGCCGGCCCGCGTAGTTCGCCTGCAGCTCGTCGAGGGTGTCGAGGAAATCCGGGTTGACGCGTTCCTTTTCGTAGGCGGCGGTGACTTCCTCGATCACCGCCATCAACGCCTCGGCGACGTAGCGACCACCATAACCATGCGGGCCGCCGAAATGACCACCCGGATCGGGGTCGTGGCGGGTGGGTTCGGCAATGGCCGCACTCGAAAGCGGAAGCTCCGGGCGGGACAGGTCTACCATCACCAATTCTCGACGCGGGGACGGCTCATGGGGTTCAACGGTCTAACGAGCCGGTTTGGGACAGGACGGATGGGTGCCCGCGGTGACCAGATCGGCGACCGCCGCGCGTGGGTCACCGCTTTTGACCAGACCTTCACCGACCAAGACGGCATCGGCACCCGCTCCGGCATACGCCAGCAGGTCTCCGGTGCCACGCACACCGGACTCGGCGATCCTGATCACGTTGCTGGGCAGCCCGGGAGCGATGCGTGCGAAACAGTCCCGGTCCACGTCCAGCGTCGCGAGATCGCGGGCGTTGACACCGATCACGTTGGCCCCCGCCTTCAGCGCCCGGTCGGCCTCTTGCTCGGTGTGCACTTCGACGAGGGCGGTCATGCCGAGTGATTCCGTGCGGTCCAGCATCGACACCAACGCCGACTGGTCCAACGCGGCGACTATCAGCAACAACATGTCGGCGCCGTGCGCGCGCGCCTCGTGGATCTGATACGGCTGCAACACAAAGTCTTTGCGCAACACCGGAACCGACACCGCGGCCCGCACCGCATCAAGGTCGTCGAGCGATCCACGGAAACGTCGCTCTTCGGTCAGAACGCTGATGATCCGGGCACCACCGTCTTCGTAG
>Ga0318543_10000426_pt1 | contig 10277 bp, 8 predicted proteins | sample GRESIP168b4f24_FD_203487 | JGI IMG/M metagenome (GOLD analysis project Ga0318543, IMG submission 203487) | Tropical soil microbial communities from Luquillo Experimental Forest, Puerto Rico - GRE.SIPMG.168b4f24 | ecosystem: Environmental > Terrestrial > Soil > Tropical forest > Bulk soil... | reverse complement strand
GGTTTGCATGGACGGCCCGCAGCCCGGGGCCGAGAGCCTTCCCGCCCTGCTGCAGGCCGGTCTGCCGCCGCCGCCCGATCCGGGCGATGACGACGCCATCGCGCATCTCTCCTATACATCCGGCACGACCGGACGCCCGAAAGGCGCCTGCCTAGCCCACGAACCGACCATGCGGGCGGCAAATTGCATTGCCGAGCGGCTGCGGATAACGGACGACGATGTCTCGTTCGGCCCGACCGCCTTGTCGAGTTCTTACCAACTCGTGGGCAACCTGCTGCCGCCGCTCCATCGCGGCGCGACGGTCAACGTCATGACCCGCTGGACGCAAGTCCAAGGCTGGGGCGCCCTCGAGCGAACGCGGGCGAGCCTGCTGGTCGGCAATCCGACTCTGCTCACCGAAGTTCTGATCGAATCACGCCGGCACGGTGGCGCGCCGCGGCGCCTGCGGCTCGGACTCTCCGGCGGCGGCCCGGTGGCGAGCGCGCTCAAGCGCGCCTGGCGGGACGAGCTCAAGCTGCCGCTGGTTGAGAGCTACGGCCAGAGCGAGCTTGGCGGTTTCATGGCGCTGGGCGAGCCGACCCTCGTTGCCGGGGACAAGTTCGGGCCGGTCGGCCGGCCGCTGCCCGACAAGGAGGTCCGCATCCTCGATGCCGACGGCAAGGAGTGCGCGCCCGGAGAGGTCGGCGAAGTGTGCCTGCGCGGTGGTTTCATGAAGGGCTATTGGGGCAAGCCGGAGAAGACGGCGGAAGCCTTGCGCGGGGGCTGGCTGCATTCGGGCGACGCCGGCGTCATGGATCGCAACGGGTACGTGACCGTGCGCGGGCGCTTCGCGGAGCTTTTCACCGTCGCCGGCCGCGCGTGGTTTCCCCGCGATGTCGAGGAGGCGTTGTGCGCGCAGCCCAACGTCAAGGAGGCGGCAGTGATCGCACTGCCGGACGCAAGGCTCGAGCAACGGCCGATCGCCTATGTCACGCTTGCCGACGGCGCGGTCGACCTCGATCAACTCAAGGCCGCCATTGCCCCGCTCGTGCCCTACGATCTCACGGCGATGACAGTGAGAAGCCTTGCCGCATTTCCCATGACGCCGACCGGCAAAATCGCCAAGGCGCAATTGCGCCAAAGCGCCTTAGCGGGCGATGGCGCCCGGGAATTTTTCCGATCCAGCAACTAGTTGCTGTCCGGCTGCATCGGCGCCATCAACGTTTTGAGCCGAAGTGTGCTATCGTTCACAAGTTGGAAGTGATGCGCGATGCCTCTAGGCAAGCGCTGCTTTCGTGACATCGGAGGTACCATTGCTGAGCATGCAGCGTCTTGCATTTGGCGTCGCCTGTCTCGCCGTGCTTGTCCTGGCGGCACAGCCATCGAACGCGCAGACCTGGCCGCAACGCGCGGTCAAGTTCATCGTGACGCTCGGACCGGGCAGCGGTGTCGATATCGGCGCGCGACTGATCGGGGATCGATTGAGCAGGCGCTGGGGCCAGCCGATCGTCGTCGAGAATCGCCCAGGCGGAGACGGTCTCGTCGCCATCAGCGCGTTCGTGGGCGCCAACGATGACCACGTGCTCCTGGCTGCACCAAGCGGGTCGTTCACCGCGCATCCGTTTATCTACAAAAACTTGCCCTACAAGTCCGCCGACATCGTGCCGATTGCCAGGGTCTCGAACACGATCGTCGTCATGGCTGTGCCCGCTTCCTTGGAGGTCAAATCGGTCGCCGAACTGGTGGCGATGGCGCGTGCACAGCCGGGCAATCTCAATTGGGCGGGCACGACCGGCAGCAACGAATTTCTGTTCGCCGCATTTCTCAAGAACGCCGGCCTCTCGATGTCAAAAGTTCCTTATCGCAATTTGGTCGAAGCAGCCAACGATCTGGCGATCGGACGCATCCAGGTCAACGTGACAGCGTTCGCGATCGTGCGACCACAGTTGCAGGCCGGCAAGGTCAAACTGTTGGCGGTGACGAATACCAGGCGGGCTGCCGTCGTGCCAGATGTGCCCACGGTCATCGAGGCTGGCTATCCAGACCTTGCTCTCGACGGCCTTGTCGGATTTTTCGGCCCGCCGACCATGCCCGAGCGAATCCGCGAAAGCATCGCCGCGGATGTTCGCGAGGCCATTGATCCGGCGGTCGAGGAACGATTGAACCTCACCGGGCAGATCCCCAATTTCGGCGGACCTGCCGACTTCGCGGCCGATATCGCGCAGCAGCGCACGCGGATCGGCGCCGCGGCCAAAGACCTCGGCATCGTGCCGACCCAGTGAAGTTGGCTGAGATACTCGTCCCTTCGGCGAAGCCGGCAGGACGCAACGGTTGCCAGGATCTGCTATGCTCGACCGCACAGATTGATAAGGCGCAGCTGCGCGAGACCGACGCCTTAGCGAATAAAAATTCGCGATAGCCAGAGAGGAACCACGCATGAAAAAGCTGTGTCTCATTCTCGTGGCCGCAGCGGCGGCATTGTTCAGCTCGGCGCTCCTCGCCGACAACTATCCCAGCAAGCCGGTCACCCTCGTTGCCGTGTTCGGCCCCGGCAGCGCCAGCGACACGATTTGCCGCGTCATCGCCCAGCCGCTCAGTGTCGCACTCAAGGAGACCGTCATCGTCGAGAATCGGCCGGGTGCGAACGGCGCGCTTGCCGCGCTTTACGTCGCGCGCTCGGCGCCAGATGGCCATACGCTGCTGATGGCGACCAACTCCCCGCTTTCGGCCGTTCCGTTCCTGATGAAGAACGTGAGCTACGATCCGGTGAAGGACTTCGCGCCGGTGACGCGCGTGGGGAGCTTCACGCTGATGCTGGTGGTAAATCCGAGCTTGCCCATCAAGACGGTCAAGGAGTTGATCGAATATGGCAAGGCCAATCCCGGCAAGCTGTCGTTCGCCAGCGCCAATACCTCCGGCATCGTCGCCGGCGAGACGCTCATGCATTGGGCGGAAATCGACATGCTGCATGTCCCTTACAAGAGCTCACCGCCGGCCATCCAGGACGTGCTCGCCGGCCGCGTGTCGATGATGTTTACCGATCTCACGACTGGTCTGCCGCACGTGCGATCCGGGGCGTTACGCGCGCTTGCGGTGACGCGCCTGCAGCGCAGCCCGCTGTTCCCGGAACTGCCGACGCTGGACGAGGCCGGCGTGAGCGGCTTCGATATGGATTCGTGGGCCGGGATCGTCGCGCCGGCCCATACGCCGCCGGCGATCGTGACGCAGCTCAACAGGGAGTTGCGCAAAATCATCGACGACCCGGACGTCAAGTCGAAACTCGGCAACGTTGGCTTCGAGGCGTTTTCAAGCACGTCCAAGGAGTTTGAGGACTTCGTCAAGGTCCAGCTCGGCAAGTGGAGCAAGATGGTCAAGGACGCCGGCATTCAGCCGGAGTGAGAGCAGGGCATCGCTGGTCTCGCCGCATAGATTCGCGCCGGGCGGCCCAAAGGTGGTGAGTCTGCCGTACCTCACGCGAACGGAAATTCGGCTGCCGTATTCGACGTCAGATTGAAAGTCATTAGGTGTCAGCTTGACGTGTTAGCTTGGTTCGGTAGACGCGTGTCTACAAAGCACGATGTGCTGACGCTCCTGCGTCAATGTTCCAATATACGGCACCCGCTGCACCGGCTACGCTAGGGCGACCGCGGCAGGCAGCCGCGGCCGGGGAGCGACGGAGGTTATCTCAGGAGGGGACATGATAATGAATCCCAGGAGCATCATCCTGATCGTGGCGATTGGTCTTGCGTCGATCCGACCGGTCAATGCCGCCGATCTCCTCGTTACCCAATACAAGAACGACCCCTCCGGCGCGCCATATGGCATCGCGCTCGAGAAGGGCTTCTTCCAGAAGCACGGTGTCGACATCACCGGCATTATCTCCGGCGCAGGCGGCGGCAGTTCGGTGCGCAATGCCATGGCAAGCGATCTCGGCTACGGCGACGTCACGGCTGCCCCGGTCATCGCCGCGGCCGAGCAAGGTCAGGACGTCAAGATCGTCAGCTTCACCTCGCGCTCGCTGGCCGACCTAGTGATAATCGTCATGCCCGATTCACCGCTCAAGACTGCGGCCGATCTCAAAGGCAAGAAGTTCGGCATCAGCAATCCGAAATCGCTTGGCGAGATGATGGGAGTGCTGGTGATGGAGAAGGCGGGACTCAAGCAGGGCGACGTGCAGATGACGGCGCTTGGCAGTCTCAGCGGCGCGCTCACTGCGTTGGAGAATGGCGTGGTAGACGTCACGTCCATCCCCATCATTCTGTTTCGGACCCGCGGCGGCGAGAGCAAGTATCGCGTGCTCGTCAGTCCGAAAGACTTGCCGCTCATTCCGTCGCAGCTTGGCATGGCCACCGGCCAGGCAATAAAGGAGAGGCCGGGAGAGCTGCGCGCCATCCAGGCGGCGCGTCGCGAAGGGACCAAGTTCATCTACGAGCATACCGACGAGGCTATCCAGATACTCAGCAAGCTCTATGCGCCGCTGCCACCGAAGGAGGTCGGCATCATGGTCAAGGAGCTCGTGGAGGCGAAGTTCTGGACCGAGGGCCCGATCGAGATGCCGCTGCTCGAGCAGACCGTGCATGCGATGAAAGGCGTCGGAATGCTGCAGAACGACGTCGACCTCAAGAAGATCGTCGACGGCTCATTCCTGCCGCCCGATCTGCAAAAATGACGGCCGCGACTTCGGATCAGGACATCCACGCCTCCCTCTCGGGTGTAACGCGGATCTATCCGGCGGCCGCCGGGACGCAAGCGGTTCATGCGCTCGGACAGGTCGATCTTGACCTCAAGCGCGGCGAATTCTTCGCCGTCGTCGGACCGTCCGGCTGCGGCAAGTCCACGCTCCTGGAGGTGCTGGCCGGCCTCCAGCGGCCCACCGCCGGCACGGTGACGTTCGAGGGCCGTCCGGTCACCGGCAAGGTGCCGGACGGCATCGGCGTCGTCTTTCAGGAAGACGCCAGCTTTCCGTGGCTGACCGTGTGGGACAACGCCGCGTTCGGCTTGCGTCGTAACGGCGTAGCCGACGCGGAGATTCGTCGTCGCGTCGATGATGCGCTGGCTTTCATGGGATTGACGGACTTCGCCCGCGCCTATCCCGCGCAGCTTTCGGGCGGTATGCGGCAGCGCGTCTGCATCTCCCGCACGCTCGTGCTTCAGCCACGCCTGATTCTGCTCGACGAGCCGTTCGGCGCCCTCGATGCACAGACAAGGCTGCTCATGGGCGACGAGGTGCTGCGCCTGTGGCGGCGCACCGGCGCGACCATTCTCCTGATCACGCACGCGCTCGACGAGGCCGCGATGCTGTCGGACCGCATCGGTGCGATGTCGGCCCGGCCGGGGCGATTCCTTGACATTGTCGTGACGGGCTGGCCGCGCGAGCGCGACAGCAAGATCGTCAGCGAAGCAGCGTTCGGCGAGGTCACCGGCCGGCTGTGGGAGAACCTCCGCAGCGAATCGATGAAATCGCTCGGCTATTCCGGGGTGTCGGCCGAATGAGTCGGGTCGGCTGGATCAGGATTGCGGTCGTTGCGATCGCGATCGGGCTGCTCGAATTCTGCTGCCGCCTTGGCCTGATCGATCATCGCGTCGTGATTCCGCCCTCGGAGATGGCCGACGCGCTGGTTCGTCTTCTGATCTTGGGGCAGGCCAATGACCAGATCGTCCGCACATTCGGCATCGTCGTCGTAGCGGCCTTGATTTCCGTGGCGGCGGGCTTTGTGCTCGGTGTCGTCATTCACGCGCTGCCGCGCGTGCGGCAGGCGCTCGATCCGTTCTTCGCCACCTATTATGCGGTTCCGATCTTCATCTTCTACCCGGTGATGATCGTGATCTTCGGGCTCTCGGTCATGCCGATTGTGCTGATGGGAGTGGCGACTGCGATCGTGGCGATGATCATCGCAACATTGAACGGGCTCGACCGCATACCGCAGGTGCTCTCCAAGGTGGGGCGGGTCCATCGCATGGGGACCGTCGCCACGGCGCTGCTCCTGAAATTACCGGCGGCGGCGCCGCATCTCTTTACCGGCGTCAAGCTCGCCGTCAGCTATGCTTTCATCGGCGTCATCGCCAGCGAGTTCATCCTTGCACCCGCGGGACTGGGGCGCGTCATTTCCGACGCCTATACCGACTTCAACAATCGGCAGATGTACGCGCTGATGCTGCTGTTGATCATCGTAGCCACGGTCGTCAACATGCTACTGCACGTGGTCGATCAGCGCTGGGCGGAGCGGCGCGGGATCAGCAAGCCATGATCGCGACCAAACGCACAGCCGACACGCTGGTCATCCTGATCGTCCTGCTGCTGGCCTGGCAGGCGCTGCATCAGGTCGTCGGCGCGACCGCGCTCCCGGGTCCGGTGCCGACGCTGGCCTATCTCGCCAAGTTCGTGCCGAGCGAGCGTTTTGCCGAAAACGCGTGGGCGACGCTCGTCTGCTTTTTCTACGCGCTGATGTTGTCCTACGGAATTGGGCTCGCGATCGGCCTGTGGATGGGAATTCATCGATTGTCTGGAGCGGTCGGCGAGCCGATTCTCATCTCGCTCTACACGCTGCCGAAGGTGACGCTGTATCCAGTCGTGCTGTTGATCTTTGGGCTCAGCCTATCGGGCCGGGTGACGTTCGGGGCGATGCACGGAGTGCTGCCGGTCGCGCTTTTGACCATGAGCGCGATCCGCAATATTCCGCCGGTGTATTTGAAGTCGGCGCAAACTCTTCAGCTGTCGAGATGGCAGACTATTCTCACGGTGCTTTTCCCGGCCACGCTTCCAGAGGTGATCGCGGGTCTGCGGATCGGCTTCTCTCTGACACTGCTCGGGGTGCTTCTGGCCGAGATGTTCGCCGCCAAGCATGGATTAGGCTCTCTCATCATCAACGCCATGCAGCTGCTGCAGGCCGAGGAGATGATTACGATTGCGGTAGTGCTGTTTGTGTTTGCAGCGCTCGCCAATGCGCTGCTTCTGTGGATTGAGCATCAGCTTCATCGCCGAGTGTAGGCCGCAGCGGAGCACCAACTCATCTCGCCCCCGCTGTCTTGTCGCGCGCCTGCCCTTAAGGCCGTTCGACGACGATATAGATCAACGCCTCGACTTCGCTCTCGCGGTTGTCGAAATGATGCGGCACGTCGGCGAGGCCACGTGCAGCTGTCGCCAGCTGCAAGCATGACCGCATCGGTCCCGAATACGGCCCGGATGCTGCCGGCGGCGAGATGCATGTGTTCGATCGTCCCGCTCGGATGGGGCAAAGGGGCCGGCCAGGGTCAGCGGCGGGACGGCATAGCGCAGGAATTCCACTTTGCTGCCGGCGAGCGTCGGTCCAAAGTGATCGCGCCGTGCGCGACTGATCGGATCGACCGTTCGGGACGCTCGGACGCGCGGACCACGTGGATGCGTCCGCTTTTCGGCGATGCGCTATCGAGGAGCGCAGACATGGACACGCCCAGCGCCTGGACAAGTGCGGATAGCGTCGAGAGGGTCGGCGATTTGGCCCCGCGCTCGATGTCGGAAATCATCGAGGAGGAGACCCCGCTCCTCGTTGCCAGCTCACGCAACGTCAGTCCGAGCTGCTCGCGCCGGCTTGTGCGCGAATCGAAATTCGCCCTGATACCAAACGGGATCACGGGGCGGAGGTTTAGATCACTCAACTATTGCCGATCGGCACCATCCGAGAGCTATACGCACAAGCGTTCTTACAACGGCTCGGAGGGAAAATTCGCGCAAACGTGCAGCTTGAAATTCGCTAGGGTGGCGGGACCGATAATTTCCCGTTTTAGCCGCGCCGATTGCGCGACGCGACGGGCTCGAAATATCCGATGCCGTTGTGGGTGCGCTTTCCCACCAGCGCGAAGATGGCGCCCTGAGGGTCCGTGCATTGGGCGACCCATTTGCCGCCAGACACTTCAATCGGGCCGTTGAGAATCTCGCCACGCCCAGCCCTCACGCGCCTCATCGCCACGTCGATGTCGCCGACGTTGAAGTAATAAAGCCAGAAGGGGACCGGCTCCGTCGCCGGCTTGGTCGCCATGCCGCCGATGGTCTCCCCTCCGGCGGAGAACCGCTGATATGTGCCCATCGCGCTGGTATCGGCCTGCGCTTTTTGCCAGCCGAAGAGCTCGCGGTAGAAAGGCCACGCTTTCTCCCAGTCGGCGGCGAGCAGCTCGTGCCAGCCGACGCCGCCGCGTGCGTTCAACGCGGGGGGCTGCTCTTGGCCGCCCTCCAGCCATTTGAACAACGCGATCGTTGCCATTTGCGGGTCGACCGCGACCGAAAAGCGGCTGATGTTGGGGATGTCCGTCGGTGGGACATGCACGGCGCCGCCAAGCTCTTTGATGCGATCGGCGGTGGCGTCCACGTCGTTGACGCCCACATATCCGAGCCAGCTCGGCCGCAACCCCGATTTCCTCGCGTCCTCCGGCAGGCCCATCAGCCCGCTAATCGAGACCCCTCCAACGGTAAACAAGGTATAGGCCATGCCGGGCATCGACGCGTCCTGCGTGCCCCAGCCCACGACCTCGGCGTAGAAGGCCTTGGCAGCCTCCATGTCCGTCGTCATCAACTCGTACCAGACGAAACGGCCATGCGAATTGGCCATGTCTGCTTCTCTCATTCGAGCCTGCAAAGACGTCGCGGCACCCGCGCTCGCGCTGATCTAGCCTACTTCATAATCGAGGTGGCAACGATGTCATTGACAAGGTCGGGGAACTCGACTCGCCCCCGCGCGTTTTGTAGTGCATGCAGGGCTGCGATTCGCGTGTCTTATGAACGGTTGTTCACGTTGCCTGCGGCAGCGTGCGTCAGCCTCATGTAAGCTACGCCGATCGGCGTGCGTAATCAGCCTTGCCAGGTGCGTGGTCAGGGCGTACCAATAAACGTTCCGGGCGTCGAACATTCGCTAGCAGGCGTGGGAGGACTCGACTATGCCGCATACGAAGCGTGCTTCGAAGCGAAAATATCCGAAGGAAGCGGTACCGGTGGTTGGAGTCGTCGGCGTGTCTTTGTCGCTGGCGGGCGGTGCGTCCGCGGCGACTGCTGTGCCGGCGGCGGAAGTACCGTCGTGGGATACCTCCCCGCCCCAAGTCACCCTCAATGAGGAAGAAGTCGCCGACGTCAGCTTGGGGACGTTCTACGTCTTCGACAAGGAAAACGCCGGAACGCCCCGACTTGGCGAAAGATTTGCCCGAGGCTGCGGACGCTGTGGGGGCTGCAGATGCGGCAGAGGCTGCGGCTGCCGCTGCGGTGGTTGCGGCTGCGGAGGCTGCGGCTGCGGAGGCTGCGGCTGCTGTTTGTCGTGGGGAGTTTGCCGTATCTGCTAGAGTTGGCGCGCTCCGATTACGCTGCAGACGCAAGGTCATGGCCGGGCTGACCAGGTTCGACCCGGCCAATTATGCGTTGTTTGCAGCGCCGCATGACGGCCGAGCGGATGATGAATCCTAGCGAGAAACGCCAGCGCGCGAGCGAGACGACGGCGCTCTCGCAAGCCCGAGAATACGTGTCTTGCAATGGCGATCCGGACTGGTCGCGATAAGCGTAGAGTCGCGCGTGCTCACCGCATCACAGGCGATCGCCGCGATCGCATTGCGCAGCATGACAGCAAAGACGTTCCGCGGTTCGCGCCGAATTTCACCGTCTACGTGCTGCCGTCCAAGGTCGTGTGCCTCTATTCCGAGGACCGCAAGTTCTTTCTTCACGGCGAGCTCTATTGCACGCTGGCTTCCGCAATAGGCGAGGGTGGCAAGAGTTTTCGGGAGCTCGTTCGCGCGCTGGAGCGAGAGTTTCCATCCGACAAGATCCATGAAGCCCTGAAGCGGCTGGTCGATCGCCGCTTTATCATCGCGAAACCTCGCGCTTCGACGGACACCGTAGCCGCCTATTGGGCGAGCCTGGGCCTGTCGCCCGAGATCGCGGAGAAAAATCTCCAGAAATGTTGTGTGCGCATTCAATCGATCGACGTGCAGGGTGCAGCCGAGCTCGGCGCTGCCTTGAGGGGGCTGGGCGTTCGCGTCGTGAAGCGTTCCGCCGACCTGACGGTCACGCTGGCGAGTGATTATCTCGAAGGACGGCTGGCTGAATTGAACCAGCAGCATTTGTCGGACCGCACACCCTGGGTGCTCGTCCAGCCCTGCGGCATTTTTCCTTTGGTGGGACCGGTGCTCAGCCCGGGCAAGAGCGCCTGCTGGGCCTGTCTTGCCGAACGCATGAAACGCAACCGAGAGATCAAGGCGCTTCTTGATCGCGGAGGGGCACGCCGCGTCGCCACTTCGCCGCTTGCCCGCGATATGGTCGGACGAAGCGGCATTCAGCTTGCGGC
>Ga0318543_10000420_pt1 | contig 10326 bp, 10 predicted proteins | sample GRESIP168b4f24_FD_203487 | JGI IMG/M metagenome (GOLD analysis project Ga0318543, IMG submission 203487) | Tropical soil microbial communities from Luquillo Experimental Forest, Puerto Rico - GRE.SIPMG.168b4f24 | ecosystem: Environmental > Terrestrial > Soil > Tropical forest > Bulk soil... | reverse complement strand
CGAGAAGATCGTCTGGATGTAGATCAGCGGCTCCAGCATGAACGAGCCGACATAACGGACAAGGCCCAGCCATTGCGGGTTCTCGACCAGCTTACGCAGCGCCGGCAGTCGGGCCAAAGCACGCCGGTCCACGGCCATGCGCCGGGTCAGCGCGTTGCCTTGAAGCTGATCACGCGCCGGCCCCTCGAACGACAGCACTTGCTCCTGCAGCACTGCGAAATCGGCGGCAGGAAAAAAGTTCCGCTTCAAGACAAAGCCGTCTCGGTCGAAGGCCGCTCGATCACCGGCTGCGATCAGCGAGGCCAATCTTTCGCGGCGCCATTCGGCCATGCGGTGAGCCAACCGCACGCGTGCGACATGCAACCCGGCTCGATTGAGCCTCGGGCTGCCGATAAACGGATTGTCGCGGAACGATTTCGCGCCGGTCGCCAGCGCCGCAACGTGCAGCGGCGCCAGAAGCCAGGATAGCCGACCGGCTCCCATCGTCATCCTCTGGCCTGGAGCGCCCCGAGCGCGTCGTATATCGCGCGGTCGAACTCGATCCCGTCTCTTAGCGCATGTTCGCGGCTGCGAAACGCCCGCTCGCCCGGGATACGGATTTCGCCGACGCCTGGTTGACGCGAGGTATTTTTGATGCGATCGAACAGCCGGCCGAGTTGTTTTTTGAATTGCTCGCGGCTTACCAATAGATCGGGCTTGAAGGCTACTAACAAGTAGCCGTCGTCCTCGCCCGCGTCCAGTGCTGACCCGGCGAGCAGCCCCAATGCCTGAACGATAAAGGCGAGTCCGTACCCCTTGTAGCCGCCGAACGGCAACAGCGCGCCGAGCCTGGCCTGCACCGGATCGCGCGTCGGCCGGCCTTCGGCATCGACTGCGACACCCTCCGGAAGCAGCAGCCCGATCCGCTCGCGATAGGCGAGGTCGGTGCCCATAAAAGCCGAGGTGCCCATGTCGAAAACCACCGGCCCGCGTGACAAAGGCATGCCAAACGCGATCGGGTTGGTACCCAGCACCGGCCGGGTGCCGCCGGGCGGGGCGACGGTGCGCCCCGAGGCCGCGGTATGAATACCGACGAGCTCGGCGTTCGCGATCATCTCCATGTAATAGGCGCTGCGCCCGCTCATCCAGCTGTTGGTGACCGCGATAATTGCTACCCCGCGCGCCGCCGCCTTGTCGATGGCGGCGCAAGCGGCGTGGTACATCACCAGCATGCCGACATTGTTGCCGCCGTCATAGAGCCTCGAGACCTCGGTGTCTCGCAACACCTTCATTGGGTAGCGAGGCTGTTTGAACCGCCGGTGCTCGGGGATGTTGAGGATCTTGGCGAGCCCCGAATACTCGTACCCGCACAGTGCCGCGTCGATCACGTGATCGGCGATGATCTTGGCTTCCTCGACATTGTAGCCGATGCCGCGCAGCGCGCGCTCGGAGTGCTCGCGCGCCTCGGCGACGCTCAGACGAATTCGCTGTGACGACATCGGCAGCCCGGCCCTAATCCGCCGCCTCGCGCCGGGCTGGCTCGGGGCGCCACCGCAGGACCGGCTTACGTGCGGCGGCAGTCTCGTCGAGGCGATGGCGCGGAGTAAACTCCGGCGCCGAGCGAAAGCGAGCCGCGTCACCAGCTCGCGCCACGGCGGCGAGGCGCTTCATCACGGAGATGAACCAGTCGAGCAAGGCTTTGCTCTCCGTCTCGGTCGGCTCGATCAGCATTGCCCCGTGCACGATCAGCGGGAAATACATCGTCATTGGGTGATATCCCTCGTCGATCAGCGCCTTGGCGAAATCGAGTGTCGTAACGCCGGTGTCTTTTAGAAAACGGTCGTCGAACAATACTTCGTGCATGCATACGCCGGGGAAGGGGAGGCTGAGGTCGTCGGCGAGCCGGGCGCGCAGATAATTGGCGTTGAGCACCGCATCTTCCGCGACCTGCCGCAACCCGTCGGAGCCGTGGCTCATCATATAGGCAAGGGCTCGTACGAACATGCCCATTTGGCCGTGGAAACCCTTCAGCCGGCCAAGAGAATGCTCGGCTGGACCTGATTTATGTTCGATCAACTCGAGCCCGTCGGAACCGTGCACGATCCACGGCAATGGCGCGTACGGAGCGAGGCTCGCGGCCAGCGCCACCGGACCGCTGCCCGGTCCGCCGCCGCCATGCGGTGTCGAAAACGTCTTGTGCAGATTGAGGTGCATGCAATCGATGCCGAGATCAGCCGGCCGCACGCGCCCGACGATCGCGTTGAAGTTCGCGCCGTCGCAGTAAAAGAACGCGCCCGCGGCATGCACGGCTGCGGCGATATCGATCATCTCCCGCTCGAACAGCCCGCAGGTGTTCGGATTGGTCAGCATCAGCGCAGCGACATCGGTACCGAGCTTCGCCTCGAGCGCGGCTCGATCGACCCGTCCCGTTTCATCGGCGGGAATGGGATCGACGGCATAGCCGCAGGCCGCCGCCGTCGCCGGGTTCGTACCGTGCGCCGATTCCGGAACCAGGACCCGAGCCCGCCGATCGCCGCGCGCCTCGAGCGCGGCGCGAATCGCCATGATGCCGCACAGCTCGCCGTGGGCGCCTGCCGCCGGGCTCAGCGCAATCGCCGGCAGGCCGGTCAAGGTCTTTAGCCAATGCGCCAGCGTATCGATCAGCGCGAGCGCGCCCGGCACGGTCTTGACCGGCTGCAGCGGATGGATATCGGCGAAGCCGGGGAGCCGCGCCAGCTTCTCATTCAGGCGCGGATTGTGCTTCATCGTGCACGAGCCGAGCGGGTAGAGCCCGGTGTCGATCGCGTAATTCTTTTGCGACAGCCGCGTGAAGTGGCGCACGATCTGCGGCTCGCTGATGCCTGGCAGACCGATCGGGCCCTGCCGTTCGAGGCCGCCCAGCCGGCTGCGGAACGGGGCCGGCTCGGGGAGATCGACGCCGCAATGTCCCGGCGAATCCTGCTCGAAAATCAGCGCCTCTTCGATCTGCAGCCCGCGGTTGCCGGTCACGCTGTCGATCGGCGGGGCCAGATCATCACCTCGGCGGGCGCTTACCGCCCGGCTCCAATCGTTCATGACAGCATCTCCCGCAAGCCTCCCTCAAGCCGGTCGATGTCCGCGTCGGTCGTCAGCTCGGTTGCCGCAACCAGCAGGAGATCGGCCAGCTCGTTCCGGCTCGGATAAAAGCGGCTGGCCGGAACGCCCGCGAGAATGCCTCTCTCGGCGAGCCTGTCGACGACTTCTGACGCGGGGCGCGGCAGCCTCACCGCGAACTCGTTGAAAAACGCGCGGTTGACAAGGCGGACGCCAGGCACCGCCTCGATCCGTTCGGCGAGTTTGACTGCGGCGGCATGGTTCAGGCAGGCGAGGCGCTTCAACCCGGTCTCCCCCAGCAGCGCGAGGTGAATCGTGAAGGCGAGCGAGCACAATCCCGAATTGGTGCAGATGTTGCTCGTCGCCTTCTCGCGGCGGATGTGCTGCTCGCGGGTCGACAAGGTCAGAACCCAGCCGCGCCGGCCGGCCGCGTCGGTGGTCTGGCCGACGAGCCGCCCGGGCATCTGGCGGACAAATTTGTCACGGGTCGCGAACAGCCCGACATGGGGGCCGCCGAAATTGAGCGCATTGCCGAGGGACTGGCCCTCGGCGGCAACGATGTCGGCGCCCATCTCGCCGGGCGCGCGAATCGCGCCGAGCGAGAGGATTTCGGTTACCACGATCACGAGCAGGGTGCCGGCCTCGTGGCAACGCTGCGCAAGCTCGGAATAGTCCCGCACTTCGCCGAAGAAATCAGGGTTCTGCACAACGACGCAGGAGGTGTCACGGTCGACGAGCGCGGCGAGGTCCTCGCCGCCCGGAATTGGGTGCTGCGCATCAACCGCGAACCCGACGAACCGTGCATAAGTCTCGCAGACCTCGCGGTAATGCGGATGGAGTTGGCCAGACAGCACAGCCTTCCGGCGGCCGGTGATGCGGCCCGCCATCATCACCGCCTCGACGCACGCTGTGGCTCCGTCGTAGAGCGAGGCGTTGGCGACCTCCATTCCGGTCAGCAACGCCACCTGCGTCTGAAACTCGAACAGATACTGCAGCGTCCCTTGCGCTATTTCCGGCTGATAGGGGGTGTAGGAGGTCAGGAACTCGCCGCGCTGGATCAGGTGGTCGACGGCAGCGGGAATGTGGTGGCGGTAGACCCCGGCGCCGATGAAGAACGGCACCGAGCCGGCAGCGACGTTGCGCGCCGCCATGCTCGAGATCGCCCGCTCGACCTCGATCTCGCCCATTGCTCGCGGCAAATCGAGCGGGCCCTGGAGGCGAGCCGGTTCCGGGACGTCGGCAAACAGTGCATCGATCGAGGGGGCCCCGATCGCCGCGAGCATTTCCGCGCGGTCGCTCGACGTCAACGGCAGGTAGCGCATCAATGCTGCTCCTCGACGAACTTCCGGTAGGCTTCCTCGTCCAGTAACCCGTCCAATTCCTTGGCATCGGCAAGGCGCAGCTTTAGAAACCAGCCTTCTCCCATCGCGTCGGCATTGACCTTGGCCGGATCGGCGGCGAGAGCGTCGTTAACCTCGACGACTTCGCCCGACGCCGGCGCATAGACCTCGCTCGCCGCCTTTACCGATTCGACGACTGCGGCCTCTTTGCCCTGGTCGACGCGCCGGCCGATTTCGGGCAGCTCGACATAAACGACATCTCCGAGCTGCGACTGCGCGTAATCGGTAATACCGACGACGGCGAAATCACCGTCGAGCCGGATCCATTCATGGTCCCTGGTGAAGCGAAGCAAGCTCATCGGGATTTTCCTTCTGCGGTGTCAGCCGCGGTAATAGCGTGCCGGAATGAATGGGAGCCGAACGACGCGCGCAGGGCGGGGCACGCCGCGCACGATCAGCTCGACGGCGGTGCCCTCGGCGGCATGGTCGCGATCGACATAGCCCATCGCGACCGGCCCGCCGACCGAGGGGCCAAAGCCCCCGCTGGTCACACGGCCGATCGGGTTTCCCTGCGGGTCGGCGATCTCGGTGTCCTCGCGCGCCGGCGCCCGTCCTTCCGGACGGATGCCCACTCGCTTTCGAGCGGGTCCCTCGCGGAGTTGCCGCAGTACCGTTGCGGCGCCGGGAAACCCTCCCTCGACGCGCCGCCGCTTTCCGATCGTCCAGGCGAGATCGGCCTCGATCGGGGTCGTTGTTTCATCGATATCATGCCCGTATAGGCAGAGCCCAGCTTCGAGCCGCAGCGAATCGCGGGCCCCGAGGCCAATCGGCAGTACCTCCGGCTCGGCGAGCAGCCTTCGCGCGAACCCCTCGGCCGCGTTCGCCGGCAGCGAGATCTCAAACCCGTCCTCTCCGGTATACCCGGAGCGCGTCACCAGACATTTCCGGCCATCGAGCTCGACTTCGGCCGCGGTCATGAAACCGAGCCGGCCAACCCCGGCGATGTAGCGGGAGAGCACGGTGGCGGCGGCCGGTCCCTGCAGCGCCAGCAATGCCCGGTCGAGGAGCGGTTCGACGGTCGCCGCCTGCGGGAGACGCCCGCGAAGATGGGCGAGATCGGCCTCTTTGCGCGCCGCGTTTACGACGAGAAGAAGCCCATCCCCGATCCGCGTCGCCATCAGATCGTCCAGGATTCCGCCGGCTTCGTTGAGAAACAGCGTGTAGCGCATCCGCAGCGGTGCCAGTGCTTCGAGATCGCCCGGGACGAGCGCCTCGAATGTCGTAACGACACCGGCCCCACCGAGCCGTATCTGGCCCATATGCGAGACGTCGAAAAGCCCGGCTTGCGAACGCGTATGGAGGTGCTCGGCGAGGATACCGGCAGCATAGTGAACCGGCATCTCGTAACCAGCAAACGCCACCATCTTGGCGCCGAGCTCGCAATGGAGCGGGTATAGCGCGGTTCGCTCGAACGGCGCCGCCGTTGCGGCGATGGTCGCCGGGTTAGTCACCAGGGCACCTCCGACAGATCGGACGCGGAGCGTCCGGGCGGTGCCCCCTCTGTCGCGGACCCTGAGAGATTCGCCTCAGGCCGCGGGCGAGCCGCGGCCGGGGTTTACTCCTTCGGTGAGCGGGCGGGATCTCGACCCTGCCCGCTGCTTTCCAGAGCGCCCTTGCGCCTGCGGTCCTTTTGCCTGAGAGTTTCCGGGGCGGTTGCTCCTTCGGCGCCGCGCTCGTGGCGCGACCTCTCCCGCGGGCGTGCATACAGCGCCCTTGCTTTAGCACCGTCCTCCCCGAACGCCAAGCCCGTTCCGATCAACGCTGACGGCGTAACGGGACGAGATCGCCCTCAAATGGCGGCGATCGGCACGCCAAGCGCGCGCGCGGCCGCGAGGAGCCGCGCGGCGTAGCTTGCCAGCTCTAGCGAACCGTCCTGCGGAATGAGCCCGGAGCCTCTCCGGCGCGGTGCTTGTCGCATCGGAGTATGCGATAATCGAACCGGCATATTTGGCTCCGCCGCGAGCCTCCAACGAGACGTGACAGGGGGAGAAATGCGACGCCGTGAGTTTGTCGTGGCTTTCGCCGGCGCGGCGGTGGGCTGGAGTCCGGCCTCGGCCGAGGTCAAGACCCCGCGCGTGGGCTTTGTCCAGCCCGGGTCACGAGAGGAGAATCAGGGTCTACTCGACGCCTTCAGAGACGATCTTTCGACGCTCGGCTGGAGCGACAGCAGCAACATCGCGATCCTCGACCGCTGGGCCGAGGATCGCACCGAGACTTTGCCCGGCATCGTCAAGGAACTAATAGGCTCCGGCGCCGCTGTCCTGGTCACTGGCGGGAGCCCGGCGACACTCGCCGCGACGCGGGCGAGCGCGACGATTCCGATCGTCTTTGTCGGCGTCGATGATCCCGTCTCCGCTGGTGTCGCCGACACCCTGGGTCAGCCCGGCGGCAACGCCACGGGCCTGTCTCTAACCTCATCCGAGGTCATTACCGAACGGTTGCAGCTGCTGCGCGAGTTCGTCCCTAGCCTGCATCGGCTCGCGGTCATCGTCAGGGATGATCCCGGTCTCGATCAAAAGTTATTGGACATCCGCAGCGAGGCCGGCCGCATGGGGATCGCGCCGTTGATGCTCGAGGCAACCACGGGGAAGGCTCTCGAGCTTGCCTTCGCGCGGATGCGCGGCGCGCGCTGCGAGGCGGTCTATGTGGCTTCCGGCCCGCTGGGCCCCGCCAAGCGCGCCCGGATCATCGCGCTGGCTGCTGAATCCCGTCTCCCCGCGATCTACTGCTTCCGCGTCTTTCCCGCGGAGGGCGGATTGATGTCGTTCGGGGCCGATTACCGCGACCTCTTCCGCCGCGCCGCCGGTTTCGTCGACAAGATCCTCAAGGGCGCCAAACCCGCCGCTATGCCGGTCGAACCGCCCCACAAATTTGACCTGACCGTCAATCGCAAGACGGCAAAGGCGCTCGGCCTGACGATCCCGCCGGCGGTCCTCGCCGGCGCCGATGACGTGATCGGATGAAGCGGCGCACCCTATTGCTCGGCGCGGCAGCTACGGCCGCCGCTTGGCGAGCCGGTGCGCAGGAGGCGCCGAAGACTGCCCATATCGGTTTCATCGTCACCGGGGAGGGGTTCCCGCGCCGTTCGTTCGACGAGGCGATGAGGCGGCTCGGCTGGGTCGAGGGGCGCAATCTCGTCGTCGACCGCCGTGTAACCGGCGAGGACCCGAAGCAACGCCAGACTGCCGAGCTGATTGCGGCAAATCCCGATGTTATCGTAGCCGCCGGCATGATCGACGCTCTGCCGGTGCACGCCCAGACGCATACGATCCCGATGGTCGTGATCTCCGGAGGGGATCTGGTCGAGGTCGGGCTCGCCGATAGCCTGGCGCGCCCGGGTGGCAATGTCACAGGCATGACGCTTCTGTCTAGCGATCTCGACGGCAAGCGCCTCGAGCTTTTGCGCGAACTGGTTCCGGTGGCGACGCGGATCTCGGTGTTCGCCTACGCACGAAGCCCCGAGGACCATCCCTCGCATCAATGCCATCGAGGCTCTGGCGCGCCCCCGCGGCTTGCGGGTTGCCTCCAGACTGGTCAGTGAGGTGGGGGAATTCGACGGCGCGTTTGCAGCCAGCGCCGCCGACAACGACCAGGCAATGCTGGTGCTGGGGAGTCCGGTGGCAGACGAGAACGCGGAGCGAATTATCGCTCTCGCGGCTCAATACCGCCTACCTGCGGTTTACGACAGTCGTCGGACATATGCGGAGCGCGGCGGTCTCCTATTCTATGGCCAAGTGTGGCGAGAGAATTTTGAACGCGCCGCCGTACTCGTCGACAAAATCCTGAAGGGCGCCAAACCCGCGGACCTGCCGATCGAGCAGCCAACCCGGTTCGAATTGGTGGTCAATCTCAAGACGGCCGCAGCGCTCGGCCTGACGATCCCGCCGTCGATCCTCGCCCGCGCCGACGAGGTCATCGAATGAGGCGTCGCGACTTCACCGCTAGTCTATTGCTCGCTGCCGCGACGCGATCCGCGTGGGCACAAGCGCCAGCGAAGCAGCACCGGATTGCGATCGTCGTCCCGGCCGGTCCCGTCGCGTACATCGACGACTCGGGAAGTCGCTTCTGGCGGGCGTTTTTCGGAGAGCTGCGCCGGCTGGGCGATGACCTCGCGCGCGAGATTGGCGTAGCTCTCGAATCGTCCCTCGCCGGAATACCGCTCTACGGTGAGGTTTTGCCCCTCGAGCGGAACCCGGATCTGATCGTTGCCAGCACCGATGCCATCGCGCAGGCAGCCCGCGCAGCGGATGGCGTAGTCCCCATCGTTTGGATAGGCGGCGACCCCGTCCAAGCCGGACTCGCGGCGAGCCTGGCGCGTCCGGGCGGCAACGTTACAGGCGTCACCGTTGATGCGGGGATGGAGCTCTGGGGAAAGCGCCTTCAGATCCTCAAGGAGGTCATCCCTTCGGCATCCAAGGTCGCATTCCTTGCGATGCGCGGGCAGTGGGAGGGTCCCTATGGGCAACAGCTTCGTGAGGCAGGCGAGAGATTGAAGATATCCTTGATCGGTATGCCGTTGCAGGAGTCGACACCATCCGAATATCAGCGCGCGTTCGCAGAAATCGCTCATGAGCAGCCGGGTGCGATCATCGTGAGTTCCAGAGGTTCCCTTTCGCCCTACCGTCAGTTGATCGTCGAGCTAGTCGAGAAAAGCCGTCTGCCGGCGATGTATCCCTACCGTGATTATGTCAACGTGGGCGGGCTGATGGCCTACGAGGGCGACCTCGGCGAACTCGGGCGGCGCACGGCCGATGACGTGCACGAGATCCTCAAGGGCGCCAAACCGGGCGACATCCCGATTTATCAGCCCATCAAATTCGAACTTATCGTCAATTTAAAGACCGCCGCAGCGCTCGGCCTGACGGTCCCACCATCGATCCTCGCCCGCGCCGACGAGGTGATCGAGTGAACCGCCGCACCCTCGTGTTCCTTCTGGCCGCGACGGCGGCGCGGCCGTTCGCCGTATCGGCGCAGCAATCTGGCAAAGTATTCAGAGTGGGCGTGTTGAACGCGGGCACCGGCACTCCCAAACCGCTGGCGGATGTTAGCAGGGAGGCTTTCGAGAAGCTCGGCTGGTTTGAGGGCAAGAACATAAGCTTCGAGCGCCGATACGCAGAGAACCATCCCGATCGGCTGCCCGACTTGGCGGCCGAATTGGTCGGCCTCAAGGTCGACCTGATCATGGCAGGCGGCACCCTGGCGCCGCTTGCGGCCAAACGAGCCACCACGACGATCCCGATCGTCATGACGACCGCCGGCGACCCTGTCGGGAGCGGCCTGGTCTCGAACTTGGCGCGACCCGAAGCTAACATCACTGGGCTGAGCTTTATGTCACCCGACTTGGCCGGGAAACGGTTGCAGCTGCTCGAGGAAGTCGTCCCCCGGATCGCGCGTGTGGCGGTCCTCTGGGATGCGGCCAATCCCTATCCCGCGCGGGAATTCAAGGAGACTCAGCGAGCGGCCAGACTTTGGGCATCGAGGTTCTGTCCCTGGAGGTACGAGAACCGGATGACTTTGCCGGCGCGTTCGACGCGATGAAACGACAACAGCCCGATGCCTTGTTTGCAATCGGCGATCCTCTAATCTCGGATCTTCGCAGGCAGATTGTCGATTTTGCCTCGGCCCAGCGATTGCCGGCCGCGTATTCGCTCAGGGAGTATGTGGAGGCCGGCGGCTTGATGTCCTATGGGGCCAGTATTTCCGATTTGGTTCGGCGTGCGGCAGGGTATGTCGACAAGATCCTCCAGGGTGCCAAGCCCGAGGGTTTGCCGGTCGAGCAGCCCACCAAATTCGAGCTCGTCATCAATCTGAAAGCCGCCAAGGCGCTCGGCCTGACTATCCCGCCTCTTCTGCT
>Ga0318543_10000417_pt1 | contig 10340 bp, 17 predicted proteins | sample GRESIP168b4f24_FD_203487 | JGI IMG/M metagenome (GOLD analysis project Ga0318543, IMG submission 203487) | Tropical soil microbial communities from Luquillo Experimental Forest, Puerto Rico - GRE.SIPMG.168b4f24 | ecosystem: Environmental > Terrestrial > Soil > Tropical forest > Bulk soil... | reverse complement strand
GCTTAACTGCGACGGATCGCGCCGGGTGTCGTAGGCCGCGTCCGCGATGGTGCGCGCCGCTTTGCGTGGCGAGCGGGCCAGGGCAGGGAATGTCTCGTCGAGCGATGCCCCGGCCGCGGCGTCGAACAGCACCGCGGCAAGTACCCGCTGCGGCGCCAGGGCGGCGAGCTGGATCACCATACGGCCACCCATGGAGTGGCCGGCAAAGACCGCCTGCTGGATGCCCAGCGCGTCGAGGGTGCGCAGGGTCAGCTCGACGCGGTCAGCGAGTTCGGCGGCGGTGCGGGGAAGGTTGCGGGTGTCCCCGTGGCCGGCCGAGTCGATCGCGACGACGAGAAAACCCAATCCGGCTGCCCGGCTTAGCATTCGCAGATAAGCCCGGCGGTTAAGCCCAAGGCCGTGCAGGAACACCAGCGGCACACCGCACCCACCGACAGATACGCCAACCTGATGGCCGTCATCGAGTTCGATGAGATGATGCGTCAGCTGGATCCGCCGGTCGGTTTCTTGGGGTGGTGACATCGATGGGTAGGCCATTACTCCTCCTTGTTAGCTCATCTAGTACTCGAACGTCCTGAACCAAACTCCGCCGCCAGGCCATCGACCATCTGCCGTTGACTACTCAAAACACGGCTAGCGCAATCTGAGCGGGTCTTTCCATGTCAGAGCCTGATAGTCACCGAACCCGCAAACCTTCTCCGGCCACTGACCTTCGTCCGAGGTCACCTCAGGCGTTCTGTCGACGTTGTTCCTTCTGGCTGTTTCGGCACTTGATCCGGCCATGTCCACTCACTTCCTTCGAGGGCAGCCTTATCGGCCGCCCGGTGCTGCTCATTTGGCTAAGCGGGTCGCGGCCGCGACGTTCAATCTCGACACTACAACAAATATCTGACACGTGTCAGATCTGGGGGTTAGAGTGGTGTGGTGTCCCCGTGGTCCCGAGGCGCCGGCAGGCGGCTGCTCGACGCCGTTCGCGTGCTCGCCGCCGAGCGGCCCATCCATCAGATCTCCGTTGCAGCCCTGTGCCATCGGGCCGGCCTCACCCGCGACACCTTCTACCGCTACGCCGCTCGTCCCGTCGACGTGCTGGCCCGCGCTATGGATGACGACCTGCCCTCGGCCGAAGCGCTGCTCGCGCTCATTGCCCCACCCCCGGCGGCCAACCCACTGGAAGCGCCCGGACGGGCGGTACTTGAACACACCGACCGCAACAAGGCGATCTACCAACATGCCCTACACCCGCACCTCGACTCGGCTCTGCGCGAGGTTCTCATCGGCCGCCTGGAGACCCTGCTGTTGGGATACCTACAGGCCAACCCCGAATCGGTACCCACCATCGGTGACACCACGCCGAGTGCGGCCGAAACCAGGCGGCTGGCCGTCTTCACCGCAGCGGGCACTGTCGGCGCCATCGAAAACTGGCTGGCCCAGGAGCGGCCAGAGCCCGTCGACCGCATGCTCACCCTGCTGTTCAGTGCTGCGGCGCCGTGGTGGCGTCGACGGGGTGGAAGCACCGCCTCGCGCCCGGGTACCGATGATCGGTCATCCGGGCCGAGGGTCGCCGAGGTTTGACTGGGCGTTGGCCGCCCGGCAGACCTGGACCAACAAGACACCAGGCTAGGTTCCGGTGGATCGGTCGAGTCGGTGGCGCGCACCTTCGAGTGTGAGTGGGCATGAAAGCAACGTTCGCGACCCCATGGGCACCCACTGATATGGGCAAGGGCTCCCCAGCGTGGTCGTCACCAGCATTGCCATGACGACTGCCCTCGCACCCGACGCGGAGACCACCTGGAAGCTGTGGTGGGGGCGGATCGGTGCGTCGCCGCCGTGAAGGGGAGTCGCGCGTCGATTGAGGCAGCGATAGAGGACGTAAAGATTGCGATGACCGTATGAATGCATCCGTCGACCACACCAATGTCGTTGACGCTCAAAAGACAACGCCCGATCCGGCCGCCGTGGAGTATTGGGGGACCGCAACCTGAGTTGGCTACGCTGATAGACCAGCGCAAGTTTCACGGCGTGGTCCTCGACGTGGGCTGCGGCGAAGCCGCGATCTCGCTGCATCTGGCCGAGCGCCGCTACACCACAGTCAGACATTTCACCCACCCGCATCGACTTGACGCGGCGCGAAGCGGCCTTCTGACACTTGGTGACGGCTGGCGCGAACACCCGAGCGCGCCAGTGACCCCGACGCTATGCCGGCCGCCGTGTCGACGGCACTGGGTCATCAGCAAACTTGGGATGCAACAGGAACGGCTCGAATTGGCCTGCTATTGGCCGGAATTGACCGGAAATGCGAGCTGCAGCGGCTGTGCGACGAGGCCGACGACCCAGCCCTGAAGCTGAAGATTGCCACCGAGATAAGGCTAGCCGAGGGCCAGGCTGCCCGGCTGTTAAAGGACCTGCAGCCGAAGTTACCGAAGGCCACCGGGGCATCACAGCAAAGCCGACGCGCCCAGCGGGCGTCTAACGTGCGATGGGGGAATGTGAGCTAACCATGTTCGACGCTGACCTGAGAAATCCGCAAACCCGCCGGCTCCCAGGGCTATTCGACGCCCAGCCGGACACGCTACGGCGGCAGCTCGACGAGTCACGCGGCCCGGCTGACCAGCGTCTGAAATTCGCCGAGTACGCCCCGCACCTGACCGAGGCCGGCGGTACCAAATCAGTGCCCTGGCCTGGCAAGTGGAGTAGTAGCCGTCGCTAGTGGTCATGTTCACGAGCGTGCTGAATGGCTTGCCGCTCTCTAGTGCGCGACAGATGACATCGCCGAATTGAATTGCGGGGCCGCGATTCCTGTATGGGACACGCATCACGTCGAGGATGCCTATATGGGAGTCGGCATTGATGGTGTTCGAGCGGCTCGGTCGATGATGGCCTTGCCAGGCGGCTACCGGTGGTGACCAATGTTGTCACTGACGCCCGTTGGGTTGTCTTTCAGTTGATCTGTCCCGCCGGTGGCGGGCTGGCGCCGAAAAGGCCCGGCGGAGCGGACATGACTTAGTCAGGAGCGTGGCAGTTCCTCATCAATGTGTTGTCTGCACGCCCCACCGGGTGTCGCCATCCGCTAGCGGTCGCCTACAGAAGGGACATCACCATCGTGGCAGCTTCACGGCGCGTCGTCATCGGCGCCGACACCCATCCGGACACCAACCATCTGGCTGTCATTTCCGATGCCGGGAAGCCCTTGGCGGACGCCGAGTTCCCGACGAACCCAGCAGGCCACGACGATGGGGTCAGATGGGCCGAAAGGTTTGGGACCATTGTGATCGCCGGCGTGGAAGGCACCTCCAGTTACGGTGCGGGCCTGACTCGGGTTTTGCAGGCCGCCGGAATCGAGGTGGCAGAGGTCAGCCGCCCCGACCGGGCCGCACGGCGCCGCCAGCGCCGCCCTGGCCGGCGACCGCCTTGCCGTGCCCGAAGACGCACCGCGGCGGTGGTGAGGTCGCAGTGGGTGGCCGGCCGGCATCGGGCCAACGCTTTAACCACAGCGGTGATGCTGTGCGCCGTCGGCTCCCGGGCAGATCGCCGGCTCAGCAGGTGACGTGAAGGACCGCGCTGACCTGCCGTCGCTTGAGGCCCGCGATCAGCCGGCAGGCCTGGTCTGTCGGGACAGCGACAAGGTCAGTGTTTCGGCGCGCGGCCTCCGCCATCACCTCGGGCATGATCGGCAAGTTGCCGTGGGCCCCGGTGCCGATGATCAACCGGGGTCCGCCCCACGGGAGCTTCTCGTCGATGGAGAGCGGGGTATGTCCGAACTTCGCGCGGTATGGCTTGGAGGGTTTCTTGCTCCGTTTGCGCACGGCACCTCGGTCGATGACGATGTCGTGCTCGTAGGCTCGTCCCTCGACCTCGATCGATCCGAACCCGAGGAGTTGCACATCCATCACGTGCCTCCCTTACCGGCTACCGGCGTGTCAACCAGATCATGCGCGGCGGGTCGAACTACTTCAAGCATGCAGCCGCTAAACACACCGTGAGCTCCCTGGAAAACTTCGTGTGGCACAGGGTGATCCGCACCGCTGGAGACGGAAGGATGTCCGCCGACACGACGCTGGCCGCAACAGCCGCCGGGTGTGACCCTCGGCGGACCAGATCCCCAACCCGGGATCCTGGCCAACCCCGCCTGACGACCGACCCAGCCGTTGCGTCGACACTCGTACGCTGCGTCCGGCGAACGGACCGCATGAAACGGACCGAGGCAACATCGGCACCCCGCCTAAGGCCCACTCAACGATGGCCAGCGACACGGCATCAGATCAGCGACGCGGCGGTTTCGTCGCGGTGCTTGCGCAGGTATGGCAGAAATGGCGTACTACCGGTGCCGATCGTGGTGGGGTTGGCCGGACTGGACTGCGCCTGCCGGAATACGTATTCCGCGGCGTATCCGAGGTGTCGGGATCTGAATCGTTCGATCCAGGTTATGCAGGTGTTGTAGGCCTCGCGCAAACCCTCGTCTGTACGGCGCTGGTAGACGTAATCGCGGATCGACGGCCCTGCTTCGATCGCGGCGAGAAAGGCGCGATGACGTGGCGGCATGTAATTACGCATGTCGAGGAGGTACGGGCGCAGCGGATCATCGCCGTGCCATACACCCAGTGCCGCGTCGAGCGCGGGGATAATCGTGCTCTGTGCGCCGGTCTCGCCTGCGAATTGCTGGGGAGTCCCTCCGTATACGCCCTCGTAGATCAGCCCGTCGGGCAAGGCCGGATTGTTCTTCCAGCCGTGAATGTAGGGGCGCACCCGCCGGTAATACACGTGCGGGTCACAGTGTTCCGGCATTCGCGCCAGCGTCTGGTACATACCCTCCAACGCGCGCGCCATGGTGCCGAGCGCGATCTCGACCGCGTGTGGGTGCTCGTGCTCTACTGCCTGCTGCGCCTCCCCGATCGCCACCAAAGCGTTGCCTGCGCGGGCTTCGATGTCGACGTGAACGAGGATGAACCATTCCTCATCGATTCCGCCGGCGAAGTTCTGCAGCAGCACGATGTTGCCAAGCGCGACAGGGCCGTCGGGATCAACGCGCCGCCAGTTGGCGAGTGCGTACGACGCGTACGACAGGACTGGCGGGCGGCCGAGTCTCACTGCGACATCGTGCCAAGGCCGCGCCAATGCCGGCGGTAGCCGGTACACCGGCCGAACATCGCCCCACACGTATGCGTGCCCCAGATACGACAAGATCAGCATCGCTCGTTCGACGTCGGGCTGCGTCGTGAGCGACGCAACGTCGAACACCGGCGGTCGTTCCAGAAACGAGCGAACCCGCCCGGTTGCCATCAACTTCGGCAAGTTGCTTGCAAGTTCGTCCCATTCGGCCAGCGTCGAGGGTAGTCGAGCGAGCGGATCCTCCCGAGGCAGGAATCCGCGTTCGGCGGTGACGCCGAAGCGTGCGACGGTGACGTTCTCTGCATCGGTCATGGAGGCCTCGCGCGGTGTAACTCGTATCCGCCATTCTCTCTCGAATCTGCTGCGGCCATCGCCGATGACGCGGTTGCCCATCTGATACCGGTTGCCGGAGTAGGTCGGTCTTGACGTCACCGGGAGATTGGGGTCGACGCACGATCCGACCCGCGCTCACCCCAGCGACACCACCGGCTGGCGCTGCACCTTGGCCGACCTCTGCACCCACACCGTCACACCCGCGCCCGCCGCCAGCGACGCGACGTCCTCGACGAGGGATGGCTAGACTAGAGGCTGACTGAAACCTTGCCCGGTTCAACACCTCATCTCCGTGGATGATCACCCGACGAATGTTCCTGGCCACCCTGGCTGGATCGGTGGCGGTTGTGGGCTGCGGAATACACGACGGCATGGCCGTACCGCCTGCGGCCGCTTCCCCGACGCAATTTCCGGCCTTTGACCCGGCCGAAGTCGCGGCTCGCTATCGCGGTGTGACACCGACTCAATGGGGGACGTCGCTGCCCGGTATTGCCACGACATTCGCTGCATCCGGCCGACAAATCGCGTTGACGTTCGACGCGTGCCCTGGCGCTGGCGACGACGCGCTTCTTGCGATCCTCGAACGCAACGCCGTTCCCGCCCTGTTGTTCCTCAATTCGCGGTGGATCGACGCGCACCCCGGCCGCGCCGAACAACTAGCTGCAAATCCATTGTTCGAAATCGGCAACCATGGGACGCGCCATGTCCCGCTTTCGGTTACCGGGCGCTCCGCATACGGAATCAGGGGAACCCGGTCAGCCGACGAGGCCGTCACCGAGGTATGGACCAACCACACGAGACTCGCCGCGCTGACGGGTAAACCGCCTACCTGGTTTCGCTCCGGCACCGCCTACTACGACGACGTCGGGGTCGCGATCGTTAACGAGCTCGGTGAACGGCCCCTCGGCTTCAGGGTGGGTGCCGACAACGGCGCAAGGGCGTCCGCAGCGCAAGTCCGCTCCGACATCACGGGCGCGGCGCCAGGATCGGTCGTGCTCGCACATATGAACCATCCCGAGTCGGGTACCGCCGCCGGAGTCAGCGACGCGATCACCGCACTGCGCGCGTCGGGGTGGGAGTTCGTTTCGCTTCCCGGCCAAATCCTGCAGTGAGGGTCAGTTGTGGCTCGGAAAACTGGATAGGTACACCCACGCAACACAATTCGTCGCACCGACGAGCGGCGGACATAAGACGTCGGTGTTGCACCGCTGCGTCGTCGTGGTTGTGGGCTCAAAACCCTGAAGTTGTCGGCGGAGCGCTCCGCCGGTGTGCGCAAGCTATTCCGGCTGGTTCAGCTCGAGCAAGTTGCCGAACGGATCGTGCAGGAAGGCCTGGTGCCCGGCGCCGGGGATGAACGGGAGCCGGTGCACCTCAACGCCCTGCCCCTGCAGGTCGGTGACCGCGGCGTCGATGTCGTCCACTCGAATCGCGAAGTGGTTCGCACCCAGCGGCTGGGTGTCGGACTCCATCAGGTGCACCTGCTGACCGCCGGCGTCGAGCCAGTACCCCGGGCCGAGATCGGGGCGCGCCAGCTGCGTCATGCCGAGCACGTCGCGATAGAAGGCGAGACCCTGCTGCGCGTCGGCGACGCAGATGGCGACATGGTGTACACCGGCTGGCTTCATCGCTCGATTCTGCCTCGTATTCTGCATTCCTGGATGACGCTCAGGATCAGCACGCCACGACCTGCGGCCTCGGCGGCAGCTTCAAGCGTCACCGTCGCCGGGCCGCGCTCACTGACCTCCGGAGCCCCGGCCTCGACCGCGCGGTCGGGCACTGGTCGCCCACCTGGGTCGACCCCGCCGGTGGGCACGGCCTCATCCAATGCGCGCCGCGCCGGTCGCGGCACCTGGAGTCAGTCAGACCATCTCGGGCACCCGCAGGTGTGCAATCGCCAACTCGAAGTCGCACTGGTCGAGCACCTCTGCTTGCGTTTCCTGGCTGCCCGTGGCTCTGATCCTGTCCAACTGGTCCTTGTTCCGCTCCATCGCTTCGACGCTGTCGAAGGTCGCCGAGGCCACGCCGCGACCGGACACTCGGTCGACCAGCAGGCTGCCACTGCAGAAACCTTCCAGTTCCTCGAGGGCGGGCAGGATCGTCATCTTGTAGAAGTCGATGCCTCGGTCGATCTGATCCGCGCCGACCTTCACCCAGGTGGCTCGGACACAGGCGCCCTCACTCGCGCGGTGCTCGCGATGCATGGCAGCGATCTCCCATTCCTCGACCTGCCTGCTACCACCCAAAAGCTGGGCGGCCCGGTCACGAATCGGCCGAATGGACTCCTCGCTTGCGCGCATCGCCTCCTCGGACTCCCAGGCGGTGGTAACAATGCAGCGGCCGGACGTTCGGTCGACCAAAAGGGACAAGCCAACGCACCCGTCGATTCCCTCGAGCGCGGGCATCGCGCTGTCGCGCGTATGCGCGATACCGGCGTCAATGGACGAGGGCTGCCCCTGGATGGTGGTGCTTCGTGCATACATGATCTGCCTCCGATTTATGTGGGGCAGCGTCTCGACGGCGCCGCCGGACTACTTCATCGTCCTCCAACAGGCAAGGCATGGCAATGGGTGGCCGGTGTCGGCCTGGCGGCAATTCTGACTGGCTGAAATCCATTGCGCGCCCGAACAATAAGTGTTTCACAATCAGGCGCAGCTAATGAGTGATGCGCCCCGGCGGCAGGAGCGCGCTGTCTCCAAACTCATGCCAACCGCGCTACGGTGTGACGACATGACGCGATGTACGGAGTGCGACTTCGACTACGAATCGGCGAACGGAGAAGACTTCGCCCGCTTGGCGGGTCCGTTTGTCGACTCCTACGTCGAGCTGCTTCGGTCCAACAATCTCGCGCGCCTGCAACTACGGCCTTCGCCGCATGGGTGGTCGCCGCTGGAGTATGCCTGCCACGTTCGTGATCTGCTGTTGGTGCAGAGCGAACGGGTGCTGGCCGCGCGTCGCCGAGATCGGCCCGTTGCGGAGCCGATGGGACGTGACGAGAGGGTGGAGCACGACGGATACAACAACCAGCGACCAGGTGATGTTGCGCGTCAGCTCACCGACGCCACGCTGTTGCTATCAAACGCTCTCGCCAGACTGTCGCCCGCCGACTGGGAGCGCACCGTGATCTATACCTACCCCGAGCGAGCAGAGCGTTCCCTGGGCTGGGTCGCTGCGTATACTCTCCATGAGCTCCGTCATCACCTGCTCGATGTCCGCCGACAGCTCGACCGTATAGGCGAATTTTGACGCCGTGCCCGGTCACCGCCGGGCGTGCCCTGACGGTGACTCGATAAAACGGCCTCGCCAGGCTACCGGGGCGTGTTGAACCGGGTGGCCGGTGGCCAAACCATAGCTCTTGCGCCACTGAGTAATTCGGAAACCTCAGCATTGGTCTCGGAGCTACTCGGTGCGGACCACTCGGTTCGAGCACTGGGTCAGACGATCGCCGCTAGAAGCGCTGGTAACCCGTTCTTCGCCGAGGAGATCGTACGCGAATTGGCCGATCGGGGCGTGCTGCGCGGGAAACGAAGCGCATATGGTTCGTCGACGGATGTCGCCGAGGTGAGCGTGCCCGCCACGTTGCGGACGACCATCGCCGCACGCATCGATCGTCTCGACCCGAAGGCGAAGCGCACATTGAGCGCGGCCGCGGTCATCGGCACGCGCTTCGGCCTAGACCTGCTCACCGCGCTGGGTATCGAACCGGTCGTCGATGACCTAGTGGCGGCCCCGCTTATCGATCAGGTCAGCTTCACAGGGCAACCGAGGTTTATGTTCCACCACCCGCTCACCCGTGCGGTGGCGTACGAATCCCAGCTCAAGTCTGATCGCGCCGAATTGCATCGGCGGTTGGCTGCGTGCAGTGTCCAACCTGAACCAGGCTCTCGGCGTTTGCCGCGATTAGCGCCAGCGGCTATCGCGTCATGTGTCAACCGTAATCAGACGGTGGTGACGAATCCGCCGTCGATGCGGTAGTCGGATCCGGTGATATTTCCGGCGCGGTCGCTGGCCAGAAAGACAACGAGGTCAGCGACTTCCTCAGGAGTGGTGAACCGCCCCGTCGGTATGGAGCTTGCGAGCTCCGCCCTGACCTCGTCGGCCGTCTGACCCCTAACCGCGGCGAACCTGTCGGCCAGCCCGCCCTGCTCCATCCACCGCTCTGTCGACACCGGGCCTGGACTGACCGAATTGACACGAATGTTCTTCGGCGCCAGATCTTTTGACAGTGTCTTAGCAAAGTTGGCGACTGCGGCCTTGGCGGCGCAGTAGTCCAAGGCATTTGGGCCGGGAAAGTAGGCGTTGATCGAGCTGACGATGACGATGGAACCGCCGCCGCGCCGCTCGATCTCCGGCAGCGCCGCGCGGGTCGGTCGCACGACGCCCATCACGTTCAGATCCCAGGACGCCCGCCACTCGTCGTCGGAAATGCTCGCGAGTCCACTCGGGCGGACCGTGGCACCTCCGACGTTGTTGATCAAAACGTCGATCCCGCCACGGTAGGTCGCCGCCCTGATCAATTCTTCGGCGGCACCGGGTTGGGTCAGGTCCACGGACACGAACGACACCTGCCCGCTTTCTTCAAGCAGGGGCAGCTGCTTACCAGGGGTCCGTGACCCGGCCACCACATGCGCGCCGGCGTCGACGAGGGCCTTGGTGACCGCGAAACCGATGCCCTTGCTGGCCCCAGTGACGACTGCAGTCTTCCCCGACAGATGCAGATCCATTTGCGCTCCTTCATCCGCCGTGCGCGCACGACGCTACTAGGTCGCTACGGCTGATGGCGGCGCTTCGCCATGCGGCTCGGCAGGGGGGTCCTCCGCTGCCGTCGATAGCCGTGGCGGATACGCGGTTGACGTTCGGCTGACTTCCCACCCGGCCCGGTGGCAGGATCATTTAACATGGGC
>Ga0318543_10000411_pt1 | contig 10361 bp, 7 predicted proteins | sample GRESIP168b4f24_FD_203487 | JGI IMG/M metagenome (GOLD analysis project Ga0318543, IMG submission 203487) | Tropical soil microbial communities from Luquillo Experimental Forest, Puerto Rico - GRE.SIPMG.168b4f24 | ecosystem: Environmental > Terrestrial > Soil > Tropical forest > Bulk soil... | reverse complement strand
GGTGACCAAGACAGCGCGCGCGCAGAGAGCGCAACACCAGCCGAGGGCCGGTGCGGCGCCGACGACAGCAACGATCAACTGCTGCGCGCGGGCCCAGCCTGAGGAAATATGCCCCGCGCGGGTACGCGCGCAGGGGATCTCGGCGACTACCTCAGAGTGACGACCACCCGCCCCGGGTCTCCCGTGGCTGCCTCGCTCACCCGGATGTTGGCGTCCGGGACGCCTTGGGAGACGAGTGCCTGGCGCACAGTGTCCGCACCTTCCCTCGAGCCGGTCACAGCAATACTCGATCCCGTCTGCCTCGCCGAGGTCACACACTGCGCGAGGCTCTGCTGATCCGCATCGGTCAGTGTGCTGCTGCCACTGGTGAGGTTGACCGCGGCGCATGGCGGTTGCCTTTGTTCAACCGCCGCCGTGCGTGTTGGCACAGGCTCGCGCTGACCGCGGAAGATAAACGGCAGCGCCAACAGGACGAGCGCTAACGGAATGGCCCAGTAGAGCCACTTGAGATTACTACGCGGCTCTGCCGCCCTGTAGACGCCTGTCTCTCTCGGATCTCGCGGATCTCTCGGGTCTCTCGGGGTGTTCATGGGATCCTCCCATCACACGGGTTGGGACGACGCTGGCGCGTCTTACCACGACGGGCTGCCGCTGTCGATGCGATCGATGACCTTGGCCACGAGCGCGAGCGCTTTCGGCCCAGTCAGCGCTTGACGCGCACGGAGGACACGGTGACGCAGAGCAACACACGCTCACTGGGCAGCACGTGGGCGAGAGCGGAGCCACGCCGATCTCGCCAGCCGTGGCCCGTGATCGGACGCGTGCGCGATCTCGGCTGCATACTCTCAGCGGTTGCGGCGGCGTCCCTGGAACGGGGCACGTCAAACGCAGGCAGTGGCGGCGATGCCGACAGCGGAATTTCGTTTTTACGAGGAGCTCAACGATTACCTGCCGTCCGCGCGCCGAAAGCGTTCCTTTGCGCACGAGTTCGATGGCACTCCGGCAGTCAAGGACGTGATCGAGGGACTGGGCGTCCCTCACACAGAGGTCGATCTCATCCTCGTTGACGGGCGTTCGGCTCGTTTTCCGGACCGGCTGCGCGGCGGTGAACGCGTGGCCGTCTATCCAATGTTCGAGCGGTTGGAACTCCGGCCTCTATACCGGCTGCGGCCGAAGCCGTTGCGCCGGACGCGATTCCTCGCCGACGTGCACCTGGGAAAGCTTGCACGCCTCCTGCGATTGTTGGGCTTCGACACCAGATACTCGACCGAGTTTGCGGACCGCGACCTGGTCGCGACTTCAATCCGCGAGCGCCGCATCCTACTCTCCCGCGATATTCGCCTCTTCATGTACGGGGCTCTCACCCGTGGCTATCGATTGCGATCGATGGAACCCGAGCGCCAACTCGAGGAAGTCATCCAGGCGTTGGCGCTGCATCGGGCTATTCAGCCGTTTACCCGTTGCATGAGCTGCAATGACAGACTCCAGCCGGTGCCGCGCGCCGCCGTGAAGGATCGTGTACCGTCACGGGTGTTCAAGCGCTTCCGTCGCTTCATTCGTTGTCCGGGCTGCGAACGCATCTATTGGCGCGGCACGCACTTCCTGCGTCTCGAGCAACTGGTTCGCCGGGTGCGTACGATCCCCCGACGGTCTCGTACGGCGTGAACGCCAGGACAATTGCTCCGCTCACCCGCCCCGGATCGGCCGATCAGCGCTGCCGGCGCAACTTCAATCCGCGCAGCAGTTGCGCGTTGGCAGCAACGATGATGGTCGAAGCGCTCATAGCGACCGCACCGACACTCATGGGGAGATCGAGCCCCCAATGGACGAGAACACCGGCCGCGATCGGAATGGCGAGCACGTTGTAGGCGGTCGCCCAGACGAGATTCTGGAGCATCTTTCGGTAACTGGCGCGCGACAGCTCGATGGCCCCGACCACATCGCGCGGATCGCTGCGCACGAGCACGATGCCGGCGGATTCGATCGCCACGTCGGTTCCCGCACCTATTGCGATTCCGACATCTGCCGTCGCCAGGGCCGGTGCGTCGTTCACGCCGTCACCGACCATTGCGACCTTCTTACCATCAGCCATGAAGCGTCTCACCGCCATAGCCTTGTCGGCGGGCAGCACCTCGGCCGCGACGTCATCGATCCCGATACGCCGGGCAACCGACTCGGCAACCGTCTTCGAATCCCCGGTGATCATCGCGACCCGGACACCAAGCCTGTGGAGTTCGGTAACGGCTTCACTGGATTCGCCCCGGATCTCGTCTTCAACTGCGAAAGCTCCGAGCAATCGGCCTCGGGCGACGACATAGAGAACTGTCTTCCCATCCGCTGCCCATACCGTCGCCAGGTCATTGACTTCCGGGGGAGCCGTGAGGCTGCTCTCGGTCAACAGACGAGCTCCACCAATCGAGACGGGCTCGCCCTGCACCAGGGCTTGCGCTCCGCGACCGGGTAGCGACTTGAAATCCGTGGCAGCTAACTGCGGCACCCCGCGGCGCTTCGCCTCGGCAATGATGGCCCCACCGAGTGGGTGCTCGGAGGTGGCTTCGACAGCCGCAGCCTGCGCGATCAAATCGGCTTCGGTAACGCCAGGCGCAGCCGCCACTGCCGACACGCCCGGGGCACCGCGGGTCAGGGTTCCGGTTTTGTCGAAGATGACCGTATCGAGCGTGCGGGCGCGTTCGAGCGCCAGTCTGTTCTTGACCAGGAGCCCATTCTGAGCTCCCAGTGATGTGGCGATTGCGATGACCAGCGGAATCGCCAGTCCCAGAGCATGCGGGCAGGCAATGATGAGGACCGTCGCCGTTCTGATCAGGGCGTGTTCCTTGTCGCCCGCGAGCCACCAATAAGTGAAAGTCAGTGCGCCGGACACCACCGCTACATAGAAGAGGAGTGCGGCTGCCCGGTCGGCGACAGCCTGCGTGCGAGAACCGGATGCCTGGGCACTGGCAACGAGCCGCATGATGCCGGAGAGGGCGGTTTGATCCCCAATGGCGGCAACGCGCACGCGAAGGCTTCCGCCACCGCTGACAGTCCCGGCAATCACCCTGGCACCCACCCGTTTCGGCACCGCCGTGGACTCGCCGGTGATCATGGATTCATCGACGTCCGCAGCACCCTCCACCACAACTCCGTCTGCCGGAACGCGAGTGCCCGGACGAACGATAACGATGTCGCCGACACTCAATTCAGACAGAGGAACAGACTGAGTCTCTGAACCGATCACCCGTTCAGCCGTGTCCGGCAGCAGCGCGGCGAGTGCATTGAGTGCCCCGCGAGCCTGGGAAATGGCCCGCATCTCCAGCCAGTGGCCGAGAACCATGATCGTGATCAGGGAGGCGAGTTCCCACCATACGTCGATCTCGAAGAGGCCGAAGGTAGCGGCCAGCGAAGTCCCGAATGCGACGATGATTGCCAGGCTGATGAGCGTCATCATGCCCGGCCTGCGATCGGCGAGCTCGCCGCGCGCTGCGCGGATGAAGACGAGTCCGCCATAGAGGAAGACGAGCGTTCCGAAGATGGCGGGAATGAGCTTCGAGCCCGGGAACGATGGCGCGACGTAACCCAGCCAGTGTTGGATGTCGGCTGACCAGAACAGGACCGGAATCGTGAACGCGAAGCTCAGCCAGAATTTATCCCGAAACATCGCGACGGAATGTCCGGCGTGACGATCGTGGCTCCCCTGGGTGCCTGCCATCTTGTGACCGGCGTGCGGGTCGGGCCCGCCGGCAGAGCACGCGAGGTTGCCGATGGTCTGCCTGCTCACGGCTGACCTCCATTCATTTTGTCAGGCTTCAATGTAGACCCTGGAGTCTAGTCCAGGGTCAATGAAAACCGTCCGGGACTTGACCCTGCACATGGGTCCGGGCTTTAGGCTGCAAGCGGCTGATCATCGGGGAGTGCCGTCATGAGTCACGCTCGTCACGCCTACCTTCCGGCCGCCGGCCGGGACGTCTTTCTGCCGCTGTACGATCCGCTGACTAAACTGTTCGGCGCGGACCGGGCGCGCCGCAAGCTGTTTGACCAGGCCGCCGTGCAGCCGGATCACGCGATCCTCGACATCGGCTGCGGCACCGGCACCTTTGCCGTGGCGATCAAGGGCTGGCTCCCGAGCGTGAATGTGGTGGGGCTGGACCCTGATCCCAGGGCGCTCGCGCGTAGCGAGCGCAAGGCCATGGCCGCCGCTGTCTCGATCCGGTTCGATCAGGGTTTTGCCAATGCGCTCCCCTACGCGGATGCCAGCTTCGACCGCGTCTTCTCGAGCCTCATGTTCCATCACCTGCCGCAAAACGCGAAGCTCGCGACGCTGTGCGAAGTGCGCCGCGTTCTAAAGCCTGGCGGATCGTTGCATCTGCTCGACTTCGTCGAACCGGGTCGGCACGGCCACAACCCCCTGGCACGGTGGCTTCACGCCAGCGAGCGGATGGAGAGCAACACTGAGGAGAGGATCCTCGGCTGGATGGGCGAGGCCGGACTTCTGGACCCGCATCGGGTGGCCTTCGATGAGCGCCTGTTAGGCAGGATCGTTTACTACCGGGCGTCGGCGCCGGCTGAGAGTCACCAGCGGCTCGCACCCGGATTGTAGTACTCGAACGAAGTGGCGTTCAGAAGGCGCTGAATGGCGGCTCCGCGGGAGATCTGCGGATACCTGAGCAACGCCTCCCTCTTGCCGATCTGATCCGGCCTCTCGCCGCGCGCTTTGTCCGCTGATGGTGGTTTGGCCGTGCCACCTGCGGGCCAGTGGTGACAGTAGAGAGCAAGTTTCTCGCAGCTCTGGCGGTAAGCCGGGTGAACCGGCTCCCGCTCCCGCATCCGCAGCACGGTATCGAGACCAAACCGCTTCACGTAGGCGTCATACAACTGCCGCTCCGCCCGCCGCTTCTCGTCGGGGCGCATATCGAGAATGCACCGCAGCACCGCGGGGTCATTGCGCAGGATGAAGAACTGTGTAGCGAAGTCCACGATGTCAACTTGCTGGTTCAGCAGACCGGAAGGCCGCCTGACCAGCTGGCGAATGGCGCGGCGAGCACGACGCCAGGGCGACACGGAAGTCCAGGCATGGGTCGCCAGCAACAGCCGCGGATTGCGCTCCATCTCGCGAACGAAACGGAGAATGACCTGCTCGTCGAGTATCCAGGTATCCGCCTCGAGGTGCACCAGATAGTCCGGGGCAAACCGGTCGCAGGCCAGCTCGAGAGAGCGTTGAATCAGATCCATGCCGCCGGCGTTGAGGGATCCTGGCGCGCACCAGATGAACGCGTCTTCCAGGTATCGTTCCTTCTGCGCGCCCGAGCATGCGTGGACGAGCGAGAAGGGCGTGCGGAAATTGAGCTTGAAGATCTCCTGATTGATCTTGCCGCATTCGATGCGGTTGTAGCTGGTCAGGCAGATTGCAATGGAAGGCTCTCGAGTGGGCCTCACGCTCGCGTCTCTTCTTTCTGTGTTCTCAACCCGGACGGCACGATCGCAGCTGTACCGGCCGTAGAAGTCACCCGGGATGCTGCTCATAAGTGCATTGCGTGCGGCATAAGTTCGATCATCGCACTGAACCAGTCTGGCCCAGTTGGCTTAGTGTAGCTTGTGCTTCGGTTTGCGCGAAGCCGACCCCGTGGCAAGTCCTCGTCTGGGCTCTAAATCCGGGGCGCGAGTGCCACGCTAGCGGAGCTCGGCCACCCAGGCTGCATAGGCCGGCAGGGTCTGCGGGCTGGAGGCGGAGGCGCCATCGGGCTCCGGCCCTGGGCTCGAGAGCAGCGTCGTCAGGTGCGAGCCGCGTACACCCGCGGGCGCGAGGTCGAGGGACACCTGCTGCGGCTGCGGCGACATGTTGAGCGACACGATGACCGTCTCGCCGTCATCGCTGACGCGGGCGTAGCTGAGTACGTTCGGGTTGGTGCGATCGAGCATCACCATGCGTCCGCTGCGCAGCGCGCGATCGCTCCGGCGCAGCGCAATCAGCCGCCGGTACCAGTTGAGGAGTGAGCCGGGGTCGGCGGCCTCGGTCTGCACGTTGACGGTGCGATAGTCCGCCGTCACCGGCAGCCAGGTGTGCGGGTTGCTGCTGAAGCCGGCCTGGGCGCTGGCGTCCCATGGCATGGGCGTGCGCTCGCCGTCGCGGCCTTTCTCTCGCGGCCAGCCGCGGATGCCGATGGGATCGCGCACATCCTCGACGCGCTGTGGCGTCGCGTTGCGCTGGCCGATCTCCTGCCCCTGGTACAGCAGCACCGCGTCGCGCGCGGTAAGCAGCAGCGCGGCGATGATGCGCGCGATCTGCGCATCGTGCACGCCGTCACCGAAACGGTCCCAGCTGCGCACGTTGTCGTGATTGTCGAATACCAGCAGCGGCTGCGAGTGGTGCAGCTCGGTCTGCGACTCGAGCAGATGCTGGCGGAAAGTGTTGGCATCGAGGCGGTTGCCGAGGCCCACCAGGGTGTCCATCGGCAGGTGCAGCTCATCGTGATGCGCGCCGCCATACCAGGCGTCGAGATCCGAGGTCCTGGCGAGGTAGGTCTCGCCGATCAGCACGCGATCGTCTGGGTAACTGTCGACCATCCTGCGCAGGCGACGCATGACGCCATGAACTTCGGGCAGATTCTTGGTGTAGATGTCACTCAAGTTGGGATCGCCCAGGGCGTTGGTGCCCCCGAGCACCGGCGCGTCGCGCAGCTTCGCGTCCTCGAAGAGCTCGGTGATCGCGTCGAGCCGGAAACCCGCGACCCCGCGATCGAGCCAGAAGCGCATCGCGGCAAACATCGCCTGCTCGACCTCGGGGTTGCGCCAGTTGAGATCCGGCTGCTGACGGTAGAAGCGGTGGTAATAGAACCGACCGACCGCGGGTACGAACTCCCAGGCCGGGCCGCCGAAGAGGCTCACCCAGTTGTTCGGCGGCTGAGGGCGCCCGGCCGCGTCGAGCTTACCGTCGCTCCACACGTAGAAATCATGGTAGCGGGAGTCACGCGAGCGCACGGCGTCGAGGAACCACGGGTGCTTGTCCGAGGTGTGATTGAGCACCATGTCGAGGATGACCCGTATGTTGCGCCGGCGGGCTTCGGCGAGCAGTCGATCGAAGTCCGCGAGCGTGCCGTACAGCGGGTCGACTGCCTCGTAGTCGGAAACGTCGTAGCCAAAGTCCACCTGGGGCGAGGGGTAGATGGGTGCAATCCAGATGGCGTCGACGCCGAGCTGCTGCAGGTAATCGAGGCGCTGAGTGATCCCGCTCAGGTCGCCCGTGCCGTCACCGTTCGAGTCCTGGAAGCTGCGCGGGTAGATCTCGTAGATGACGGCGCGGCGCCACCACGGCTCGGCGTCGCTGCCGGCCGGCGCGGCCGGCAGCGGCAGGCTCGCCACGCAGGCGATGAGCGCCGCGAGCGCGGCCGCGAGCCGGCGCGGGCGGGGCGTTGACCGCCTCAGGCCCGTGTGCATAAATCGAGGCGCTCTTCCGCGGGCATCGCCCGCCATGGTAACCGATGCGCCCCTCGAGCTTAGGTCCGGTCGCCGCTCGCGCGCCTCACCCCGGTTGCGCGGTTTGCGCCACGGGCGCCGCGGCGCTGCTCCTCGCGCGCGGGTTGCCGGCCGAACCGCTGGGGGTGACCGGCATTGATTTCGCTCCCGCCGTGAACGCGAAGTGGCCGGAATATGGCGCGGCCGAGGCGACGGCGCTGCGCAAGGCGATCCGCGCGGCGGTGGCGCGCGAGAAGAACTGCGGCGCGGTACCTGCGGGGGTCGGGGTCACCGTGACGGTCGAGAATCTCGCGCCGTCACGTCTGACCCGCGAGCAGCTCGCGGCCAACCCCTCGCTCGATGTCGTGCACAGCAAATCCCTGGGCGGCGCCGAGCTCAAGGGGGAACTGCTCGACGCCCGGCAGCACGTGCTGACGACCGTCAGCTACCGCTGGTTTGCCCCGACCATCGACGTCGGATCGGCGGCCCGCGATCCCTGGGCCGATGCGCGACTCGCAATCGATGGCTTCGCGGGAAAGCTCGCAACTGCCTGCCGCAACCTGCCGCAAAACCCCACTCCGGGCTGAGCCCGCCGCCACTCGACGAACACGCCCAGCGAGATTTCCCGGGGACCCCGGCTACGGCGGCGTCGGCCCGGTGCTGACGCGCACCAGGTCCTGCGGCCGCAGCCACTTGCGAAACGCCTCCTGCACGGCCGGCGCATCGAGTGCGATGTAGTGCTCGGCGGCGCGCGTCGGCTCATCGAGTGGCAGGCCGAGGTCGGTGCGCCCGAGCAGCGCGCGCGCGATCTCATCGAGCCCGGCTTCACTCAAGGGTATCTGCCGCAACAGGAACGCCTTGACGCGCGTCAGCTCGTCCGCGCCCGCCGGGGTGGTCTGCATGTTGGTGATCTCGTGCGCGACCATGCTGGCGGCGCGGGCGACGTTCTGTGGATCGCTCGCATACTCGACCAGGTAGGCGCTGCGTGTGCGGCCCGCCTGCAGCACCGACCCAACCGAATAAACCAGGCCGGCGTGTTTGCGGAGATCGACGCTGAGGCGCGTCGAGTAGAAGCTGCCCCCGAGCACCGCGTTGCCGAGCGCGAGCGCGTAGTAGTCGGGATCCGAGCGCGTCAGCGCGAGGTTCTGCGCCAGCACGACCCGATCCTGCACGCGGCTCGCGTCCGGCACCGCCACCGTGCCCGGGCCATTGGCGGGCACCGGCGGCAGGTCGATCTGGGGCTTCGGGCCGCTCGCCGTCCAGGCGCCGAAGTAGCGATCGATCACCGCCCGTGCTTTCTTCGGATCCACGTTGCCGATGACGACGATGGTCGTGAGATCGGGCCGGAACACGCGCGTGTAGTAGCCGCGTACCGCTGCCGGCGTGAGCGCGCGCACCGTCTCCGGAGTCGACATGCGCAGGCTCGGATCATCCGCCGGGTAGAGAGCGGCGCGCAGGGAACGCTGTGCCAGGAATCCCGGACTCGTATTGCGCGCGGCGACGCCGAGTGCCACCTGGCCGCGAATGACTTCCAGAGCCTTGTCGGGCAGCGCCGGGTGCAACTGGTTGTCGGCGAGCAGCTCCACGCCACGCTCGAAGTGCTCCGACAGAACCTGCACCGCGAAGTCCGTGCCGGCGCTCTGCCGGGCACCGATGTCATCGAGCGCCTCCTGGAAGGCGACGCGATCGAGGTGCTCGCTGCCATGCGTGAGCAGCCGGTCGAGCACCTGCGCGACACCTTCCTCGCCGGGCTGTTCCTGGGTCTCGGGACGATTGCGGATGTGTCCGAACACACTCACCGTGTCGCTGACATCCGCGGTCTGCACGATGAGCGAGAGCCCGTTCGGCAGCGTGCTCACCACGGGGTGCAGCGTCGATTCCGGCACCTGCAGGCGCTGCAGCGCCTTGCTCGCCCACTCCGGCAGGGCAGTCGGATGCGCCTCGCCGAGAGAGATCGATTCGCGCCCGCCGAATCCGCCGCCGCGCGCGGCCACCGGCGGCCCCGAGCCGCGGGGCAACATGACTCCGGTGATGGCGTGCTCGAGATCCAGGTACTTGCGGGCGGCGCGATTGACATCGGCGACCGTCACCTGCTCGATGCGCGCCAGGTCCTCGTCCGGGGAGTTGAGCCCGAACAGCGCCAGCGCGTCGGACCAGACGGAGGCGAGCTCGGGAATGGAGTTGCGCTGAAACTGCGCGGCGCTGCGCTCCTGCAGCTTGGCGGCCGCCACCAGCTCGGGCGGCACCCCCTCGCGGGCCACGCGGGCGAGGATCGCGCGCACATCCCGCTCGAGCGCCTTGGGATCCGCGCCGCTCGTGAAGGTGAGGCCGGCGTACGCCAGCCCGGCCTCCGGCAAGGGCTCGAGCCCGAACTCGGCGTTGAGCGCACGCCCCTGCGGAACGAGTCCGTACAGCTCGAAGCGCTTGTTGCTGAGGACGTCCGCGAGGACCTCGAGCGCCGCGAAGTCCGCATCCCGCGGGCCGGGCGTGCGCATCGCGATCATGAGCGTACCGCTTGGGCGGTCGGTGTCGACCACGATCGAGGTGGGCTGCACCGGCCGCAGCCGGACCGCCGGCTTGGGTGGCAGCTTCTTCGCGGGAATCTCGCTGAAGAGCTCGCGCGCGAGAGTGAGCGTCGCCGCCGGCTCGACATCGCCCGCGATCACCAGGATGGCGTTGTTGGGCGCATACCAGGTGTTGTGAAAGCTCTTCAGCATCCCCGCCGTCGTTCTCTCGAACGACGGGCGCGTACCGAGCGCGTCGTGCTCGTAGGGCGTGCCGGCGAACATGCGCGCGCGCAGCTTCGAGAACAGCAGATACGAGGGCTCCGACAGATCCTGCGCGACCTCCTGCTCGATCGCACCGCGCTCCTCTTTCCACTCGGCCGGCGTGTCGAGCACCGCGCGCATGCGCAG
>Ga0318543_10000397_pt1 | contig 10454 bp, 11 predicted proteins | sample GRESIP168b4f24_FD_203487 | JGI IMG/M metagenome (GOLD analysis project Ga0318543, IMG submission 203487) | Tropical soil microbial communities from Luquillo Experimental Forest, Puerto Rico - GRE.SIPMG.168b4f24 | ecosystem: Environmental > Terrestrial > Soil > Tropical forest > Bulk soil... | reverse complement strand
GTCGGGCAGACGCAGCAGCTTGTTGAAGATCGAATCGTACTGCGCGCGCGGGTCGCCGTTCTGGAAATCGGTGCGGCCGGTGCCGCGGATGAGCAGCGTGTCGCCGGTGAACACGCGGTCGCGCATCAAGAAGCTGTAGGAGTCGTCGGTATGGCCGGGCGTGTAGAGCACGTCCAGCGCCACGCCTTCGATCGTGAGCTTGTCGCCCTCCGAGAGCCGCATCGACACCACGTCGACCTTGCTGCGTTCGCCCATCACGGTGATGCAATGGGTGCGGTCGCGCAGCGCGCCCAGGCCGGTGATGTGGTCGGCATGCAGGTGGGTATCGACCGCCTTGACCAGCTTGAGGTCGAGCTCGTCGACGAGCTGGATGTAACGGTCGACCTTCTCCAACACCGGATCGATGATCAGCGCCTCGCCCCCGCGCCGGCTGGCGATGAGGTAGGTGTAAGTGCCGGAGACGCTGTCGAAGAGCTGGCGAAAGATCATCCCGGTGGCTCGCCAATTTAGGGACTGCGAATCCCTTGGGGCCGCTGCTAACAATATAAATCTTCCATGCCGGTCCCAAAAGGGCGGCGAGAGCTCTATTCCTTGGAGATCACTTGTCAGAGATCATTTGTCGCATCGCCGCGGCGACGGCGACGGCGATTGCGCCACGGCGCCGTGGGAGCGCGCCATGCTTCAAGCTTTCGGTTCGATCGGCAGATCATCGCGCGATCCCCATTCCGACCATGAACCGTCGTAAAGCGCCTTGGGCTTCCTGCCGAGCGCGTCGAGCGCGAACCAAAGGATTGCGGCCGTCAGCCCCGAGCCGCAAGTGGTGATGACCGGCGCATCGAGGTCGACGCCGCCGGTTGCGAACGCCCGCCGAAGTTTTTCCGGCGGCGCGAGTCTTCCGTTCTCGATCACCGACGTCGAGGGGACATTCAGCGCTCCCGGCATGTGACCGGAGCGCAACCCGGGGCGCGGCTCCGGCGCTTGTCCCAGAAAGCGCTCCGCGGGGCGCGCATCGACCACCTGTGCCGAGCCGCTCGCCAAGGCTGCGCGCACGGCGGCGAGCGAGGCGACGAGATCGGCGTCCTTGCGCGCTCTGAAGGTGCGCGGGGTGCGCGCGACTGGACCAGCTTCGAGCGCTCGCCCTTCGGCTTTCCATTTCGGCAAACCGCCGTCGAGAATGAAGACGTTCTCCGCGCCGAACAGCCGAAACGTCCACCACACCCGCGGCGCGGCATACAAACCGGCGCCGTCGTAAACGATGATGGTGTCGGTGTTGGCGATGCCAAGCGCGCCCACGTCACGGGCAAATTGAGTGGCGTCCGGCAGCATGTGCGGGAGCGGATTGGAATGGTCCGCAATCGCGTCGATGTCGAAGCGCACCGCGCCGGGAATGTGGCCGGCGAGATATTCGGCCGCGGCGTCGCGCTGCATGGTCGCAAGGTAGGAGGAGCCGTCAACCACCACGGTGTCGGAGGCGCCGAGGCGTTCGGCCAGCCAATCGGTGCTCACGAGCCAGCGGGAGGAGGGTTCATGCGGCATGGGTATCGTCCGAGCTGAAACGTGCGCCGCTCGTCCCGCGAGCAGCGTCGCTAGGCAAACGCAATCCGCACCCGACGGTTCTGCTTGCCCTTCTTTTCGATCTGCGTGACGCGCACGTTGCCGATCTCGCTCGTCATATGCACGTGGGTGCCGCCGCAGGGCTGCAGGTCGTATCCGACGATCTCGATGAGCCTGACGCGTCCGGTGCCGATCGGCGGCTTGACCGACATGGTCTTGACCAGGCCGGGCGCGGCTTCGAGTTCCGCGTCCGTGATCCAGCGCGAGCGCACCTCGGCGCCGGCCGCGATCATCGCGGCGAGTTTTCTGGTGATCTCGTCCTTGTCGAGGCCGGCCTCGGGAATGTCGAAGTCGAGCCGTCCGTCGGCGTCGCCGACCGCGCCGCCGGTCACGGGATAGGGCAGCACCGCCGAGAGCAGGTGCAGCGCGGTGTGCATGCGCATGCGGGCGTAGCGCAAATCCCAATCGATGGCGGCGCGCACGGTCTCGCCGATTTTGAGATTGAGGCCGCGAGTGGCGGCCGGCAGATGCGCGATCTCGGTTTTCGTGGGATCGGTGTAGCTCGCATTGGCGATTGGAATGGTGTCGCCGGTTGCCGTCGTCAGCACGCCGCGGTCGGCGGGCTGGCCGCCGGAGGCGGCGTAGAACACGGTGCGGTCGAGCACGACGCCGCCGGCGTCGGTGAGCCCGACCACGGTGGCGCTGCAGTCCTTCAGATATGAGTCTTCGCGAAACAGGCAGTCGGTGGACATGACACGACGTCGTAAGCGGTATCGGATATCAGACTCGTTCGTACGGCACTTTCACGCTCGTGCGCCGCTCCAGCCATTCCGGCACGGGAAGGCCTTTCTCACGCAAGAATTGCGGATTGAACAGCTTCGATTGATAGCGCGCGCCATAGTCGGCGAGGATGGTCACGATGGTGTGGCCCGGCCCCATGTCCTTGGCCAGCCGGATCGCGCCCGCGACATTGATGCCCGTCGATCCGCCCATGCATAGCCCCTCGTGCTCCGCAAGTTCGAAGATGAGCGGTACCGCTTCCTCGTCCGGGATCAAATAGGGCTTGTCGACCTTGATGTCCTCGATGATGCGGGTCACCCGGCCAAGCCCGATGCCTTCGGTGATGGAGCCGCCCTCCGACGCCTTGGCTTCTCCACGCGCGAACAAATTGTACATGGCCGCGCCCTTGGGATCGGCGATGCCGATGACGATGTCGTTCTTCTTTTCCCGCAAATAAGTCGCGACGCCGGCGACGGTTCCGCCGGTGCCGATCGCGCAGATGAAGCCGTCCACCTTGCCGCCGGTCTGCTGCCAGATTTCCGGGCCCGTGGACACGTAGTGGGCCTTGCGGTTGTCCAGATTGTTCCACTGGTCCGCAAACAGCACGCCGTTGGGCTCGTTCTTGCGCAGCTGTTCCGCAAGGCGCCGCCCGATGTGCTGGTAATTGTTGGGATTGCTGTAGGGCACCGCCGGCACCTCCACCAGCTCGGCGCCGCACAGGCGCAGCATGTCTTTTTTTTCTTGGCTCTGGGTTTCAGGGATCACGATCAAGGTGCGGTAGCCCCGCGCATTGGCGACGAGCGCCAATCCGATGCCGGTGTTGCCCGCGGTGGCTTCGACCACGAGCCCGCCGGGCCTGATCTCTCCGCGCTTCTCCGCCTCGAAGATGATTTGCCGGGCCGGACGGTCCTTGACCGACTGGCCGGGGTTCATGAATTCGGCCTTGCCCAGAATGGTGCATCGCGTCGCGGCGGAGGCGCGCTTGAGCTTGATCAGCGGCGTGTTGCCGATCGCTGCGACGATGTCTTCGCTGGCGCGCATGGGCTTGCGACCTGTTGCGGGCTAGTTCGTCGCGTCGACCAAGGTGAGCGTTCCCGGTCCGTCGCCGACGATGAGGACCCAGGCTTCCTCGTCCTTGGCGCCGTCCCAATGCACCTGCTTGCCGAAATGGGTGACGAAGCTCCCTGCCGGCATCGGTGCCATATTGTCTTTGTCGACCTTATTGCCGGTCGCGACCCACCACGTGCCTTTGATCACGGTGATGAAGCGGTCGTTGGGATGGAAGTGCGGCTTGCTGAAGTTGCCCGGCTTGAATCGGTTGAGGACGACGTAAGGTCCGCTCTTGCTCGGGTCGCCGTGCAGCACGACTTGATTTACGCCCGCCGCGCCGGTCGGGTCGCGCCATTTGTATTGATCCGGCAAGGTGTAGACGACGGCCTTGGGATCGATGCCGGAGAATTTGCCCGCGGTCGACTCGACCTGGGTGCTAGTTCCGGGTCCCTCGCCGAAGATCAGCAGTGACGCGTCTTCGGCCTTGGCCCCATCCCAATGCACCTGCTTGCCGAAATGGGTGACGAAGGTGCCGGCCGGCAGCGCAACGCTGTTATCGGGATCGAATGTCGCTCCGCTGCCCATCCACCACGTCCCGCTCAGCACGGTGATGAAGCGATCGTTGGGATGGAAATGCGGCCGGCTGAAATGGTCGCCCTTGAGCCACTTGTTGAGCACGACGTAAAGCCCGGCCTTCGACGGGTCGCCCACGAGCACCGCGTTTTGCGAGCCGGCGGGGCTCGGCGGATTCCATTTGATCTGGTCCGGCAGTTTGTAGGTGAGAGCCGCGGGATTGAGTTCAGCGGCATCGCCGGGTATCGCTTGGCCCAACGCAAATGCCGCAGCGGCGAGCAGCAGGCGGCACGGGCTCAGGTGAGCGGTCATTCTTTCCTCCCTGTCGGCAATCTCCCTTGAGCTCGAAAGCATAGTCCCATTGCATCGGCCAGCAAAGGCTCGGGCGCAGCCGCAAGCGGCTCGCCCAGTGTCCGCGGGCATTGTCAGGCGCCGCGCCGGCGACTAAGAAATCTTGTCACCGTCGCCCGCGGGTCGTCCCGCCGCAGCCTTGCCAAGGAGCAATTCGAACATGCGTACCCTCGCGATCGTTTTGGGCTTGGCGTTCGCGGCGGTCGCGATCGTTTACTGGCTCGTGCCTGCCGGCTCGCTGCCGAGCGTTTTTCCGGGGTTCGAAGCCGGCTCGCCGCGCGTGCATCTCAAGCATGGCCTCGCCGCGGCGGTCGTCGCCGTCGTGCTTTTCGGCCGTCGCGTGGTACGCCGGGCGATCCCGCGCGTGACGGAACGGCCGGCGCCCTGAGCGAACGTCACTCCGCCTTCCACGGGATGATGACGCGCTCGAGCTCGTTGAGGGCAAGCGTAATCAGAAAGCCGATGATCGCGATCACGAACAAACCGACGTACATCTGCTCGACCGCAAACGTGCTCCAGGCGCTCCAGATCAGATAGCCGAGCCCGCTCTTTGCGCCCACCATTTCAGCCACCGCGATCAGCACGAGTCCGATGCCGATCCCGAGCTTGAAGCCAGTCATGATCACCGGCAACGCGCCGGGGAGCGCGATGGTCCAGAATGTGTTCCAGCGGTTGGCTTTGTAGTTCCGTCCGACATCCAGATAGATCTTGTTGATTTCGAGCACGCCCGTCGTTGCGTTGATGACCACCGGGAAGAACACGCCGACCGCCACCATGAAAATTTTCGATGCCTCGCCCAGGCCGAAGATCAGCAGCGCCAGCGGCAGGATCGCGCTCTTGGGCACCGGATAGGTCGCCGCGATCAGCGGATCGAACAGCGCGCGGATCGGCCGGTTGAGCCCCATGGCGATGCCGAGGACGAGCGCCGGCACGCCGCCGAGGATCGCGCCGTAGAGCAGACGCTGCATGCTCACGGCGGTGTGGGTGACGAGCTCGCCCGTGCGCAACATCTCGATCATCGTCGACACGACGCTCGAGGGAGCCGGGAAGAAGCGGGTGTCGATGAAGCCGAAGCGGGCGCAAAGCTCCCACAAGAGGAGAAGCGCGAGCGGTGAAATCACGTTCAACAGCCGATCACGCGTGCGCGCCGACATTTTCGGGGCCGCCTGCGACCGCGTCGAGATCGTTTGCACGCTCATGATTTTATCTCCTCCTCCTGCTGGCGCGCACGGTGCACCTCCTCGCGCAAGCTCGACCAGATGTGCGCAATCAGCTCGCCGTATTGCGGCATCTTCTGCAGCTCCATGATGTCGCGCGGCCGCGCGAGCGGCACTGGCACGAACATCTTCACTTTGCCCGGCTGCGCCGTCATGACCATGATGCGATCGCCCAGAAATACCGCCTCGTCGACGGAATGAGTGATGAACACCACGGTCTTCTTGTGCTCCTCCCAGATGTGCAGCAATTCCTCCTGCAACAGGAGCTTGTTCTGCGCATCGAGCGCCGAGAACGGCTCGTCCATCAGCAGAATTTCGGGATCGTTGGCAAACGCCCGCGCGATCGACACGCGCTGACGCATGCCGCCGGAGAGTTGGTGCGGGTAGTACTTGGCGAAACGGGTGAGGCCGGTGCGCGCGAGATAGTGGCCGACCACGTCCTTGATCGTGGCCGGCGGCGCGCGTCGCATCTTGAGACCGTAGGCGGCGTTGTCCCAGACCGTCATCCAGGGGAAGATGGAGTCGCCCTGGAAGATCATCGAATTCACCGGGCGCTGCGAATTCGGCGTCGCGATCTCGATCGCGCCGGAGGTGACGGATTCGAGGCCGGCAAGGATGCGCAACAGCGTGGTCTTGCCGCATCCGCTCGGGCCGACGATCATGAAGAACTCGCCGTGGGCGATGTCGACCGAGACGCCATCGACCGCGATCAGCTGCCCGAACATCTTGCGGAGATCGCGAATGCGGATGGCCGGCCGCATCGGCAGCGGTTGGGCGGCTTCGAGCCTGGCGAGTGGGCGGGTCATGGATGGTCCTGGACGGCTTCAATGTGCCGAGCCAAGCCGTCATTCACAACCGATTATTTCGCGCCGATTGGCCGCGAACATCGACCTCTGCTAGAAGCCGGGCACCACCGTCAAACGTCGAGCCGACAAGATGAAACGCAGCAGCGACCGAATCCTCACCACCCATGTCGGCAGCCTGATCCGGCCCCAGCCGCTGCAGGCATTCCTGCGCGCGAAGCAGGCGGGCAAACCGTTCGACGCGAACGCCTACGAGACGTGCCTGACCCAGTCCGTTGCCGCCATCGTTCGCCGCCAAGCCGAGGCCGGCATCGACGTGATCAGCGACGGCGAATTCGGGAAATCGATCAGCTGGTCGCAATACGCGCTCGAACGCTTGAGCGGCTTCGAACGCCGTCCGGTCAAGCCCGGTGCCAATCCATTTCAGCGCGGCGCCGATCGAGAGCGCTTCGCCGAGTTCTATGCCGAGCTCGACGCGCACGAAGAGATCGCGACCAGGATGGATGCGGTTTGCATCGCGCCCATCGCCTATACCGGGCAGGCGGAGCTCGCGCGCGACATCGACAATTTCAAGGCCGCGCTCGACGGCGTGAAGGTCGAGGAGGCGTTCTTGCCGGTCGCCGCGCCCGCGAGCGTCATCCCGGACCGCAAAAACGAATATTACGGCAGCGACAAGGAGTGCCTGATCGCCATCGGGACAGCGATGCGCACGGAATACAAGATGATCGTCGATGCCGGCTTCATATTGCAGCTCGACGACGCACGTGCCGCCGTGACTTACGATCGCATGGTGCCGCCGGCGAGCTTCGCCGACTACCGCGAGTGGGTCGCCACGCACATGGAGGTGCTCAACCACGCGATCGAGGGACTGCCGCCCGATCGCATGCGTTATCACGTCTGCTGGGGAAGCTGGCCGGGGCCGCACACCACCGACGTGCCGCTCAAGGATGTCGTCGACCTCATCCTTAAGGTGAAGGTCGGCGCCTACGTGATCGAAGGCGCCAATCCTCGTCACGCGCACGAATGGAAGGTGTGGAAGGATGCGAAGCTGCCGGCGGGAAAGGTGCTCATTCCGGGCGTCATCAGCCACGCCACCAATGTGGTGGAACATCCCGAGCTCGTCGCCGAGCGCATCATCCGCTACGCGGAGCTGGTGGGACGCGAGAACGTCCTGGCGGGAACGGATTGCGGCTTCGCGCAGGGGCCGTTCTACCGGCGGGTCCACCCCTCGATCATGTGGGCAAAGCTCGAAGCGCTGGCGGAGGGCGCGCGGCTTGCCAGCAGACAATTGTGGAGCTGAGGCTCAGCCCGCCGCCGTTTATTAGCGTGTACTCATTAAATCGCGATTGGTGACAGCGACCTGATCATGTCTTTGGCCCACTTTGCGGACTTCACGGCGGACATCTCGCGAGGTCCGTCAGCATCGCTTTCACCGTATGGACATCCACGCGCCGCGGTGCCTCAATATGGGCGGCGATATCATCATGAAGGAACGATCATGAAAAAGCTCAGTATGATTGGGATCGTCGGTGGTGCCGCGTTATTGGCGGCGGTGCCCTTGTCGCTTCAGTGGTCGCAAGTGGGCCCTGCGGTGCCACTGCTAACGGTGTCACACGCTAATGCACAGTATTATGGACCTTACCGTCGGCACGTTCGCCGGGTCTATCGTCGAGCCTACAGACGTGCCTACGGAGGATATCCTTCCTCCTACGGAGGATATCCTTCCTGCCTCGGACAATATCCCTGTTAGATTTACGGTTGGCATAGTGATCTCCGCAAAGCTATCTCATCTTGCGTGCGCACCGATGCCGTAAGCGGTGAGCGTGTCTCACTGGCGGCGAACCCGCCGCAGCTCTAGCGCTTCGGACCTGACCAGGTGTAGCCGGTCCCGTATGGCGTGCCCGGAAACGGATTGGGTCGGCAAAAGCCGCCGCGGCCCAGGACCGTTTGATAGTAGCGCTCACTCGGTCATTCGGCGATGTCGGCTCAATGTCCGGTTTGCCCGAAAGCAGACATGGTGGGACGATTTATGCGTACACGCCCTAGTCCTTCTTCGACAGCGCTCGATCGACGCTGTAGCGGCCCGGCCCGCTCACGAACAACAGCAAGGCGCCGCCGAAGATCGCAAGATTTTTGAGGAAGTTGTTGTACTGGGCCATCACCTGGGCGGCCGGATATTCCCAATAACGGTGGGCGAGCGCGGTGGCGACGATGAGGAAGAGGAGACACAACAGGGCGGCGTAGCGGGTGGCAAAACCTAAAATCAGAGTAATGCCGATCAAGAATTCGACCGGAGCGCCGATCCAGGAGAAGAACCCGGGGTTGGGCACTTTCAGATTTGTGAGATAGGTGACATAGCCGCCCATGTTCATGAACTTGCCCCACGCGCTGGTGAGAAAGAGCCAGCCCAGCAGCACGCGGCCCACCAGCAACAAAACGTCGCTGGCGCTGGCCGCAATGCCGTCCGTGTAGGACAACACGGGAAGGGACGACTCGGATGTGTGGTTGGACATGGTTTCCCTCATGGTCTCGCGGATGATTCAGTACCGATGGTTCGCGATGGTGAAGTCGCAAGTACACGACAACGAATGGCCGTCAGTCCGACGCGCTTGCGCTCGATCAGAGTTCCCGCCCGATCGCGCGGTCGAGCGACCAAACGCCGCCGCCGCGGATGAGAAAGAACAGCGCGCAGAAGCCGATCAGCAGCGCGTATTCCGAGCCGCCTTGCGTCCAGAAAAACCCCTTCGCCGAGGTGAATTTCACGCCCACGATCATAAAGATGACGACGGCCGCCGCCGCAAAACGCGTAAACAGTCCCAGCACCAGCAGGATGCCGCCGATCAACTCCGTGCATCCCACCAGCGTGCCCCAGAATATGCCGGGCGTGAAGCCGATCCGATCGAACAGCGCGGCGTTGCCGGCAAACCCCATGCCGCCGAATGCTCCGAACAGCTTTTGCAGGCCATGCGGGATGAGGATCGCGCCGAGCGCGATCCGCAGGATCGGCTCTGCATATTCGCTCACGGCGTCGTAGACCTTGCCGAGCGCGGGAATGTAGTGATGTGATGTTGCTTCGGTCATCGGTGTGCCCCTCGATGTGCTCTCCCTCGCTTTCGCCTTCACGGGATACCGATGGCGAAAGCCGCGCCTCTTGATGGAGCGCTGCGAATAAGCTTATCGGTCGCGGCGGTGGGTGCAAAGAGGCCTGCGACGATCGCGCCGGTTGCTACAGCGGGAACGGAACGCGCGACGCCGTGCCGCCGCACCACTGATGCGCCGAAAGGGAGCTTGGCGGAGTTCTGACAGTGCCCCTCAAAGTCGTTCAATTCCTTGCGCTCGCGCTTACCGCGCTTGCATTGGTGCCGAGCGGCGCGCATCTGTTCGCGCTCGCCAACAAGATCGACCTCGTGGCGGAGCAGTATTTCATCGTGCAGAGCATCTATCGCGGCTGGAGCCTGTTCGGCATCGTCTTGATCGGCGCGCTGATCGCCAATTTGGCGCTGGCGCTGTTGCTGCGCGGTCGAGGGGCGCCGTTCGTCCTCGCACTGTTCGCGTTTCTTTGCATGGCTCTCACGCTCGTCGTTTTCTTCATCTGGACCTATCCGGCCAATCAGGCGACCAACAATTGGACGATGATCCCGGACCATTGGGAGCAATTGCGCAGGGAGTGGGAGTATTCGCATGCCGCCAATGCGGTCGTGACCTTTGCGGCATTCTGCGCGGTCACCCTGTCCGTGCTGACGACGCGGGAACGAACGCCGACCGGCGGGGTTGGCGTTACTAGCGGCGAGAGGCCTCATTGAACGGCTCGGACCGCTTGTCTATCGTCGCTCGAATCGCCATCAAAACGATCGGAGGAATTCGAATGATCGTGCTGCCGCGCCGCGTTGGGCTTGTTGCGTTCGCTCTCATGCTTGCGCTGATACCGTCTTGGCCCGCCGCCTTGTCGGCGCAGGACTATCCGATGCGCCCGGTCAAGATCATCGTGCCGTTCGGTGCCGGCGGGCCCGCCGACGTCTACTCCCGCGTTCTCGCCCAGCACCTGTCCGAGGCGCTCAAGCAGCCCTTCGTGGTCGAGGACCGGCCGGGCGCCGGCTCGATCATCGGCACCGACGCGGTCGCGAAG
>Ga0318543_10000384_pt1 | contig 10563 bp, 9 predicted proteins | sample GRESIP168b4f24_FD_203487 | JGI IMG/M metagenome (GOLD analysis project Ga0318543, IMG submission 203487) | Tropical soil microbial communities from Luquillo Experimental Forest, Puerto Rico - GRE.SIPMG.168b4f24 | ecosystem: Environmental > Terrestrial > Soil > Tropical forest > Bulk soil... | reverse complement strand
ACCCCCGTTATCAAGCATGCCCAAGGGATGGCGCCGTGGCAATCACGGGCCGGTGGACGCATGTGCAGAACGCGCTTGTAGAACCGGTTTTCAAGCAGTGTTGTGGTATTCGGGCGACAGTCTGGAGGCGGTCATCGGCGGCCATCGGCGAGCAAAGACGCGCGCTTTGCGCACGCGATCGTGAAGCTGCGCGCACCAGGCCGATCCGATTTCCGCCATACCAGGCAGTCAATCTGTGAGATGAAACGAGCGCCCGGTCGAAAATCGCCCGGTTAATAGCCCGCCACTGTCTCCCCGATCGTGCAGCGCAGCATCCCAGTCGCGGAGCCGGCGGAACGGCTCTGCCAATCTGGCGTTGGCCGTGCGCTTAGGGAAATGCCACGTTGGGGGAAGGAAGTGCCATGCGTTCAAGTGCCATGCGTTTGCTTGATAGGAACCTTGCCGCACTGAGATTGGCCGTAAGCATCGGCACAATCGTAATTGCTTTGGGCGCGGCCGGCAGCGCGTTCGCCGGTCACGGGGCGGTGGCAGCCATGGCTGGGGCGGCGGCGGAGTGAGCCATTTCAGTGCGGGACATGTGAACGCTGCGCATTTTGCTGGCAGCCGCGGCCATTGGGCGTCGCATGCGGCCTCAGCGCACGCTTCTCATAACTGGAGCCGCTCTCACGGCAATTACAGCCATGTCACGCGTAATAACCTGCACGCGACCCACACGGCCGGGATTAACTCCAACACTAAGAATAACGGCAAACTCAATCATACCAATCTGAACCATGCCAATGCGCTGGCGACCAATCAGGGCAAAAACCTGAACTCACATGTCACGCCGCTCAAACATGCCGCCGATCCCCACAATTTCGGCGTGCGCCGCGCCTACGCCAACAAAGCGGCATTCCAGCCGTTCTGGCACGATGGCTGGCATAACGCTTGGTGGCATCGCAATAACTTCTTCCATCTCGGCTGGATCGGACCCTGGTTCTGGCCTTTCGCCTTCGGCGACTTCTTCTATGTCGCGCTGTGGCCATGGGACTACTGGTACTACGATCCATTCTGGGCCTACGGCTATGGCGATATCTATCAGGCCGTTTTCTTCCCCTACGGCTATGAGGATTACGTGCAGGGACCGCGAGCGCCCGAGCGCATGGCGCGGCTCAAGCAGGGCATCGTCGCGGGCTGCAATGAAGAAGCCGGCGAAGTCACCGGCTGGCCGATCGATCAGATCCAGGCCGCGCTAGCGCCCGATCAGCGGCAGAGCCAATTGCTGGACGATCTCGGCAACGCCGTCGTCAAGGCCGGCGACGAGATCAGGTCGCACTGCCAGGCCGATATCGCGTTCACGCCGACGGGCCGGCTCGACCAGATGCATGACCGCGTCGCGTCGCTTGTCGATGGCGTCAACACCGTCAGTCCGGCGCTTTCGGGCTTCTACGATTCGTTGAGCGACGAGCAAAAAGCGCGCTTCGATCATATCGCGCCGCATGCATCGCGCCGCGGCCCGCCGCCGCAACGCGATCTGACGACGCTCAATGTCCAGGCGCAATGCGATGCCGGCATGATGGCGTGGCCGACCGATCAGATCGATCGCGTGGTGCGGCCGGACGAAGCACAGCGCAGCAAGCTGCAAGCGTTGCAGTCGGCTGCGGCGCAAGCCGCCGATACGATCAAGGCGGCCTGTCCGACCGAAATGCCGAACACGCCGCCGGCTCGGATTGCGGCTGTCGGACGCCGCCTGCAGGCCATACTTACGGGCGTTGAGACGATGCGGCCCGCGCTCGCCGCCTTCTACAACTCGCTCAGCGACGACCACAAGGCCCGTTTCAACTCCATGGGCCGGCAATTGTTCGCGCAGAGCGCGGGCACGAGCAGCGAGTAGCGGTATTCCGAGCGGCGTATTTGCCGGACGTGGTGCAGCACGTCAACGCGAAGCGAAGGCGCTTCGTCCGGCGATGTTTTTGTCAGTAGCCAGATAAGTGCTCTTCTTAGCACTTCAAAAATAATCCCAGTCGACCAGTTTCGTCACCGCTCGACCGCTGCGCTGCATGAATCACGAGCCAGGCAGCTGCCCAATACGCTTGCCCCGTCTTTGATCGAGGTCAAAGCAAGGCAGCGCGCGGAGGAGAATCATGACCAAAGGGAGGAGGGTTGATATCTAGGAGCGCGGCATGAGGACGGAAAGGTTTGCAGGTCACCGCGAAGGATGGCGAACTTTGTGGCTCGCAATCGCCGGGGTAATAGCCATTATGCTGACGTGGAATGTGCTTGTGCTGAGCTTGAACGATATCTCGTATTGAGTTGCAACGAACAAGCACGCTATTGGAAAGAAGAAGGCCACCAGTTCGGTGGCCTTAGTTATTCGCGCCATGCTGAGACTATCGCGCCATATCTGTGAATGCCGCGGCCCATAATCCCATTGTAGGATCACACAAGCGTTTTTGGCGCGGCGACTTTAATAAATAGAGCAGGAGCCCGCCGACAACAAAGAACGGATCCAGGGCGCCGGTAAAAGCTGCCGCCACCCGACGGTCTAATTTCATTCAGCGGACATTCATGTGCGCGAGACCCTAATACGTGTTTCCGTCACGAACCCTGTAGGGTTTGCAGTCGTCGGCTGAACTTTGAAGTCTGCCATTGCTTCGCGGAGAAACTGGAGAGGGGGACGGGGGTGAAGTGGCCGCGGCGGCTTGCTGTATTAGCGGCGTTGTGCGGAACGCTCGCTCTCGCCGGTTGGGTCGGGGCCGGGCTCGCTGGCCTTGGGTCGCTCGGCATCGAGAGCACCGGAGCGCCGATCGAGGTCAGTCGGGCAACATCTGGAGACGTCCGCGCGGGACACGTCGACGCACCCCGAGCAACAGCACTGGGTGAGCATAGTGTCTCCGTTGCCGATATCGCGAGTGGCAGCGCCGTGTTGTCCGAATCTCCTCCGATACCGCAGCCAGCCACGTCACCGGTGCTGTTGGCGGCGACAAGTCCGATTGATCCTGTGCAGAACGCCGGCAGGCCGGCCGTAAGCTCCGAAGTGCTCGATGCCTGCCCCGAGCCGGACGTCTGCATCGACCAATACCTCTGGTCGCTATACGAGCGGACGCCAAAGGTCGACACCGTCAAGGTGGAGGAGCGGATCAAGGTTAAGGTCAAGAGCAAGGGCAAGACGCGGACCGTCGTCAAAACTCTGACGAAGTACATTACCGAGGACTTCGGGTGGAAGGATCCGAAAGCCGCGCAGAAAGCCGGCATGTCGTTGAAGGATTACGTGATCGGAGGCATGGATCGGGACTTCAGAGGCAAGCTGTACAATGCGCTTCGCGCGATGGACGACGCGGGGTTTTCGCCTGGCATAACCAGCGGATTCCGTGATGATTACCGGCAAGAGCTCGCAAACGGCAACAAGGCTGCGCCGGACAGCTCATACCATGGCGGGAGCCGCCGCGGTGGCTATGGCCATGGGCTTGCGGCCGATGTCGTGAGCGTGAAGGGCGACACGCGTGCCGAGAGATGCATGTGGAGTGACATCTTGTGGAAGTGGATCGACGCGCACGAAAAAGAACTTGGGATCGGCCGGCCGTATCTCGACAAGGATCCACCGCATGTTGGGCCGATCGATGGCAAAGAATATGCCGATAAACGCAGCGCGGCGAAGGCGCGTCTGGCCGGACTGAAAAAGCCATCACCGCCGATTGATGGCAAAGAAAATTCCGTTAAAGGCAGCGTGGCGAAGGCGCGTCTGGCCGGATTGGAAAAGCCATCGCCGTCGATTGATGGCAAAGAACAGGCCGATAAAGGCAGCGTGGCGAAGGCGCGTCTCGGCGGATTGAAAAAGCCATCGCCGTCGATTGATGGCAAAGAACATGCCGATAAAAGCAGCGCGGCGAAGGCGCGTCTGGCCGGATTGAAAAAGCCATCGCCGCCGATTGATGGCAAAGAACAGACCGATAAAGGCAGTGCGGCAAAGGCGCGTCTGGCCGGATCGAAAAAGCCATCACCGTCGATTGATGGCAAAGAATATGCCGATAAAGGCAGCGCGGCGAAGGCGCGTCCGGCCGGATTAAAAAAGCCATCGCCGTCGATTGATGGCAAAGAAAATTCCGTTAAAGGCAGCGCGGCGAAGGCGCGTCTGGCCGGATTGAAAAAGCCATCGCCGTCATCAAGACCAAAGTGAGCCCGAGTTGTGAGCGTTGGATGTCTGCAGTAATTCTCCGACGCATCACGAGATTTATTCGCTCGCTACCACTGGCAGCGCTTGCTGTTTTCGAATTCAAACTGGAAGCGGTCAAAGTCGGCGATCGACAAGGCTACATAACTCACAATCTTCTTGCTTTTCTTGTTAACCATTTGCCGCATTTCACCGCGACATACACTCCCGATTCACTAGGATTTCCGGCAGCGCTCAAGACACATTCACGTTGGGCGGGGCCGCATTGATGACTGCAAGCGCGCGGCGCGACAAGCAACTGTTTCGGTGGGATCGCCTCTGCGCCGGCGGCGGGTACGCGATCGCACTTATCGCAAGCTTGGCCGTAACCACGACCGCATCGCCGGCAGCGGCCGCTTACTTGTACGGCGGCCGGCACAAACATCACACGGCACATAAAAGCCACGAGGCAAAGGCCGCCGATCGCGTCGACAGGGAACCGTTCGGCCCAGTTCAAAAAGGGCCGCTGCAGATTTTCATTTCGATCAATCAGCAGAAGCTGCACCTTTATAGCGACGGCGTGCATGTCGCGGATACGTCAATCGCGACCGGAGTGCCGAGCCTGCCGACGCCGCTGGGCGTCTTCAGCGTCATCCAGAAGCAAGTCTTCCACCGCTCGAACATCTACAGCGGTGCGCCGATGCCTTACATGCAGCGTATCACCTGGTCCGGCGTCGCCATGCACGAAGGCGAAAGTATCGGCCATAGAGCGTCGCATGGCTGTATCCGCATGCCGCGTGATTTCGCCGTGCGGCTGTACCGCCTCACCAAGCTCAACACGCGCGTCATCATTGCGAACTCTGAACTCAAGCCCACTGAGTTCGCTGATCCGCATCTGTTCGTGCACAAGGAAGTACCACCCGAAGTCGTGTTGCCGGTCGATCCAGTCGATAATGGCGTCGAACCCGTTGTCGCCAAGTCGGCCGAGCTCGCTGCGCGTGCAAACACGCTCACGCCGCTAGTGCAGTCGGATGTCGTCACGCCGCAAGCCGCCCCGCCTGTAAAACCCGACCAGAAGATGGAAAGCGCCGCGCCCGGTGCGAACGCAGGGGCGTCCGGGGTTGCGGCGCCGACGTCACCCAAAACGACCGACCTGGTGAAAGCCGCAGTGGCGAAGCAGACGCCGATCTCGATCTTCATCAGCCGCAAGCGGCAGCGGCTTTACATCCGGCAGGATTTTGCGCCGCTGTTCGATAGTGCGGTTACAATCGCGCAGCCGGACACGCCGCTCGGCACCCATGTCTTCACGGCGTTGGAATTCACCGGACCCGAGCACCACACCATCTTGCGCTGGAATGTCGTGTCCTTGCCCGGCGAACCGCCGAAGCATGTCCGCTATGTCGAAGAGCGCCGCGACCGCCACGGCCGCGTGCGGCGGCGCGAGATCGAGGAGGAGCGGGCGAGCGATACGCCACCGCCGCAAGGTCCGGCGCAGGTGTTAGCCCGCATCGAGATTCCGCCCGAGGTGAACGAGGCGATTGCGCAAATGATCATTCCCGGCTCCTCGCTCATCATTTCGGATCAAGGTCCGGGCGACGAAACTGGTGAGGGCACCGACTTCATCGTCGTGACCCGATGAGCCGCTGCAGTGCTGCCAACTTGCCGAACAAGCCGCCAAGGTGGGTTGAGCGTCGCCCAAGCCGCCTCGACCTGGCTAAAGCCTGGATACCGGCGACAAGGCTGCGATCCTGACCCGCTCATGTCCGCTTTGGGTCAGAAGCAGACATCGAAACGCCTCTAGCCAATGTCCGCTTTACCCCCGAAAGCGGACATCGTTCAGCACGATAGCGATGTCTGCTTTGTGCCAAAAGCAGACATACGCAGCCCTGTCGGCGGTGGCGATCAGCGGACTGCGGACTGCGGGGAATGGTAGAGCTTGAAAGATGCAACCTTGGCCGAAATCGACTTGTCGCTGCCTGGTCGAAAGCGTCCAGCGCCTGTCCTAACGTTTCGTTAGAACTTTTCCGCAAGAATAACGCTCAGCAAAAGCACTGTTGGCGCAGCGCTTCGCTCTAGCCCCCATCAGAAGGGGCGGTATCTTACGGTCCTCTACTTGGGCGGCCCTGTTGGCCGCCCTTTTTGTTATTGGGAATTGTTTGCCACAATCCCTTTAACGAATGATGAATCAGTTTCGAGTCCTTTTTGAGTCGAAAAAGACTCCATTTACTTGAATGTGGTGTCGTCCATTTATGGCTGACACCGACCGCCGACCGGTAACTCTTGCTGTGACGACCTGGGAGTTTTTGGACCAACTGTCCAAGCTCGGGACTCACGGCACTAGCGTACCGGACGTGGCTAAAACGTTAATCGAAGAGGGAATAAGGCGGGCAATTAAGGACGGTTTTCTAAAGCAAAGATCTTTTGCTGGGCCTCAAACGTGATGGCGAAGGCTAGCGACCTTCAGGCAATCAAGCAGAACCCTTTTTCCAAAAGGCTTGCTCAGGAAAGCGACTGCTCCCGCGGCCAGCGCTTGGGTACGCGTCGTTTCGTCGGGACACCCTGTGACGAAGATCGTTGGCACCACGAAACCATTGGCGCGGAGATGTTGATAAAGCTCTAAGCCACTCAAACCTGGCAGATGCACATCGCTGATCAGGCAGGACGTGTTTCTAACGTGATCCGAACTAAGAAAATCTTCGGCTGATGCGTAGGTCGCTAGCGCGTAACCCAGCGACCGAATTACTCCTGCTGTAGCCTCCCGAGCGCATTCATCGTCGTCGACAATGGAAATCATGGTTGGTCTTGGCCGTTCGTCGAGCGCCCGATAGGTTGGGGTAATTTGCAGGGCAAAGGCGCCCCCGGTCCCTGTTCCGTTAGGCGCATGCCCCCGGCTTGTTTTTTCCTTAGCCGCTCAACCCTGCAAACTTGATCTAATTGCGAGAATAATAATTCGACGTGAATGGCGACGACGGAACCTTATTACGGTTAATATTGATTTATTGGTCCCGCCAAAAGTCAATGGAATTGCAGCCCGCGCAAACAAAGCCAAGACCTTGTGTCTGCTTCGGGTCAGCAACAGATATCCTGACAAGCGCCGACGCCCGCTTTACCCCCGAAAGCGGATAGTCGGAGTTTTTGACGCAACTGAGCCGGCCGTATACCGGCTCCAATCGCAACCGCGCTTGAAAATTGACGTCGTGAGCATGGCGGCCGGCCGTGGAGGTTTCACACTTTTTTAACTGTGCGAGAGGCTAATGTTCCAGCCTTCATCGAGGAAGCGAGCAGATATGCGCGTATTGCTGATTGAGGACGATAACGCCACCGCGCAATCGATCGAGCTGATGCTCAAATCCGAGAGCTTCAATGTCTATACGACGGATCTCGGCGAGGAAGGCATCGATCTCGGCAAGATCTACGACTACGACATTATCTTACTTGACCTGAACTTGCCGGATATGTCGGGCTTCGATGTACTGCGCAAGCTGCGCGTATCGAAAGTAAAGTCACCGATCCTGATCCTGTCTGGCCTCGCCGGCATTGAGGACAAGATCAAAGGTCTCGGCTTCGGCGCCGACGACTACATGACCAAACCGTTTCATAAGGACGAACTGGTCGCGCGTATCCACGCCATCGTGCGTCGATCGAAAGGGCATGCGCAGTCAGTCATCAGCACTGACGGTCTATGTGTCAATCTCGATACTAAGACAGTCGAAATCGACGGTGCGCGCGTGCATCTGACCGGCAAAGAGTACCAGATGCTGGAACTCCTAGCGTTGCGCAGGGGAACGACGCTGACCAAGGAAATGTTCTTGAGCAATCTCTACGGCGGTATGGACGAACCAGAGATGAAGATCATCGACGTCTTTATCTGCAAGCTGCGAAAAAAACTCGCTGGTGCATCGGGCGGCAAGGACTACATCGAAACCGTCTGGGGGCGTGGCTACGTATTGCGCGAGCAAGCCGAAGCTGCCGCAACGATTTCCGCCTGACAGAATCCTCGCGCCTTGCCAACCATGTCCGCTTTGGGTCAAAAGCGGACATCTGGGAGGTTTGTGCGATGTCCGCCTTACCCCCAAAAGCGGACATCAGATCACCGTTGGGCCATGTCTGCTTTGTGCCAAGAGCGGACATTGCGTCCATTAGGTCAAGACCAAACTCAAGGCGCGGCCGTCAAAGGTCGCGGATGACACTTCGTTCGATGCGCGGTTTACTGCACCGTGAACCGGGGCGACCAATGTGTTTGGGCCGCCGGTAATACAGTCGACCGAGTGGTAATTACGCGGGGGTGGTGCTCAGTCACTTCGTGACGCGCGGTTCAATTTAAAAACTTCTTTCAGCAATATCCCGACAGCCTCTTCCGTTGCGTGAGTCGCTTTTGCGGAATAGGCCACATGAGGATTTCGTCCGACGCAATCATCTGCATATGTGAAAGGCTTATTTGTCGCCGTATTGGTGATTGTCCCAGCCGCTTCTTCCATCAAAACGCAATTTGTCGTCTGTCCATACTGAACCACCGTAGGGTTAGATGACAGCGAGGGATAATCAAATGCGTGCCACGTATCAGGATACTCAGTCATTTGAACGTCTTTGCCCGCCTGTTTGAGTCGCTCGAAATAGGCTCGACAAGGACCGATCTCAACATAATCGTCCGATATTCCGTGAAAGATCCGTATTGGATGGTCTGTGACGTCAGTATCGCTGATGAAAGTCGTATTGCATTGCGGATAGAGCGCAATATGGGCCGCTGGATCGACCCCACTTGGGTTCCACATCTTATGGAATCTCTTGAGCGTCGCATATAGCGCTGCTTGTCCACCGCGCGAGAATCCCATGACAGCAATTCGGCTCGGATCTACCAACGGATGCTCTGCCAGTACCGCCAGACTGCGATACAAGTCGAGAATCATGTTGAGGCGTCCAAGTTGCGACTGATCAGCGACGGTGCTTGCGATTCCTCGTCCAGAAAATGAGTCAAGTGCAAATGTAGAAATACCCAACGATCCAAACTGCCTTTCCCAAAAATCGGCGTTCACCTCAAAACCACCTGAACCGTGCATGAGGATGACCAGCGGAAGGCGCCCGGAGCCTTGGGCAACCCTCAAGACTCCAGCGATGGTTGCAGGCCTTCCCGAGGCGTCGCCGTTGAGAAACTGTTGATCCGAGATAGTCAAAGTCTGGATCGGAATTGCCTCGATCCACCAGGCAATATCCTTGGGAAGAGTGTTTGCCACTACAACCGATTGAGCAATAGCTATTGCGAACATCGTAGGTACGCTGATCGCCAGCCTTTTCATCGTATTTTCCTAATCGTCTTACGGCGTCGCGTTTTAACTGGTTCCCGGCCCTGTTTTGGAGCGCCGTCTCATTACCCTCCCCGGGGCTCAGGACGAGGCATTGTAGCGGGTCAGGTTAGTGCGCTGGAAGTGGCAGGGCAGTCGGTCTCCCAATGTCCGCTTTGGGTTATAAGCGGACATCGCATTAGGTCCGCGTCATGTCCGCTTTACCCCCGAATGCGGACATCACCCAGCAAGGCGGCAATGTCCGCTTTGTGCCATAAGCAGACATTGCCGACATAGGCTGCGGTCAGCGGGTCGCAGTCACGACGAACTGCGGCGCGAGCGCCAAGTAGCTTCCGTGCGATACCGTCTGCTCAATCATAGAAAGGATTTTCTCAACATCGAACTGGTTGATCTTGCCACTGCCGCGAGCGTACTCCGCCATATTCCGGATCATCGGCAACAGTCTGCCATCAGTGTCGGGACGGGTGATGACCTGAACGTCTATGCCGGAGAAGGCAGCTCGTGCCATTAAGCCGTAGAGCTTCCTCCCGATGTCTGGCGTCCGGCATGCATGGCTTGCTGCGTTTACAAGTGCGGCCCAATCTTTGGAGGGTACAGGCTCGATAATCATCATTGGCCAATCTCCTTCGACGGTGTGCAGCTTGCCGCCTCCCCTAAGCACGCGCCGGAACTCGCGTATCGTTGATGCCAGATCGTCCACGTAGATGAGGGTGTTTCGTGTGGTCAGCCGATCTAAAGACTCGTCCAACAAAGGCAGAATGGAACCATCACATTGGTGCACAGTGATCCTCTCGCCAACGCCAGCTGCGTTCGCATTCTTGCGTGTTCGAGAGACAAAATCTGGATTGATGTCCAGGGCATGCACGTGACCGCTCGGCCCGACCCACTTAGCGATTTCGATTGCCGTATAGCCGGGACCGCAGCCGAAGTCGGCAACAATGTGCCCAGGGCGAATGTCCGCAGGTTCATAGAGGGCCGATGACGCTGGGTTCCATTGGAACATGCGCTCATATCGATCCAACCTGTCCCGGTCGATGTTGATCCAATGGTCCTTGTAGAAAGGGTCGCCAGCCACAGCCAAACCTTCCTGATGTAATGATTTGGCGAACGCTACTGGCCTGTGTCGGCCGTTGT
>Ga0318543_10000365_pt1 | contig 10721 bp, 10 predicted proteins | sample GRESIP168b4f24_FD_203487 | JGI IMG/M metagenome (GOLD analysis project Ga0318543, IMG submission 203487) | Tropical soil microbial communities from Luquillo Experimental Forest, Puerto Rico - GRE.SIPMG.168b4f24 | ecosystem: Environmental > Terrestrial > Soil > Tropical forest > Bulk soil... | reverse complement strand
GTGCGGCCGGACGCGACGACGGTCCAAGCAACCGCACACCGCGGCCGGGAGCGCGACCCAAGAGGCGCAAGCGCTGACGAGGCTACCTCGGGCGAGTGACGCCAACTGGACAGGGACCCGTGGAAGAGGGAGAGAAAAAGACATGACAGACGCCGATACCACCGAGCGCGACTTCGAGGCCGGGCTCGACACACAAGAGTCCGCCGAGGATGTTCCGGAGGACGAAACGACGCCGGAGACCAGCGACACGGAACCCGACGACCTAGAGGAGCGATTGGTCGCCGAGGGCGAGATCGCCGGGGACTATCTGGAAGAGCTGCTGGACCTGTTGGACTTCGACGGCGACATCGATCTGGACGTCGAGGGCAGCCGGGCCATCGTGAGCATCGACGGCGGCGACGACTTGAACAAGTTGGTCGGGCGCGGTGGTGAAGTGCTCGACGCCCTGCAGGAGTTGACCCGGCTGGCGGTGCATCAGAAGACCGGTGTGCGGAGCCGGTTGATGCTCGACATCGCGAGCTGGCGGCGCCGGCGGCGCGAAGAGCTGGCCGCGCTCGGCGACAAGATCGCGCGGCGGGTGCTGAACACCGGGGAGCGCGAGGAACTCTCTCCGATGACACCGTTCGAACGCAAGATCGTTCACGATGCCGTTGCGGCGGTGCCCGGGGTGCATAGCGAGAGTGAGGGCGCCGAGCCGGCGCGGCGAGTCGTGGTCCTGGTCGACTAAAACCGCGCGAGTCACAGCCGTGTAATTCGCGGATGGTGGACGCCCAGAGCAGGTGAAGGCCCCTTGAAAGCCTCCAGGAATCGAGAATGTTTCACGTGAAACAAGACCGGGAGATGTTTCACGTGAAACATGCCAGCGTCGGCGCGCCGGTCGACGCGGCCGCGATCTTTGGGGCGCGGCTCGATATTGCGCGGCGCTACGCAGAACTGCTGGCGGGCGCGGGCGTGGAACGCGGCCTGCTGGGGCCGCGCGAGGTGGACCGTCTTTGGGACCGCCATCTGCTCAACAGCGTCGCGGTGCAAGAGCTTCTCGATCCAGGGGATCGGGTCATCGACATCGGCAGCGGCGCCGGGTTGCCGGGAATCCCATTGGCGATCGCGCGGCCCGATCTCGAGGTGGTGCTTCTCGAACCGCTGCTGCGCCGAAGCGAGTTTCTCAGTGAGGCCGTCGCCCAACTAGGGTTGTCGGTCGAAGTGGTGCGCGGCCGTGCGGAGGAACCTTGGGTGCGGGATCAATTCGGCGGCAGGGACGCCGCAGTGTCGCGAGCGGTTGCAGCGCTGGACAGGTTGACGAAGTGGAGTATGCCGTTACTACGGGCGGACGGGCGAATGGTCGCGATCAAGGGGAAGAGTGCTCCCGACGAAGTGGAAGCACACCGGCGTGTGATGGCGGCATCGGGCGCCGTTGATGTCAGGGTGGTGACATGTGGCGCGAACTACTTGCGTCCGCCCGCAACCGTGGTTTTAGCGCGGCGCGGAAGTCGGGCGGACCACCGGCCGCCACGGACGGCAGGCAGGAGGGCACGGTGAGTTCTCCGCAGGACCGGCTCGGTGGTTCCGCGCCGTCACCGGTCGTCGCGCACGCGCACCCGCCGGCTCCGGTGCCCGTCGCACCGCAGGCGGCGCCGTTACCGGCCGACGACACGGATGCCGCCACCGGCGATGTTTCACGTGAAACATCCGACGAATTTGACACGCCGATCGGCGCCGCCGCGGAGCGTGCCATGCGGGTGCTGCACACCACCTACCCGCCACTGCGCCGCCCCCGCCAGCGCCGGCTCTTCACGATCGCGAACCAGAAGGGCGGCGTCGGTAAGACCACCACCGCGGTCAACCTCGCCGCCGCCCTTGCCGTGCAAGGACTCAAGACGCTGGTCATCGATCTCGATCCCCAGGGCAACGCGAGCACAGCGCTCGGGATCCACGACCGGCAAGCGGGCACGCCCTCCTCGTACGAGGTACTCATCGGCGAGATCTCGTTGCGGGACGCCATACGGCCCAGCCCGCACAGCGCGCGGCTGTTCTGTGTGCCGGCGACGATCGATCTGGCGGGCGCCGAGATCGAGCTGGTGAGCATGGTGGCGCGCGAGAACCGGCTACGCACCGCGTTGGCCAAGCTCGACCACCTCGACTTCGACTACGTCTTCGTCGACTGCCCGCCGTCGCTCGGACTGCTGACCATCAATGCGCTCGTCGCCGCGCCGGAGGTGATGATCCCGATCCAGTGCGAGTACTACGCGCTCGAAGGCGTGTCACAACTGATGCGCAACATCGAGATGGTGAAGGCGCACCTGAACCCTCAACTCGAGGTGTCCACCGTGATCCTCACCATGTACGACGGCCGAACCAAGCTCGCCGACCAGGTGGCCGAAGAGGTGCGCAAGTACTTCGGAACCAAGGTGTTGCGCACCGTGATTCCGCGGAGCGTAAAGGTTTCGGAGGCGCCCGGTTTCAGCATGACGATCATCGATTACGACCCCGGTTCGCGCGGGGCGATGAGCTACCTCGACGCGAGCCGCGAACTCGCCGAGCGTTTTTGAGCACCATCCGTGGAGGGACGACCATGACGCAGCCGTTACGTAAGAAGGGCGGCCTCGGCCGGGGCCTTGCTTCGCTGATCCCCACCGGTCCGGCGGACAGTGACTCCGGTCCGGCGACGCTGGGTCCGCGGATGGGCGATGCGACCGCCGATGTCCTGATCGGGGGACCGGCGCCGGATGCGGCCGCGATGGGTGCGGTGTATCGCGAGATCCCGCCGAGCGATATCGAACGCAACCCGCGTCAGCCGCGTCAGGTGTTCGACGAGGAGGCCATGGCCGAGCTGGTGCACTCCATCCGCGAGTTCGGTCTCCTGCAGCCGATCGTGGTCCGCGCGGTGGCCGGATCGCCGAGCGGTGCGCGGTATCAGATCGTGATGGGGGAGCGGCGTTGGCGCGCCGCCCTGGAGGCGGGCCTGGCCACCATCCCGGCCATCGTGCGTGAAACCGGCGATGACAATCTGCTGCGCGACGCCCTGCTCGAGAACATCCATCGAGTACAGCTGAACCCGTTGGAAGAGGCGGCGGCTTACCAGCAGCTGCTCGACGAGTTCGGTGTCACCCACGACGAACTGGCGTCGCGCATAGGCCGCTCGCGGCCGCTGATCACCAACATGATCCGGTTGCTGAAGCTGCCGATCGCGGTGCAGCGGCGGGTGGCCGCGGGGGTATTGTCTGCCGGCCATGCCCGCGCGCTGCTGTCCCTGGAGGCCGGCCCCGAGGCGCAGGAGGAGCTGGCCGGCAGGATCGTCGCGGAAGGCCTGTCGGTGCGAGCGACCGAGGAGGCGGTCACCCTGGCCAACCGCGGTGACGCCGCCACCCCGGCACCGCCGCGGCGCAAGCCGATCCAGATGCCCGGCCTTCAAGAGGTTGCTGAGCGGCTGTCGGACGCCTTCGATACGCGGGTGACTGTCAGCCTCGGCAAACGTAAGGGGCGGATCGTGGTGGAGTTCGGCTCGGTGGATGATCTCCAGCGAATCGTCGACGTGATGACCCCTGCCAAGCCATGATCGTCCATCCCGTGTAATTACGTCACTGTGACGCCGAGCCGGTTACGGAGGCACGACCACGCGCCGCAATCCCCGCACCCTGCGGGAGTTCCCGTGTGGTTCAAGCTATTTCATCGTTCGGCTTCGCCGCCGGCGCGGTGCGCCAGACCGCTTCGCCGCGCCAGGTCAGGTGGCCGGGCAAACACTGGTCCGATGACGACCAACTCTCCTATTCTGGAGGGGTTGCCGGTGCAGTTGGCCGCACTATCGCACGGAAGCCAGGAGGCTAGTGTCCGCTCGAATCATGCCGCTTCGGCTCGAGGCCTTCGAGCAGCTTCCCAAGCACGCGCGCCGCTGCGTCTTCTGGGAGGTTGACCCCGCGACCCTCGGCAACCAGGACCACCTCGCCGACCCCGAATTCGAAAAAGAAGCCTGGCTGTCGATGGTGATGCTGGAGTGGGGCTCATGCGGTCAGGTCGCCACCGCAATCCCGGATGACGAGCGCAGCCACACCGAGCCGCCGTGCCTTGGGTACGTCCTCTACGCGCCGCCGCGGGCGGTGCCGCGGGCGCAGCGCTTTCCCACCGCGCCGGTGTCCGCCGACGCGGTGCTGCTGACATCGATGGGGATCGAGCCAGGGCAAGCCGGCGAGGATCTGCCACAGGGGCTCATCGCGCGAGTGATCGACGAGTTGGTCCGGCGCGGGGTTCGGGCGTTGGAAGCGTTCGGCCGCACGCCGGCGGCTTCCGAGTTGCAGGATCCGCGGACCGCCGACCCCGACGTCCGGCCGGTGTTGGAGGCACTCGGCGACTGTTCGGTTGACCACTGCATCATCGATGCGGACTTCTTGAAGGACGTCGGTTTCGTCGTGGTGGCGCCGCATAAATATTTTCCCCGGCTGCGACTGGAACTGGACAAGGGCCTTGGTTGGAAGGCCGAGGTCGAGGCGGCGCTGGAGCGGCTGCTGGCCAACGCTCAGCTGCAACAGCCGGTGGGCGCGGGCTCCACGGCAGGGAACACGCTGTCGTCCACCGAGTGTGGTTAGGAACCGCCCAGTCTGCTGGCCCGTTCCACCGACAACTCGTGAGCTAGCAGCTCGGCGAAGGTGAATGTGCCCGTGGGCCTGTCGTTCTTGCCCAATAGATAGAGCCGCTTGACCGCGGCGAGGATGCCTTCCGCGATGGCATCGCGAGTCTGCGTCGAGGTCAGCATTGCGCGATCGCGCGGGTTGGTGATGTAGCCGACGTCGACCTGAACGGTCGGCATCCGAGTCAGTCGCAGCAGATCCCACGTCCGGCCATGCGTCCGACAATCCCGCAAACCGGTGCGGGCCACCACTTCTCGTTGGATGAAGTCAGCGAGGTTGCGCCCGATGGTAGAGACCGAACCATGCGAATTTCCGAAGTGAAAGGAGGCCACACCGCTGGCCGAAGGGCTGCTCTGGGATTCGCAGCGCAGGCTGATCATCAGGTCTGCGCCGACGTTGTTGGCCGTGGCGGCGCGCTCGGCGTCCGACGGGCTGTGATTGGTCGGCCGCGACAGGAAGGTCTCCATGCCGATGGCGGTCATCCGCCCCTCAAGCCGACTTGCCAAGTCCCACAAGACATCCGCTTCGCTCACGGGGCCCTCCGGACCCTGCATGATGAAGCCGTTGTCCGCGCCTCCGCGGCCCGGATCGATAATGATCCGCTTGCCCGATAGTTTTGGGCCGGACCGGCGGACCAACTCTTCTTCACGAATGGCATGTGGCGAGCCGCCGCTGACCCGCGAACTCAGGAAGTACAAGGAGCGCAAGGTTTCTGGGCCGCAGATACCGTCCGCGGCAAGCCCATACTCACGCTGATACGACATCAAAGCGTTGTGGGTCTGCAATCCGAAATAGCCGTCGACCAGGCCGGTGTAGAAGCCGAGGTCCTGCAGCCGCGCCTGCAACGTGGCGACGTCGTCGCCGTACAGCGGGGCGCCGAATTGGTGATACAGCGTGCGCGCGCCGAGCCGGTACGACGCCTCCTTCAACGCGCGGTACGTCGCCTCGCCGACAATCCCGTCCACCAGCAATCCGCGATGCTGCTGGAAAGCGCGCACCGCCTGATCAAGCTCGGCGTCGAAGACCTCGAGGGACACGTGCTGGCCGGTCGTCAGGTCTTCGTCGTGATCTTCCAGCAGCCCCAGCGCGGCCAACGTAACCCTGATCTCGGTCACAGCAGCGCCGCGGTCGCCACAGCGCAGCGCGTCGCCGTCTTCGCGGCGCGGACTCGACATACAAGGCCCCTCTGGGACAATCGACCTGCTGAATGTGGGCAATCGCTAGGCGTTATTGTCGCAGATGCTTCCCAATTTCGGGAAAACCCCAGGCTAAGCGCGGGGCGCGCCGCGCCGAAGTAGATCGGGGTCAGGTGAGGTTCGGAACCGCGTCGGAAAGCTCGCGCAGCAACGCCGCCTTGCCCTTGGCGCCGACGATCCGTTTCACCGGTTGGCCGTCTTTGAACAGGATCATGGTGGGGATCGACACCACCTGGAAGTCGCGCGCCGTCTCCGGGTTGGCGTCAACGTCTAGCTTGGCGACGGTGAGCTGACCGGCCCGCTCGCTGGCGATCTCTTCGAGAACCGGCGCGACCATCTTGCACGGTCCGCACCAAGTCGCCCAAAAGTCAACCAGCACAGGCTTATTGCTCGACAACACGTCCGTGGAAAAAGACGCGTCGGACACTTCTATTGTGTTACCTGCGTTTTCGGCGTCGGTCATCGTGGTGCTCCAATCAATGTGTCGATACCCTAAGCGATTCCAGCTGCTTCTCGTCGTCAGGCGCGTCTGACTCGTGCTCGGCCAGCCAACGCTCCGCGTCGATGGCCGCGGCGCAGCCACTGCCCGCGGCGGTGACGGCTTGCCGGTAGGTGCGGTCCACCAGATCGCCGGCCGCGAAGACGCCCTCCAGCGACGTGCTCGTGGTGCGCCCCTGCGCAAGCACATAGCCGTCGGGGTCGACGTCGACGACATCTCGCACCAGCGCCGAGCGCGGCTCGTGACCGATTGCGACGAACACGCCGCTCACCGGGAGGGCCGTTTCTTTGCCAGTTACCGTGTCGCGCAACCGCAATCCGGTCACCGTCGTGTCGCCGTCCACCGCGACAACGGTGTGGTTGGTGATGAACTTGATCTTGTCGTTGTTTCGAGCTCGATTGAGCATGATTTTGGATGCCCGAAACTCGTCGCGGCGGTGCACGAGCGTCACGCTGCTGGCGAAGCGGGTCAGGAAGAGGGCTTCCTCCATCGCGGAATCACCACCGCCGATGACGGCGATGTCCTGGTCGCGGAAGAAGAACCCGTCACAAGTGGCGCATGAACTCACACCGCGGCCCAGCAACTCCTGTTCGCCGGGCACCTGCAGATACCGCGCCGCGGCACCCATGGCCAAGATGACCGCCCGGGCCCGGTACGTCTCGCCGTCGGCGGTGACGACCGACTTGACCGGTCCCTCCAGGGATACCGACTCGACGTCTTCCATCCGCAGGTCCGCACCAAAGCGCAACGCCTGCTCACGCATCTCGTCCATCAACTCCGGGCCGGTGATGCCGTCGCGAAAGCCCGGGTAGTTCTCCACCTCGGTCGTCGTCATCAACGCACCGCCGAAAGCGGTGCCCTCGAACACCAGCGGCGCGAGCTGCGCCCGGGCCGTGTAGAGCGCCGCGGTGTACCCGGCGGGACCGGAACCGATGACGATGACGTCGTGGACGGTGTCCTGAGCATCAGAAGCAGAGGTGTCGAAGGTCATGCGAGCCTTTCAGGTGCGGAAGCTACGTCTACGAACGCCAGGGTAGGCGAGGGTGTTCCCGGGTGTTGGACACCACACTAAGGGCCACTAAGGGCGTTGCACCTGCGTGCTGGCCAATAACCCGGTATCGGCCGCACTGCAATTCAGGGCCACCGCGAACACCGTCAGGTTCCCGGGCGTGTCGGCGGGCAGGATCAGGAGCACCCCGGGACGGGCGTTGATCTCGATCGGTCGCGCGCCCAGCACCTGCGTGGATGCCGGATACCCGAGGCCACTGAGGCAGGAGGCGCGGCGCGCCTGATCGCCCAGGGGGCCGTAGTCCGGGCTCTGGTGAAGCAAGCCGACGATCTCCGCCTGCGACAGCGGAATCACGGGTGGGGGCGTGGACACCGTGATGTGCTCGGCGGTCGCGGGGGTGCTGGGCGTGGGCTCCGGTGCGTTGATCAGCGCCGCGGTGCCCAAGCCGATCGCCGCCAGCGCCGCCCCCGCGCCGGCCACGCCGGCGACCAGCCGCCCGGGTCGGATACCCGGCCGGGCCGAGTGAGTGGCGCCGCTTCGATCCGCCGTGCGCAGTGCCGCCGTGACGCGGGCGGTGACCTCTGGCGGGACGTCCGGCGCCGACGTCGGGTCGGCACCCAGCGTGGCGACGTCGCAGCGCACTTGGTTCAACACGCGCAGGATCGCCTGTGCCCCGGGGTCATCGCGGACCCGTTTGCGTACGCGGGCCGCGGAATCGTCGTCCAGCAGACCGGCCTGCAGGTCGGCGAGAAGCTCAACCGTCAGGGGCGCGTCCGCATCGGCTCCATCGCGAGCCGCGGATTCGTTGTCGGCTTCACCCATCCGCCCCAGTGTCCGTCATGCGCCCGTCGATGGCCACGCACGACCCGGAGTTCAGGGCCGTTCGGGCGTGGCGCGCGCGGCGGCACCCAGATAGCCGAGCAGCTCGGCGAGGCGAACCCGTGCGCGGGAACATCGGCTCTTGACCGTGCCCTCGGCAACGCCCAGCAGGGCGGCGGTGTCGGCCACCGAGTAGCCCTGCATGTCGACGGCCACCACCGCCGCGCGTTGTTCGACGGGTAGCCGCATCAAGGCCCGCTGCACCACAATGGCCGTCTCGACCTGCGCCGTGCGATCGGCCACCGGGTAGATGTCCTCCAGCGGGCTGGTCGGGTGGGCTTTGGTGCGCCGCAGCCGGTCCAGGCAGGCGTTTACCACGATCCGGTGCAGCCAGCTGCCGACCGCGGCGTCGTGCCGAAACGCACCGGCGCCGCGGTGTGCCGAAAGCATCGCGTCCTGCAGCGCGTCTTCGGCATCCTCCCGGTTATGAGTGGTGAGCCGGGCAAGGCGGTGCAGTTGTCGTTGATGACGGTGAAACAACTCGCCGAAGGCGTAGCGGTCGCCGGCGACATGGGCCGCCAGCAGCTCGGCGTCACTGCGTTCCCGCTGGCTGTTTCCCCCGACACCCACGGCCGGACAGTATCCAATCGGTTGTCGTGCGGCACTTCACCACGGCGTCGGCCTGTGCGCGCCGTCAGGACGCGGCCTGAACCGTGATCTCCGAGATGCTGGCCTGGCTCTTACCGTTCGTTGTTCCCAACGTGGAGATCCACACCAGCAGGTTCGACGTCGGCGCGCCGGACTTCACCGGGATGGTGTTGTGACCCTGCTTGAGGGTCGTGGTCGTCAGCACCGTGGTGTCTTTCAATTGTGACGGCGTTGGTGTGGGCGACGAGCGAATCTCGACTTTGGTCCCGGTGCTGGAAATGTCGATGTTGACCTGGCCAACCACGGTGGGCTTGGGCAGCTGCAACATCAACCCTTCGCCCTGTTTGTAGTTCGGGAACGGGACGGCGTCTGTGTACAGCTCGGTTGACCAGGAGGTGGTGGGGTCGCCGTCGATCGCCAGCCCGGCCTGGTCCGCGTTGTCTGGGTCGCCGTCGAGGGTGAAGACCGTGGCCTTGGTCGGTTTGATGACGCTCCCCGCGGGAGCCGAATTGCCGCCCGACACTGTGGTCGTCGATGAGGAGGGCCCGTTCAGCCCGAGTTCGTCCTTGTTGAGGCCACCGCCGACATTGCCGAAGATGCTGCTCACCACCGACGCCAGCACAACCAAGCCCACCACGATGACGGCAAGGGCCACGCTGACACCGATCAGCACGTTGCGGCGCCTGCGCGCGAATATCGCGTGTTCCCTTCCGGTTGACACACGGGGGGTGGGCGGCGGCGGCGAATCGTCGATCGGACCGAGTATCTCGGTGCGGTCGGCCACCGCTGTCGCTTGTTGAAGCAGATTCAGAAGCGTTGACGCACTGCGTATTCCGCCGTTTTCCTGAACCGCCCGGACGGCGACAGCGGAGATCTGGAACGGGATATCGCGGTCGACGACGGTGGGTTCGACGGGGAGGCCCGTCGGATCCCGGTCGGCCGGTGCGAGTCCGCTGCGCACCCCTTGCTCCGGCAGTGGCCAGCGGTTGACCAGCAGGGCGTACAGCGCGGCACCGATACCGCGAATGTCGTCTTGTGGGTTGGCGGCGGGCATGGTTGCGGGGTAGGCCAGCACGACATCGCCTTCTATGCTGACGCGCACCCGGCTGGGGTGGTCGATCGACAGGGCCACACCGGCACGGTGGGCCGCGTCGGCGGCAGCGGCCAGCGACTGCATCGCCCGGACGGCGCCGATCGGCGAGGGTGCGGTATCCGCCACCTCCTGCAACGAACCACCGCGGATCCACTCGGCGACCACCAGGCCACCGGACTCTGTGTGGACCACGTCGAGCACCCGGGCGATGCCGGGCTTGTCGATCCGGCTGAGTCGCAACGTGCGGGACAGGATGTCTTGCAACACCGCGGCGGGCAGGGTGCCGTCCGGATCGACAAAGGTCAGCGCCACCTGCCGGTCCAGCGCGGTGTCCAGCGCCTGCCAGAACTGCAGGGGAGGCACGCCCCCGTGGAAGACCAGCAGCCGATACCGACCGGCGGCGATACGGGCGCCGGGAACCAAGTTGACATCATCCGCGGAGGGATCGCCGTTCGTCCGGTCGGACGGGCGTGGCACCGACGCTTCGCGCTCGGGGTTGGGTGGGATGTCGGGCTGGAAGTCGTCGGCGACGGGTCGCGGCGGCGTAGCACCTGAAGCGGGGCCGGATGCGGCGCTCTCCACTGGGCGGTCGGTCACCTCCGGTCCTTTCGCTATCCGGGCACTGGCTGCCCGCTCCGGAGGCCTGCGCCGGATCGGCTCCTGGACCGCATTTACCCCCGGCGGGGACGAATTCCTGTGCTCAGGGTACGTGACGCGGCCCGGCCGAGACGATCCATCCCCGACGGTCGGTTCGCGGGGCGCCGCCGGCGCGCGGCGGCCCCCGCCGAGGCCCGAAATCCGGCGCCTGACGGCGCCCAGGGCCGCCTCGGCTTCGGGG
>Ga0318543_10000354_pt1 | contig 10808 bp, 9 predicted proteins | sample GRESIP168b4f24_FD_203487 | JGI IMG/M metagenome (GOLD analysis project Ga0318543, IMG submission 203487) | Tropical soil microbial communities from Luquillo Experimental Forest, Puerto Rico - GRE.SIPMG.168b4f24 | ecosystem: Environmental > Terrestrial > Soil > Tropical forest > Bulk soil... | reverse complement strand
AATACCTCGGCGTGGGTTCCCAGCCACCGCGCCACTTCACGCCGAATCGAAACCGTCCACGATATCGACCACGGCAGTAGCCATTTCGCTCGATCTCCCGCATGACCGTCGATGGTGCTCGACCCAAGCGACGCGCTATCGCGCGGATCGATTCTTTCCCGGTCACACCGTCTTGGATCTCATCACGCTCGGCCAAGGTCAGCCGCGGCCGGCGCCGCGGGGCCATGTCATCACTAAATCTCGGTCTCACCCCGCCAGCATCAGCAAACCATCCCCAACCCGTACGCATCGACACGCCGACGGCCGCCCCGGCATCGCTGGCCGACATCCCTTCCCTGATCTGATCCCAGAACCGACGACGAACCAACGGCGACAGCGATGCGCGCACAACAACCTCCGACTAGCGGCTGTTGCAATCACCTCCAGAATCCGCCGGGCGAATTTTCGCAGTGGCGTTACGCTCGCGACAGGTCGTGCGCCCGCAGGAAGTCGCGCATTACCCGATCGAACCGGTCAGGCTCCTCGATGAAGGGCATGTGAGCGCTGGACTCGAACAACTCGAATCGCGAACCCGGTATGCGCCGGTGCATTTCCCGCATGTGCTCCGGCACGCATTCGTCGAACCTGCCCGCGAGGATCAGGGTTGGCAAGGCTATTTCGGGTAGCCGGTCGAAGACGTCCCAGCTCCGGATGGTCCCGACGATGTGAAAGTCGCTCGGTCCGAACATGGTCTCGAAGATCTCGGTGCCCATGTTCCGGAAGGCGTCCTCGAGCTCCGCGGGCCAAGGACGAACGCGGCACAGATAGGTTTCGTTCCAGGTGCGGATGGCGGCCTGGTATTCGGGCGAGTACGTGGTGCCGGCGGCTTCGTGGCGGTCGATGGCCGATTGGGTTGCCGGATCCAGCTCGGATTTCAAGCGCGCCACCATCTTCGAGAATTCGGGTATCGACGCGATGCTGTTGGAGATGGTCAGGCTGACGGAGCCGGAGGCCACATCGAGCGCGTATTGCTGCGCCAGCATCCCGCCCCATGAGTTGCCGAACACATGGAAGCGGTTCAGGCCCAGCCCTTTTACCACGGCGTCCATTTCGGCCACCGAGCGTTCCATCGTCCAGAGTTCGGTGTCCGGGGGGCATTCGGACTTCCCGCACCCGAGTTGATCCCAGAAGATGACTTCCCGCCCGTCGGCCAAACGTTCCAGCGAGCTGATGTAGTTGTGCGGCAAGCCCGGCCCGCCATGGACCGTGAGCAGCGGAAGGCCGGCTCCGCCACCAACCCGTTTAAACCAAACGTTCCCGCCCGGGACCGCGATTGTCCCCTCCCGCTGAGCCATTGCTAGCCGTGCCTCCCGTTTCATTGGCGAGCAGACGCAGAATCGCACGATTCGGCGCGGTCACGTGCGATTCTGCGTCTGCTCGCGAGCCTGCCAGCTCCCTCCTTGCAACTCATACTCTCAATTTGAGAGAATAGTGTTCTCGTGAATGTGCGGTCGGCTTTCGAGCTCCGCAATATGCTCGCCCGAACTGGAGAAACCCGTGCCTGAAGCCGTCATCGTGTCCGCCTTGCGCACCCCCATTGGCACCGCCCGGAAGGGGACGCTGCGCGACACTTCCGCGTTCGACCTTGCGCACCATGTGGTCACCGAAGCGGCCAGGGATCTGGACCCGACGCAGGTCGACGACGTGATCCTGGGCGAGGGCCTGTACGGCGGCGGCGTGGTCGCCCGCCACGCGGCCATCACGGCGGGCCTGCCCCACGTGCCCGGTTTGGCCAACAACCGGCACTGCGCGGCCGGCCAGGCGGCGGTGCAGAGCGCGGCGGCGAGCGTGCGCGCGGGAATGGATCAGCTCGTCATCGCCGGCGGCGTGAACTCGGCGTCGACATCGCCACGGTCACGAATCCAAGTGGACGGCGAGTGGGTCGACTGGTTCCCGCCGACGCACCCGGACCGGCCCGACGCGCCCAACCTCGACATGTCGATCACCGTGGGCTGGAACGCCGCGATCAAGGCGGGCGTGAGCCGCGAGGAGATGGACGCGTGGGCGCTGCGGTCACACCGCAACGCGATCGCCGCGATCGATGAGGGCCGCTTCAAGGAGGAGATCGTGCCCATCGAGACGCCGCACGGTCTGTTCTCGGTCGACGAGCATCCGCGCCGCGACACCAGCATGGAAAAGCTGGCCGCGCTCAAGCCGCTGCATCCGGAAATCGAGGGCTTCTCCATCACCGCCGGCAATGCGTGCGGCGCGAACGACGGTGCGGCCGTTCTGACCATCGCGAGCGACACGCTCGGGTTGCCCGCCCTGGCCACCGTACGGTCCTGGGCGTCAGTCGGTGTCGACCCCGCGATCACCGGCCTGGCTCCGGTGGAGGCGATACCGAAAGCGCTTGCCCGCGCCGGGCTTTCGATCTCCGATGTGGACCTGTTCGAGATCAACGAGGCGTTCGCGGCGATGTGTGTGGCCACCATCAAGCTGCTCGACCTGGACCCCGACAAGGTCAACGTCAGCGGCAGCGGCTGCTCGCTCGGACATCCGGTGGCGGCAACGGGCGCGAGAATGCTGGTCACCCTGGTGCACGAATTGCGCCGCCGTGGCGGCGGAATAGGCGTTGCGGCCATGTGCGCCGGCGGGGGGATGGGTTCCGCGACGGTCATCGACGTCGCTGCGCCATAATGCGCAGATGACGATCGCCGACCTGATCGCGGGAGCGCGCAACGGATCTCCGCGCGCGGCGGGTCGGCTGCTGAGTCTCGTCGAGGGCGAACGGCGGGACGAGGTGCTGGCGAGCATCCGGCCCGCAACTGACCTCAAGGTCCTCGTCATCGGCGTTACGGGACCGCCGGGGGCGGGTAAGTCGACGACGATCGGGGCCCTGGTAGGCGCCTACCGGGAGCGCGGGTGCCGGGTGGCAGTGCTGGCCGTGGACCCGTCATCGCCGTTCAGTGGGGGTGCGCTGCTGGGTGACCGAATTCGAATGACCGCACATATCAACGACTCCGATGTCCTGATCCGTTCGGTGGCAACGCGGGGCCATATCGGGGGGCTGGCCGCCGCGGTTCCGGCGGCGATCCGATTGCTGGGCGCGATTGGTTACCACGTGGTCCTGCTGGAGACCGTGGGGGTGGGGCAGTCGGAGATCGAAATCGCCGCCGTCGCCGACCCGACCATCGTCATCCTCAATCCCGGGGCGGGCGATGCGGTGCAGGCCGCCAAGGCGGGTGTGCTGGAAGTCGCCGACATCGTGGCGGTCAACAAGGCCGACCGCGACGGTGCCGAGCAGACCGTGCGCGATCTGCGCGCCGAAACCAAGGCGCCGATCGTCAGCCTCGTCGCCGCGCGGGGTGAGGGCGTCGCCGATCTGGTGGCCGCCATCGACGATCATCACCGCACCGACAGCCGCGAGCGCCGGTTGGCGCGGGCCAGGGCGCAGATCCTGTCGCTGGCACAAACCCGGCTGCGAACCCGTCCCGGTCTCGACCGGTTGGCGGAATCGGTGGTGGACGGCCACGATGATCCCTACACCGCCGCCGACGAATTGCTCTCTTCCCCAACGGAACAAGGGGAGTAACCGAGATGGACCGCGGCCGCCTCTTGAGTCGAACGACGCTCGTGGGCGAAGAACCCTTGGTGTGAAGTGCGCAAGCTGACGTTTGGCTATCTGTACGATTTCAGGAACCCCGTGCAGTGGCATCAGCCCCCGGCGGACCTGTATGCCCAGATACTCGAATTCATCAGCTGGACCGAGAGCCTCGGGTTCGAAGAGGCTTGGGTGCCCGAGCACCACGGCGCCGACGATGCCTACATGCCGTCGCCGTTGGTCACGTTGGCGGCGATTGCCGCGCGCACGAACACGATCAAGTTAGGTTCGGCGGTCGCGTTGGCGCCGCTTTACCACCCCGTGCGGTTCGCGGAGGACTGCGCGGTTCTGGATATCCTGTCGAATGGTCGCCTCGAGATCGGCGTAGCGATAGGTTACCTGAGGCGCGAGGCCGAGGCGTACGGAGTGGACTTCACCTCACGTGGCCGTCGCACGGACGAGTTCCTGGAGATTGTTCGCAGACTCTGGGCCGGCGAGACGTTTTCTTACGAGGGTCAGTTTTTCAACCTGAAGAACGCCTCGATTACTCCGAAGCCCGTGAGTGGACGCATTCCTTTGTACATGGGCGGATTCAACGACAAGGCGCTGGACCGGATCGCGAAGTATGGGGATGGCTACTTCGGCAACATGGATGTGGTGGAGCCATACCTGGAGAAGCTACGCGCCCACGGCAAAGATGCTTCAGCTGCGAGGATACGAATACAGGGGATATTCGTGGTCGTCGCCCACGATCCGCAGAAGGCAATGCACGAGCTTGCCCCTTACTTCCACCATGTGAACAACACTTACGGGCAGTGGTTGAACGAGGACAGAACCTCCACGGGGTTCGGCGACAGTGCGGTTCTCAAGCCCATGACGCTGGAAGCTTTCAAGGCCGGCGGCATTTTGAGCATCCTCACGCCCGCTGCAGCCATCGAGATGTTCCACAAAATGCGATCCCAGGCCGCTGTCGAGCACTTCATGATGATGCTGCCGCCAGGACTTCCACCGCGGAAGTTCGTGGAGTACGCGGAAGTCTTCGCGACGGACGTGATGCCCGCCTTTCGCTAACCCCACTTGGTGAGGGGATCCGGATTCGCTCTTGATTTGCTTCATATCAATGTGTTTCATGAAAACATGACACGATCTGCCGACGAGCTGGTGACCGAATTCTGCAAACGCTGGGCATCCCCCGAGCCGGACGAGCTCGCGCGCTACTTCACCGAAGACGCCGTCTACCACAACATCCCAATGGAGCCGGTGCAAGGCCGCGCAGCGATCAGAGAATTCATCGCAGGGCTCCTCGCCGCATTCGACGGAATCGACTTCGACGTATACCGGCAGGTCAGCGACGGCACATTGGTCATGAACGAACGCACGGACGTGATGCGCCGCAAAAGCGGCGGGACAATCCCGTTGCCGGTGATGGGCGTCTTCGAGGTGCGAGACGACCGGATTGCCGCGTGGCGTGACTACTTCGATATGGCGGCCATCACCAGCGCCTTCAGCTAGCCCGTCCGAACCCGAAGTCGTCCTGCTGCAGGTCGACCGACTTCCCGGTGGCGGCCGCATGACCCGCGCGGTAGCCGAAGCTACCGAGCAGTCCGTTGATCTTCAGCAGCCGGCGCTGGACAAAACGGAACACGCGCAGGAAAAGGGGCGCTCTGCGATGGGTCGCCGAATGTGCTCATCAAAAAACTAGGCATGAGTGATACAGCTCCAGTCTTAGAACGGCTTGGCGGTGAACCCCCGGCGGAGCAAGGCCGCGTAACGGCGCGCCTGACCCCGCAGATGTTGATGATGCACGTGTGTGGAGATATGGCTTGTCGTGTTCTTACCCGGAGCCCAGTAGGCCTGCAGGTAAGGCAGCGGTTTCGCGTGGCCCGAACGGAAGTCGGCTAGTCCGGCGGCTGTGAGCTCGGCGGACAGCTCCGCGTGAGTAAAGCCGGCCGCCTCGCTGGCGATCGCGTCCTTGCGCAACACCGGCGGCATCGAGGGATCCAGGGAGAGCATCGCCGGGAGGGTCGATGGGCTTTTCAGACGCTGAAAGTCAAAGATCCAGACCGCCGCGCCGCTGTGTTGGCGGAGGGTCGCGATCTGGCGTAGGGCGGCCCGCAAGACATCGAAGTCAGTGAGCTGGTGCAGCGTCCACATGCACGAGATCCCATCCCAATCTGCTGTGGCCAGCCGGTCGGGCAGCGCTGTGATGTCGGCTTCCACTAGCTGGACTTGCCCGTCCAGACCTTCCACGGCGAACAACCGTTTTGCGGTGGCGAGCATGTTGGGGGCCAGGTCCACGCCCGTCACGTGGAGGTCTGATCGCCGACGCATGACGGCGCTAATCGCTCGCCCGGACCCGACGCCGAGGTCGAGCAGCCGCGCGCCCTGAGGCAGCAGCACGTCGAGCGAGCGGGCGTTGAAGTCGTACACCGCCTGCATTCCCGGGTCCGACGCGCCGCCGACGTGGAACTGCGTCACCGAGTCAAAGTCGTCCATCACCATCGGCTCCGGGATCCGCTCACGTCCGGACGGATGGTGCCGTTCCCGCTCAACGATCAGCGGCATACGCCAAAGCGAACGAAATGCGTTCACAATCATGGCCTCTCGTCAACTAGATGAGTCCGTGCCTGTAATCACTTGGCCAGGAGGGTGTCGTCTGGATTATCGAGGCGTTGGCGCGACCAAGTGCAATTTTGCCTTCTGCGGAGAGGGTTTGCGGTCGGTGTCAGGCGAGCCGGGAGCGTCATTGTCGAGTAGCGACAGCGCGAGGCGGTTCGCAAGGAGCTCCGTCATTTTTTCGGCCGCGGGGTGGCTTTCGCGGAGCTGCGCTCGGAGAGCATCGCGTTCCAGCACCATAAGGTCTAAGTCGGTCTGCGCTCTGACTGTGGATGTGCATGGGCAGTTGGTCAGCGCTGCCAGTTCGCCGAAAACGTCGCCGGGCGCCAAATAGCCGATCGCTCGACCGCGTCTATCGTGCTGCGCCGCCCGGCCTGAGATAACGACATATGCCGCACTCCGGGGCTTGTCTGGTCCTATAACCACGTCGCCCGCACCGTGAAACTCACGCTCGAATGCATGCAGCCAATGAGGTGCGCTGTGGCGCCTGAGAAAGGACGCAAATCGGTCGGTCAGCGATTCGAGATCGGCGATCATCGGCTGAACGGGTGTCCGCCGGATTCGGTCGCTATGGATGACCGGCCCGAGCCTCCGGAAGCCACTTCGCGCAAATCCCGTCTCGCGCTCGGGATTTACCACCCCAACGATGTGAGTCAGCCCCTGGGACGCGGCCCAATAGAAACCCATCGCGGTCAGGTTGAACGTTACGCCCGGCAGACCGCGATACGCAGGATCGACGACCAGCAGGCTTCCGATCGCAAGACGTGCACCCGGTGGCGCTAGCGGGCGGGGATCAAAAAACTCTTCTACCGAACATCCCGCATCGGTCGGCTGCATGTATCGGACCGCTCCGATCACTGTGTCTGCAACGACCGCAACGATATTGGCCGTTCCCGGGTAGGCGTCAAATTGGTCAAAGATGCGACCGTCGGGGCGGGTGTCCATGTAGCCTTCCTCACCGAACACTCGGTGACGAAGCCGAAAGACGGCGTCAATTTCGCTTGGACTAGCCGCGATTCGAACGCGGAGGCTCATCGCGCTAGCCTCCACTTCTGTTCACGGATTTCGCGCAGCATGGCCGCATACGCATGGGCGGTTTGCCATGCGTTTTCCTCGATAAGTTCGATCTGCTCGGCAGTGCACCCTTCGACAATCGCGAAACCCTTTTCGATGTGGTCGGCGTCCTCCTCGCAATGCAGTTTGACGAAGCTCAACGAGTTCTCGCCGTGCGCCTCGGCGAGCGTCGCCATCAGAGTGCGACCATCGCCGGCGGCGCCAAGCACCTCGAGCACCAGGATGTAGCCGAGTAGGGCGGTCGGATCCCGGTGTTCGATCTTGAAATACTGCGGTTCATAAAACATGCGCGTTGCGGGGCGCTCGCGAAACTCGGCGACGCTGCTGCCCAAGACGCGTAGGTCGTGTATGCACAGCCTTTCGTGCTTTTGCTCCTCGCGCATATGGGCCGCGAACCGATGATGCAGCGCGTCCCCACGTTCGTTGGTCGGAAACCTCGCAGCCGCAGCAGCAAGCAACCGCGTGGAGTGATGCACGTAGTGGTATGTCTGGGCCAGCCAGTCGCAGTACGCGCTCCGCTCTGCCCAGGGAAACTCGTTCACGTGCGGGCTCATCCAGTCCAGAGCGTCAAGTACTGCATCGCGCACTCGAACCGCGGCACTCGAATATGGTGCAGCGTGCCTCGTGCTGGCCGTCGTGGTTTCGATCTCAAGTGTTGTCATGGTATTTCCTTTCCTTGTGTAGCCCACAAATTCGGATAGTGCTCTCATGCGACCGCAGGTGGGCGTGCTGCGGTTCGCGTGACCGTTGGGGTCGACCACATCAAACTCGGTGGTCATCATCAGGTTTCGCTGTCACAGCCATCCCTCGGCTGGATCAATGGTGTCGCCCATGAGGGTGTCGTTGCGGATCATGTCGACGACGGTGATGATGTCCTGATCCATGGCCCGATCGCGGTCGACGAATGGGACTTTCGCGCGGATTTTCGCGTAAATCGCCGCGGTGTGACCGAGTTGGTGTGCGCCGCGGAGGTCGGCTGCTTGGCACAGGGCGAGCAGGTGGATAGCGGCGACTCGCTCGACGATTTCGATCACGTCGCGCGCTTGACGCGCCGCGGTCGCCCCCATCGATACCTTGTCTTGGTTGTGGCATTCGGTGGAACGGGAGAATGCGCTCAATGGCATTCCTCGACTTAGTGCGTCGGCGGTCAGCGAGGAGCAGGCTAGCTGCATTCCCTTGAAGCCGTGGTTGAGGCCGTACTCAGGATGGTCCTCGGGACAGGCGGGAATCAGGTTGGGGCCCAAGCCCCGGTTGAACTTCTCGTCGACGACCAGTGCCAGTTGCCTGTCGAGCAAGTCCGCAACGCTAGACACCGCAGCTCTGAGGGTGTCCATGGCCAGGGCGACGTGGCCGCCGGAGAAGTTTCCGCCGGAGAACACCTCGCCGGATGCGGGGTCCAACAGGGGGTTGTCGGTGCTGGCGTTGATTTCGGTTTCCAGCCATTGGGTAGCCCAGGCCAAGACATCCCACAGCACGCCGGTGAAGTGGGGAGCGCAGCGGATCGAGTACTTGTCCTGAATCTGGGCCAATGTGTGACGCGGCTTGACCCCGTTTGAAGTGATCTCGGCGATGACGTCCTGGTACGGGCGACCCATGCGGCTGCCTTTCAGCAGTCCCCGGATATTGGCTGCGGATCGGATTTGACCCGGATGCGGCTTCGTGACGTCATGCAAGAAGGGGTGAAAGGGAGTGGTGATGGCTCCGAGTACTTCGACCGTCATCGCGGTGCACACGTCGGCGATGCGGGCCAGCCGCCCCGCGTCAAGGCACGCCAACGCGGCGATTGCGGTCATGTAGGCGGTCCCGTTGACCAAGCCGAGTCCCTCTTTTTGCTGCAGCACCATTGGTGCTAGACCGGTTTCGGCCAACGCGTCGGCCGCGTCAACACTCCGGCCGCGGAAATGCACCTTGCGCCGACCCATGACAACGGCGGCAACATACGACAGCGGCACGAGGTCGCCGCTGGCGCCCACGGAGCCTTCCTCAGGGATCACCGGTGCGATGCCCGCATTGAGAAGCTCGAGGAGCCTTTCGATTAACTCGACACGAACCCCGGAATATCCACGCGCCAAGTTGTTGGCCCGGATGAGCATCACCGCACGCGCGGCCGGCACCGGCAAGGATGCGCCGGTTCCGTTACCCAGGAACGCGATCAGCCGTTCCTGATGCAGCGCAGCATTGTTGGAGTCGATGTGACGATGCACCGAATCGCCAAACCCTGTCGTCACTCCGTAGACCGGAGTTCCAGCCTCAACCAGTTCGCTCAGATGACGACGGCTGCTGTCGATACGAGACCGTACGGTCGCATTGGTGGTAAGGACGGCCGGCGCGCCGCCGCGCGCGACGCTTGCGATGTCCTGCAATGTCAGCTGGCAGCCGTCTATCACCACAGCCGCGGGGCCGATCTCATCTTCTGCCATCAAGGCCTCGTAGATTGTCACGTGTCGCCTTTCGAAAGGTGTTATCCGCGTAGCATTTCGGCGACGAGGAATGCCAGTTCCAGCGACTGCTGGGTGTTCAGGCGTGGATCACAAGCGGTTTCGTAGCGTCCCGACAGGTCCGAATCGGAGATGTCGTGCGCGCCGCCGAGGCATTCGGTGACGTTCTCGCCGGTGATCTCGAGGTGGATGCCGCCGGGGTGGGTGCCCAGCGTCCGGTGCACCTCGAAAAAGCCCTGCACCTCGTCGACGATGCGGTCGAAGTGGCGGGTCTTGTAGCCCGTGGACGACTCGTGCGTGTTGGCGTGCATCGGGTCGCACTGCCAGATCACCAGATGCCCGGTGGCCCGCACCTTTTCGATGATCGGCGGCAGCAGGTCGCGGATCTTCGTGTTGCCCAGCCGGGTGACGAGGGTGAGCCGGCCCGGTTTGTTGTCCGGGTCGAGCCGCTCGACGTAGTCGGCGACATGCTCGGGCAACACGTTTGGTCCGATCTTCACGCCGATCGGATTCGCGATCACATCCGCCAGCCCGATGTGGGCACCGTCGAGTTGGCGGGTACGCTCGCCCACCCAAAGGTAGTGCGCCGAAAGGTCATACAGCGCCGGCTCGCCGTTCTCGTCGTCGGCCAGTCGCAGCATCGCCCGTTCGTAGTCGAGGACCAACGCCTCATGGCTGGCGTAGATCTCGGCGGTCTGCAGGTTGCGGGCGTTGACACCGCACGCGCTCATGAAACACAGGCCGCGGTCGATCTCGCTGGCCAGCGCCTCGTAGCGGGCACCCGCAGGCGACGTCCGGACGAACTCGCGATTCCAGTCGTGCACGAGGTGCAGCGACGCCAGGCCCGATGAGGTCAGTGCACGCACGAGGTTCATCGCCGCGCTGGCGTTGGCGTAGGCGCGCACCAGCCGCGACGGGTCGTGCTCGCGCACCGCGGGATCTGGGGCGAAACCGTTGATCATGTCGCCGCGGTAGGACTTCAGCCCCAGCGCATCAGGGTCCGACGACCGCGGTTTTGCGTACTGGCCCGCGATGCGCGCGAGCTTGATCACCGGCATGCTGGCCCCGTAAGTCAGCACCACCGCCATCTGCAGTAGCGT
>Ga0318543_10000348_pt1 | contig 10848 bp, 7 predicted proteins | sample GRESIP168b4f24_FD_203487 | JGI IMG/M metagenome (GOLD analysis project Ga0318543, IMG submission 203487) | Tropical soil microbial communities from Luquillo Experimental Forest, Puerto Rico - GRE.SIPMG.168b4f24 | ecosystem: Environmental > Terrestrial > Soil > Tropical forest > Bulk soil... | reverse complement strand
ATGCAGCGGGCTGCCGCGGCTTGCGCGTCGGCGGCGCGCAGGTCTCGCAAATGCACTGCAATTTTTTGATCAACACCGGCAATGCGACCGGGCATGATATTGAGACATTGGGTGAAACGGTCCGCAACCGTGTCAAAGAAACGTCCGGAATCGAGTTACATTGGGAAATCAAGCGCATCGGAATCGAGCGGACATGATGCGGGTCACCATTCTGTTCGGCGGAACCAACAAGGAGCGGCTGGTGTCGGTCGCAAGCGCGCAGGCGCTGTGCGAGGCGTTGCCCGAGGCCGACCTGTGGTTCTGGGAAGCCGATGACAGCGTGCACGAAACACAATCGAAAACCCTCCTTGGGCATGCGCGCCCCTTCGAGCATGCGTTCAAGCCCGGGGGGCGGCGCATCGCCTCCACCATCGATCAGGCGCTGGATCAGGCAAAGAGCGACGGCCGCGTGCTCGTGCTCGGCCTGCATGGCGGCAGAGCAGAGAACGGCGAACTGCAGGAAATGTGCGAGATGCGCGGCATTCCCTTCACGGGCTCGGGCTCGGCGTCGTCGAATCTTGCCTTCGACAAGGTCGCAGCAAAGCGCTTTGTGGAGATTGCGGGCGTCGTTGCGCCGAAAGGTGTTGCGCTGGAAGAGATCGAAACGGCACTGGCCGAGTACGGCAAGCTGATTGCCAAGCCCACGCGTGACGGCTCGAGTTACGGCCTGATCTTCGTCAACGCCAGGCAGGACCTCGTCGCCGTCCGCAACGCCGCCGCGACCGAAGACTACCTGATCGAGCCGCTTATCCCCGGCGTGGAAGCGACCTGCGGGGTTCTCGAGCGGTCGGACGGCTCGGTGATTTCGCTGCCGCCGGTCGAGATCGTGCCGGGAGAGGGGACCTTCGACTACACCGCAAAATATCTGCTGAAGTCGACACAGGAGATCTGCCCGGGACGCTTTTCGCCCGAGATCAGCGCGGCGATCATGGATCAAGCGTTGAAGGCGCACTGCGCGCTGTCCTGCAGCGGTTATTCGCGCACCGACTTCATCGTCTCGGACAAGGGGCCGATCTATCTCGAGACCAATACGCTGCCGGGCCTGACCAAGGCCTCGCTCTACCCCAAGGCACTGAAGGCACAGGGCATCGACTTTGCCGATTTTCTGCGCGACCAGATCGTGCAGGCGGAACGGCGCGCCCGGAAATAACCCGCTCGGGCCGGGGTCGCCGGTCGCCCGGGAGGGCGGCCCGTGCGAAAGGTAAAATCCTTAATATTTTGACGCAAATACCTCACAGCACGAATCAAAAACCGTCCCACCCGTACCGATTTTACCTTTTGTTTACCAGGAAGCCCGAAGGTTAACGCCGGCGGCGCATGTGGCGCTTGGCTGCCGGGGCGTGAGCTGTTGCGGATGTCCGCTTCGACGAAACGCAGCGCAGAGGAAGGCCCTCTGCTTCAACACCCGACCGGCAGACCCGAGACTTCATCTGCGCCAGGCCCGCAAGGGATTGCGGCCACAACGTTTGACGAGCTCGTGCAATGGATGGTGCAGGACGCCTCGCCCGGTCGGTTAGATCGCTGAGGCCCCAGGCTGACCTGAAGGCGGTTGCCATTGGTGCGGCCGTGCTGATGCGCGGGCTTCTCGGATTTGGCCGCGCACGCCCCACGCCTGTGGTCGACCGCGAGCCGCGGTCGCGCCTTGTGGCGATGATCGAGCGTCACGTGCCGCGTCGTGCCGGCATTGCCGCAACCGTGCTGCTGCTTTTTGCCAGTGCGGGCCTTGGCGTCGTCAGGGGCGGCCATGTCGATGAGGTGAGCGCGGCCATGAGCGACACCCGCAACGCGCTCGCCAACGCTATCGGATTTCGCATCACGGCTGTCGCCATCAACGGCCGCAAGCAGTTGACGCAGGACGAGGTGCTGGCGATCGGCGGCGTCAGCGGGCGTTCCTCGCTGCTGTTTCTCGATGCGACGGCTGTGCGCGAGCGGCTGAAGGCCAACCCCTGGATCGCCGACGCGACCGTGCTGAAACTCTATCCCGGCCATTTGCAGATTGACCTGGTCGAGCGCACCCCCTTTGCACTGTGGCAACGCGACGGCCGCCTCTCGGTGATTGCCGACGACGGCGCGGTGCTCGAGCCGTATGTGTCGCACCGCTTCGTGTCGCTGCCGCTCGTGGTCGGCAGCGGCGCCGAGACTCACGCGCGCGATTTCCTGGCGCTGCTGGCACGCTATCCGCAGGTCAATGCGGTGACCAAGGCCGCGATCTTCGTCGGCGAGCGGCGCTGGAATCTCAGGCTGAAGGACGGTCTCGACATCCGTCTGCCTGAGGCCGATGCCGGCAATGCGCTTGCCGCATTGAGCAAGCTCGACAAGGAAGATCACCTGTTCTCGCGCGACATCGTCGCCGTCGATATGCGCCTGCCCGACCGGCTGACCGTGCAGCTCTCCGACGATGCGGCGAAAGCCCGCGATGAGCAGTTCAGGAAATCCAGGAAGAAGGCCGGTGACGCATGAGCGGCATCGATCGCTTTCATACGCCGAAGACGCGTCCGATGCCCTACAAGCGCACTGCGCTGGTGGCGTGCCTCGATATCGGCACCAGCAAGATCGCCTGCATGATCGCGCGGCTGAAACCCTGTCCGCCGAAAGATGCCTTGCGCGGGCGCAGCCATGCGGTGGAGCTGATCGGCTACAGCCAGATCCAGTCGCGCGGCGTGAAGGCGGGGGCGGTCGTCGATCTCGCCGAATGCGAGCAGACGGTGCGCCAGGCAGTGGCGCTGGCCGAGCGCATGGCGAAGGTTCGTGTCGAATCCGTGCTGCTCTCGGTCGCCGGCGGAAGGCCGCAAGGCCAGTTGATCGAAGCTGCCTCCGACATCAAGGGCGGCGCGGTGACGGCTGCCGATGTCGGCCGCGTCATCTCGACCGGCATGCGTCACGCCACCGGCGAGGGTCGCACCGTGCTGCACACGCTCCCGGTCGGCTATGCCTTGGATGGCGTCAAAGGCATCCGCGACCCGCGCGGCATGGTGGCGCGCCAGTTCGGCGTGGACATGAACGTCGTTACCGTGGATTCCACGGTGGCCAGGAATCTGATGCTGGTGGTCGAGCGCTGCCATCTCAATGTCGAGGCCATGGCGGCGAGTCCTTATGTCGCAGGTCTTGCCGTTTTGACCGACGACGAGGCGGATCTCGGGGCGGCCGTCGTCGAAATGGGAGCGGGGACCACGACGATCGCGACCTATTTGACCGGCCGTTTCGTTCACGCCAGCGGTTTTGCGGTAGGCGGACAACACGTCACCATGGACCTCGCGCGCGGACTCTCCGCATGCATTGCGGATGCCGAGCGAATCAAGACGTTATATGGCACCGTGCTGACCGGCGGGTCCGACGCGCGTGAGTTGATGTCCGTCCCCGCGGCCGGCGACGAGCGGGATGTTCCGCAGATCGTGTCCCGAGCCACGATCGCGAACATCGTCCGTCACCGCGTCGAGGAGATTTTTGAAATGGTCCGGGATCGGCTTGCGGATTCTCCCTTTGCGGCGGAGCCGAGGGCACGCGTGGTTTTGAGCGGCGGCGCCTCGCAGCTCACCGGCGTTCCCGAGCTTGCCACCCAGATCCTTGGCCGCCCGGTGCGTGTCGGCCGTCCGCTCGGTTTCGGCCGGTTGCCCCAGGAGGCCAAGACCGCCTCCTTCGCGGTCCCCGCGGGACTTCTGGTCTACCCCCAATACGCTCACCTCGAGCATGTCGAACCGCGGCATACGCGGCACTTCAGAACAGGGACTGACGGCTATTTCGGAAAGGTCGGACGATGGCTTCGCGAGGGCTTCTGATGGCTGTTTTCCGCAGCAAACGATTTTCACCAACTCCCGCGGCCGCCGGCCGGGGCGCAAGAACGCGCCCGTAATCGACGAGAGGCAACCATGGCACTCAATCTCACTCCTCCCGACATCCACGAGCTGAAGCCGCGTATCACCGTCTTCGGCGTCGGCGGCGCGGGCGGCAACGCCGTCAACAACATGATCACTGCCGGCTTGCAGGGGGTCGATTTCGTGGTCGCCAACACCGACGCGCAGGCGCTGACGATGTCGAAGGCCCCGCGCATCATCCAGATGGGCACCCAGGTCACCCAGGGACTCGGCGCAGGCTCGCAGCCGGACGTCGGCGCGGCCGCCGCGCAAGAGGTGATCGACGAGATCCGCGACCATCTCTCCGGCGCCAACATGGTGTTCGTCACCGCCGGCATGGGCGGCGGCACCGGCACCGGCGCGGCTCCCGTGATCGCGAAAACCGCCCGTGAGATGGGCATCCTCACCGTCGGCGTGGTGACCAAGCCTTTTCATTTCGAAGGCCAGCGGCGCATGCGCACCGCGGAGGCCGGCATCGCCGAGCTGCACAAGGTCGTCGACACGCTCCTGATCATCCCGAACCAGAACCTGTTCCGCGTCGCCAACGAAAAGACCACCTTCGCCGATGCCTTCGCGATGGCCGACCAGGTGCTCTATTCGGGCGTCGCCTGCATCACCGACCTGATGGTCAAGGAAGGCCTGATCAATCTCGACTTCGCCGACGTTCGCGCCGTGATGCGCGAGATGGGCAAGGCGATGATGGGTACCGGCGAAGCGTCCGGCGAGAAACGCGCGCTGACCGCAGCCGAGGCCGCAATCGCCAATCCGCTGATCGACGATTCCTCGATGAAGGGCGCACGCGGTCTTCTGATCTCCATCACCGGCGGCAAGGACCTGACACTGTTCGAGGTCGACGAAGCCGCGACCCGCATCCGCGAAGAGGTCGACCAGGACGCCAATATCATCGTCGGCGCGACATTCGATGAGGCGCTCGACGGCTTGATTCGCGTCTCCGTGGTTGCAACCGGCATCGAGCCCGAAAAGTTTACCCGCAGCATCACGCCGCCGACCGTGACCAGCCATAGCAGCCCCGTTGCTTCCTCCGGCGCGCCCGAGAACCGGCTGGCCGATCTGACGGCGCGGTTGCGCGCCGACAATGCACGGCTCGCCGACCGTGCCGCCAGGCAGGACGCGCAGCCAGCGGCGCAGGCCGCGGCGCCGCAGCGCACGACGCATGAGCGCGCGGCGCTCGCCGCTATCGCAGCGGCGGTGGCGCCCGAGATCCCCGCGGCGTCGGCGCCGGTTACGCCGGCCTCCTATGGCGACGTCACGGTACGGCCGATCGCCCAAAAGCCCTCTCTCTTCCCCGATCGCGATACCGCTCGCAGCGAGCCTGAGCAGCCGGCCACGCCGGAGACCTTCATTCCGCCGGCAGCGGAACGCCCGACGGCCCGAGCGCCGCGGATGCCGAAATTCGAGGAACTGCCGATGCCGGCCCAGGCCGAGATTCGTCAGGCCCGCGGCGAATCAGAGGAGGAGCATCCGCAGAAGTCGCGGCTCTCGCTGCTGCAGCGCTTGGCCAATGTCGGCCTCGGCCGCCGCGATGAGGAGACCGAATCGCCGATTGCGGCCCGTGCCACTGGTCCCGCCATGCCGCCCTTGCCCGATCGCAAGGCCAACCGCACGGGTTCCGAGCAGCCTGAACCGGTATCGGAGTATGCAAGACGGCCTGCGCCACAAGGTTTGGACAGCCATGGTCGGTCAGCACCTGTTGCGCCGGCGCCACAGGGAGACGACCATCTTGATATCCCCGCCTTCCTGCGCCGGCAGACGCCGTGAAGTTTGTTACAGCCTCGGCAACGAGAAAGGTCCCGGCTCGGGTGAGCCGGGACCGTTATTTTGAGGTCTGCAGGACGCGTCACACGGCGGGCAAGCGACTGATCCCAAATGGTTAATGGCGTAGTTAGAAAGATTACGGCCGCGTTGGAAGCGCTCTGCAGCGCGGCGCAATTTGGTTGAGGACGGGCGCCAATACGGCAGAGATAGGGTAACAATCGGTAAAAAAGCGTGAGTTGGCGCTCTTTGGGGCTGTGATTATGTTTGCGGCGACTTGGGGATACCTAAAAGCACGAATCGGCCGGGGGATTTCGGGGCCGAAGTTGCTTTGGGTAAAGTCGTAGTGGGCGGGTCTATCATGAAGTTCAGCCGGCAAACCACGCTTCGGTCGCAAGCTACTGTGACGGGTATCGGCGTGCATTCCGGGTTACCTGTCAGTTTGACCCTCGGACCTGCATCTGTTGATGCGGGTTTTGTTTTTGTGCGTACGAGCCTTGAGGGTCGCGACCGCGAGGTCCAGGCGACGGCCGAGGCCGTGATTTCCACAGAATTTGCCACCGTCCTGGGCGACCGCGAGGGTCCGCTGGTTGCCACGGCGGAACATGTCCTCGCCGCGCTTCGGGGAATGGGTGTCGACAACGCCACGATCGAGATCGACGGTCCCGAAGTTCCGATCATGGATGGCAGCGCAGCGGCCTTTGTCGCGGCGATCGACCAGGCGGGCGTGGTCAGCCAATCGGTGGCGCGCCGCTTCATCCAGGTCGTGAAGCCCGTCCAGGTCGCGATGGGCGACAGTTATGGCGAACTGCGTCCCCATGCATCGGGTTTCCGCGCCGAGGTCGAAATCGATTTCACCAATCCGGTCATCGGCCGGCAGACCTATTCGCTCGAACTTAGCCCGGAAGGGTTCCGTCGCGAGATTTGCCGCGCTCGCACCTTCGGCTGCATGGCCGACGTCGCGCGGCTCTGGAGCGCCGGTTTTGCACTTGGCGCCTCCTTCGAGAACTCGCTGGTGTTCGATGAGAGCCGCCTGCTCAATCCCGAGGGGTTGCGGTTTGCCGATGAATGCGCGCGGCACAAGGTTTTGGACGTGGTGGGCGATCTGGCACTCGCCGGTCTGCCGCTGCTGGGCGCCTATCGCTCGCTGCGTGGCGGTCACAAGCTGAACTGCGCCGTACTCACCGCATTGATGGCCGATCGCAGCGCCTGGCGCGTGGTCGAAGCCGAGACCGTGCGGCGGTCCCGCACCCAGGTGGAGGCTGTGGGCGGTATGGTGGGCGGCCTCGTGGCGCCGGCCTTTGGCCCCGACATGTCCTGAGCGACCAAGGCCTTTTGCAGTAAGCACAATCAGTCGCACTGCCTTTTAGCCGCCTTAATCCGGGCGAAATGCCTGCCTATGCGGTTGGTTACTGCAGGTTTTTCGGCTACACGGGCTTCGGTCGCTTGGCGGCGCTGGGGCCACGGCAGCATCCGTCACCGGCAACGGTGGGTACCGTACGAAACGCACTGAAGACGTCAGGTTCTAGGGCACATGTCGGTACGGCATACAGCGCGCAAACAACGCAGCATATCGGCTGGCAGCCGGGCTGAAGGCCGGCGGCTTTGGCTCGCCGTCGCGCTGGTTGCGCTTGCGGTCCCGTTGGGCGGTTGCGGCACCGGCCCGCTTTGGGACAAGTTTTTGGCCAAGGACGATACGTTCGTCGATGAGCCCGCGGACAAGCTCTACAATGAGGGCTTGTACCTGATGAACGAGCGCAAGGATAACAAGGCAGCCTCGAAGAAATTCGAAGAGGTCGACCGTCAGCATCCTTATTCCGACTGGGCGCGCAAATCGCTGCTGATGTCGGCTTATTCCTATTATCAGTCCGGCGACTACGACAGTTGCATTGGCGCTGCGACCCGCTACGTGACGCTGCATCCCGGAAGTCCGGACGCCGCCTACGCGCAATACCTGATCGCGGCCTCGCATTACGACCAGATTCCCGACGTCTCGCGCGACCAGGGTCGGACCGAGAAGGCGATCGCTGCACTCGAAGAGGTGGTCCGGAAATATCCGACCTCGGAATATGCGGTCAGTGCCAAGGCCAAGATGCAGGCCGCGCGCGACCAAATCGCCGGCAAGGAAATGGATATCGGCCGCTACTACATGGAAAAGCGCGATTTCACCGGTGCCATCAACCGCTTCAAGACCGTGGTCACGCAGTACCAGACCACACGCCATGTCGAGGAAGCGCTGGCGCGTCTCACCGAAGCCTACATGGCAATCGGCGTGGTCGGCGAAGCGCAGACCGCCGCCGCCGTGCTCGGGCACAATTTTCCCGACAGCCGCTGGTACAAGGACGCCTATAATCTTGTAAGATCCGGCGGCGTCGAGCCGAGCGAGAATCAGGGTTCCTGGATCAGCAGGGCCTTCAAGAAAGTCGGCCTCGGCTAGGACTGGCTCAGGAACTTCTCCCGCATGCTGGCGCGTCTGTCGATCCGCGACATCGTCCTGATCGAGCGGCTTGATATCGAATTTGCCAAGGGGCTCGCGGTGCTCACCGGCGAAACCGGCGCCGGCAAATCGATCCTGCTCGATGCCTTTGCGCTGGCGCTCGGCGGCCGCGGCGATGCCGGCCTCGTTCGCCATGGCGCGGAGCAGGGGCAGGTCACCGCCGTGTTCGATGTGCCGCGGGATCATCCGGCCACCGCGATCCTGTCCGCTAACGGCCTGGACGATACCGGCGAGATGATCCTGCGCCGCGTACAGTTTGCCGACGGCCGCACCCGCGCTTTCGTCAACGACCAGACGATCAGCGTGCAGACCCTGAAGGCAGTCGGTTCGGCGCTGGTCGAGATCCACGGCCAGCATGACGAGCGCGCGCTGGTCGATGCGGCGACGCATCGCCGCCTGCTGGATGCTTTTGCCGGCCTGGAGAAGGATGTCGGCGCACTCGAGGCGCTGTGGGATGCGCGCCGCACCGCCAACGCTGCGCTCGAAGAGCACCGCGCGAGCATGGAGCGTGCCGCGCGCGAGGCGGATTATCTGCGCCACGCCTCCGACGAGTTGAAGATGCTCGCGCCGAAGGACGGCGAGGAGACAGCGCTCGCCGAACGGCGTACCGCGATGATGGCCGGCGAGAAGATCGCGGCCGATCTGCGCGAGGCGCAGGACGCAGTCAGCGGCGATCATTCGCCGGTTGCGGCGCTGTCGGCGGCGGTGCGGCGGCTGGAACGTCGCGCGGCGAACTCGCCTGCGCTGGTCGAGCCCGCGGTGAAGGCGATCGATGCGGCGATCAACGCCCTGGAAGAGGCGGACCAGCATCTGACCACAGCGCTCGCCGCGGCCGATTTCGATCCCGCTGAGCTCGAACGCATCGAGGAACGGCTGTTCGCGCTGCGTGCCGCCTCGCGCAAATATTCGACGCCGGTGGACGGGCTCGCGGCGCTCGCCGCAAAATACGCCGCCGATGTCGCGCTGATCGACGCGGGCGCCGAGCAGTTGAAGAGACTGGAGGCGGCGGCCGGGGAGGCTGACCAACGCTACGCGTCTGCCGCCAGGAAACTCTCTGCCGCGCGGGAAAAATCCGCGCAAAAGTTGGACAGGGCGGTCAATGCGGAGCTCCCGCCGCTGAAGCTCGAGCGTGCCACGTTCACGACGCAGATCGAAAGCGATCCCGACTCAGCGGGACCTCAGGGCTTTGACCGCATCGAGTTCTGGGTCCAGACCAATCCCGGCACGAGGCCGGGGCCGCTGATGAAGGTCGCCTCCGGCGGCGAGCTTTCGCGCTTCCTGCTCGCGCTGAAGGTCGTCTTGTCCGATCGGGGCTCGGCACCCACGCTGGTGTTCGACGAGATCGATACCGGCGTCGGTGGAGCGGTGGCGGATGCGATCGGCGCCCGCCTTGCGCGGCTCGCGGGGAAGGTGCAGGTGATGGCGGTGACCCATGCGCCGCAGGTTGCGGTGCGTGCCAACCAGCACCTTCTGATCTCCAAGGATTCGCTCGACAAGGGCAAACGGGTCGCCACGCGCGTCAACGCGCTCGCCGCCGATCACCGCCGCGAGGAGATTGCCCGCATGCTGGCCGGCGCCGAGATCACCGCGGAGGCCCGCGCAGCGGCAGAGCGACTCTTGCGCGCCGCAACGGCTTGATTCTATCGTATTTTGCAATGTCAGTCCGGGGCGATGCGAAGCGTCGAGCCCGTCCTTCGGACTAGCCCGGAATGACGAACACAGCTTTGCATCATGATAACAAAATCAAAGAAAGCAAAACCGCTTCCCGATGTCGCCGACCTGACCAAGGCGCAGGCCAAGGTGGAGCACAAGCGTCTGGCGCTCGAGCTCGAAGGACACGACCGGCGCTATTACCAGGAAGACGCGCCGAGCGTCTCGGACGCCGAATACGACGCGCTGCGCCGGCGCTTCAACGCGATCGAGAAACGCTTTCCGGAGTTTGTCACGTCGGAGTCGCCGTCGCAGAAGATCGGCGCGGCGCCGTCGGGGCGTTTCAGGAAAGTCCGCCACGCCGTGCCGATGCTGTCGCTCGACAACGCCTTTGCGGAAGCGGATGTGCGCGACTTCGTCGGCCGCATCGCGCGTTTCCTCAAGCTTGCCGACGACAGGATCGACTTTTCCGCCGAGCCGAAGATCGATGGGCTCTCGATGTCGCTGCGCTATGAGCATGGCGAGCTCGTCACCGCCGCGACTCGCGGCGACGGTGCGGAGGGTGAGGATGTCACCGCCAATATCCGCACGCTGGAGGACGTGCCGGAGAAGCTGAAAGGCCGCAACGTCCCCGAGATTTGCGAGGTGCGCGGCGAAGTCTACATGACCAAGAAGGCGTTTCTCGCGTTGAACGAGCGGCAGAAAGCGGCCGGCGACACCATCTTCGCCAATCCACGCAATTCGGCTGCCGGCTCGCTCCGCCAGAAGGATCCGTCCATCACTGCCTCGCGCCCGCTCGGCTTTTTCGCCTATGCCTGGGGCGAGATGAGCGACATGCCGGAGGCGACCCAGTCCGGCATGATCAAATGGTTCGAGCGCTGCGGCTTCAAGACCAATCCGCTCACGAAGCTTTGCCATTCGATCGACGAGCTGATCGCCTTTCATCGCAGGATCGAGGAGCAGCGCGCCGAGCTCGACTACGATATCGACGGCGTCGTCTACAAGGTCGATCGCATCGATTGGCAGGAGCGACTCGGC
>Ga0318543_10000335_pt1 | contig 10985 bp, 10 predicted proteins | sample GRESIP168b4f24_FD_203487 | JGI IMG/M metagenome (GOLD analysis project Ga0318543, IMG submission 203487) | Tropical soil microbial communities from Luquillo Experimental Forest, Puerto Rico - GRE.SIPMG.168b4f24 | ecosystem: Environmental > Terrestrial > Soil > Tropical forest > Bulk soil... | reverse complement strand
GTTTTTGTTTTTTTCCATCACCCAGCTTTCGTTCTCGACGTACTTGACGCTGCGGAACGGGCCGGTGCCCGGGTAGTCCTTCACCTTGCGCAGGTCGTAGTTATTGTCTTCCAGCGTCTTCTTGCGCACGACCACATTCCAGCCGCTGGCGATCGCCGACATCATGAAGTTGACCGGGCGCGGCTCCGACAATTTGAATTCGACGGTGTATTTGTCGCGGGCGTTGATCTCGCTGACCGCCCTGAACAGGATGCTGCGCGGGATGCTGATGCCCTGCGGCGGCTTGGCGATGCGGTCGAAGGTGGCCTTGATGTCGTCTGCGGTCAGTTCGCCGCCGTCGTGGAATTGCGCATCTTGGCGCAGGAAGAAAGTGTAGGTCTTGCCGTCCTTGGCGATCTGCCAGCTGTGCGCCAGATCGGGGATGATCGTCTTGCCGCCGTCGCGCGGGTCGCGGCGGATCAGATTGTCGAACATGCATCCCATCACCCCGAGGTTGAAGAAGGTACCGGACTGATGAAGGTCGAAATGGGGTGGCCGTATAGGGATGCCCATGCGCACCACGTCGCCCGATTTGGGGTTGGGCTCGGGCGCCGCGAGCTGAAACTTCGAGCCGTCGAACTCCAAGGGTATTTCGGCGGCATCGGCGAGGCCCCAGCGGATCCCATAAGCACCAGCCGCTACGGCAGCGCTGCGCTGCAGGAAATCGCGGCGGTTCCACCACGGGCGCACGGCACGAGGGTCGGTCATGACGTCTCTCCCTTTGGCTCTTTTCAGGACTGAGCGCGGCGTGTTCTGATAATCCTTCGATACGGCGGACCTTGAAAATATCACCGAACGAGCGGGTGTCACTCTTGAATGACGTAGAGCCGATCGAACAGGCGCGGCGCGATGCAGGCGCCGCGCTGGCCTCACCGCTGCTCGAGATCGAGAATTTGCAAACCCATTTCTTCACCGCTGCCGGGGTGGTGCGGGCGGTCGATGGCGTCTCCTACGACGTGCACAACGGCGAGACATTGGGTGTTGTCGGGGAGTCCGGATGCGGCAAGAGCGTCACCGCGCTGTCAGTCCTGCGCCTCGTCGCCGACCCGCCCGGACGGATCGTCGGCGGCACCATCCGTTTCGTGGGCACCAATCTCTTGGATCTGACCGAGAGGGAGATGGAGGGCATTCGCGGCAACGACATTTCGATGATCTTTCAGGAGCCGATGACCTCGCTCAATCCATTGTTGACAGTGGGGCGTCAGATCAGCGAGGCGATCGCCTTGCACCGAGGATTGTCGCGGCGCGACGCAGGGGACCAGGCGGTGGAGATGCTTCGCCGCGTACACATCCCCGAGCCGGAGCGTCGCGTGCACGCCTATCCGCACCAGCTCTCCGGCGGCATGCGGCAGCGCGTCATGATCGCCATGGCGGTGTCGTGCGATCCAAAAGTCCTGATCGCCGACGAGCCCACCACCGCGCTGGATGTCACCATCCAGGCCCAGATCCTCGACCTGATGCGCGAGCTCCAGGACAGGCTGGGCACCGCGATCATTCTCATTACCCACGACATGGGCGTGGTTGCCGAGAATGCCGACCGGGTGGTGGTGATGTACGCCGGGAGAAAGGTCGAGGAGGCGAGCGCCAAGGAGTTGTTCGAATACCCCGGCCATCCATACACCAAGGGGTTGCTCGGCTCCATCCCCAACCTCGAGGTCGCGGCGCACACCAACGCCCGTCGCGCGCGGTTGAACGAGATCAAGGGCATGGTCCCTTCGCTCGCCAATCTGCCGAAAGGCTGTACTTTTGCGCCACGCTGCGGCTTCGCAACTGCCGAATGCCATGCGGCATATCCGCCGCTGCTGCAACACCGAGACGGGCACTGGATCGCCTGCTGGCACGCCGAACGACTCCTCGAAGGCGAAGCATGAGCCCGTTGCTCGAGGTCCACGGCCTCAAAAAGCATTTCCCGATCCACAAAGGCGTGTTCTCGCGCGTTTCCGGCCATGTCTATGCGGTGGACGGCGTCTCGTTTCACATCGATCGCGGTGAGACCTTGGGGCTCGTCGGCGAGAGCGGCTGCGGCAAGTCGACCGTCGGTCGAACGCTGTTGAAGTTGCTCGAGCCGACCGAGGGGAAGATCTTCGTCAACGGCGAGGACATCACCGCTCTGGACCCGGCGCAGATGCTGCCATACCGGCGCCAAATGCAGATGATCTATCAGGATCCCTACGCCTCGCTCAATCCGCGGATGTCGGCCGGCGAGATCGTCGGGGAGCCATTGACCATCCATCGCGTGGCCGCCTCCAAGGAGCGCCGCGAGCGGGTCGCGCATTTGTTCGACCGGGTCGGTTTGCGGCCCGAGCTGGTGAACGCCTTCCCGCACGAGTTCTCCGGCGGGCAGCGCCAGCGCATCGGGATTGCCCGCGCCCTGGCGTTGAACCCGGAGCTGATCGTCGGCGACGAGCCGGTGTCGGCGCTCGATGTGTCGATCCAGGCCCAGATCATCAATCTCTTGATGGACCTTCAGGACGAGTTGAAATTGTCGTACCTGTTCGTCGCCCACGACCTCGCAGTGGTCGAGCACATCAGCGATCGGGTGGCGGTGATGTATCTCGGGCGCATTGTCGAGACCACCGACAAGACCAGCCTCTTCGAGATGCCGCTGCACCCCTACACCGAGGCGCTGCTCTCGGCCGTGCCGATCCCCAAAGCAAGTGCCAGGGCTCGCAAACGGGTGATCCTGACAGGCGACGTCCCGAGCCCGATCAACCCGCCGCCGGGGTGCCACTTCCACGCCCGCTGCGCCTATGCGCTTGCGCGCTGCCGGCACGAGGTCCCGGCGCTGCGCGAGGTCAAACAGGGGCACTGGACCGCGTGCCACCTGCACGACGCCGGCGTGGTCTTCCCGCTGGCCAAGCCCGCCGGAGAGTAACGGATACTGAGGATCCGATGGCCGAACTTGCGATCAAGCCGATGACCCTCGATGAGTTTCTGCGCTGGGACGACGGCACTGAAACGCATTACGAGCTGATCGGCGGCTTCCCGGTTGCGATGGCACCGCCGGCGGAAGCGCACCGAATTCTTGCGATGCGTTTAGGCTCCCGTATCGACGCAGCGTTGTCCAAGCGACGTCCTTGCAACGCGCAGATCGAAGCCGGGGTGATCCGGGCGGATCGCGCCGACACCTATTTCGAAGCCGACATCGCGGCGACTTGCGAGGGCAACGAATCGGGGCGCCAGGCGATCAAAGATCCGTTTCTGATCGTTGAAATCCTATCGCCGAGCACCGAGCGCCATGATCGTCGGGTCAAGCTGCCGGCCTACAGGCAAATCGCGACCGTCCAGGAGATCGTGCTGATCGCCTCGGACGGGCTCTATGCCGAGCTGCACCGGCGGGCGGGCGGGCAGTGGATCACCGAGATCCTGCGCGTCCGCGAAGCTGCAATCGCGCTGACTTCGGTCGGCATCGAAGTCCCGATGTCCGATCTGTACGAAGGGATCGCGATTGATGACGGTGCAAGCTGACTCTAGCCTTCGAGAAGTGCAATCCGGAGCGCGTGTTTCCCAGCCCCCGCGGCTCATTCAATCACGTCGTCGGCGCGGGCCAGGATCGCCGGCGGAATCGCGAGATTAAGAGCCTTCGCCGTCTTCAAGTTGACGGCGAACTCGTAATGTGTCGGTTGCTCGATCGGCAGATCGCCGGGGCAGCCCCGCGAAAGATGCGGGCGACGTAATCGGCGGTGCGGCCGTACAGCTCAGCAAGGTTCGGACCGTAGCCGAGCAGACAGCCCTGTTCGGCCATCTCTCGCCATTCGCAAGCGGTCGGCAATTCGGCCTCGAGGGCCAGCGCAGCAAGCGTGGACGCATTTGTAAAGAAGTCCGGCGCTGAGAGGATGGCCAGTGCCTGCGCGCCCGTCGACCGCATCGCGGCAAAGGCTGCCGGATAGTCTGCCGGTACCTCCGCGTAAAAAGCTGACAACTCGACGCCGAGCGCGTGCGCAGCCTCGCCTACCTGGGCAAAGTTCTCCCTGGCCGCCATTGGACTGGTCCCCAACGCGGCTATACGCCGCGCGGTCGGCACTGCTTGGTGGAGAAGCTCCAGGCGCTTTGCATCGAGTTCCGGGGCCAGCATCAGGGACCCTGTGACGTTGCCGCCTGGCCTTGCCAGACTCACCGCGAAACCTGCAGCGACCGGATCCCCGCCGATGGCCGCTCCGACAATTGGCACCGTATTGGAGTGCTCTCGAACCGCGGCTATAGCAACTGAGCCGTTGGCGAGGACTGCGTCGGGCTTGGTCGCGAGCAACTCTTCGGCGAGTGCCGGGAGCTCTGCGGCGGCCCCGGTACGGACCTCAAGGACCAGGTTCCGACCCTCGACGAAGCCTTGACGGGCGAGCGCGCGCAACATGAGGGCCCGCAGTCTCTCGACCGCGCCGGCGTTCCGCATAAGCGCGCCCAGCCGGTAAACCCTGTCGGCAGTCTGTCCGCCCGCCGGACCGGAAACGGCTAAGGTGACCAAGGCCAGTATCAGCCAATAGTCCGACCAGCCTCGAGCAAATGGCGTCAGCCTGCGTTGGCGTACTCATTCGCTCTGATTTTCCCGCCTGTCATACCGCTTTACGCAGTCGCGGATCGAGGATGTCGCGGATGCCGTCGCCCAAGAGATTGAAGGCGAGCACGGTAATCGTGATGGCGACCCCCGGAAACAGCACCAGCCACCACGGCGGGACCAGCCCCGCGTTCAAGGCATCCGCCAGCATGTTGCCCCAGGTCGGGGTCGGCGGCGGAATGCCCACGCCGAGGAACCCGAGTGCGGCTTCGATGATGATCGCGACCCCCAAATGGGTGGTTGCGAGGATCAAATAGGGCGCCACACACTGCGGCAGGATATGCCGTGCCATCATGCGCAGGTGCGAGGCGCCGAGGCCGCGCGCGGCCTCGACATAGGACATCTCCTTCAGTGACAGAACCACCGCCCGGATCACTCGCCCGCCAAATGGTATGCGGGTGATCGCAATGGCAACGATTACCGTTCCGATACCGGCACCCAACGCCATGGCGATCGCCATCGCCAGGATCAGATCCGGAAACGACTGCAGAAACTCGATGATCCGTTGACTGACGATATCGAAGCGTCCCCCGAAGTAGCCGCTCGCGAGGCCCCACAGGGCACCCAGGGTAGTTCCGAACAGCACCGCCCCGATGGCTACGGTCAGCGACGCCCGGCTGCCGTAGATGACCCTGCTCAACGTATCCCTGCCGATCTGGTCAGTGCCGAAATAATGCTTTGCGTCGGGCGGTTTCGACATTGCCCTGAAGTCTGATTTCAATGGTTCATAGGGCGCGAAAACCGGCGCCGCGGTGGCCATCAGCAGGATGGCTGCGGCGATGCATCCCCAGAAGGCCGATAGCGGAGACCGCCTGACAAGCATCCGCAGGCCGCGCCCGATTCGCCGAAGCCGCGAGTGCTCGACAGCCGGCGGACCCTGCTGCAGTGGATAGGGGGTCTCAGACTCTGTGACGGTCATTGATAACGGATCCTCGGGTCCAGCCACGCAATAGTCACGTCGACCAGAATGTTCAACCCGACGAATACAACGGCATACAAGAACACGAGGTTCTGCATGACGAAGACATCCCGTTCGCTGACTGCCGTAAACATGGCATACCCGAGCCCGGGCGTACCAAAGGCCCGTTCGACGGGGATCGATCCGGCGAGCACGAACCCGAGCAGAATGCCCGATAAAGTAATGACCGGCAGCAGCGCATTGGGCAAGGCATGGAAGGCGATCACCGGACGGCGGCTCAATCCTTTGGCGCGGGCGGTGCGCACATAATCCTCGCGGATGACCTCCAGCAGGCTGGAGCGGGCCATGCGGGCGATGTAGGCCCCTTGCCCCAGACCCAGCACCACGGCTGGTCCGATGACAATTTGCAGGTTCGCCCACGGGTCGGCCCACAGCGCCGCCCCGGCCAGCGGCACTCGATAGCCGAACCAGAATAGCGAGGCGAGCACGATCAGCATCCCCAACCAGAAGCCGGGGACGGCCAAAAAAATGATGCTGACGAAGCGAGAAACATTGTCGCCCAGACTGTTGGGACGCAGCGCGCTAACGATGGCCACCGGGATCCCGACGATCCACGACAGGATCACCGCCATGATGCCGATTTCCGCAGTCAGCGGACCACGGCGCAAAATCATCTCGCCGACGCTTTCGGCGCGAAAGAAGGATCTGCCGAAGTTGCCGCGCGCGATGTCTCCCACCCAATGCAGGTATTGCACAACCAGCGGATCGCTCAACCCGAGCTCCGCCATGTAGTGGGCGCGTTCCGCTTCGCTGAGCTTGGTATAGCCTTCCGGGCCAAAAATAGCGACCAGCGGGTCTCCTGGCAGAATGCGCAGCACCATGAACACGATTATGGATACGCCGATGACCGTGACCACGCCGAAAGCCATACGACGCATCAAATAGCTGTACATGACAGATGGGACCACAGGTCTTGGGGCTGAGAGATCCGACGATTGCTCGCAAGGTAGAATGGTATAATGCTCGGAAGCGGCCCGGCAAGCGATCCGGCCGAGCACCCGAAGGGAGAGGTGATGCCGTGAAAGTCTGCATGTTCCACCTGATGCCCTATCGCGACCTGGCGCCGGATTTCGACCAGCGTTACAAATCCGCCTACATCGATCCCGTGTGGTTCGATGTCGCCGATCCCGACAAGGTCGGCCAGTACTTCAACTGGACTCTAGATGAAATGGTGCACGCCGCGCGGGCCGGCATGCACGGCCTGTGCACCAACCAGCACCACCAGAACGTCTACGGGTTCATGGCCAACCCGAGCCTGATGGGCTCGGCTCTCGCCAAGCTGACGAATGGGCTCAATGTCGCGATCATTCAGATCGGTTCGACGCTGCCCTCGACGAGCCCGCCGACGCGGATCGCCGAGGAATACGCGTTGATCGACTGCCTCAGCGGCGGGCGGCTCGTCGCCGGCTTCCCGACCGGCCTGCCGACTGATGCGACGATCTCGAACGGGGTCGTCCCGGTCGAGCAGCGCGAGCGCTACCGCGAGGCGCTGCAGCTGGTACTGAAGGCCTGGCAAGCGCGAGAGGTCTTTGCCTGGAACGGCAGGCACTACCAGCTGCCGATGGTCAACCTTTGGCCCCGGCCGATCCAGCAGCCCCATCCGCCGATCTGGATCCCCGGCTCGGGGAGTGCCACGACGGTGGAATTCGTGGTCGACCGCGACGACTGTTTCTGTCACTTGAGCTATTTCGGCGCCAAAAACGCCGAAACGCTCGGTGACTATTATTGGGACACCGTCGCTCGACGGGGGCGCGATGCCAACCCCTATCGATTGGGCTTCCTGCAGCTGATCGGGGTCTCCGAGAGCGACGCAGCGGCAGAAGAATATGCGCCGCACGTCGAATACTTCTTTCACAAGCTGCTCTACACGCCGCAATACTATCAAGCGATCCCCGGTTACCAGGACCATCCGAGCCTGGTGCGGACCCTCAAAGCGCCGCTGCGCGAGCGCTTCGACCTGCGCGCGCTCGAGTACAAGGACTTCGTCGAGCGCGGCTTTCTGATCGCTGGGAGTGCGGCGACCGTCCGCGACCAGCTTATCGAGGGCGTCAAGCGGCTGCGCATCGGCCACCTGCTGGCACTCTTGCATTTCGGCTCGATGCCGCATGAGCTGTGCCTGAAGAACATCGACCTTTTCTGCCGCGACGTGCTGCCTTATCTCGAAGGCATCTGGGACGACGAATGGCAGGACCGCTGGTGGCCGGCGCGGCTGCGGGTCAAGCACTCTATCCCCACCGCGGCAGCCGCCGCCGAATCCTGAGGCGCGGGGGACACGACATGGCGGCGGTAGAAGAGCGCAGAATCCGGCTCTGGCAGGGCAAGGTCGAGACCCGGGTCGAGATCAGCGGGGACGGGCCGCCGCTGATGTTTCTGCACGGCCCGTGGGGGCTGCACGACCGCGACTTTCTCGAACGCCTTGCGCCGGCTCATCGGATCTACGCGCCGAGCCATCCCGGGACCACCTCCGGAGATCCCGATGCGATCCATCAGCTCGACGAGTGGTGGGACCTTGTCGTCTATCACGGTGAGCTGTTCGACCGTCTCGGCCTCGATGCGCCGCCTCTGATCGGCCACTCGTTTGGCGGCATGCTCGCCTGCGAGATCGCCGCCGCGATGCCGGGGCGAGTGACGAAGCTCGTCCTGATCGACCCGCTCGGCCTGTGGCGGGAGGATCTGCCGGTCAAGAACTGGATGATTCTACCCGAGGATCAACGCCGCGGCGTCCTCTTTGCCGACCCTGCCGGGGCTGCGGCGGAGCGGTTTTTCGCGCTCCCCGCCGATCCGGCGGCCCGTGTCGACGCCCAAGCCAGCTTCATCTGGTCGCAGGCCTGCACCGGGAAATTTGTCTGGCCGATCCCGGACAAGGGTCTCAAAAGGCGCATCCACCGGATCGCGGTGCCGACCTTGATCATCTGGGGGAATAGGGATCAGGTGATCGCGTCTGCCTATGCCAACGAGTTCGCGCAGCGGATCGCGGGCGCCCATGTCGAGCTTATCGACCACGCCGGCCACCTGCCACATCTCGAGCAGACCGATGAGGTGGCGCGGCTCGTGCGCGATTTCCTCGACAGTTGACGGCATCGCGACGGAGGAGCAGGTGGAAGCGACTGAAATTCGTGAGAAAATAGAGGAGGCTCACGAGGGCCACAGCGCCGAGTCCGACGCAACATTCCGCAGGCTAACCGCCATTTATCTCGGCGTCATCGCGATGCTTCTCGCAATCACGTCGCTCGGCGGTTCGAATGCGACGAAAGTGATGTTGAACGCCAATATCCAGGCCTCCGACATCTACGGCTACTATCAGTCGAAGTATATTCGTCAGACGATCTATAGGGTCACGGCCGAGGAGCTCGAACGACAACTTCTCGCCCAACCCGGCATGCCCGAAGAGGCCAAGGCCAAGATCGAGGCAGCGGCCAGGCGCTATAGTGACAGGGCCGAGCGTTACGAAACCGATCCGTCGGCCGGGGAGGGCAAAAAAGAGCTTCTCGCCAAAGCCAAGGAATGGGAGGCGAGGCGCGACCTAGCCGCCGAGCGGGATCCGAATTTCGACTATGCCGAGGCGCTGTTCCAGATCGCGATCGTTCTGGGCTCGGTCAGCATCGTCGCCGTCTCTCGCCCGCTGGTGCTCCTGAGCGGCGCGCTGGCTGTCGTGGCCTCGGTGCTGATGGTCAACGGCTATTTTCTGATCGTGCACCTGCCCCTCGAGTAACGATCGGCAACCACGTCAAGCTATTTTGGATCCCTGAGGTCGAATAGTGCGTTCCCTCAGTGATCCATAAATCGGCGCGCTGTGCAGCAGGTTCGCCACCAGCATCGCCGCAAAGCACGCCCCGAGCATCGGCAGAAACGTCGTGAAGGCGGCGGTCATCTCGACGACGAGGACGATGCCGGTAACCGGGGCTTGGACGACGCCGGTGAAAAAGGCGGCCATCCCCACGACGGCGAACGCTCCCGGCTCGATGCCGACATCAGGGAATGCGATCCGGCAGATCGCGCCAAAAAACAGACCCAGCTGTGCCCCCAGCACCAGCATCGGGGCGAACAACCCGCCGGGGGTTGCTGCCGCGTATGAAACGGCGCCGAGGCCGAAGCGCAACAGAAAGGCCAGCGGGATCACGGTCAATATCGCTTCGCCGGAGAGCGCGCGCTGCGTGATCTGATCGCCGCCGCCAACCAGTCCGGGCGCCAACCACGCGAGGGCTCCGACGGCCGCGCCGATCACTGCCGCCCGCAGTTCCACGGGCCAATGGCCGAGCCGCTGGGCCACAGAGATGGCTCCGAGCAATGTGCGGTTGTAGAGGGTTGCCGCGAGCCCGGCAATCGCCCCCAGCGCCACAAAGAGCGGCCAGGTCGCAGCGGCTGGGTAGGCCACTGCCGCCACCTGAAAGTCCGGCGCGTCACCCAGAAACAGCCGGGCGACCAATATTGCCGTCGTCGAGGCACCGAGCGCGGCGATCGCGATGCGGGTATCGAACCGCCCCACCAGCTCCTCCAGCACAAAGATCGCGCCGGCGATCGGCGCGTTAAACGCTACCGCTAGGCCGGCACCCGCACCGGCGGCGAGGAGCACCCTGCGGTCGGACGAACCGCGGCCGGCGATCTTTCCCACGAGATGGGCAATCACCGCGCCCATTTGCACGCTCGGGCCTTCGCGACCAAGCGCCAGCCCGGAACCGATGGCGAGCAGCCCGCCCAAGAACTTCACCAGGATGAGACGGGGCGGCGCCGGCGGCACCTCTTCGTTCAGCGCCGCCTCGACGTGCGGGATCCCGCTGCCAGAAGCATAAGGAGAAAATCGTTGGACTAGCCAGGCGGCAAATGCCACGGCCGCCGCAACGCCGGCGGTTACCAACAAAAAGCCTATAGGCTCGAGGTCGTGAGCTCGGCCGATCAACGTATTGCGAAATCGGTCCGCCTCTTCGAGGGAAAGCCGGAACATCGCGCCGACCAATCCCGCCCCCGCGCCCGCGACGAGGGCCAGGAGGCCCAGCATCAGCAGACTGCCCTGACGCCGAGCGGGATCGACGGTAAATGTCGGCTCAGGGTTCACTGACCATCCGAACTTGGGTGGGAGGGGCTCTGGTGAGGACGACCCGCGCGCCGAGATCGCCCGCGCTTTGCGTTGGCTAAGGTATAGCCTCGGGCATAAGATCTGCCGACCACAATCACACTTTCAAGATCGGGGAAGGAAGAAGCGATATGCCAGACAATCAGCATTGGGTCGGCAGTTGGACGACGGCCCCGGCGCCCGCCGAAGGTGCGGCCTTCAGCAATCAGACCTTGCGGATGACCGCACGCACGAGCCTCGGCGGCGACACCCTGCGGGTGCGGTTGTCGAACGCCTACGGCAGCCGCAAGCTGACCGTCGGCGCGGCACGTGTTGCGTTACGTGACTCGGGCCCTGGCATCATA
>Ga0318543_10000317_pt1 | contig 11263 bp, 8 predicted proteins | sample GRESIP168b4f24_FD_203487 | JGI IMG/M metagenome (GOLD analysis project Ga0318543, IMG submission 203487) | Tropical soil microbial communities from Luquillo Experimental Forest, Puerto Rico - GRE.SIPMG.168b4f24 | ecosystem: Environmental > Terrestrial > Soil > Tropical forest > Bulk soil... | reverse complement strand
GCCTTTGACATCGGCATAGAAAGATTGCGCATCGGCGAGTTTTCCGCCGCTCGCGAAGATCACCTCGGCGGTTTCGGCTGCGATCTGGCGGCCGGCCTCCGAAGCCCCGGCCTGCACGATGACCGGCCAGCCCTGGATCGGCCGGGCGATGTTGAGGGGCCCGCGCACCGAGAAGAACTCACCCTGATGGTCGAGCACGTGCAGTCGCGCGGGATCGAAATAGACGCCGTTCTCGACATCGCGGATGAAGGCGTCGTCGGCCCAGCTGTCCCACAAGCCGGTGACGACATCGAAGAATTCGCGGGCCCGCCGGTAGCGGTCGCCATGCTCCATGTGCTCGGTGAGCCCGAAATTCAGCGCTGCGTCGGGGTTGGAGGTGGTAACCAGGTTCCAGCCGGCACGGCCGCCGCTGATGTGGTCGAGCGACGCGAAGCGCCGGGCGATCAGGTAGGGCGGCTCGAAAGTCGTCGAGGCGGTCGCGATCAGCCCGAGATTTTCAGTCACCATCGCGAGCGCCGGCAGCAAGGTCAGTGGATCGAACGAGGTGACGGTCGCGCTGTGCTTCAACGCGGCCATCGGCATGTTGAGCACGGCCAGATGGTCGGCCATGAAAAAGGCGTCGAACCGGCCGCGCTCGAGGGTCTGCGCAAAGCGGATCAAATGCCTGAGATTGAAATTGGCATCGGGGTAAGCGCCGGGATAACGCCACCAGGCGGTATGAATACTGACCGGGCGCATGAACGCCCCAAGATGCAGGTGGCGTGGTGCCATCATCGCTGCCGCTGTTCCCCGTTTCGATCGATCGAAGCGAAATTGTGAACGGCCACCCAGGCGGCGGCAAGCAAATCGGAGAGCGTCGTCGCTATCGAGCCAAGCTCGCCTTTTCGGTTATATGGCATGACAGGTTTGCTACTGAGACGCTTGCGGACGCGACGGTGCCAAGCTAGTATGCGCCACAGTCAAGCGAATGATGATCTGGAAAAAGTTGCCTGGCCGGGAACATGGCGGCGTGTTTCAGCGTTCATGTCCGGCGGTGTGTCGTCGCCTTAGGGACAGGAAGGGTATGTAACGATATCGCAAACCTGGGGCTCGATCCGGTAAATTGCAGCTGCAGCAAAGGATGACATCATGAAACATCTCCTGACCGGCGTGGCGGTCGTTGCCGCGCTTGCATTCGCCGCCCCCGTTTGGGCGCAACCAGTCAGTCCGTCAGGTGGGAACGCGGTGGGCCTGCCAGGCCCGAACCCCGGCGGACCAGGCCTGACGCCGTACAGCGGAGGTGCGCCTGGGCCGAAGCCATCGGGTTCAAACTACATCCCGCCATCGGCGCCGCCTGCGGCGATGGCGCCCGCGGCTGGGGCGCCGATGTCGGACAGCACCTCGGCGATGCCGCCCAGCCATCGCCATGCCCGCCATGCCTCGCATGGCAAAATGGCGCATCACGGCGGCAAGGCGACGCGATTGACCGGCACCAGTGCCAACCAGCTCAACCAGGAAGAGCTGGCACGCCTGCAGTCCGGCAACGTGTCCATGCCGCCGGCTCCTCCACCGCCGGGCGCTGGTGCCCCTCCGCCGCCAATGGGAACTACCGGAGGTGGGGCGCCTTACCGTCCGTAACGTACATCGCGAACGCAACGGGGAGCGAAAGCTCCCCTTAGCCGCTCTGTAAAGGCAACTTCGCGAGCGGGCGGCGGCTTAGTTGTGGCTCGGCGCATCGAGTCGGCGGGCGAGGCGTTCCATTTCTTCGAGCAAGTCGTGTAAGGCCTGGTCGGCAACATAGGCCATTTTGGCGAAGGCCCGCAGGAAGCTGTCGGTGCGGGGCAGCTGGAAGAGCGCTTCTTCCCCCTCCTTACCTTTGCTGGCGCTGACCAGAACGACGTTATCGTAGGGCTGCAGCATCAGCTCTTCGAGGGCTTTGCCTGGACCGGTGACGTACTCGACAACCCGGCACCGTTCGGTGGAGTGCGTTTCCTGCACGATCGTCATTCGATAGGCGGCGCGGGTCGTCGCGGCCTCGATCAAGGCCCGCGCGAACGGGCGCAGAAACGCCTCGTCGAAGCCGAGTATCGCGGTCGGACGCTCATCGGTTACCGATGAACGCATTTCCAGCGTAGCCCACAGCGATGCGCGGCCCCCGAAGTAGTCGGCCGAGGCAAGATCGAGGTTGATCGAATCGATCGGCATCGGCGGCGAGATCGACCGCGGCGACAGAAAGGCGAAGCAAGCCGGTTCCCGCTTCAGGGAAATATTCGTCGTCGCTTCGAGGTTCCGATCGGTGAGCGCGGGAGTGTCGGCCATGGCAAACCCGGTTCGAGGGAGGTGTTTCGGATGTTGGATAGGCCGGTTCCGCCGAGTTTGTCAAAGTGTAACAAAGGATTAACGTAATCTGCGGCCTTTGGCCGCGAGCTTTCTCGACTGATCTTGCTTTCTCGAGAATGCCGCAATTGTGGCCGAAGAATCGCAGAGATCCAGCAGGCAGCTTCACAGCCGAATATTACCGCTCGCTAGGACAAGCCGCGCCGGCGCCCCATCTCACTTGGCTTCCCGCTCAATCGACTGTTCGGCGGCGAGCCACTCCCTCTCCGCCCTCTCGATCGATCGCACGAGTTCGGCGCGGCGTTTCAGTACAGCGAAGAGCTCAAACCGATCGGATCTGGGGCACTGCGGCTCGGCCAAGGTGCGGTCGAGCGCCTCTCGCTCTTCTGTTAGCCGCGCGATCGTCTCCTCGGCCTGCCGAGCAACCCGCCGCAATGGGTCGAGTTCCAGCCGGCGTTTTGCGGCTAGGCGCCGGGTAGCGCGGCGATCGCCGGGTGCGGCGGTGGTCGAACGGCCAGCGGTCCCCGAGGCGTCGGTTTCCAGCACCAGTCGCTCGTAATCGTCGAGATCCCCGTCAAACGGCCGAACCGTCCCACCGGCGACCAGCCAGAGCCGGTCGGCGATCAGCTCGACGAGGTGGCGGTCGTGGCTCACCAGCACCACCGCACCAGCGAAATCGTTGATCGCCTGGACGAGCGCCTCGCGGGCCTCGATGTCGAGGTGATTGGTCGGCTCGTCGAGGATCAGCAGCGCCGGAGCGTTGTGCGCGATGAGAGCCAGGTTCAAACGCGCCCGCTCGCCACCCGACAGCTCGCCGGCCGCGACAAAGGCCTTTTCCTGGCTGAAGCCGAACCGGCCGAGCCGCGCCCGCACGGCTTCGGGGGGGCCGCCGGGCATCAGCGCCGACAAGCGATCAAAAGCCGAAGCATCGGACTGCATCTGGTCGATCTGGTGCTGTGCAAAAAAACCGCAGGCGAGGTTCGGAGAGCGGGCCACTCTTCCCGCCATCGGCTCGAGCTGACCGGCGAGCAACCGGGCGAGCGTCGTCTTGCCGTTGCCGTTGGCGCCGAGCAGCGCAATCCGGTCGTCGGGATCCAGCCGCAAATCGAGCCGCGACAATACCGGTTTGCCCGCGACGTAGCCGACCGCAGCGCGCTCGAGAGTGATCAGCGGCGGGCGAAGATGCAGCGGTTCCGGGAATGCGATGCGTGGCGGCGCCTCCTCGACCGACAGCACGATCGGCTCCAGACGCGCCAGCGCCTTGAGGCGACTCTGCGCCTGGCGCGCTTTTGATGCCTTGGCGCGGAAGCGGTCTACAAAAGCCCGCAATCTCTCCCGTTCGTCGGACTGCCGGCGGGCCAAGATTTCGAGGCGCCGCGCGGCCTCGGTGCGCGCCCGCAGAAAGGCGTCGAAACCGCCGGAGTAGGCGGTCAGTCTACCGCGTTCGAGATGCAGCGTGAATGTCGTTACCGCATTCAAAAACCGACGGTCGTGGCTGACCAGGATCAGTGTTCTGCGATAATTGCGCAGAAAGCGCTCGAGCCACAGCGCCGCTTCGAGGTCGAGATGATTGGTCGGCTCGTCGAGCAGCAGCAGATCGGATTCGGCAAACAGGATCTCGGCGAGCGCGACGCGCATCCGCCAGCCGCCCGAGAGCTCGTTGAGGGGCTGGCGCTGCATCGCCTCGTCGAGCCCGAGGCCGGCGAGGATACGCGCCGCTCGGCTCGGCGCCGAAGCCTCGATTTCGACAAGGCGCGCCTCGATCTCGGCCACGCGCAATGGCTCCGCCCTGGTGTCCCTCTCGGCCAGCAGCATGGTGCGCTCGCTATCGGCGGCGAGCACCGTCGCGAGCGGGGTCGTTTCCCCGTCCGGCGCCTCCTGCGCAAGAAAGCCGATCCGATGTCCGCGCGGCAATTCGATCGCACCGCCATCCGGCTGCAACGCGCCGCGGATCAGGTCGAGCAATGTCGACTTGCCGACGCCGTTGCGGCCGACCAGCCCGACCCTGCTGCCCTCGGCAATCTGCGCACTCGCTTGGTCGAGCAAAATCCGCCCGCCGATACGGTAAGTCAGGCCGGAAAGAGTCAGCATGCCCGTCTCTTACCACAGACCCGCAACGCCCGGCGATGAGTGCCCCAGGGCAGGTGCGGATCGGCATTTCCGGCTGGAACTACGGCGGCTGGCGCGGCACGTTCTATCCGCGCGGATTGCGCCAATCAGACGAACTCTCCTACGCCAGCCGTCAAGTCGACTCGATCGAGATCAACGGCACGCATTATTCTCTGCAGCGGCCCGATTCCTTCGCGCGGTGGTACGAGGATACCCCGGAAGGCTTCATCTTCGCGGTCAAGGGCAGCCGCTACATCACGCACCTGAAGCAGCTGCATGACATCGAGACGCCCCTCGCCAACTTCTTTGCCTCCGGCGTATTGCGGCTGGAGGAGAAATTAGGCCCCTTTCTGTGGCAATTCTCGCCCCGGTTCAGGTTCGATGCCGAGCGCCTGGACCATTTCCTCTCGTTGCTGCCGCGCGATACCGAGGAGGCGGCAGCGCTCGCCGAACATCACGACTGGCGCTTGGCTGGCCGCGCCTGGATGCGAACCAATCGCAAGCGGGCTCTGCGGCACGCAATAGAAATACGCCATCGGAGCTTTTTCGACCCGGCTTTCATCGGGCTGTTGCGCCGCCATAGCGTGGCGCTCGTCTTCGCCGATTCGGTCGAGTGGCCCTATGCCGAGGATCTGACTGCGGATTTCGTCTTTATCCGCCTGCACGGCTCGGAAGAACTCTATGCGAGCGGCTATTCGGACGAAGCTCTCGACCACTGGGCGGCGCGGATCAAGTTGTGGGCCAACGGACTACAGCCCAATGATTCGCGTCTTGCCGCACCCGATTTGCCGCCGCCGCAGCGCAGTGCTCGCGACGTCCTTGTTTATTTCGACAACGACGCCAATGTCCGCGCGCCGTTCGATGCGCGTGCGTTGCGAGCAAAGCTGAGTTAGCTTCCCTAGAACAATCGAGAAGGACTGCGATGAACACCCGCCCGCCGGCCGAGATCGGCATGACCCTCGACGAGGTCGACACCCCCGCGCTGGTGATCGATCTCGATGTGTTCGAGCGCAATCTGCGCCGGCTGCCGGAGCGCATCGCCGGCACTGGGGTGCGGGCGCGACCGCATGCCAAGACCCACAAATGCCCGGTCATTGGGTTGAAGCAGGTCGCGCTCGGCGCCATTGGCGTCTGCGTGCAGAAGGTCAGCGAGGCCGAGGCGATGGTCCAGGGCGGGGTTCCCGACGTGCTCGTCACAAACGAAGTCGTCGGTCGGCAGAAATTGCGGCGCTTGGCGGCGCTCGCGCATACCGCCCGCATCGGCGTGTGCGCCGACGATCCGAGCCAAATCCGCGCGCTCGACGAGGCGGCGGGCGAAGCCGGGGTTACGCTCCCGGTCTATGTCGAGGTCAACATGGGCGGTAACCGCTGCGGCGTCGAGCCGGGCGAGCCGGCGCTCGCCCTAGCGCGGCAGATCACGCAAGCGCCGCATCTGACCTTTGGCGGGTTGCAGGCCTATCACGGCTCGGCGCAGCATCTGCGCGGCTGGGAGGAGCGCCGGCAAGCGATCCAACAGGCCGCCGACAAGGCGGGGCGCACTCGCGACCTCCTGGCGCGCCACGGCATCGAATGCCCGACCGTGACCGGCGCCGGCACCGGCACCTTCGAGTTCGAAACGGCGAGCGGCATCTACACCGAATTGCAATGCGGCTCGTACATCTTCATGGACGCCGATTATGGCCGCAACCTCGACCGCGACGGCGCCCCGACCAAGGTCTTCGAGCCGAGCCTTTTCGTTTGGGCGACGGTGATGAGCCGCCCGACGCAAGACCGCGCGATCCTCGACGCCGGGCTAAAGGCGCTCGCCTTTGATTCTGGCCCGCCGCTGGTTTGCGACGAGCCCGCCGCGACCTACGAGCGCGCCTCCGACGAGCACGGCAGGCTCGGCATTTCGGGCGCCACGAACCGCCTCGGGCTAGGCGACAAGATCCGCCTCATCCCGGGCCATTGCGATCCGACTGTCAACCTCTACGACTGGTATGTCTGCGTCCGAGGCAACCGGGTCGAGCAGGTCTGGCCGATCACTGCCCGCGGCGCCGTGTATTGACGCGTATTCCCTGGTAATGCCGGAGGCGGGACGCCTCGGACGCGTTTGTTGCCCTGGGTACTTGACCGCTCGCGACGACAAGTTCGGGCAAAATCATCAACTAGCAGATGGCGAGGCTGAGGGGGCCAGTCTGATACTTTGCTTCTATGGAGAATGTGTTGGACAGTGCGGTCAGCAATGCCATCTGACTTGTCCAGATCAGTCTCAGCAGCTGAAAACGTCCCAGTCTCCGGGGTCAGAACTTGCGCCGGGCCGAAGCCGCACAGCGCGAGTTTGTTGGTGAGCCCTATTATCGTGTTGCAGATCGGACGAGCTGCTACGCCGCGTTTTTTGCCGCTGGTGCGGACACCGGATAGCGCAGATCCGCGCCTGTCACTCTCTTGACCTCTGTTATCGAGTCGAATGGCAGGTGGACTGCTTCATGCGCTTTTCGCACTGCCTCTTGATCCGGTCCGGACATAAAGCAGAACGCCTTACCCTCGCTTAGATTGACGTGCGCGGCATGAGCGCCCACCCCAAACTTCGGGGCAGCCTCCTCTAGCTCGTCGAACTTTGCAAAAAATTCCGCCTCAGTCACTTGCCCTGGAGGAAAGCTGCCCTTGTTCCGATCGTGCGTGTCGATGAAATACTTCATGCTGGGTGTCCTGGTTCTGGTTAAGGTGGACATGTCATGCATATGCACGACATTACAGAGTCACGATGACGAGCTTGGGTCCGAATCATCGCTGACCTCCTATTCCGGGATAAGGGACGCTATGCCGCTCGGATAAGCTGATCCAGATCGTCGTGGATGTTGACCCAGTTCTGCTCGCCCAGTTTACGCCGCAGGGTCTGTTGAGCTTGCTTCCAGAGCGGCAACGCTTCGCCCAGCCGCGATCGGCCTTTTTCGGTGATCTCCAACGTGCGACTCCGACGCCAGCCTTCGACACCTACCGCAACAAGCCCTTCCTCTTCCAAGGGACGCAGGTTTCGGGTCAGGGTCGAGCGATCCATGATCATAAATTTCGCCAGTGCCGTAATCGACATGGCGCCCTCGACAGCGATGGCGACTAAGACCGCGAGCTGGGTTGCACGAAGCGCGACAGGGCGTAGCGCATCATCGTAGGCTCGGGTCACGGCGCGGGCTGCCATTCGCACCTTTTGGCAAGCACAACTCTCAACGATGTAGCTCTCGATGACGTCGTGATAGGAGGCCATATCGTGCATATACATCACTTTGTCCCGATTGTCAAGCGGCAACCCTCGTAATCCGTCAGCGTTGTTGTCAGTGCTGAGGCTGTCTGCCTAACAGGGCCTTATGATGGTTGACCTGCGCATTCAGCGGGTCGCTACTATTATTGAAGCGGTCCAATCTCGCCCGCGACGGCGCGCCGACCAAGGCTTTCGAGCCGAGCCTTTATGTGTGGGCTCTCGGATATGCAGAGGGTGACAGCACCGCAATCAAATACCGTCGGGCGGCGGGCCATATGATCGAATTCCCGAGCTGGGGGCCGATCTTGGCCAGCATCAGGTCTCCATCATCGCTGCACCCAGCCTGAAGCAACATTGGCCTCTAAGGCGCTGCGCACTCTTTCTTCGGTGCCTACCTGGCATAAACCTTGATCTTCCGTAAAGGTTAATCGCCCCGCCACGCTGTGCGCAGCGACGGGAAATGCGCAATGACTGGCGGCGATCGCCTTTTCACACGGCCTCGACCCCCTTGCAGACATTTGCCGGGCGCAGAAGCAGGCGGCGGGGGTGATGCCCCCGCCAAGCTAGTCACGGCCTCAGTCGCAGCAATGGTCCCTTGTCGTCACGGAACTGCGATGTGTTCAATACCTGAATGCCGGCATTGTGCTCGCCGTTAAACGGCGTCACCGTGTTTGGGCAACCCGCTTTTGCGGCGTCGTCCGGCGAGTTGAACCAAAGACCCAGATGGTAGGTCTGTACCGGACCAGTGGTGTTGCCATCAGGGCCAACGGTCTTCGGGTTCTGTAATGCATCCGGGAATGGTGGATCTGTGAAGACTTGCGGTGCCGGTGCGACGCCGGGGGCAATGATGAACGTCTCGATGCTGAAGCGCCCCCTGAAGTGTTGGACGGCGTCGCCATCATCGTCCGATTGCATATCCCCTTGATACCAGGACAACCCAAACGGTGAGTTGGGCACTTGGATTACGAAGAAGTCGAAAGCGGTATTGGGCGGTAGACCAAACGCCACAATGAACATGTCTTCGGCTTGTCCGTCTGAGATGATCTGGACCTTTGCTCCGGCGTTAGGAAGACAAGTACTAGCACCGTTTGATACGACCATCTTGAAAGCAATGTGGTCTTCATCCGCTGCGGACACCGAGCCCGCTCCCATAAACATCAGCGTAGAGCTGAGCAAAGCTGCTTTAAGCGCGTGTCGATGCATTTTGCTTTACCTCCCACATGATGAACATTTCGGGTATGGATTGGGAAAGTGCGGAGGTCGCCTGTGTTCGGCTCAGCCAGTCAACATCGCCAGTTGAGGGCAGAGTCATGGATAAACCTCAACATGGAATTGTGACCGCTGTGTGAACCAGTTCACAGGTGCCCGGTGCGAATTTCACTTTCTACGCTCGGCCCCGTTCTGCTTCAGGTGACGGATGCCTGAATGTCCACATTATACTCGCCATTGAATGGCGTCACGTCTCGGTAGCGCGTTGCGGAACGTTGCGAAATCTACCACCAAGAAGCCGCGCCTCACCGCAAGGTCGTGACGCCGACCGCCGCGCCCGCGGGCGCGTATACTTTGGCGACCACTTCGATCTCGATAAGGTGCGGCAAACACTCAACGCGGCTTCGCCTCCCCGCTTGCTTTACAGTTACGGGACGTTGATCAAAGGACCCGCGTCATCGGGGAATGTTGCCGTGTTGAGGACCTGGATGCCGGCGTCGTGGTTGCTGGTAAACGTCGTTGCGGTACCCGGACAGCCTGCCTTCACGGCATCGTCCGGCGTATTGAACCAAATCCCGAGGTGATAAATCTGCACGGGGCCATTGGTCACCGCGCCCGTCTTTGATTGGGCGAGGACCGCGGGCGGTGCTGGGAAAACATCAGGCGAGGGCACAGCGCCAAGAGAAACGATGAATGTCCCAATATCGAACCGCCCGACAACGTTAATGACGCCGGTGCCGGTGTCATCGGTCATGATGTCGCCGTTATACCAGGCGAGCCCAAACGGCGCGTTCGGAACCTGAATTATGAACAGGACGAAGTCGGTGTTCGGCGGCATATTATGAACGATGACTTGGAGATTTTCGACATTCCCGAAGGTATGAGCGATGACTACGCCCTCGGCGTCAGGATCCAGGCAGTTCCTCGCCGCTGGCGATAGCACCATTGGGAACGTGAAAGTCGTTGAGTTGGGTTTATTGGCGGGGAGCTCGATCTCGCCCTGGCTTGCAAGCCCGACGCCCGGGGCAAGCAAGAGCGCTGCCATGTACATTGCTGTTGCGAGCTTCATGGAAGATCTCCTGTTGCTGCGAATGTACCTACCGCTGGTTGAAGGGCTTGATGCTGCGTCAGCGTGGATACATTATTCTACCTCCTCAGGATTAACGTCCTCCCCCGGCCAAGCGACCGTTTACGGGGCTGTGACTTTTGTGAATTTTTCATGGAAGTCGCCTCCGGTCTTGATGGCTCGGCTCCAAACACACTCGTCCCAGTGTCCGTTCTGATGCCGTCGAGGACCGTCAGTAATGCAGGAAATGCCCATGTCAGCGAACTCCCGGACATTCTTCGGCATCGCCACGCTCCCTTAAGCGAGCGTATCCGAGCGCAGACGGTAAAACCTTGAGATGCGCTTGATTTACCGTTAAGATTATCTTTTGGTTCCCTTAAGAAGAAACGCGCGCTCGGGCCGGCATAGGGGGCACGGGTGGTTTTCAGGTTTAGCGATCACGTGCTCGATATCGAACGGCGTGAATTGCGCCGCGGGGCCGAATTGGTCGCGCTCGAACCCCAGGTGTTCGACCTTCTCGTCTATCTGGTGCGCAACCGTAGCCGGGTCGTCAGCAAGGATGATTTGATCGACGGCGTTTGGGGCGGGCGGATCGTCTCAGAGTCGGCATTGATAACGCGCCTCAGTGCAGCACGCAGGGCGGTCAGTGACAGTGGCGCCGAGCAGCGCGTTATTCGGACACTTGCACGCAAGGGTGTGCGGTTCATCGCCGAAGTGACGGAGGACGGAACCCTCGAAGCAGCGGCGGCTGCGCCCGAGCCATCGCTCCCCCTCCCAGACAAGCCATCGATCGCGGTGCTGCCGTTTGCCAATTTGAGCGCCGACCCGGAGCAGGATTATTTCGCTGACGGTATCGTCGAAGAGATCATCACCGCGCTCAGCCGCATCCGCTGGCTCTTCGTCATCGCGCGAAATTCGAGTTTTACTTACAGAGGCCAGATTATCGACATAAAGCGGGTTGGGCGCGACCTCGGGGTCCGTTATGTCCTCGAAGGCTCGGTTCGCAAAGTCGGCAGTCGTGTCCGCATCACCGCTCAGCTGATCGACGCAACAAACGGAGCGCATCTTTGGGCAGAGCGGTTCGACGGTTCGCTGGAAGACGTATTCGAACTGCAGGACAACGTCGCTGTAAGCGTCGCGGGAGTCATCGAGCCGGCGTTGCAGGCCGCCGAAGCCGCTCGCTCGGCTGCCCGGCCGACGACCGATCTCGGCGCCTATGATTGCTACCTCCGTGCACTTGCGGTCTTTCATCCGATGACGAAGGAGGCGGTTCTCGAAGCTCTGGGACTGCTCGAGCAGGCGATCGCCATCGATCGGCACTATGG
>Ga0318543_10000306_pt1 | contig 11375 bp, 15 predicted proteins | sample GRESIP168b4f24_FD_203487 | JGI IMG/M metagenome (GOLD analysis project Ga0318543, IMG submission 203487) | Tropical soil microbial communities from Luquillo Experimental Forest, Puerto Rico - GRE.SIPMG.168b4f24 | ecosystem: Environmental > Terrestrial > Soil > Tropical forest > Bulk soil... | reverse complement strand
CTCCAGCCCCGTCCTGTCGGCAGGGGCGGTCCTCAAGTGGCAGAGCCCCGCAAGGAGGCTTTCGGCCCGCGCAAGGGGCCCGAATGGTGACCCCACCCCCTGCGCGGTGATAGCGATTCCTGCCCCAGCTGCGGGGCGCAGAGCCACGAACACCCTCCGGCGAGGACCTGTGGTTTCTTTATCGAGTAGGTCCCATCAACCAGCGCCGCCCATTTACCCCGGGGAGTGGCGGCAGCACCGCTGCTGTCGCGATGTCTTCGCGGCCCGATTGCCATCTCGGAGCGGTGCCGGGCGTCAGTCTAATCGGCCCGGAACGTTGGGGAATTGCCCAGGCCGTTTAGCGACCGGCCCGATATTCCGGTCGGCGTACTCGATTTGGCATCGCTGTAGCTGCTGGAGGATCGTCTAGGCCGACGCAGCGGCGATGAAGTCGGCCAGTCGTTCCAGGGCTGTGGCGATCGCCCATAACGCCTCTGTGGGCGATCGTGGCTCCGGTGAACGGTAGGGCGCATAGGAATCGGCGGCATGGCGTCCTCGTCTCGGTGGTGGTGTCGTGAGGTTCGTGGTGGCAGCCGCCGAACTGGCGTCGCTCGACCTAGCAGCGGAACCCGCGTGTCGGGGTGATGGTTTCTGACCACCCCATTGGGCCCGGTGCGAGGCGTCGGCGATGCCAAGCCGAAAGCCCGAATCGTCCCACCGAAACCAGCACCGTCGATCATCAGGTTTCGCCATGGCATGGTGCTGCCCGTGGTGGCCACCGTGCAGCACGCAGCCGTGGACATGGGCGAACTCCGTCCCGCCCGACCAACTGCCAAGCGACCGTCGTAGCGGTTCATCGAGGGTGACGGTGGCGCGGCACCGATCGGCGTCCATTGCCCTAACGGCGATCCCGGTTGACCGGCCCCTGAGGGGCCTGCTCATCCTCCACAGCACGCACCTTTCTCCGGCTTGCGGGCGCGGTCCTACCGGAAGACGCCGTTTTGCGACGGGCCGCGCCCCGACCGGTATTGACTGAAGCCAGAGTGTTCATTTTCAACCGCAGCGGTCACAGGCACGTCTCGGCGGCATTTCGCATTGGCACCTGCCGAGCAAGCTGCTCGGCGGCGAACCGGGCAATGACGGTGCGAATCTCCGCGCCAACTCCTTTCGCGTCATGCCCGGCCTTGTCGATGGCACTGGCGCATGTGTTCCAGCAACTTGGCCAGCAGCACTGCAGTGTCTGTCCTGCTTTGCGGTTGGGGGCCGCTGATTGCGACTCTGCCCCGGTGGGATTTGCCATGAAGCAACGGCCCCTTGACGGGGCAAATGAATGCGACAACTGCCACGGGGCGCTACCAGCCGCCACCTCACTCGCTGGGCGGTGGCGTCTGGCCTGCGGGTGATGCATCGTTCAGGGATCACGCGACGCGGAGGTGGGGGCCATTTGGGACCAGTACAGCAACCCTCAGCGATTGCGACCGCTCCGCTGGACGAGCCAGAGGGTTAACGCGACCGAGGCGACCACGGCGATGATGAGCAGGATGTCGGTTCTCACCGCCGTAATTTATCTGAGCGGCTCGCACGCAAATTGCGCAAATAGCATGCTCATATAGTGTCCCGAAATCGAGGTGCAGTTCTGGCCGGAATCACCGTCAACTCCGACGGCCCTCTGGAAGTGCTCAACCGGCTATCTTTAGAGGACGCTTGAAAACGCGGTGGGTGAGGTGGCCGAGGAACAGCACGATGAGTCGGCATCGGCGCGATTCTTCAGCCGCACCGAGGCGCCCATCGGCGTCTACAACGGTGAGCAAGCGATCATCGTCTACGAGCTCAGGCCGCTGCCGCCTTGGCCGAAATATTGGATACAGGCATTAGCCAAGCACTTCCATCGTCAACTCAATCCGGCACCGAAAGTTGACATTTCGGTGGTTGACGACTGTATTCGCTTCTGTGTTTTCGTCTCGCCCGAAGTGTCCGTAGAGGATTTATGCAAACTCGACGATGCCGTCTGCAACGCCGTCGACAGTGCCGGTCGCGCCATCGAAGACCAGCAGACGGCGCTTAACGAGAAACTCGACCGGGTACGACAACGCCGCATCATCCGCTGATGCCAGTCTTCGCCGCCTTCCTCGGGTGTCACGGCGAAGGACGCGGTGGGAGAAGCCGCTTCTGCACTACGTCTCGGCCAGGTGCAGCAACACGTCAGCAAGAGCTGACGGTCGTGAAAGAAACGGTGAATGACTGCCGGGAAGCTCCACGAGGTCCGCGCCAAGCCGGTCGCGAGCAATCCGCTTCGCCCACTCGCCATTAAGGAGCTGATCTTCGCTGCAAATGATGGAAGTACAACTCACAGCCGGGAATTCAGCTAACGAAAACGGCAGGACAAAGCCACCAGCCGCCTGGGGTCGAAGACGCTTGATGGCAGCCTGCGCAGTCGGTTCGTCACAGTCGGCGTAGATCAGTGCTTGAGCAAGTCCGACATCGGCCCAGACGGCCCGCGACTGTCCGTCGAACTCCAGCCCCTTATAAAGGGCAGGATTCAGCTGCCTCGGCTCGTCACGCAGTTGATCGGCGAAGCTTTTGCCGATCTCTGGAACCCAGGCGCACAGGTACACCAAGTGGCGTACCGGACGACGGGCCGCGACGAGCGGGATGGTGTGGCCACTGTACGAGCGCCCCGTCGCAGAGTGTCTAATCGCCTATCCTGTGAGAACCGGGGGCCGGGATTGGGCGGAGGGTCGGGTGACGGCCATAGCAGCGTGCCGCACGTGTGGCACCGAGCCGCGTGAGGGTGCGCGATTCTGTGACGGCTGTGGTGCGCCGGTCACGGCGCACGATACCCGTGCCGAGTACAAACAGGTCACGGTTCTCTTCGCCGAAGTGGTTATTCGTGTAGGGGTGACATGTTGACGTGGGCAACCAACACAATGCCGCCCCGATCTATCACGCGAGGGGTGACCCACTGCCCAAGCTGGTCACGAGTACACCGAGGAGAACACACGGATCACGAACGCGCATGCGTCACCTGTAAGGGACCGAGGAATTGACGACAACTGAAACCACTGCGCGCCGCAGGGCGTTAACTCGTGGCCTACATGTGCTTTTGACAGCACCTATCGCGTTGGCTGGTGGCGTCGTCGCGGCCTATCTGCTCCTGCTGGGCTGGGGATGGCTGATGCGGATCAGATGGGTGAGCGACTGGACGCGCCAGTCCTCCAAGAGGGGGAATCGCTATCTTCGCAAGATCGCCGGAACACGGCTGGGAATGCTGTACTTCAACCTCAGCGCCTTGCACCATGTCGGGCGGCGCACTGGCCGAACCTATGTGACCCCGCTGAGTGCATACCCGTTCGGCGATGGTTTCGTGTTGTCGGTGGCCTACCCCAAAGTTGACTGGTGTGAAAATGTGCTGGCCGCCGGAAAATGCACACTCACGTGGAACGGGAAAGAGTATGCGCTCGAAAACCCTGAACTGATCCCCGCCGTCGAGGCGATGAAGGCCTATCCGCTGCTGGTCAAGCCCTTCCTCGCAGCTCAGGCTCCCGAAACGAAGAAGTTCCTCTGGCTGCACCGCTCGAACTCGAATTCGCATGAACAGCAAGATCTTTGATGCCCGGCGACCCGCTCGCGGCTCCGGAAGCATAAGGGACGCCTCGCTAAAGATACGAACCGGGCAGGTCATTCAAAATCCCAGCGGGTGATTTTGATCGGCGGTCCACCCCGCGCGGGGAGAAACCCCCGAGGGAATTCCCCCACGCGGGGAGAGGGCACACGCGACGCGAAAAACGCCGCTAGATGCCGGGGGGATAGATGGCGACACCTCGGGCGTACCGACCGTGTGGCGCTGACTTTGGGGTCCCCCCACCCGGTCGCGGCGGCTGCGGCGGCCTCAAGTTTCGGTTGGAACTTGGAACCGAGCGCGGTAATTGGCCTCGACGGCTCGGGCCGGGTGGCGCGGTTGAGCCACCTGCGGCACGGGTTTTGTGCCTGGCCTGTGTTCCTGACCTCGGCGCGGTCGAGCCAAGGTTACGGTTCAGGCCATGGGACGGCGGCGGGCGACGCGGTGTGTGCACGGGCACAAGTGGATCGAATCGAAGGGTAAGACCCCGGCCAATCCGCCGGATCCCACCAACCAGCCGTTCTCATATTGCGCCGACCAGAGTAGAATAATTGTGCGATTTTGGGCGCAATTAAGAACCCATCGCAGCATAACCGAGTCGGTGCTTGACAGGCCCGGATTTCTTCGTAGTGACCCTCGTATCTTTGCACAGGGCAAGCCAATTCGAGGATCCCGACACTCCGCACCGGCGTACCGGAAGGGACCATTAAAAATGGGCACAAATTTCCACGGCAAGAAAGTGATCGTTGTCGGTGGCAGCGCTGGCATGGGGCGCGAAACGGCGACCGACGTCGTCAGCGCGGGCGGCAGTGCCGTCATCGTCGGACGCTCGGAGGCGCGGGTCAACGAAACCGTCGCCGAACTATCCAACAAGGGGCAAGTGTGGGGCATCACGGCTGAGCTCACCGACCGCGCCGCGATCCCCGACATCCAGCGCAAGCTCTCCGAGCAGCACGCCGACGCAACACTTCTTGTCAATTCTGCAGGGTTCTTCATTCCCAAGACGTTCCTCGAATACGACCCGGCGTTCTACGACTCGTACCTGGAACTCAACTACGCCCTGTTCTTCCTGACCCAGACGGTCGTCAAGGGAATGATCGGCCATGGCGAAGGCGGCTCGATCGTCAACGTCGGCAGCATGTGGGCCCATCAGGCCATCGGGCTGACCCCGTCGTCGGGCTACTCGATGCAGAAGGCAGGCCTGCACGCGCTGACCCACAACCTAGCTATCGAGCTGGCCCCCCATAAGATTCGGGTCAACGCCGTGGCACCGGCTGTCGTCAAGACACCCCTCTACGAAGGATTCATCCCGAAAGACCAGATCGACTCCACGTTGGAGACCTTCGCGCCGCTTCACCCGCTCGGACGAGTCGGAACCGCCACAGACGTCGCCAACGCCATCACGTTTCTGCTCTCCGACGACGCCAGCTGGATTACCGGCGCCATCCTCAACGTCGACGGCGGCGTCATGGCGGGCCGCAACTAAGTCGGTGCGGACACCAGAGGATCAAGCGAGTGGGAGCGCGGACTCATCGGAGTATCGGGCCGCTGACCAGGCCATATTCTGATGGGACAGATGCCCCTCGGAATACGGGCATATCCCCGACCTATCAAGAATCGCTGGAAATTTTGCGTTTTTCCGCCTGCGGCACAGGGGATTTCGGGACCGTCCACCAGGCGTTTCCCGACAAGTGCAGGAGGGAGATCGGAAGACATCCTCTCTCGGCTCTCTGCAATCGCTGCAGACTTTACGACGACGCCGACGCCGACGCCGACGCTGCTGCTGCTGCCAGCCTCAACTGGTAAACGCGTTTACCAGTTCAGCTTTGGTCGGCTTGGTTGTGACCACCCCGGCTGACCACCCCGGATCGGGTCGACACTGTTGGACAAACGTCAAATCTTAGACAAACCTTAAGTTCAGTGCCACCGCTCCAGGTAACGTCATCGTTGTTCGGCGGTTCGGCGGGACCTTGGCGTCCGGGACCGAATCGAATGGGTGCGGCGGGACGTGGGCGTCCGGTACTCAGCGAACGGCTTCCTGCCGTTACCGGGAGCGGGCGCTGCAATTAAGAAGGAGGGCACCCTCCATGACCGCCGCTGACAACCGGCAAGACGTCACGGTAGCGCGGGCGATGAGGGCAAAGCAGCCGGTCAGTCCGGCAGGGCGCGACGATCTGCGCACCACCCTAGCCATTGGCCGAGAGAAGCTCTTTCGCGAGCGCGTGGACCTGCTGGCTCAGATACGTGCGCTTTCCAGACAACTGGAATCCATCGACCGCCAGCTTGACGACATCGCACACACCGAGGCCGCGTATACCGAGGGCTGATTCAAGGTCGCCCGTCCGAGCCACCCCGAAAGGCTCGGAGGCACTGAGTCCCCCCGGCTGTGCCTCCGAGCCGCCAATGGCGGGATCGGTGGACACGGCGTTACAGCGGTTCGCGGCAGTGCCGAAACCCGCGTGGAAACTACTGCTGCACTTGCGCTTTCAGGCAATCAACTCGCGCGTTCATCCAGCAGCGAATCCGCCACGGCTATCGCTGTGGCTCGTCCGTTTCATCATCGAGCGACCAGGCAAGCTCGGCGCGGTCAACGCTGATGGTGTGCAAATCAACCACGGCGGTTTCCCGGTTGTTCGCCGGAATCCGCTTGCATGGTGTGGTCTGAGTCAGTCATCACTGACCCCGTTCGTGCCATTGCTGACGGGGTTGTTTAGCTCGGGGTGAACTGGGTTGCCGGGTAATAGCAATTCGCCCCAGTTGTCCAACCGGCAGGCCGGGAAGAACCTGTCGTAACGGAAGTCGCGGCTGTCAGCTTTGAACATGTCGGCAAGCTGGCGGGCGATCTCCGCGATGGCTGCCTTGGTCCTGATGTCCTCTGCGTCCGTGATCGCTGTGGCGATGATATGGGCGGTCTGGGTATAGATCCGCGTCTTGGCGGTCATGGTGGATTACCCCTTTGCTAGCGGGCAGATTGACGCAAAGATAACGGATGGATGCAGGTGGTAAAGCACCTGGTCAGATACCCAATAGTACGCCCGTCAGGCGCACCTAATCGCGGATGTCCTGGAGCCGCTGCAGGCAGCGACTCGCTAAAGAACGCTTTGGCGAGCACCTCGCAAGACACCCGAAACTTGACCCGCTCGTCGGCTTACACTTCGGCAATGTTCTCGGAGACGCGCTACGCGCTGAACGGGGACTTGCGCGTCGCCTATCGCACGTCACGTGAAGGCCCTCGCGACATCGTGTACATCCCAAACTGGTTCACCTGCTGCGAAATTCTGCCGGAACTTCCGTCCATTCAAGGGTGGGTCGAGGCGATGACCTCACTCGGGCGGCTCATCTTCTTCGATCAGCCGGGCACGGGAGCGTCCGATCCGGTCTCGCCCGGCGCGATGCCGACCTTGGAGCAATGGGCCGACAGCATCACCGGGGTGCTCGACGATCTCGGAAGTCGCGAAGCGGTCCTCCTCGCGGTCACGGGGCGCGTTGGCACCAGCGGCGCTGTTCGCAGCAACACGTCCGTCTCGCACCACCGCGCTTGTCGTGCTCGAGGGCTATGCGGAACCGCTTTGGGAACCGCGGGCACAGGTAACCGCCCCAAGCACGGCTCATACGGCTCTGGATAGGGCCGACGTGCCGGTCGTGTTTGGCTGATCGCCCGCGTCCCTGTCGTATCTTGTTGGCAAACTGACATTGTCGGCGAAAGGAGGCGAACAACTCATGCTGCCTGATCTTCGGTTCGACGTACCGCTGTACACACTCACCGAAGCATCGAAATACCTCATCGTGCCCCGTCCAACGCTGACGACCTGGATCGAGGGCTACGAACGGCGCGCGCCGTCCGGAGCGCCGGTCAAAAAGGGCCCGATCGTCACCGCTTTGCCAGCGCGGGGACAGGGACTGGCGCGCCTACCGTTTATCGGAATCGCGGAGGCGTACGTCCTCAACGCTTTTCGCCGTGCTGGCGTGCCGATGCAACGCATCCGTCCATCGATCGATTGGCTGCTCAAGAATGTCGGTCCGCACGCACTGGCATCCAAGGACCTCTACACGGACGGCGCCGAGGTCCTGTGGCATTTCGCGCAGCGAGCCGGGGAAGGCAGCCCCGACGATCAAGTCGTCAAGGGACTCATCGTCCCTAGATCGGGCCAATACGTGTTCAAAGAGATCGTTGAGCACTATCTCAAGCAAATCAGTTTTGGCGCAGACAAGTTCGCTGACATGATCCGACTGCCACAATATGGCGACGCGAACGTTGTCCTTGATCCCCATCGCGGATACGGCCAACCGGTATTCAACAAGAGCGGCGCGAAAGTCGCCGACGCCCTAGGGCCACTGCGAGCCGGCGAAACATTCGAATCGGTCGCCGCCGACTACGGCGTATCAGAGGCCGAACTCCGTGACGCCCTCGACGCCATCGCCGCCTAACGGCGTTGCCGCGGCGCGTCTTCCACACGTATTTGTCGATCGAAGCCTGGGAGCTATCCAGGTACCCGCGCTGCTGCGCGCGGCGAGCATCGTCCTGACCACCATGCGCGAGCATTACGGAGAGATCCGCGCGCAAGCGGTGACGGACCACGAATGGATCGCACTGACCGCGCAACGCGGTTGGATCGCGTTTCACAAAGATGACAGCATTCGCCGCAATGAGGTTGAGCGTCAAACAGTCGTCGATACCGGTGCCCGCATGTTCTGCGTCCCGCGCGCCGACCTAACGGCAAGCGACCTGGCGGGACGGTACATCGATAATCTTGCAGCCATCACACGGGCAGCCGAATCTGCTGGCCCCTTCATCTATCTCGTCTACAACGACAGGATCGAGCGGTTCGTTTGACTACTGCCGCCCCGCAGACCCGCCGCCGGTGCGTCAAGCGGCGCGCGGACCCTGACAACAGAGTCCCGAGGTTTGCGATCACCTGGCCGAGAGGCAAGCATGATCCAGATCGGCCATCAGATGGTCGAGGATCGCTTCCTCGTGGACCGCGATGCCGTACTGGCGGTACAAGACGCGGAGTTGCTCAAACTCATTCCCGGTAGGCGCCTCAGGCTCGAAGTCGAGACCGAGCTGCGTGGCGTACGTCGCGGCGTCGTACCGCCACCCGCTCGCAGCCGGTGCCGCCGAGCGCACCTGGTCCACGATGGCCAACCCAGCAGTGTCGAAGTCAGCCCGTTGCCTGATCATGCATTTGGCATCAGACAGGCCTGCGATCAGGTCGAGGGCTGCGTTTGCGGGATAACCGTCGGTGCAGACCACCGGCGGGCAGTCGGCGCCCAGCCGGTCAGCAGCGGTCTCAAGCACGGTGACGTTCTCGCACACAAAGATCGTCGCCCCCGCCGGAGCCGTCCACCGACCGGTTATCGACCGGAGGGTGAGCCAAATCGGTTCACCTGGCGTCGCCGCGCTCCAACGTACTGCCGGCGCGTCACCTGCCAGCGGCAGGTTGAGCACAAGCACCCGCGACGACACACCGTCGCACTTCACACCCACGCGCGCCCATGTGAGTCGCCAGTCCCGGCCGGCACGAAGTGGTCGCGGCATGCCGTGCTCCGCAGCGATTAACCGGACCACCCCCCGGCCGAGGAGCTTGTCATAGTCGAGGGCGTGTGCGTCATAGTTGCCGACGTTTGCGGCAAGTTGCGCCAATGGCATGGCACCGCCGGACCCGGGCAGTTGGCTACACACTACGGCGACCTGCTCGGCGAGTGCCAAAAGCTCACCCGAGCCCGCCTTCGGCAGCCCCTGGTCGTCGAGCCAGAGCTGTACGGCTGAGCTTCGGAGTCCTACACCTTCGAGCAACTCGACGACCGCCGCACGTTCCTGTTGCGTCGCGGTCCGCGCGGATGCTCTTTCGTCAGCCCGCTGCTGACGGACGTTCACCAGCGGCTTGCCGTCGATGCCTTCTACTAGGCCACGGACGGTTAGACCATGTTCGGCCAGTACCACAGCGAGGTCCTGCAATCGCACCGCTCGATCGCTGATCTCCCACGGCGTACCCAACAATCGCGCCACCTCGCGGCGCTGTTCGGTGGTCAGCTCAACGCGGAGAGTGCCTTGCTCGGTCCTGACTCCTTTCGCCGCACGGCCGCGAACTTCCTGCAGCACCAGGGCCGGGCCCGGCAGCCGCGCCCATTCGAGCAGCCCGGCGGGAATCTCAATCATCCGACGCCTCGTCGCCTGCGAACAGACCTTCCGCTACGGCGGCGTCAGCGGGGCACTGGCCCACTCCCAGTCTGTCGACAGAGAGCTGGTTCAGCGTGCCGCCGCACCACAGATATGGCTGGCTGTCCACGCCAGCGACGTGCGGCTGCCGGGCCAGGTCGTAGATCGCCACCGCCGGCACGGTCGGATACGTGCACCACTCGTCATGCGCGGTCAACATCACGTCGAGTTCGAAGTCGACGGTGAGTCCCATGAACGACGCCTTGACGGTCGCGTCGACGCCGGTCATCGCCTCGTCCAGCCATACACAGCGAGGCGCGTGGCCGCCAGCGGCGTCGTACGCGACAACGGCCGCCGCGAACAGCGGCTGGGCCAACAGCACGACCTTCTCACCGCCGGACTTGGCGCCGTGCTTCGCCGCGTCAAACAACGCCCAAGTTCCACCGGCTCCCTGTCGGTACTGCAGCGCCAACCGCAGCCAGCGTCGATAGTCAAGGGCCAGGGCCAACTGGTCCTTCCAGTCGGCGGTACCTTCGGCGTTCGCATCGTCACGGGCTTTCTCAATCTGCCGCCGCAGGAAATCCCGCACCATGTCCTGCCGTTCTTGCGTGAGCTGCTGGTATCCCTGCCGCAGCGCGTTGACCACCGCGCCGGCATCCGGGTCCTTGGAATCGGCCTCCCACAGCACGCGCACCACATGGCCGTGCCGGGTGGGATGCGCAGCGAGCCGGTCGTTGATCCGCCGGAATGTGCGCGCGGAGTAGTCGAGACGATCCTTGAGGTGCTCGATGAACGCCGATCCCAGCAGCGTGGTAAGCACCCGCTGCTGCTCGGCGTCGAACCGCTCCTGCTGCTCCCTGACGCGTTCGGTGAGCGCGTCGGCCGCCGCAGGTGGCGCCAGCCAGCCTCGTTCAGGGTCGACGAGCACTACGATCCGCGGCAACTCACCTGCGTCCTCGTCGTCTACACGCGCGTCCCGGTCCGGCAGCAACCGCTGGCGAAGCAGTTCGACCTCCCGGGTGCAGCGGCCCCATGCGCGGTCCACATCAGCGGCCTGCTCCCGCAGGGCGATGTCTTTCCGCACGCCGCTTGCGAACTCCCGAGCGGCTTGGACGGCTCGTCTTTCGGACAGCGCAAAGCCCAGCGGTTCGGCGAGCCCGTGATCGACCGCCTCCCACAGCGCGTTCATCGCCGTATCGCGGCGTTGCTCGGCCGTCGCGCGTTGGCTCTCGTAGCTCTCCAGCCGGTCCTTCGCCTTTCCTTCGGCGACACTGGCGGCGGTCAGCTGCTTGTTAAGCTGCTCGATACGTTTTCGCAGCTCGGTGAGCTTGGCATCGAGTGCATCCTTGCGCCGCAGCTGCTCGGCGTGCTCGACGTCGAGTGTTGCCTCGGCGGTGGCCAGACGCACTTTTGCTTGTCGAAGTTTCTCGTCGAGCCCGGCGGTCTCCCCGACAGCGTCCTGCCAGCTCACCTCCTGCTCGGCGCACCGTCGCTTCGCCTCGTCGAAGCTCGCTAGCCGCTCGGTAAGCAGCTCGAGCGCGCTGGACAACAGGCGTAGCCGTGCGCCGTACTCGCGGATTGCTGTGCCCTGTGGGTCCAGGTCGTGCAGCTCGAAGT
>Ga0318543_10000299_pt1 | contig 11465 bp, 10 predicted proteins | sample GRESIP168b4f24_FD_203487 | JGI IMG/M metagenome (GOLD analysis project Ga0318543, IMG submission 203487) | Tropical soil microbial communities from Luquillo Experimental Forest, Puerto Rico - GRE.SIPMG.168b4f24 | ecosystem: Environmental > Terrestrial > Soil > Tropical forest > Bulk soil... | reverse complement strand
CCGGGAAATACCCCTCTTTCGGGCGCAGAATATGCCCGAGCCCCGGCCCCTCGCGCCGCGCCGCGCTCCAGTTCGCCTCGACGGCGTCGATTTCGTAATAGCCGTAATTGGTACTCTGGTCGTAACGCACCTGGTTGAAGACAAAGTGCTCCAACTCCGGCCCGAAGTAGGCCGTGTCGCCGATCCGCGTCGAGCGCAGATAGGCCTCCGCCTTTTGCGCGATATATCGCGCGTCCCGGCTATAGGCTTGGCCCGTAACGGGATCGCGGATGTTGCAGATCAATACTAAAGTCGAGGCTTCGGTGAACGGATCGAGGAACGCCGATGTCGGGTCCGGGATCACCAGCATGTCGCTTTCCTGGATCTCCTGAAACCCGCGGATCGAAGAACCGTCAAACCCCACCCCGTCCTCGAAGCTATCGCCATCGAGCGCGCTCGGCGGGACCGAGAAATGCTGCCAGAGACCGGGAACGTCGGTAAAGCGCAGATCGATCATTGCGACCTTATCGTCTTTGATCGCGCGCAAGACGTCCTCGGGTGTCGTGAGGTCATAAGCCATCGGGGGGTCTCCCTTTACTCACATCCAGTGTGGCCGAGAAATGGCCGGGTCGACATCAGATCGCATCCGGTCCGCGCTCGCCGGTGCGGATTCGGATCGCTTCGTCGATCGTCGTCACAAAGATCTTGCCGTCACCGATCCGCCCGGTATGAGCCGACTGCTGGATCGCGTCGATCGCGCGATCGACCAGCGAATCCTCCATGACGACTTCGATCTTTACCTTCGGGAGGAAGTCGACGACGTATTCGGCCCCGCGATAGAGTTCGGTGTGGCCTTTCTGGCGGCCAAAACCCTTGGCCTCGGTGACGGTGATTCCTTGGATCCCGACTTCGTGAAGCGCCTCCTTAACCTCATCGAGCTTGAAGGGCTTGATGATCGCTTCGATTTTCTTCATCGACGTCTCGTCTTTCTCGGCCAGAGCACCGTGCTCGCCGTGCCTCGAGCATAACCCATGCCACCGGCATTCGGCGACGACGGAAATCTAAATTCCCAACCGCTGGCTCTCGATTTGCCTGCCGAGGCGGCAGAAGATTGCCTAATTTTTAAGCAGCGGCGAGAAATTTCCCGATACGGTCGATCGCTTCACGAATTGCTTCTTGGCTCGCGGCATAGGAAAAGCGCAAATATCCCTCGCCGTATTCGCCAAAACTGGTGCCAGCGATCGTTGCGACCCCCGCCTTTTCGAGCAGTTGCCCCTGCAGGGTGCGGGCCTCGCCGCCGGTCCCGGTGATATTGGGGAAGGTGTAGAAGGCGCCCCCCGGTCGCGCGCAGCGCACCCCGGGCAGCCGGTTCAACGATGCAACGATCAATTCGCGCCGCTCAGCGAAAGCCGCGACCATGCGGCGGACCGGCTCGCGCGGCCCGGTAAGGGCCGCGATCCCGGCGAACTGCGCGGCAGCGTTGACACAGGAATGGCAATTGATCGCTAGCCGCTCGGCGTGGGCGAACAGCGGTTTGGGCCACACGCCGTAGCCGAGACGCCAACCCGTCATCGCATAGGTCTTGCTCCAGCCGTCGAGCAGAATCAGCCGGTCGCGCAGCGACGGGTAGCGCACCAGGCTCCAATGCTCGGCGCCGTCATAAAGGATCTCGCCGTAGATCTCATCGCTGAGCACCGCGACCTGCGGGTGCCGCTCGAGCCCGGCGACGAGGCGGTCGAGCTCGTGCCGCGGCACGACGCCGCCGGTCGGGTTGGCAGGGCTGTTGATGATGATCAGCCGGGTGTGCGGCGTGATCTTCTCCAACACCTCATCGGCGCTGAACGAAAATCCTGCAGCTTCGTGCAGCGGGATCGGTACCGGAGTGGCGCCGGAAAACCGGATTACACTCTCGTAAATCGGGAAGCCCGGATTGGGATAGAGGATTTCGACGCCGGGCTCGCCGAACATCAGGATCGCGAAAAACATCGTGACCTTGCCGCCGGGGACAACCAGCACCAGGTCCGGTGAAATCTCGACCCCGTGGCGGCGGTGAAGATCGGCGGCGACTGCCGCCCGCAGCGGCGGGATGCCGTTCGCGGGAGTGTATCCGTGATGACCGTCGGCGAGCGCCTTGCGGCCGGCTTCGACGACGTGCTCGGGGGTCGGGAAATCTGGCTGGCCGATGCCGAGGTTGATGACCGAGCGGCCTTTCGCCGCGAGCGCGTTGGCGCGGGCGAGTACCTCGAAGGCGGTCTCGGTCCCGAGCACGCCCATGCGTCCGGCCATCTGCAGCATGTCGTCTTCTCCGTGATGGCTCTTGTGGGCCCAGACTAACCTGATCGTGGCCGCATGGCGACCAAGAAGAGGGTGAAAATCATCCGAGTTTAAGGCACAGGCCGGGAGGTCAAGATGTCCCTCAACCGCTGCGGCGTGACGGGAAGGCTGGTGACGGCTCCCGGCATGCCGACGGCATCGTCGATCGCCGCCGCGATGGCCGCGCCGACACCATTGACCCCGGCCTCGCCTGCGCCCTTAAGGCCGAGAGGGTTGAGCGGGCTCGGCGCGTCTTCGGTGACGATGACCTCAAGTAGCGGGATATCGTGCGCTGTCGGCATCAGATAGTCGGCCAAGGTGACGGATAGCGGCTCGCCCCGTTCGTCATAAGCGAACTCCTCGAGCAGCGCGCCACCTACCCCCTGCGCGAATCCGCCGGAAATCTGGCCCTCTATCAGCATCGGATTGACCGCGCGCCCGATGTCGTAGGCGGTCAGATAGCGCTCGATCGCGACCCCTCCGGTGTCGCGGTCGACCCGGACCACGGCGACGTGCACCCCATAGGGGTAGTTCATGTGCTCGGTATCGTATCGTCCCTCGGCCGACAGGCCCTCCGGGGTATTCCCGACGATTTCGCCGAGGGTGATCGAGGGCCCGTCGGACCCATCCTTGTGGATCACCTTTCCGTCGACGAGGTCGAGGGCAGCGGCCGGGAGCTGCATCAGCCCCGCCGCTGTCTCGAGCGCCTTAACCCTGAGGTTGAGGGCGGCGACGTGGGTCGCCGAGCCGGTCATCACCGTGGCGCGCGAGGCGTGCGCCCCGACGCCGTGCTCGATGCGCTCGGTCTGCCCGTGGACGACCCGCACCCGGCGATAATCCACACCCAACGCATCTGCGCAGATCTGCGCCATGACCGTCTCGAACCCCTGGCCCATCGACGCCCCGCCGGTGACCAGTTCGACTGTACCTTCACGATCGGCCAAGATCGTCACCCGGTCGCTCGGCCCGAGACCGCTCTTCTCGACAAAAAAAGCGACACCGGCGCCGACCGCCTCGCCGGCGGCCCGGCGCTCTTTCAGCGCCGCCTGCACCTGATTCCATCCGACGGCGGCAAGCGCCTTGTCGAGCAGACCGGCGTAGTCACCCGAATCGTGGACGATATCGTCGCCGATTGCGTCGAGGGGCCGCTTATAGGGCATCTCGGCGGCGTCGATCAGATTGCGCCGCCGCACCTCGACCCGGTCGATCGCGAGCCTGTCTGCGATCGCGTCGAGGAGCCGCTCGCGGACAAAGGTCCCCTCGTAGCGGCCTGGGGCGCGATAGGTCGCCGCCGGGGTCTTGTTGGTCAGCCGGACGTGCCCGACGACCCGGTAGGCTGGCACGCGATAAGGACCCGGCAATGTGCCGGCCGTTAGATCCGCCACCCGTGTCCCGTGGGTGCGCAGATAGGCGCCCTGGTCATGAAAGAACTTATCGTCGAGGGCGAGGATCCGGCCCTCGCGATCGACCCCCGCGCGGACCCGATGGCGTTGCTCGCGGGAATGGTTGGCGGCCATCAGATGCTCGCGCCGGTCCTCGATCCACTTGACCGGGCGCCCGAGGCGCATCGCGGCGAGGACGACCAGCACATCTTCGGGATAGAGCTCACCGCGAATGCCGAAGCCGCCGCCGACATGGCCTTCGCAGAGATGCACCGAGGCGGGGTTGCGCCCGAGCACGCGGGCGAGCACGCCCCGGGTTGCGTGCGGCACCTTGGCGGCGCCATACAGCTCGATTACGTCGGCTGCGGGATCATAACGGGCGAGGGCCCCGCGAGTTTCGAGAGGAACCCCGGAGTGACGCCCGACCGCCAGGTCGAGTTCGACGACCGCATGCGCAGCGGCAAACGCGGTTTCGAGATCGCCGTAGCCCTTGCGGATTACATCGGCTTCGATGCAGGTCACGCCATCATCGGCGGCCAGTGCGACGGACAATTCCTCGATCTCGACAGCGATTAGATCGGCTGCGTCCTCCGCGAGATAGGAATCTTCGGCAAAGACCGCCGCCAACGGCTCGCCGACATAGCGGACCCGTTCACGCGCGAGGATCGGCTGCAGATAGGGTGTGAGCCGGGCGACGTCGGCCTGCCGTGTGCCAATCCCCTCGCGCAGCCCGATCGGCGGCAGGTCCGCAACGTCGCGATGGGTCCATACCGTGACAACGCCAGGCGCCGCCAGCGCCGCGGCGGTGTCGATTACGCGGATCCGGCCATGCGCACGGGCCGAGCGCACGACCCGCATGTGTACCTGGTGCGGGAAAGAGAGGTCGGCGACAAAACACCCGCGCCCGGTCAGAAGCGGCGGATCTTCGTGCCGGAGAACCGATTGGCCAATTGCCGTCATGCTGCGCGTATATCAAGCCGGCACAACCGGCGCCAGCTTATGCGAAGCTGAGCCAGAAGACCCCGACACCGATCGTCAGCACGGTGAGTGGCGCACCGACTCGGCGGCGGCCTGATGCTGCCGATCGGTGCTGCTATCCTTCCGTGTAGGCCGCGATCCGCGACTGTAGGAGGTAAGCCGGCTCCAGCCATTGAGCCCAACATCTTTCCCGCGCCGGCCAGTTTGGCTAGGTGCAAGCTCTGAACATGGTCAATACGTCGTTTCCGACTATTTCTGTGGATAGACGCTCGAAACGCGGGGCGTCGGCGAGCACTTCGAGGCCGAGATCGGCTATCGCGGGAACGCCATCATTGCCAATCAGTAGTGGCGCATGCGCCCAAATTAGCCGGTCGACAAGGCGGGCGCGCACCAGAGCTGCCGCGAGCCGCCCGCCGCCTTCGACGAGCAGCCGAGTGATGCCGCGCTCGCCGAGTGCCGCCAATGCGCTGGCAAGATCAATGTCTCCATTGGAGTCGCCGTCGATCTCGATGACCGTGACACCGCCGTCGGCGAGTGCCCGCCGGCGCAACGGATCCGCCGAAAGCGATGTGAGCACCCAAGTAGGAACCTCCCGCGCGCTGGCGATGAGTTGTATGCTTGGCGGCATGCGCAGATGCCGGTCGATGACGACCCGCACCGGCGAGCGCTGGGCAAGGCCGGGCAGGCGGCAGGTGAGCTGAGGATCGTCGGCCAGAGCCGTGCCGGTTCCGACCATGATCGCGTCGTGGGCCGCGCGTAGTGCATGGGCGCGCTCCCGCGCTGGCGGTCCGGTAATCCATTGGCTCTCCCCACTCGCCGTAGCGATGCGGCCGTCGAGGGAAGTGCCGAGCTTCAGCGTGACGAGCGGCCGGCCCAGGCGAAGCCGGCTGAAAAAGCCGGCATTCACCTCCGCGGCCTCGGCGGCGCATAGTCCGGTCTCGACCTCGAGCCCCGCCTCGTGTAGCCGGCGCAGACCTCCGCCAGCAACGCGCGGGTCGGGGTCTTCCAGCGGCACGACGACCCGTCGGATGCCGGCGGCGATCAGCGCGTCGACACAAGGCGGGGTCTGGCCCCAATGACAGCACGGCTCGAGGCTGACATAGGCGGTAGCGCCGACAGCGCCTTCGCCGGCGCGCCGAAGCGCCTCTGTCTCGCCATGCGGCCGTCCGCCCGGCTGCGTCCACCCGCGCCCGACAACTCGGCCCTCCTTGACGATGACGCAACCGACCGCTGGATTGGGCCAAACCGTCCCAAGACCGCGGCGCGCCAGCGCCAGCGCCGCCTGCATCGAGCGTACGTCGAGGTCCCGATCCCGCGTGTCTGACGAGTGTGCAGACGCCGCCGGCCGCTCAATTGCCATCCGCGGCGATCCTGCCGACGAACTCGCCGAAATCCTTAGCCTCGCGGAAGTTGCGGTAGACCGACGCGAAACGGATATAGGCGACTTGGTCGAGACTCGACAGCGCCTCCATGACAAGGCCGCCGATCATATCGCTCGGGATGTCGGTCTCGCCCGAGCTTTCCAGCTGCCGCACCAATGAGTTGATCATCCGCTCCACTCGCTCGGGCTCGACCGGCCGCTTGCGCAGGGCGATGTATATTGAGCGGGCGAGCTTGTCCCGGTCGAACGGCTCACGTTGTCCGTTCTTCTTGATGACGGTCAGGTCCCGCAGCTGCACGCGTTCGAAGGTGGTGAAGCGGGCCGCGCAATTCGGGCAGAAACGCCGTCGTCGAATGGCGCCGCGATCGTCGGTCGGTCGGGAATCTTTGACCTGGGTATCATCGGCTCCGCAAAACGGGCAGCGCATCTGCTCCTCCCGATCCGGTGGACAACGCCATTAATCTCGTTCCTGCCTTACGCCGGGTTCGCGGTAAATTGGGAACCGGGCACAAAGCTCCCGGGCATTCTCCCGGACACGCGCCTCGGTTGCGCCGTTCTCGGCCGCTCCTTGCGCGAGCGCACTCAATACCTCGACGATGTAGTTTCCGACGGTCCGGAACTCGGTCGGGCCGAAACCGCGCGTCGTTGCCGCGGGCGAACCAAGCCGGATGCCGGAGGTTACGGTCGGCTTTTGCGGGTCGAGGGGAATAGCGTTCTTATTGCACGTGATGCCGGCTCGCCCGAGGCTGGTCTCGGCACCCCGGCCGGTCAGACCCAGCGGCCGCAGATCGACCAGCATCAGATGCGAATCTGTCCCACCCGACACGATATCGAGCCCGGCCTCGATGAGCGTGGCAGCGAGAATCTTCGCGTTTTCGACGACACCCCGTGCGTAGAGCTCGAACTCGGGCTGTAGCGCCTCGTGTAGCGCGACCGCCTTGGCTGCAATCACGTGCATCAGCGGCCCGCCCTGCAGCGCTGGGAATACCGCCGCGTTGATTCGTCTGCCGATCTCCTCGTCATTGGCGAGGATCAACCCTCCCCGCGGCCCGCGTAGCGTCTTATGCGTCGTTGTCGTTACGACGTGCGCGTGTGGCATCGGGCTCGGATAGACCCCGCCGGCGACCAGCCCGGCAAAGTGCGCCATATCGACCATCAGATAAGCGCCGACACTCTCGGCAATGGCACGAAACCGGGCGAAGTCGATAATTCGCGAATAGGCACTGCCGCCGGCGATGATCAGTTTCGGCCGATGTTGCTGGGCGAGCTTGTCGACCTCATCGAAATCGATGCGGCCGTCGTCGGGCCGGACGCCATAGGCGACCGCATTGAACCATTTGCCGGATAAATTCGGCCGGGCTCCGTGGGTCAAATGGCCCCCCGCGGCCAGCGCCATCCCAAGAAGTGTGTCGCCCGGCTGGAGCAGCGCGACAAATACCGCCTGGTTCGCCTGCGCCCCTGAATGAGACTGCACATTGGCGAAACGGCATCCGAAAAGCTGCTTTGCGCGTTCAATCGCCAGCGTTTCGGCGACATCGACAAATTCGCAGCCGCCATAATAGCGGCGGCCCGGATAACCCTCGGCATATTTGTTAGTCAGCACCGAGCCCTGGGCTTCGAGCACTGCCCGCGAAACGATGTTTTCGCTTGCTATCAGCTCGATCTGAGACTGCTGGCGCTCGCGCTCGCGGGCGATCGCCGCGGCGAGTTCAGGATCAGTTTTGCAGAGCGTGTTGGAGAAAAAGCCGTCAACGGCGGGTCTATGTTCGGGCGAATGGGCTGAAAGCATCAAAATCACTTGTGAAAGCAGCAGGACGAGCCGTCAGACCGACGCGCCTAAATCGGGGCCGGTTTCCGAGCCGGGGCGCAACCCTCGCGCCCCGGCCTTAGGCGACGAGTGTCTAGCCGACGACTAATCTACCAGATCTCGACCGATAAAGCCAGCCGTCTACCACAAATCGCGTTCGCATCCCAATCTCGCGCGATTGCCTCGCTGCGTTCCATTAGCGGCCGAACCGCCAGACATTCGCGTTCACTCTCCACGCGTTCGGCTTTCTCAGTAGCGCTGCCAAGCTGAGGTAATGCGGTCAAATCGTATTCGGCAACCGACAAATGCTGATTACTGCGCTCTCGCAAAAGTTTCGGTTGACACAAGAAATTCGTGCTTCGATTATGGGGATTGGTACGAAATTAAGGACTTCTTGGGGCGAAATATGGCAGAAACGGCAGCGCCGAAAGTGGCAGAGGAAGAGTTGCTGAGGATGACCGCGGATGTTGTCGCCGCATACGTGAGCAACAATACGCTGCCCACGGCACAGCTGGCCGAAGTCATCAACGCCGTCTACAACTCACTCAGATCGCTGGAAGGTCAATCCGCAGAACCGCAGCCGGAACCGCTCAAACCAGCGGTGCCGATTCGTAAATCGGTCACTCCCGATTTTCTGATCTGCCTGGAGGACGGCAAGAAGTTGAAGATGCTGAAGCGGCATCTGCGGTCGACCTACAACTTGACGCCAGACGAATACGCGCCAAATGGGGGCTTCCGATGGATTATCCTATGGTGGCTCCAAATTACGCCGAGCAACGTTCGGAATTTGCCAAGAAAATCGGGCTTGGGCGGGGCGCTGGACGGCAATCGGCGCGGCGATCGGCAGGCGCGCGGGCAGCGCCGAGAAGCAACGGGTAAGCTCGTTACACCACCTGACGGGCCTTGAGGGCCGCGGTCAGCGTCCCGTCGTCGAGATAATCGAGTTCGCCGCCAATCGGGACGCCTTGCGCGAGCCGCGAGATTTTGACGTCTCGTCCGGCGAGCCGGTCGACTAGATAGTGGGCAGTAGTTTGACCCTCGACCGTCGCATTCAGCGCGAGGACCAATTCCTGTCCGGGCCTTACGCGGGCGAGCAGCCGTTCGATAGTGAGCTCCTCCGGACCGATCCCGTCGAGTGCGGACAACGTGCCGCCCAGCACGTGATAGCGGCCGCGAAAGGCACCTGTGCGCTCGAGCGCCCAGAGATCGGCAAGGTCTTCGACAACGCAGATCGTCGTCGCATCCCTCTCCGGGTCACGGCAGATCGTGCAAGGTTCGACCGTGTCGAGGTTACCGCAAACCGAGCACGGCCGGATTGCTGCGGCCGCCTTTGCCAGCGCCGCCGCCAGCGGCTCGAGCAGGATCTCGCGCCGCTTTATCAGATACAGCGCGGCCCGCCGCGCGGAGCGGGGACCGAGCCCCGGCAGTTTCGCGAGCAGTTGGATGAGGGTGTCGAGTTCGGACATTCAACGGGTGGGAGCCGACCGCGGCTCCCGCTCTACCTCTCCGGCCGACATAGTGCAGGGAGGGAAGGGGAGGGGGCGCCCCCCGAGTCGCCGCAACGGCCTTCTCTAAAACGGCAGCTTCATGCCGCCAGGCAGCTTCATGCCGCCGGTCAGCTTCTGCATTTCCTGCTCGGCATGAGCCGACACTTTTACCCGAGCATCGTTGAACGCGGCCACGATGAGGTCTTCCAAGACCTCGACCTCCTCGGGCGCAAGCAGGGTCTTGTCGATTTGAATCTTTTTCAAATCGCCTTTGCCGTTCAGGATCAGCTGAACCATCCCGCCACCCGAGACGCCGGTCAGTTCGAGGGCTTCGAGCTGAGCCTGCATCTCGGCCATTTTGGCCTGCATCTCCTGGGCCTGCTTCATCAGCTCGCCGATGTTCTTCATACTCACTCCTCTGCGATGCCGGGCTCGTCGCCGGGGGTGTCCGGGGAGAGCTCGTCCGCCTCCAGATCGGCCGCCGTAAATCTCTCTCGGACCGCGGTGATTGTGGCGCCCGGAAATGTATCGAGGACCGCCTGGACCAAAGGATGGTGCGCAACCTCGTTGCGCAGATCCCGGTTGCGCCCTTCTTCCTGCTGGCGCAGCGTCGGCTCCCCCTCCGCTTCGGAGACGGAGATCATCCATCGTATGCCGGTCCACTCGCGCAACAGCTCGCCGAGGCGGTTGGCGAGATCGCGCGGCGCCCCCGCGGCAGGTCGGAACTCGATCCGTCCGGGTTCGAAATGGACCAGATGCACGTGCGAGCAGAGATGCGAACGGAGCAGCGCTTCGCGCCGTTTGTCGCACAACGCGACGACCTCGGCAAAGCTCTGCGGCACCGGATCGGGCGTGGGATCATTCGGAGACTGGGGAAATTCGGCGGTGACGCGCAGCGCACTTACGGCGCTTGGGCCGGATGCAAGGGCGCCCGTTGGCGGCGCCGGTGCGGTCGTCGGCAAAGGCGCCGGGGGGCTCGAACCCGTGGTGGCGCCATTCCCGCGGCTAGGCACGGCCCCCGCAGACGCCGCGATCAATCGCACGAGTTCGGCCGGGGCAGGCAAATCGGCGACATAGGCGAGACGCACTAGCACCATCTCAGCCGCCTGGATCGGAGAAGGCGCGACTTGCACCTCTTCCAGCCCTCTCAACAGCATCTGCCAGACCCGGGCGAGCACTGGCATCGCGAGTTTTTCGGCAAGCGGACGGGCGCGCTCGCGATCGCCCTCGGCGATCGGGTCGCCGGCGCCCGCATCGGGCGCCAGCTTGAGCCGGGTCAGGAAATGACTGAGGTCGAGAAGATCCTGCAGGACCATCAGCGGGTCGGCGCCGCCTTGGTAAAGGCCATCCAACTGCGCCAGGGCGGCCGGCGCGTCACCGCGCAAGGCGCATTCCAATAGGTCGAAAACGAGGCCGCGATCGGCGATACCCAACATGTCGCGGACCTCGGCCTCTTCGATCCGCCCCGCCGACAGTGCGATCGCCTGGTCGAGCGCCGCAGGCTCGATCTCGACGCCCTCCGCCGCGGCGATCCGCTGGTAGCGCCGGATCAACAATTCGGCCGGCACCCTTCGCAGCGAGAAACGCTGGCAGCGCGACAGCACCGTGATCGGCACCTTTTGGATCTCGGTTGTCGCAAAGATGAATTTGACGTCGGGCGGCGGCTCTTCGAGCGTCTTCAACAATGCATTGAAGGCGTACTTCGAGAGCATATGGACTTCGTCGATGATGTAGATCTTGTACCGCCCCGAAACCGGGCGGTAGCGCACCCCCTCGGTCAAGTCGCGGATGTCGTCGACGCCGGTGCGCGAGGCCGCGTCCATCTCGATCACGTCGACGTGCCGGTCCTCGCCGATCGCGAGGCATTGCGGGCAGCGGCCACAGGGCTCCGCCGTCGGCCCGCCCGTGCCGTCCGCGCCGACGCAGTTGAGTGCGCGGGCGAGGATGCGGGCCGTCGTTGTCTTGCCGACGCCACGGACGCCGGTCAGGATGAAGGCGTGTGCTACCCGTCCCGTCGCGATCGCATTCGACAGGGTGCGGACCATCGCCTCCTGACCGATCAGCTCGGCAAAGGTTGAGGGCCGATATTTGCGGGCGAGGACCCGGTAAGCGGACGCCGAATCGCTCATTACCTATAC
>Ga0318543_10000290_pt1 | contig 11672 bp, 15 predicted proteins | sample GRESIP168b4f24_FD_203487 | JGI IMG/M metagenome (GOLD analysis project Ga0318543, IMG submission 203487) | Tropical soil microbial communities from Luquillo Experimental Forest, Puerto Rico - GRE.SIPMG.168b4f24 | ecosystem: Environmental > Terrestrial > Soil > Tropical forest > Bulk soil... | reverse complement strand
TCAGCGATGATGGCGATCAACATACGATCTCGAACATCCAAGGACGATAGGGCGGGGGCTTTCCGCGATTCAGTCCCACGGGTTAGGCCTCTGTGGCTCGAAAGTCGTTGTCCGGCTTCTAACGTAGAGGTTGTCCCGGGCGATCTTTTTGCCACATCTAACCCATTGACATCACAGACGGAGAAAAACCTACTTTCCCCATTTAGCAACATCCGTGCCATAACGCCCAAGTTGTGCGCGCGTTCGAGCCTGGCGATCGTCGCAGACCACTGGCCTTGAATTCTTCGTGGCTCAGTGCTGTGGCAGCGGCTCGTTCAATCCGGCTTCTATGAGGTCGCGCTCACGCTCGTGTTCCGGGCGCGGTCGTGCCACGCGACCTCACAGAACCCTCAAGATTCACACCGGCGCGCGAATGTGATTCAAGATGTGGGCTGGGTTAGAGGCCAGCCCGAATGGCACGAGCTTACTCTCTCGACCTGCGTGAGCGCGTGGTGGCGGCGGTGGCGGATGGCCTGTCATGCCGGGCGGTCGCCGATCGGTTTGGAGTGAGCGTCGTCGCGAGCGTGGTGAAGTGATCGCAGCGCTTGCGGGCGACAGGCAGCGTGGCGGCCAAGCCGATGGGCGGGCGGCGTCCCTCGCTCTTGAAGGCGAGCGGGACTGGTTGCTGGCTCGAGTTGGCAAAGCCCCCGACCTGACATTGCGCGCCTTGGCGGCCGAGCTGGCGGCCCGCGGTATCCTTGAGCCCCTACGCGGTGTGGCACCTGCTGATCCGGGAAGGCATCACCTTCAAGAAAAAGCCTGCGCGCCAGCGAGCAGGAACGAGCCGATGTGGTGCGGCGGCAGGCGCAATGGAAGAAGTATCAGAGCAGGCTTGATCCCACACGTCTGGTCTTCATCGACGAGACTTGGGCCAAGACCAATATGACACGCACTCACGGCCGCAGCCGACGCGGCGCGCGCCTGGTGGTGCACGCGCCGCAGGGCCGTTGGCGCACGCTGACCTTCCTCGCCGCCCTGCGTTGCGACCGGATCGATGCGCCTTGCGTGATCGACGGACCGATCAATGGACAGAGCTTTCTGGCTTATGTCGAGCAGATCCCGGTGCCGACGCTGCGGCCAGGAGATATCGTGATCCTCGACAACCTCGGAAGCCACAAGGGCAAGGCGGTCAGGCAGGCCATCCGCGCGGCTGGCGCCAAGCTGTTCTTCCTGCCGCCCTATAGTCCCGACCTCAATCCGATCGAGCAGGTCTTCGCCAAGCTCAAGACATTGCTGCGCAAGGCCGCAGAACGCAGCGTCGAGGCAACCTGGAAACGCATCGGCGCGCTGCTCCAGTGCTTCACCCCCGCCGAGTGCGCCAACTATCTCAGAAACGCTGGATATGCTTCCGCCTAAAACAAACGTGCTCTAATAGTGCGACATCAGCTCAACCTGCCGCAGAGCGCATGTCGCGCCGTCGACTGCATCTGCGTTGGGCCGACCGCGCCCTGTTCATCTGGCTCTATCGTCGATCGGCGCGGCACGAGTGCACGGACTGCACACGCCCGATTGAGCGGGTTGGAGACATCATCGCGCAGCCGATCCTTTGAGTTCTCGAAGGCGCACCTCGCTCCACCGGCTCGGTCGGTCATTGGGGTGATGGTGTCCCGCGGAATGAAGCGCCATGGAATATCGGCCGCGAGCGGTGCGACCTACTCCGGCTTGATATTGGCCGCGCGGATCAACTTGCCCCACTTCTCGGTTTCATTCGCAAGCAGCTCCCCAAAGTCGGCGGGAGAACCCGGAAACGTTTTGCTACCAAGGTCACCAATCCGTGCTTCGATTTTGGGATCCGCGAGTGCTGCATTGATTTCCTTGTTGAGCTTGTCGATGATTTCGTCGGGGGTGGCTCTCGGCGCCACGAATCCGTTCCATTGGCTCGCCTCATAGCCCGGCACGAATTCGCCCACAGACGGGATGTCAGGCAGTGCTTCTGAGCGGGTTGCCGTGGTCACCGCCAGCGCGCGCAGCTTGCCAGCCCTGATGTACTCGATCGATCCAGCCAGGGTGCTGAAGTAGAGTTGGACCTGTCCCCCAAGTAGGTCTGAGAGAGCGGGTGCATCGCCCCGGTACGGCACGTGAGACATATTGACGCCGGTCATCACCTTGAACAGCTCGCCAGTGACGTGGGGCCCGCTTCCAGTGCCGGCGGACGCCATGGCCACTTTGCCTGGGTTGTCCTTGGTGTAGGCGATGAACTGGAGAACTGTCGTCGCCGGAACCGAAGGATTTACCACCATCACGAAGGTTCCGCGGGCAATGCCCGAGACCGGCGCTGTGTCGCGGATGAAGTTGAATTTGAGCTTTTCATAGAGGGTCGCGCTGATTGCGTTGCTGACAGTGGCGACGAGAAGGGTGTAGCCATCCGGTACCGCGTTTATGACCGCCTCAGCGGCGATATTGGTGTTGGCACCCGGCCGGTTCTCGACAATGAACGGCTGGCCGAGCCGCTCTGCCAGCCAATGACCCATTAGACGCACGACGATGTCGGTCGAGCCGCCAGGGGCAAAGCCGACGATTACGCGCACCGGCCGCGGCGGATACGTCTGCGTCCTTGCGATCCGCGAGAGGGCCGGGAGAGCGGCAGCGCCCGCTGCTAGATGCAGAAATTGACGGCGCCGAAATTTCATTGCATTCCTCTCAAAATGCCCGTGAGCACGGGATGATTGGTTTACAGAACGCTAGCCTGCCGATGGCACCGTCGCCGCCACTGAAAGAAGCGGGAATTCGGCGCATCCCGCGCGGGCGGTTCCGAATTAGGCTACATCATGTTCGGGGATGTGCATAAAGGTTCCCGAGCAGCTCAAGTCTCACGCGGCGGTCGCAACTGCCGACGTCCGATTTTGGAGCAATTCGGCCTTCGCTATTGCGCCGGCGGATGGCGCTGGGGTGGAGGAGTAATAACCGTCCAAGGCGGTGCGCAATCGAGTCTGCGGCCCGACACAGTGCGGGATCATCGCTTTGACTACGAGTGTGTACGAAGGGCCGATGCAACCTGGACGACAGACGGCGTATGCCGGGAGCAGGCTTAAGCTGCTGACGATCCAGAAAGGCCCCCCTTGGAAAGCCAGCCTTCCAGTCATACTGGGGAAAACCCGCCGTGCGGAATGATAGGGGGTCGAGGAAACGTCGGCATCATTCGAAGCCCGCTCCGCGCCTCGATCTACCCGCCTCCCATTAGCGACATGTGCTACTCAGACCGGTCTGTACTCCCGTCAGGCGAGCGACCGATAGCGATCGGTTTCTCCATGGCAGGAACCACGAACGAGTTGGTGCCGGTCGGCAAACGAAGATAAATTGAGATGAACTTCCTGGCCGAATCCGCCGGGGAAGACAACGAGTAGCTCGAGTGCATCGCTGCCGATGTATTTCTCGGCTGACTTGTAATTAACTTGCCGGCCTCGAACCTTTTGCTTATTGCATCTGTAGCGGATATTTTCTCTTTCGAAGTTGGGGAAGTCGGTCTAAGTGCGGAGCGCGGACCAAGAGTGGCATGCCTTGCCGGTCACCAGCGACAAAAAAGGGCCGCTGTCGATTGCACGGCGGCGCACGCGGTAGCGGTGCCCCTTCTGGCGAGCGCAATGGGCAACAATTCCGGCACGGCGAGCGGACCAAGGCCGCGATTGCGCAGCGGCAGAAATTAAGCGCGTTGCTGAAAATGCTCCGCGCTGGCCTGAGATGAATGCGTCACGCCGAAACATGCGTGACCGTCCCAGTAGGTGTCGCGGGCGAAGCCGCCGATCTCTAATAAACTGTTAGGCACCGGTACTGTAAAATTCCCATCCCGCTCGTCTCCAAGGCGAAACTGGGGGCTCAATAATGCAACATCTCTTTGCAGTGCCCTTGGCTAACCCCAAGCCGCCGGACTCTGCGCGGAATTGCAGTCGTGGCGATCCTTGGGGTTCGGCTTCTTCGCGATTCTAAAAAGTACTAGCGGCGGGAGAGAGGCTCCCGCCAAGGAGCTAGTTACAGGTTCGATCCCTAGAGCTGCCTCTGTTCCTAAGCCCCCGCCCAACGATCCAATGGCCGCTTTCCTCAGTCCAGCCTCAACCCAACTTACCAGGCTCGTGCAAAGCGTGGCGGTGGATCGACGCGCCGTTCCGTTGCCGCGCCCGCGACCAAAACGGCTGTGACCTCCCGCTATCCCCGCGGTAGGGAGAGCGCCGAAAGCGCGCATCGTCGATTACCTGACCCGCCGCGGTCACGACGGTCTTGAAGCCCACCCCCGGCACAGTCGGCCGTCCAGCAACATGGCGGACCCGCCATGTGCTATCCTGGTCTAAGTTGGAGGCGCTTGAGGGGCCGCCAACCCCTCGATTCAGAACATTTCAGGTTTGCCCCAAGGACTTGCACGCCGGTCCTGCGGCAGGCTGGAGGTGCGGAAGACTGAGCGCACGGGCCAGTCGGCGGCGCTGATAGCGCGTCGGGGAGGAATTCCCCATAAAATGACCTGAGAGCGATCCGGAGGGCGTCGTTTGGTTGACGAGCGCGTAGAGCGACGGCTTACGGCCATTCTGATGGCCGATGTTGCCGGCTACAGTCGGCTCGTTGAGGCTGACGAGGAAGGCACCCTCGCCCAGTGGAAGGCGCATTGGGACACGGTCATCGAGCCACAGATAAAAAATCACCGCGGTCGGATCGCAAGGGTTACAGGCGATGGGATACTGGCCGAGTTTGCGAGTGTCGTCGATGGGGTACGCTGCGCCGTCGAGGTTCAACGCAGCATGGCCAAACGCAATGCGGACGTGCCGGAGCACAAGCGTCTCGAGTTCCGCATAGGCATCAACTTCGGCGAACTCATCGTTGAAGGAGTCGGTTCCGCTGGTTTCTGGGGTGATGGCATTAACATAGCGGCACGTCTGGAGGCGCTTGCGCAGCCGGGCGGAATCTGTGTTTCCGGCCGGGTGCAGGAAGACACGCAGGGAAAACTCGACATCGCATTCGAGGATACGGGCGAACACCAACTCAAGAATATTACGCGGCCGGTGCGAGTCTATCGGGTTCGGTTTGATGGGGCTACGAAGTCGACGCCGGCCTTGCCGCTCCCGAGCAAGCCGTCGATCGCCGTCCTGCCGTTTGAAAACATGAGCAGGGATCCGAGCGAGGACTATTTCGCCGACGGCGTAGTGGAGGAGATCACCACTGCACTATCGCGCATTCGTTGGCTATTCGTGATCGCACGCAATTCGAGCTTCACTTACAAGGGCCGGGCAGTCGACGTGAAGCAAATAGGGCGCGAATTGGGAGTGCGTTACGCGCTTGAGGGTAGCGTTCGCAAGGCGGCGAACCAGGTGCGCGTCAGCGCGCAACTCGTGGACGCGGTCGACGGGCATCATATCTGGGTCGAACGCTATGACCGGGAACTCGCCGACGTCTTCGCGCTTCAAGATGAGATAACTGAGCGGGTCGTGTCATCGGTTGAGCCTCAGCTTTACGCTGCCGAGGGTATGCGAGTAAGGCGCAAGCAGCCTGACAGCTTGGACGCTTGGGAGTGCGTCGTGCGCGCGCTCTCCTGTGTCAATACTCGCTCGCAGAGCAGTTATATGATGGCCCTGCGGTTGTTGGAGCGAGCAATTGAGCGGGACCCCGCATACGCGCAAGCCCACGCGCTAGTTGCATACGTGACTGGTTTGGAGGTTTTGTACGGGTGGAAGCCCCGGGAAATTGCGCTGGCGCGAGCATTTGATGCGGCGCAAAATGCGGTCGTTCTGGATAGCGACGATGACTGGGCACACTTCGCGCTTGGGTTTATCTACAGCGTGACCCGAAGAGCCGAAGAAGCAGTAGTGCAGTACGAGAAGGCACTAGCTCTTAATCCGAACTTTGCCATCGCCTATACGTACCTCGCAGCGGTCCTTGCTTATCTGGGACGGCCCAAGGAAGCGTTGGAAAAGATCGACGCGTCTGAACGCCTTAGCCCGCGAGGTTTGTTCCAGGGGGTTAACAATCACTGTCGTGCCTTGGCGCACTTTTCAGCGGGGCAATATCTTGATGCGATCTCTTGCGCGCGGAAAGCCGTCCTGGAAAGCCCCGGTATTGTCACGAGCCACCGCATGCTCGTCGTGAATTGCGCCTTGGTTGGTCATATCGACGAGGCCAGAGCAGCACTCGAGATCGTGAAACGTCTTCAACCTGACGTCTCCCTGAGATGGATTGCGGAATTCGTGCCATTTACGCGCGAGAGGGAGCGGCGAGATTTTATCGAAGGCTTTCGTCTAGCCGGGCTGGAATAAGGCGGGTTTTAATTTCTGATCTGGATGAAGTTATCAGGCACGATTTGATTCTCTCTAGGTGCCGGTCGATGACCGCGGCCGATGACCATGGCGATGGCCGGTCACCCCGGCCGCAGGGGCATCGCTCAGCGATTTCGGACGTCGGCCGTATCGCGGGCGCATCAGTGCCGACCCCAGCTCGCCTTCGCCCATCGCCTGGATGAATTCGCGCACTCGGTCGCGCACCCCGGCTTCGATCGGATCGAACCAGTCGTCGAACAGATAAACTGCCGTTTCGGAGGCAAGCTGCGAGGAAGCAAGCTTCGTGGTAGTGATGCTCATGGCGTGGTCTCCAGTCCGACGCTTCAGCGTCGGACGATTCGAGGTTGATCACCCCGGAGACTACGCCACCCTAATTCCAACCAATCCCGCGACGGCACCATGACGCGCGTATCGAAGTTGTGAAGTGCCACAATAGTCTGATAATGAATTCTACATCAGAGGCTCCGAAGCGGGCACACCATAGGGCCTGGCGACAACGCATAGTACCAGCTGCTATTCGATCTAGCCATGCTGTCGAGGTTGTGAAGGGTGGACATGGCGGAAAAGGTAGAAGTCGTCTTCAATGACGCAGTCGCCTACGAGCGGTTCATGGGGCGCTGGAGCCGCGCCGCCGGTAAGCTTTTTCTCGATTGGGTTGTGCCACCAAAAGGCGCACGATGGCTCGATATCGGCTGCGGCACTGGCGTTTTCACCCACTTGGTGCTGGAAACGTGCGCACCTGAAGCAGTCGTTGCCATCGATCTTGCGACGGCGCAAATCGATTTCGCCCGCGAGACACCAGTCGCACGGTTGGCAGAGTTTCACGTCGCTGATGCGCAAGCACTGCCGTTTCCCGACCGGTCTTTTGACGTCATAACATCAGCTCTAGTCCTCAATTTCATTTCTGACCGACGGCGCGCCCTTACTGAAATGCACCGAGTGGGTCGCCGACGCGCCGTGGTCGCCGCCTACGTGTGGGATTTTGCAGCGGGGCAATCCACGTCATGGCCATTGGCTCGCGGCATGCGCCAGATTGGCATGGAAGTGCCAAAGACGCCGGGCTCTGAGGACTCTAGCATCGAAGCGCTCAGATCGTTGTTTGAACAGGCCAATTTCGAAGCAGTAACCGCTCGTCCAATTGACGTCTTATTGTCCTACACCAACTTCGAAGATTTCTGGCAATCCCAGGTGTCGCCTTTCACGCCAAATGGCAAGGCCATTGCGACTTTACGACAGGCCGACCGTGCCAAATTGGTTGAAGCAGTCAGGGCAATATTGCCAGACCATCCTGACGGCAGCATCGCTTATTCAACCCGGGCCAATGCCGTCAAGGGTCGAGTACCTGCGTGATTTGGATGCAGGTCTGGTTATGATGCTGTGGACTGCTCAAGGTGATCAGCCGCTCGCCTATCAGCGCCGCACCCTTGCAGCTGACGCATTGATCGCGAGCTGCTACCTGGCCGGCATCAACACGCGCCGGGTCCGCCGCGCGCTGAAGGCGCTGTTCGGCGGCGCCGTAAACAAGGACACGGTGAGTCGGGTATGGCGAAAGGTGAAGGGTGACTGGGATGCTGGAACACCCGTTCGCTCGCCGAAGAGCCGATTGTGCGCCTGATCCTCGACGGCACCGTGGTACGCAGTCCGGCTTGATCGGAAGGCCACGTCAATCTTGCTGCTTGTCGTGATCGGCGTCCGCGAGAATGGCCAGAAAATCCTGCTCGCGGTCAAGAACATGGGCGGAGAGACCACCGAGGCCTGGCGAGCGGTGCTCGATGACCTGATCAAGCGTGGCCTGCGACGACCGCAGTTCCTCATCAATCTGCCGAAGTCGCCGTTGGTCATCACCGAATCTACCGATGAATTTGATGCTGAGAGTTTGCGCCTCATCTTCCACGTAAGACCGAGCGGTTCTCAATCTTTTTCGATGCGGCCAAAATGAGCCGCCAACAGCTCCATCGTCTGGGAGATCCTGCCTTCCGCAGCGCATTGGAAAATCTTCTCAAGCAGCTTTTAGTGCGGGATGCTTTTGAACCGGCATCGTCGCCGAGGAGTCGATGGATTTCGGAACGATGAGTCTACCGATGTCAAATCGACACTGACCTTTGCACGCGTAAACAGTCCCAATCTCCGTGTCTCGCGAGCTCGAATGAGAACTGCGCGGCCTGTGCCCGCAGCAAGTCAGCCGTTGCGCAATGCTCGTCGACGAGGCGAGCGGTCCACACGTGGATTTCACCGATCGCTAACGCCGGACGATCTACGCAGGGATGCGTCATATCTACGATCTCGCATCTGGCGCGTGCATGCCCACGGATGCAAGCACGTCCTGGATGATCTCCTTGGCGAGAGCGGCTGCCGCGGGAGAGAAGTAAAAATGCCCTCCAGAGAAAATTTCCGCGGGTGAAGTCTCGCCAAGACTGCAGGGAACCGGAATGAGCGACATCGTCGGCGCCGGCAAATGCGGTGATAGGACAAGTAATGCGATCCTCCGGATCGACCGCATACCCCGTAACGAGCGCGAGACCTGCTCTTAAGGCCGGCAGTAGCGCAGCTATGAGTTCCGGTCGTTGCATGACTGCTGCAGGCGTGCCGCCAAACCGGCGCAGAATTGCAAGCAAATCGCGGTCCGACGGCGGGCGTGCCTGGGGCGATCGGCGGAAGCGAATTTGGGACTCCCGCGGCCGGAAACGAACAGAAGCACGGCGTTGCGGCCCTCGACCGCGCGCAGTTGCCGGGCAGCCTCAAAGGCCATGCAGACGCCCACGCTGTGGTCAAAAAAACCGAATGGCACTTCCATGAGCGGCTGGAGTACATGCTCCAGCTTCTGGACGTGAATGGTGGCTCGTGAAGACGCGCGGCACGCCCCGGCAACTCCACGGGACAGAAATCCACCTCGGGAGGCATAAAACGCCGCAACGGGCGGTAAAACGTGGCATTCCCCGCAGCGTGCGGAAAGCAGAAAAGGCGGCAACGTACGACTGAGCCTTCATTCCGAAATGGTAGCCATTTGTCGAGCGTCATTGCGTTCATCGTTGTGAGCGAGCAGCGTGATCGACAACGGTGCCGGACCAAAAGACCGCGCGCAAAACTCAGTTTCACAGATGCGCACCCTGACATCGAGTTGCGGCGGCCGACGCCGCACGGTACAGCTTTCGCGCGTATGAATGGAGGGGATAGGTGCCGACATTCAAGGCAATTGTGATCGAGAAGAGCGACGGCGGGCAAAAGGTCCGCCTCACCGATTTCGACGAAGCCAATCTGATGGAGGGCGATGTCACCGTGCGCGTCGAATGTTCGACGGTGAATTACAAGGATGGGCTCGCGATCACCGGCAAAGCGCCCGTCGTTCGCCGTTTTCCGATGATTGCCGGCATCGATTTCGCCGGCACGGTGGAATCCTCCACGCATCCGCAATGGAAGCCGGGCGACAGGGTCATCCTCAATGGCTGGGGGTGTGGCGAGACCCATCTCGGCGGCTACGCGGAAAAGGCGCGGGTCAAGGGCGATTGGCTGGTGCGGCTGCCGGCGCGCAATAGCGCGCGCGGCGCGATGGCGATCGGCACCGCCGGCTTCACCGCCATGCTGGCGGTGATGGCGCTCGAGCGTCACGGCGTCACGCCGCGACACGGGCCCGTCATCGTCACCGGAGCGGCCGGCGGACTGGGCTCGGTCGCGGTGGCGCTGCTCGCCAAGCTCGGCTTTGCCGTCATCGCCTCGACCGGACGCCCGACCGAGGCGGATTATCTGAGAAGCCTGGGCGCCCGCGAGATCATAGAACGCAGGGAGCTCGTCGGCGCAGCCAAACCCCTTGGCCAAGAGCGATGGGCCGGCGGCATCGATACCGTTGGGTCGACCACACTGGCCAACGTGCTGTCCATGACCCGCTATGGCGGCGCGGTCGCCGCCTGCGGATTGGCCGGTGGGATGGATCTTCCGGCGACGGTCGCCCCGTTCATTCTGCGCGGGGTGTCGCTCATCGGCGTGGATTCCGTGATGTGTCCGCTGGAACGGCGGCGGGAGGCATGGAGGCGACTGGCGTCCGATCTGGACGCAGTCAAACTCGCGGCGATGACGAGCGAGATCGATCTGTCGGGGGTGATGGAAGCCGGTCGGCGCATCGTCGAAGGAGGGATCCGCGGTCGAATCGTGGTCAAAATCGGGTAGAGCCGGTGAACGCGTGGCCGCCCGGCGTAAATGCTACCCATACCCCCTACCATCCGCCGCCGCCCGTCAGCGCCGGCCACATGCCGCTTGAAGCAGCAAAATGCGTTCGCTACTCCAGTTGCCCAGCGGCAGCGTGCGCGAGTTGCTCTGCCTTGTCGCTGTGGCAGCGCAGCGCGGCATCGGCCGGCATGAACGAAAATCTCGCGTGCCCATGATGACCATGCCGATCGATAACAACCTGGTGCTGGTCGCTGCGCTCATGTTGCGGCCATACTTTGCGTATCGATGCTCGCGGGCGCCCAGCGGGGTCTTCTTTCGACTCTCGTCTGTGATCCTGTGATCCAGTGATCCAGTACGGCGGAAGCTGGAGCCTCTGCCATATTTTATTTCCGTTTTTTCGACTTCCGGAAGCGGACGCCTTCTCCGCCGCCGTTGCCCTCGATGAATTCGACGCCGGCGGCCGCCAAGGCCTGCTTAATCACAACCAGCGTGGCCGGCCGCGGGTCCACTTTCCCGGCCTCAAAGTGACGGACGGTTACGATACCGACATTAGCCGCATCAGCGAGCTGCTGCTGGCTCCAATCAAGCAGCCCCCGAGCAGCCCTGCACTGCGACGATGAAATCATTTTCTAAGAAAAAAGTGATTTGACCAAAAAAATCAACTGAATCGAAAAACCGGTTGACATCTAGTTGCATCTTATTTAGATATGAATATCGAAAAAAGATAGGAGAGCCAAATGTCCAGGATTGTGGGATTTGAACGCCGCTTTTTCATCGGCGGCTCGGACGCACGGATCATCATGGGCAACGATGAAGCCGCCTTGGTTCGGCTCTGGCGCGAAAAACGAGGCGAGGCCGAGCCGGAGGACCTCTCGGGGAACCTCATCGTGCAGCTCGGGAGAGCAACCGAGGAGGTCAATCGCTCCTGGTATGAGCGCAACACTGGCCGACAGGTCCGCGACGTACAGCGGCGGGTTAGGCATTCGGCCATTCCTTGGATGGCGGCCACCCTGGACGGCATCGTGGAAGGCACGGAAGCCGTGTTCGAGGCCAAGTTCATGCTGCCCTGGTCATTCTCCGAAGAGGCGGCCGCCGAAAAGTACATGGCGCAAGTCCAGCACAACATGTGGGTCACCCATTTGCGGACCTCGGTGCTCTCCATCATTACCGGCGGCGGCAAATGGGTCGAGGTGGCCATACCGATGGACCCGCTCTATC
>Ga0318543_10000286_pt1 | contig 11722 bp, 11 predicted proteins | sample GRESIP168b4f24_FD_203487 | JGI IMG/M metagenome (GOLD analysis project Ga0318543, IMG submission 203487) | Tropical soil microbial communities from Luquillo Experimental Forest, Puerto Rico - GRE.SIPMG.168b4f24 | ecosystem: Environmental > Terrestrial > Soil > Tropical forest > Bulk soil... | reverse complement strand
ACGAGATTAGGACCGAGCCGACGAACGTCAAGAACGGAAGCGTGTACTGGTCCGCACCCCGGACCAGCGCCTCCGCGAGCACCGTCTGCAGCGCTTTGCCCGACCCGCTGGGCAGATAACCCAATAGGCCAACGATCCCGCCGTACAAGGGATACTGCAGCAGCAACGGGCCGGACACCTTCGCCGCGCCCGAAAATGCGCGGATGAAGCGGATCGGCGTCCGGTGCAGCAGCGCGCTCGTGACGGTGAACAGCATGATCATCGACGAGATGTTCAGGGCGAAGCGGCTCAGCGCGAAATACGCTATGCCGGCCGCGAAGACAATGACGTTGAGGATCCATAGGTTTTCCAGCCACTCGGCGGGCGTTCTCTTGCCGGTGGGTTTGGCGGGTTCCGGCTGCTCGTCGAAGACCGCCGGATCGGGTGCGAGCCCCTGCTTCGGGTCCATCCGCCAGATTGCGATGGCGAGCAGGGCGACAACGGTGATCACGGCGATCAAGTTGTAGGGCTGGAAAATCGTCAGTGTTAGCGGCACGGTCATGCCGGTTATCTTGTGAATCACGTTGATTGGGCTGGACGTGTCGGTGTTGGCAAGCGCGATCGATGACGACAGGCCCTGGTTACAGACGATGAAGCCTATGAACGCGGCAGCGATGAGGTAGCCGAAATGCGCGCTGGAGAGCCGTTTTGCCACCTGGCGCGCGACCAGCGCACCCGCCACCAGACCGAGTCCCCAGTTCAGCAGCGAGAAGACCGTGCTGACACCGAAACACAGCAGGGCTCCCTGAACCTGGTTTTTCGGCTTGCTCGCGACACGGATGATCGCGCGCTTCAGGACGGGCGCCTCGGCCAGCGTGTAACCCGTGACAAGGACGAGCACCATTTGGAACGCGAAGGTGAAGATGTTCTGCGCGCCCCACACCCCGCCGTACCACGCCTTGAGGATGCCGCCGGCCGTCGCGCCCCGCACGAGCAGCGCGACGAGCAAGACCACGATGAGGGTCAGGATGACCGCGAACAAATACGGGTCGGGCATGAGGCGTTCGACATACCGGACGCACAGTGCGGTCAGGCCCTGGACGAAGCCGCGTTCTTCGCCCCGCCGTTCCCGTCTCGTCGTCGTCATTACTCTCCTTTGTCTCGTCGCCCGCGCCCCGATCTTGTTGGCCTGCCGATAGCCTTTCTTAGGCAACTCCAAACAGGTTTCACGCATGTGAATTGTGGAGAACTTGTGGACGATGACAATCACCGTTGCCACCGGGCCGATCGCCGTCGCGATGAGTTTTGGTGCCGGAACTTGTCTATATGGGTAGTTCGATCGGACTCGATCGGCTCAATCGTCAAATCGTCAAAGCCCCCGCGCCTTGGTGCGGGGCTTCTCTGTTAGAGGGGTGTTGCATGGGTAGAACCATGGGCGGAGTCGCGGGCAAGGCAATCTTGGTCACGGGTGCCAACCGCGGCATTGGTCGGGCTTTCGTAGAGGAAGCGCTGCGCAGGGGCGCGGGTCGGGTGTACGCCGGCACGCGAGATCGCTTGTGGCCTTCCGATGAGCGGGTTGTGCCGGTGGTGCTTGAGGTGACCAATGCGGCGCAGATCCAAGAGGCCGTCGCCAAGGCCGAATCGCTTGACGTGCTGATCAACAATGCGGGCATCGCGCTCTACGACGATCTGAGCGATCGCACAATGCTCGAACGGCACCTCGCCGTGAATCTTTTCGGCACATATGCCGTGACACAGGCCTTTCTGCCAAAGCTGATCCGCTCCAGGGGCGCGGTGGTCAACAATCTGTCGGTCAACGCATTGGCGCCACTGCCGCTGATCCCCGCGTACTCGATCTCCAAGGCGGCCGCGTTCAACCTCACCCAGTCACTGCGCGCCTTCCTGGCTCCCCAAGGGGTGCGGGTTCATGCGGTCTTGACCGGCCCGGTAGACACCGATCTGACCCGGGGGCTCGACATACCGAAGGCAACTCCGCGGTCCGTGGCCGCGGCCGTGTTCGACGCGCTGGACCGCGACGAACAGGACATCTTCCCCGATCCGATGTCGCAATCCCTTGCCCAGGACTGGGAGAGCAGCCCGGCAAAGGCGCTGGAACGTCAGTACGCAGAACTGCTCGCGGCGGCACCGGCGGTGCCGGCGCACGGCTAACGATTAAGGAGAACAAGATGAACGACCTATCCGGCACGAGCACTATCGTCGTTGGTGCGAGCAGGGGATTGGGCCGGGGGATTGCGACCGTGGCGGCCGAGGCCGGCGCCTCGGTGATCGCCGTCGCCCGTAGCGCAACGACATTTCCCGAGCCGGCAACCGGCGGCGGCAGCATTCAAGCCGTGGTGGCCGACGCGGCCGACGCGTCGGTGCCCGGCAGCCTATTGGACAAATACGACCCGCGGTTTCTCGTCCTGGTGGCCGGGGCGATCCCGCCGATTCGTCCGCTGCACGAGCACACCTGGGAGACCTTCTCGGCCAACTGGAATGCAGACGTGCGCATCGCGTTTCACTGGCTGCGTGAAGCCCTGCTCAAGCCGCTCCGTCCCGGCAGCAGGGTCGTGGTGATCAGCAGCGGCGCCGCGTTGGCCGGGTCGCCGCTCAGCGGCGGGTACGCCGGCGCCAAGGCCACCCAGCGCTTCATCACCGGCTACGCGCAAGACGAGGCGAACCGCGCCGATCTGGGCATCACGTTTACGGCGCTGCTGCCCAAAATCACGCCGCTGACCGAGCTGGGCCGCCCCGCGGTGCAGGCGTACGCGGCCCGCGGTGGCCAGTCCGAGGAGGAATACCTCAAGCAGCTCGGCGAACCGGTCAGCCCAGAGGGGGCCGGCGCGGCCGTCGTGGAGCTGCTGCGGGCGGACGCCGACACCGTCGCCCCCAGTTACCTGCTGACCGGCACCGGTCTGCAGAAGCTGGCCTGACCGCCAAGACCACTGAAAAACACTGAACCACAACCGAAAGGATCAGACATGAGCATGCAGACGCCGCCGATCGTATCGGCAGACGAATGGGAGGCCGCGCGCCAGCGGCTGCTGGTGCAGGAAAAGGATCTGGTCCGCGCGCGGGACGCGCTGGCAGCCCAGCGCCGGCGAATGCCCTGGCTGGAGGTAGACAAGCCGTACGAATTCGACGGGCCCGAGGGCAGGGTGAGCTTGCTGGACCTGTTCCAGGGTCGCAGTCAGCTTGTCGTCTACCGGGCATTCCTTGAGCCCGGCGTTGACGGCTGGCCGGACCATGCCTGCCGCGGCTGCTCCATGATCGCCGATCACATCGGCAACCTGGCGCATCTGAACGCCCGCAACACCACCCTGGTGTTTGCCTCCCGCGCCGGCCAGCCCGACATAGCGCGCGTGAAGGCCAGGATGGGCTGGCAGATGCCGTGGTACACGATCACCGACGACTTCGACCGCGACTTCGGGGTCGACGAGTGGCACGGCACCAACGCGTTCATCCGCGATGGCGAACGGGTGTTCCGCACGTACTTCATCAATAACCGCGGCGACGAGGCGTTGGGAACCACCTGGAGTTACCTGGACATGACCGCGCTTGGCCGCCAAGAGGACTGGGAAGACTCCCCGGACGGCTACCCGCAGACCCCCGCGTATGCGTGGTGGAACTGGCACGACGCATACGACGATGACCGTTCGCAGTGGTGGGACGACCCCGAACCGGGCGAGCGCGACCCCAACGACCCGCGCCCGCGCCGCGACTCGTGAAAGGCTTTGGGTTCGACCAGGATAAGTGAGGTGATGCGATGCCGGCCGCCGGCACCGATGATTTCGCGCAAGTCGCCGAACGCTATCGACCTGAATTACGGGCGTACTGCTATCGGATGCTCGGGTCCATTGACGAGTGTGAGGACCTCGTGCAGGACACGTACCTGCGTGCGTGGCAGTCCTACGACAGGTTCGAGGGCCGTTCCTCAGTGCGATTGTGGCTCTACAAGATTGCGACGAACACGTACCTGAACGCGCTGCAGACGCGCAAGCGCCGTCCACTTCCCTCGGGGCTGAGCGCCCCGGCCGACAGTGCAGCAGTCACGCTGGCCCCGGCGCAATCCGACATCCCCTGGTTGCAGCCCGCGCCGGATAGTCTGCTCTACGGTGCCACCGACGATCCGGCCATAGTCGTATCCCACCGCAGCAGCGTCCGTCTGGCATTCGTCGCTGCGCTGCAGCATTTGTCGCCCCTGCAACGCGCGGTTCTGGTGCTGCGCGACGTACTCGGTTGGCAGGCCAAAGAAGTCGCCGAGATGTTGGAAACATCCACAGCGGCCGTCAACAGCGCATTGCAACGCGCCCGTGCGCAACTGGCCGAGACCCGACCCATGCCGGAAGCGCTCGGCGAACCCACTGAACCTGAGGTGCGCGACGTGCTCGACCGCTACATGGCGGCCTTCGAACACGCCGACGTCGATGCACTGGCGGAGCTGCTCCGAACCGATGTCGAACTCCAAATGCCACCGATTCCAACGTGGTTCATCGGACGCGATGTGGTATGCGAATTCTTGGCCCGGGTCGTGCTGCGCGCTCCTGATCAATGGCGACTGACCTACACCCGGGCCAACGGCGCTCCGGCATTCGCCCTGTACAGGCACGCACCGGACGGTTCGTCCGGTTCTTTTCAAGCCCACGGACTCGACGTGCTGTCGCTGATCGGCGATCGCATCGCGAGCATCGTCGCCTTCAACGACCCAACGCTGGTCGAAAAGTTCGGCCTGCCCGAGACGATTACGGAACCACCAACCCGCCCGGACGCCGCGACGACGTGAGGCCGGGCCTTGTCCTGCACCGATGAGCTGTCCCTGCTAGCCGAGGCGACCCGGTATCTGTTTGGGAGCCTCCTTCTGGTTCGCGAGACCGACCTCCCGGCCCCGACACCGTGCCGGGACTGGGATTTGCGCAGCCTGCTGCGGCATCTTCGCACCTCGTTGGCAGATGTCACCGACGTGCTGACGGTGCGCGAGTTTCAGGGAAGATTCGGCCTCGACACCGATGCCGCCGTCGCCACCGACCCCGTGGCGGCGCTGCGGGCCAGCATCGTCGATTTTGTGCTGGCGTCGACGTCGCCTCCCACGTCGGGCCGCTTCTGTGAGATCGAGGATCGGTCCCTTTCGGCGAAAATCGTTGTCTACGTTGGGGCGATCGAGATGGTGCTGCATGCGTGGGACATCACGCAGGCCTGCCGAGCCGATCGCCCGATTCCCTCGGACCTTGCTTCAGCATTGTTGAGGTTGTCACCGCCACTTGCCGAAGCCGGACTGGCCGGGTGCGTGTTCGCCGAACCGCTGGACGCGCCGGCAACGGCCACGTCCAGTGACCAGCTCCTGGCGCTCTTCGGCCGTCAGCCAATCGGGCCGGGTCCGTGCTCCACCTAGACTGCGCTTATGGATTGCGGTTCCCGGCAAAACGCCGCGGGTGTGCCTGGATTGCTGCAGATAGAGGACTGCCTGGACGCCGACGGCGGCGTCGCGTTGCCACCGGGCGCCACGCTGATATCCCTCATCGACCGCAACATCGCGAACGTCGGTGACGCCGTCGCGTATCGCTACCTGGACTACAGCCGCGCCGCTGACGGAGAGGCCGTCGAGGTGACGTGGACCCAATTCGGTGTTCGACTGCAGGCCATCGGCGCGCGCATCCAACAAGCGGCGGCCCACGGTGAGCGGGTCGCGATCCTCGCGCCGCAAGGCATCGACTATGTCGCGGGTTTCTATGCGGCGCTCAAGGCCGGGACCATCGCCGTGCCGCTGTTCGCGCCCGAACTGCCGGGGCACGCCGAACGTCTCGACACGGCGCTTCGCGATTCGGAGCCCACGGTTGTGCTAACGACGACGGCGGCAACCCACGCGGTAGAGAACTTTCTGACCAACGCTCCACACCTGCGCAGGCCGCAGGTCGTCGTCATCGATCAGATACCCGACTCGGCGGGGGAACTTTTCGTGCCCACCGAGCTGAGCATGGACGATGTCTCGCACCTGCAGTACACCTCGGGTTCGACGCGACCCCCGGTCGGCGTGGAGATCACCCACCGCGCGATCGGCACAAACCTGGTGCAAATGATCCTCTCGATCGACCTGCTGGACCGAAACACCCACGGCGTCAGCTGGTTACCGCTCTACCATGACATGGGCCTGTCGATGATCGGCTTTCCCGCGGTATACGGAGGACACTCCACGCTGATGTCGCCCACCGCGTTTGTCCGGAGGCCGCTGCGGTGGATTCGTGCCCTAGCTGACGGGTCACGGCAAGGCCGTGTGGTCACCGCCGCGCCAAACTTCGCCTACGAGTGGGCCGCACAGCGCGGCCTACCCGCGGCGGGTGACGACGTCGACCTCAGCAATGTGGTGATGATCATCGGTTCCGAACCGGTCAGCATCGATGCGGTGAGGACGTTCAACAAGGCGTTCGCGCCGTACGGACTGCCGCCTACGGCGTTCAAACCCTCGTACGGCATCGCGGAGGCGACGCTGTTCGTCGCGACCATCGATCCGTCCGCCGAGGCATCGGTCGTTTATTTCGACCGTGACCAATTGGGCGCCGGTCACGCGGTAGGCGTCGCGAAGGATGACCCGAACGCTGTGCCGCAGGTGTCGTGTGGTCGGACAGCTCGCAGCCTGTGGGCGGTCATCGTCGACGATGAAACCGAGACCGAACTGCCCGACGGTGATGTCGGCGAAATCTGGTTACAGGGCGAAAACGTTGGCCGCGGCTATTGGGGACTGCCCGACGACACCCGGCTGGCATTCGGCGCCAAGCTGCAGTCACGGCTCGGCGAAGGCAGCCACGCCGAGGGCTCGACCGCCGGAGGCACCTGGCTGCGAACCGGGGACCTCGGGGTGTATCTCGACGGTGAGCTTTACGTGACGGGCCGAATCGCGGATCTGGTCACCGTCGGGGGCCGTAACCACTATCCGCAGGACATCGAGGCCACCGTCGCGGAAGCCTCACCGATGGTCCGGCGTGGATATGTGACCGCGTTCTCCGTGCCGGCCAAGGAACTGCCGGGCCGCTGCGACGCCGCGGCTTCCGACGCCGGCCCACGCCTGGTGATCGTCGCCGAACGTGCCGCGGGCACCGGCCGCGACGACCCACAGCCCGCGATCGAGGCGATCCGGGAAGCGGTATCGCGCCGGCATGGCGTGACGGTCTCCGACGTGCGTTTCCTGCCGGCCGGTGCCATCCCGCGCACCACCAGCGGCAAGCTGGCCCGCCTGGCCTCCCGCGCCCAATACCTCGGCGGCAAGGCCGGGGCTACTGGAGTGCGTGAAACTAGGTGACCAGGCGAAACCTCGCTAGCGTGAATGCCGGTATCTTGGCGTCAGCAAACCGCGACACGCTGACAATTAAACGCACACAAAACACCAAATCAGGCCCAGCCGAGCTGGCGCAGCGTCATGCCGTCGTTCCAGATCTTCGTCATGTGGCGGATCTTGTCACCGTCGAAGTCCATCACGTACACGTAGTCGGCTTCGGCGGATTTGCCCGTCGGCGGTACCGGCCCACCGTCGCCGGTGTGCGTCCCGCGGAAAACCCCGAACACGGCAACGTTGTTACGCGTCTCGTCGACGGCGAACGACCGCACCTCGGCGTTACCGTCCGGCAGGATCGTCATGAGGCCCTGCATCCACTCGGTGTAGGCCGCGAGAGTGGTCACATTAGCGAGCGCATCGGCCTGCGCCGCGAAGGTCGCATCGGGGTGGCAATACTGCCGGCATCCCACCCAGCCCTTGCCGGTCTCACAAGCCTCGAAGAACTGCTCGGCGGTCTCCTTGATCGTGCTCATAGCGAATTGTATGCATTGAGGAGGGCTCTCCCGCGCGGAATACCTCGGCTTCAAAATAACGAGCGGCGATCCTGTCACCGGGCCGCCGAGGACTCCGGTAAACCCGGAGTGATGGCATCCTGGCCCTGTGGGTTTGCTATTCCGTTTGGCGGAACTTCTGCTCATGATCCTGCCGCTGGCGGGTGTGATCATCGCCGGGGTAAAAGCATTCAGTGCGTACAAGCGGCGAGCCGCAGAGCCTCAGGATGCCGATCGGGCATCCGCAGCGGAGGCGGCGACCTCGTCCACCGGGGGGGCGGGCAATAATCCAGCGGCTCAATGGCGTTCGCTCAGACGAGTCATAGAGGAGCACGGCCGCACCGACGCGCGCTGGCTGGAGTATGAACTCGACTTCGCCAAGCTTCTCGACTTCCCGCTGATGACCGACATGCGCGATCCGCTCACGATCGGGTTCCACAAAGCCAAGCTGCGAGCCGACTTCCTGCGCCCGGTCAAAGCCGAAGATCTCCTCGATGACCGCGAAGCCGCCGCGCAGTATCGGGCCGCCGTTGAGGACTACGTGACTGCATTCAAGGTCGCCGAGGCGGAGGCGATCCGCACGCGCCGCACCGACTTCTCGCGAGAAGGCCGGCAGCGGATCGCGCGGGCCCAGAGCCTGTTGCGCGTCGCGTCGGACCCCGGCGCGGCCCCGCAGGAGCGCCAGAATGCCTACGACCTGGCCCGCAAAGAACTCGACGGCCTCATCGTCCTGCCATCCACGACGCTGGCCAGCATCGAGCGTGGGATCTCCGGTCAGCTAGAGGGGTGACTTTCGGCTCTTATCGCTGGATCCGGGTCAAGGGATCATGGCGACGTCGACCATCGTCTAGGAGCGCGTCATGATCGAATACGACTTGGACAACGAGCACTCCATCCTGCTGGTGCGGCCGCAATCCGCGCTCGACAAGGACGACTTTGTCCAACTCGCCAAGGCCGTGGACCCGCAAATCGAGGCCCACGGCGATCTCGCCGGCCTCATCATCAGCGCGCCGTCGTTCCCGGGCTGGGACAGTTTCGGCGCGCTGGTCACCCACTTCCGCTTCGTCCGGGATCATCAAAAGCACATCAAAAAGGTCGCGGTGGTCACCGACTCGCATCTCGCGGATGTGGCCGAGCATCTGGGATCGCACTTTGTGTCGGCCAAGATCCAGCATTTTCCCGCTGGTCAGATCGAGCAAGCGCGACAGTGGATTATCGGTGGTTCGTAATTCATTGAACCGCAAGGTGAATCGCGGCGCGCCTCAGCGCCGCTTGGCTACCGTTCTATGATCCCCAAACCAGAAGGTCTTCCATTCCATTGTTCATCGCAACTATGGTCGGCGGTGGACCGGTGACATCGAAGTAGATCTTGCCGGTCGCCTGCGCGCCTTGGGGGATAGTGGCTCCGCTAATCGTGTTCGGACCTGAGACTTGCCACAAGACCCGGTAGTTGACGCCGCTGGAAGTGCGGGCGTTGAACTGCGAGACGGCAGGAGTGACGGGGCCCCGGATCGCCTTGACGGTGGCCGTGGCTTCCCAGGCCTGGCCTGCCACGGGGTAGCCCGGGATGATGTCGGCGCTGGATTTGAGATCGCTGACCGTCCAAGTGAGTTGCACTTGGCCAACCGAGTCGGTCATCGACAACTCACTGCCGAGTTGGCCGTTGACGGGATAGGCCGACTTCGCAATCGGTGCGCCGGTGACAGCAATAGTTGCCATGCCCACGATCGCTAGTGCCGTCATTATCATCGTGATGATCTTCATTTGCACTCCCATTACTCCAGGGGCGACTGCATCATTGGAAGTCGCCCGCCGTAATACATACCTTAAGCCGCAAATGACCGATGTTTGCAAAGAATTTTCTATAGAACTGCGTTTGTAATCGCGCGGGCAAATGACTCCAATCCCTGTGCCAGGATGGTCGGATGACCACCCCGCCCGGCCCGCCGGCCGCGGAGTCCGGCGGCAGCTCAGCCCTCGCGGGTTACCCGGTCACCGCACCGCCACTTCCCGGTGCGGTCACCTTTGAGCAGCGGTGGGCTGACCTCGCCTTCATCCACTGGCCGGTGCGGCCCGCAAGCGTCGAAGGCCTGTACCCGGCCGGAACCCGGCCCGACGTATTTGCCGACGGGCTGACCTACGTAGCGCTCATCCCGTTTGTGTTGAGTAGCACCAAAGTCGGCACCAAACTTCCGGTGCCGTATTTCGGCAGCTTCGCGGAGACCAACGTCCGGCTCTATTCGATCGATGCCGCCGGCAGACACGGCGTTGTATTCCGATCGCTGGAAACGGCTCGCCTGGCCGTGGTACCCGCCATGCGGATCGCTCCGGGCGTCCCGTACACCTGGTCGAAGATGCGCGTCACTCGACGTGGCGACCGCATCACGTACGACAGTGTGCGCCGCTGGCCTCGGCCGGGCCTGCGCAGCCGGCTGACGATCGCCATCGCTGACGTAGTGAGACCAACACCACTGGAGGTCTGGCTGACCGCCCGATGGGGCGCACATACCCGCATGGCCGGGAGGACCTGGTGGGTACCGAACGAGCACGCGCCGTGGCCGTTTCGGGCGGCCGAGGTCGTCGAGCTGGGCGACGAGTTGGTGGCCGCCGGCGCGGTACGGCCCGCCGGCGAGCGCCTGCGAGCGCTGTATTCGCCCGGGGTGCAGAACCGCTTCGGCCGCCCCTGCGGCGTCCGCTGACGGGCGTCAAGGGCAGCAGTATCCGCCGACGATCACGATGTCGGAACCGGTCATGTAGCTGGACGCCTCGCTGGCCAGGTACAGGTATAAGCCAGTGAGTTCCTCGGGCCGGCCGATGCGGCCGAGGGGTATTTTCGGCTCCCACAGCCGGTGATACTCCACCAAGGGCTCGACGAGCTCGGTGAGGATATAGCCCGGACTGACGCTGTTGACCCGGATCTTGTGCGGTGCGAATTCCACGGCCATCGCCTTGGTCAGGTGAATGACCGCCGCCTTGGAGGTGCAGTAGTGGCCCACCTGCTGCGGGATGTTGATGATGTGGCCGGACATCGACGCGGTGGTGATGATGACCCCGCCGTTTCCCTGCCTGACCATCGCCCGGGCCGCTGCCTGGGCGGTGAGGAACACGCCGGTCACATTGGTGTCCTGGATGGCCTGGAACTCATCCGGCGACATCTCCAGCAGCCCAGTGACATTGACGAAGCCGGCGTTGCAGACCGCGATGTCGACGCCACCGAACTCCGTGGCCACCCGGTCCACCATTGCGGCCACCTGGTCTGGTTGTGTCACGTCGCAGCCGATGGGCAACACCGCGCCACCGGTGGTGGAGAGCTCCGCGGCGACCGCGTCCAAGACGTCGGAATGTCGCGCCGCAATGGCTACTTGAGCACCGGCTTGCAGGTATGCCTCCGCCACCTTCTTGCCGATGCCGCTGGATCCTCCAGTCACCAGAGCCGTTTTGCCGCGCAGGTCGAACAGGTCTAACACGCTCATTCGATACCCCATCCAGAACAGTCACCGTCAATTCAGAACACGTTCTAGTGTGTCCGCTATGGGCAAATTCAGCAGGGCCGAAATCGACGAAGCCGTCGCGAACTACACGACCGTTGTGGAGGGGTGCAGCGCTTCGGGTGACTGGCGGCCCTTTGCGGATCTTTTCACCGAGGATGTCGTCTACACCGAGCACCACTACGGCGTCTTTCACGGCCGCGAGGCGGTGCGGGATTGGATCGTCGCCGTCATGGCGCCGTTTCCGCACATGCGCTTCCCCAGCGACTGGGTCGCCTACGACGACGACAACGACGCCGTCGTCGTCATGATCAAGAATCTGCTCGACCATCCGACCGACCCGAACGGTGAGCCATTCTGGTTCCCGAACTGGACCCGGCTCGTCTACGCCGGTGACGGCCTGTTCTCCAGCGAGGAAGACATCTACAACCCGAACCGGG
>Ga0318543_10000283_pt1 | contig 11751 bp, 10 predicted proteins | sample GRESIP168b4f24_FD_203487 | JGI IMG/M metagenome (GOLD analysis project Ga0318543, IMG submission 203487) | Tropical soil microbial communities from Luquillo Experimental Forest, Puerto Rico - GRE.SIPMG.168b4f24 | ecosystem: Environmental > Terrestrial > Soil > Tropical forest > Bulk soil... | reverse complement strand
ACGATCAGCCAGGCGAGACGCTCGTCCGGAGTCTGGATTCGGCGATAGCGCGCCGACGACACGAACCCGGCCACGATGCGCAGCCAATCACGCCAGAAGAACACCAGCAGGGCGGCGGCCGTGGCGACATGCAGGCCGACGATGAACGCCAGATAGGGCGACTCGGGGGTGGAGACGTTGAGGTCGCGGGCCCATTGCCCGCCAACGAGCGCCGGCACCAACACCGAGTGGCCGAGGCTGGACACGGGGAACAGTTCGGTGACGCCCTGGAACGCGCCGACCACCACGGCCTCGACGTAGCTCAAGTGCGCGCTCACGGGGCGGGTGCCTCCCTCGGATGGTCTCGACAAGTTTGTGGGTACGACCTCGCGGATCGGCCTGTGACGTTAGCCGACGCCATCGTCACCAAGATCCCCGGCCGGGGTTTTTATCGAATCACCCTGCACAGCTTGGCTTTTGGCTCAGCGCCGCTCATTATGGGGCGCTGATCGCAAAGCCGACCAGGCAGGTAGTGTGGGCAGATGGTCGACGGGTTGCTCGACGCCGTGCGCGTCCTCGACCTCTCCAGTGGCAACGCCGACGAGGTGACCCGGCTGTTCGCCGACCTGGGTGCCGACGTCCTCAAGGTGGAACCCCCGGGTGGAAACCTGGCACGCGACGAATCGCCGACGCTGGCCGGCGCGAGCATCCCATTCGCGGTGCACAACGCCAACAAGCGCAGCACCGTGCTGGACCCGCTCGACGAAAGCGACTGCGACCGGTTCCTCGATCTCGCCGCATATGCCGACATCATCGTGGACAGCGGCCTCGACGGGCTCGCCGGCGCGTTCGGAATGTCGGGCGCGGAGTTGGCCAATCAGTACCCGCACCTGGTGGTGCTGTCGATCACCGATTTCGGCGCGACGGGTCCGTGGTCGTCATGGCGTGCCACCGATCCCGTGTTGTACGCGATGTGTGGCTCCCTCGCTCGATCCGGTCCCGCCACCGGCACCCCCGTGTTGCCGCCGGACGGGATCGCCTCGGCAACCGCCGCCGTACAGGGAGCTTGGGCGGCACTCGCCGCTTACTACAACCGATTACGTTGCGGCACAGGCGATTACATTGACTTCTCGCGTTTCGATGCCGTCGTGATGGCACTCGACCCCGTGTTCGGCGCGCACGGGTAGGCCGCCGCCGGCATTCGCGGCAGCGGCCAGTGGCGAGGGCGCCCGAAGAACCAGGACGCTTACCCGATCTGTCCGTGCAAAGACGGTTACGTCCGGTTATGCGTACTGGCGCCGCGGCAGTGGCGCGGCCTGCGGCGCTGGCTGGGGGAGCCGGAGGACTTTCAGGACCCGAAATACGACGCAATCGGCGCCCGTTTCGCGGCCTGGCCCGAGATCAGCGTGCTGATCCGGGCCTTGTTCGCCGAACAGACCATGAAAGATCTGGTGGCCGCCGGACAGGCCCACGGGGTGCCGATCGCCGCGGTGCTGACGCCGTCGCAGATCCTGGGCACCGAACATTTCCAGGCCGTCGGCGCGATCACCGATGCCGAGCTCGTCCCCGGGGTGCGCACCAGTGTGCCCACCGGATATTTCGTCGTCGACGGACGGCGCTCGGGTTTTCGTGCGCCGGCCCCGCCCGCGGGGCAGGACGAACCCTGCTGGCTCGCCGCTCCACCGGTGGTGCCGTCACCGCCCGGCAAGCTCGGCGACTACCCGTTTGCCGGGCTGCGGATTCTCGATCTGGGCGTCATTGTCGCCGGCGGCGAACTGAGCCGGCTGTTCGGCGATCTCGGCGCCGAGGTCATCAAAGTCGAAAGCGCCGACTACCCGGACGGACTGCGGCAAGCCCCGGACGGTGCCGCCATGAGCCAAACATTCGCTTGGACACATCGCAATCAACTCGGATTGGGCCTGGATCTGCGCAGCCCCGAAGGCAAGGAAATCTTCGGCCGGCTGGTCGCCGAGGCCGACGCGGTCTTCGCCAACTTCAAGCCGGGAACCCTTGCGTCACTTGGGTTTTCCTATGAGGAGTTGCGTGCTGTCAACCCTCGAATCGTGCTCGCGGAAAGCAGCGCATTCGGCAACTCGGGGCCGTGGAGCACCCGAATGGGCTACGGCCCGTTGGTCCGCGCCGCCACCGGCGTCACCCGGCTTTGGACATCCGACGATCCGGACAGCCAGGCCGACACAGCGCGGCATGCCTTTTACGACGCGACGACGATCTTCCCCGATCACGTGGTCGGACGGGTCACCGCCATCGCGGCGCTGGCCGCGCTGATCCACCGCGATCACACCGGCGGCGGATCCCACGTCCACATCTCGCAAGCCGAAGCCGTGGTCAATCAGCTCGACACCTTGTATGTCACCCAGGCCGCACGCGCCGCGGGCATCCCCCGGATCCGTGATGACACCAGCCTGCACGCTGTTTACCCGTGCGCGGGCGACGACGAATGGTGCGTCATCTCAATCGACACCGACGACGAATGGCGCCGTGCCACATGGATTTTCGACCGTCAAGAATGGGCTGAGGACCCGCGTTTCGCAACGGGCGAGTCGCGCGTGGCCAACCGGCGGGAGTTGGTGGAGCTGGTGTCGGCCTGGACCCGCATGCGCACCCCGGTGCGGGCCGCCGAACTGCTGCAGTCGGCCGGGCTTGCGGCCGGACCGATGAACCGTCCGCCGGACATACTGGAAGACCCCCAGCTGATCGAGCGAAAACTGTACAGCGACATGGTGCATCCCCTCATTGACCGTCCGCTGCCGGCCGAGACGGGCCCCGCGACGTTTCAGCACATCCCTCCGGCCCCGCAGCGCCCGGCGCCCCTGCCCGGCCAGGACACCCGCGAGATTTGCCGAAACGTGCTCGGGATGAGCACCGAAGAGACGGAGCGGCTGATTCACGACCGCGTGCTGTTTGGACCCGATTCATAGCTACGCTAAGTTCGTCCCATGACCGTCGATCCCAGGACACCGGTGTTGATCGGCTGCGGCCAGGTCAACCATCGGGACGCAATCGACCCGGCGACGCCGTCGGTCGAACCGGTCGACCTGATGGCCGCCGCGGCCCGTCAAGCCGCGGATTCCCGGGTGATCGAGGCCGTGGATTCCATCCGTGTGGTGAACGTGTTGTCGGCCCACTACCGCGATCCGGGGCTGCTGCTCGGCGAGCGGATCGGCGCCGCCGGCTTCACCACCCTGTACAGCCCCGTCGGTGGCAACGTGCCGCAATCGCTGGTCAACCAGGCCTGCCTGGACATCCAGCGGGGCCGGGCGGGCGTCGTGCTGCTCGCCGGTGCCGAAACCTGGCGCACCCGGAGGGGGCTGAAAGCCAAGGGCGGCAAACTCGTGTGGACGGTTCAGGACGAATCGGTGCCGATGGCCCAACTCAGCGGCGAGAACGTGCCGATGGCCGCTGACGCGGAGATCAGGATCGGGCTGGGCCAGCCGGCCTCCGTCTACCCGCTGTTCGAACAGGCGCTTCGCATCGCGAACGGCGAATCCATCGAGGACCACCTCAAGCGCGTCGGTGAGCTGTGGGCGCGCTTCAACGCGGTCGCGGTCGGCAACCCGCACGCATGGATCCGCAAGCCGGTGACCGCCGAGGAAATCTGGCAGCCCGGCCCGGAAAATCGGATGATCAGCTGGCCCTACACCAAGCTGATGAACTCCAACAACATGGTCGACCAGGGCGCCGCGCTGGTCCTGACCTCGGTCGAGCAGGCGACCCGCGTGCGGATTCCCGCCGAGCGTTGGGTATATCCCCATGCGGGCACCGACGCGCACGACACCCCGGCCATCGCCGATCGCGCTGAGCTGTACCGCTCGCCGGCCATCCGGATCGCGGGCGCGCGGGCGCTGGAGCTGGCCGGCCTGGGCATCGACGAGGTGGACCACGTCGACCTGTACTCCTGCTTTCCCTCGGCCGTCCAAGTCGCGGCCGGCGAACTGGGGCTGAGCGTCGACGATTCCGCGCGCCCGCTCACCGTCACCGGCGGGCTGACGTTCGCGGGCGGCCCCTGGAACAACTACGTGATGCATTCCATTGCGACCATGGCCGAATTGCTGGTGGCCAATCCCGGACGGCGCGGCCTGATCACCGCCAACGGCGGCTACCTGACCAAGCACAGCTTCGGCGTGTACGGCACCCAGCCTCCGGCCGAGTTCCGTTGGGAGAACATGCAATCGGCAGTGGACCGGGAGCCAACCCGGCAGGGCCTGGTCGAGTGGGAAGGCGTCGGCACCGTCGAAGCATGGACGACGCCGTTCAATCGGGAGGGCCAACCGGAGAAGGCCTTCCTGGCGGTGCGGACCCCCGACGGGTCGCGCGCCCTGGCGGTCATCGCCGATCCCGCCGCGGCCGAAGAAACCGTGCGTGCAGACATCGGGGGCGCCAAGGTTTCCGTCACCGCGGACGGCGGCGCCACGCTGCAGTAGCCGGCCGACCCCGTTTGTCGAGGCCAGGGAGCCTTTGATCCGTTAACTGTCGCAGAAGTCGGGCCGAGTTGGCCTATTGTCTAGGTTGAGGCCGGGGAAGCGAAGGGAGCCCAGGTGCAGATCCTGGTTACCGACGCCACCGGCGCGCTCGGACGGCTGGTCGCACGGCAGCTGATCGCGGCTGGGCACTCGGTCCGTGGCATCGCTGCGAGCCCGCACCCCTACCTGGACCCAGGCGTCGAGCTTGTTTGCGCGTCGCTCACCGATCCCCTCTTCCAAGACCTGGCCGATGAAGCCGACGCGGTAATCCACCTGGCGCCGGTGGACGTCACCGCACCCGGCGGCACGGACATCGACGGGGTTGCGTATGTGACCCACGCGGCCGCCCGCGCCGGTGCGCGACTGCTGTTCGTATCGCAAGCTGCGGGTCCGACCGATCTGTACGGGCCGGCCGAGACGCTGGTGTCCACGAGTCTGGGGCCGAGCCTGGTCATCCGGATCGCACCGCCGGTGGGCCGCCGGCTCGACTGGATGGTGTGCCGCACCGTGGCCACGCTGCTGCGCACCGAGGTTTCCGCCCAGCCGATGCGCGTGCTGCATATCGACGACCTGGTGCGCTTCCTGGTTTTTTCGCTGAACTCCGACCGGGCCGGCGTGGTGGACCTCGCCACCCCCGACACCACCAACGTCATCACCGCGTGGCGGCTGCTGCGCTCCGCCGAGCCACGTTCCCGGCTGCACGGGGTTCGCAGCTGGTCACAACTGATTCCAGAGATGGATATCACTGTGGCGCAAGAGGATTGGGCGTTCGAGTTCGGCTGGCAGGCGCTGGAGGCGGTCGCCGACACCGCGCGTGGACTCGTCGGGCGCCGGCCCCATGCCGCCGGCGCGGCCCGCCACAGCCGTCAACTGGCAATCCCGGTGGAGGTTTCCCCGCGCCCTCGACCGTCGGACGAGTTGCACAGCGCCACCTCCGAGGGGATAGAGGGTGAGTTCGACGACCGGATCGACCCTCGGTTCCCCGTCTTCAGCGCGACCCGCCTCGCCGAGGCGCTGCCCGGACCGCTGACCCCAATAACGCTGGATGTCCAGTTGAACGGGCTACGCGCAGCCAGCCGGGTGATGGGTCAAGTGCTCGCACTGGGCGGCGTGGTAAGCGATGAGTGGGGAAGCAGGGCCATCGCGGTCTTCGGTCATCGCGCCTACGTCGGGGTGTCGGCGAACGTCGTCGCTGCCGCCCAGCTGCCCGGCTGGGACCAAGACGAGGTCGCCCGGCACGCCCTGGTCGACCAGCCGCACGTGGGGGACGTCCTGCCGTTCGGTGAACCCCGGCTTGCCGGGGGAGCGCTCGGGTCGGCCGCCAAAGCGGTCGTCGCGGCGCGGTCACTGGCACTCCTGCGCCATCTCAGGTCCGACACGCGCGCCTACAGTGCCGCCGCGCAGGCGGAACACCTCGACGCCGAACAGCTGGCCGCGCTGCCCGTTGCCGGCCTGGAAGTCCGGGTTCCGTTGTTGCGGGATCGAATCCACCAAGGCTGGATCCTTACGGCGATGTGGTTGCTCGACACCGGCGTCACGGCCGCGCTACCGCACACCCGGTCGATGTCCAGCGTGTTGGGGCTGGACATGATCATGGAAAGCGGTGTCATCGCAGCTGAGACCGCCGAGCTGGCGGCGGTGTTGCGCGGTGACCCGCCGTTGTGCGCGTTGGCCCGGGAAGGCAACGTGGGCAGCATTCGGGCGTTGTCTCCGATCACCGCCGGCGCTCTCGATGCTGCCGTCGCCCGGATCGGGCACCGTGGGCCGGGGGAGGCCGAGCTGGCCAGCGCGGTCTTCGGCGACGACCCGGCGATGTTGCTGATGGCCGCCTCCGAGGCCGCCGTAGTCGCTGGAACCGGTTCCCCGCCCACCGAGCCGACGCCGCGGGCGAAGCCGGCACGGCGATTGGCCGCCAGGACCCGCGGTTCGCGGGAGCTGGCCCACGACACCACCATCCGGTTTACCCACGCGCTGCGAACGACCTTGCGGGAGCTGGGATCTCGACGGGTCGCGGCGGACCTGATCGACGTCGTCGACGATGTGTACTACCTGACCTGTGACGAACTGGTCACCATGCCGGCCGACGCTCGGCTGCGCATCAAGCGCCGCCGCGCAGAACGGGAACGCTTGCAGGCCCAGCGGACACCCGACGTCATCGACGGGGCGTGGGCTCCCGTCGACCGCGGCCCCGATCCTTCCGGGTCGCAGGGCGGGGCCGGGTAACCGGCAACCAACATCAACTCAGCAGGTCGGCGAGTGACGACTGCGGATCGGTCAGTGCGTCGACGTCAACGGGGGCCTTCGACCGAATCAAGGATTTGACGTCGTCGAGCACATCCCAGACATTGACGTTCATCCCGGCCAGCACCCGATTGTCGCCGTCGAGCCAAAACGCGACGAATTCGCGCGCCGCGACGTCGCCGCGGAACACCACCCGCTCAAAGCTCGGTGCGTGCCCGACGTACTCCATGCCCAGGTCGTACTGATCGGTGAAGAAGTAGGGCAGCTCCGCGTATTCGCCCGGCTTGCCGAGCATTCCGGCCGTCGCGACCGCGGGCTGCTTGAGCGCATTGGCCCAATGCTCGGTGCGGATCCGGCATCCGAACAGCGGGTGCTCGGCGGCGGCGATGTCGCCGACCGCGTAGATGTCGGGATCGCTGGTCCGCAGCGACGCATCAACCAGCACGCCGCCGTCACCCATGGACAGCCCGGCCTGTTCCGCGAGTTCGACGTTCGGCTTGGCGCCGACGGCCACCAGCACGGCATCGGCGGCAACCGTCGACCCGTCGCCCATCTTCAGTCCGGTGGCCCGGCCCTGCGCGGTCGTAATCTCCTCGACGTGCGCCTCAAGCCGTAGGTCCACCCCATGATCGCGGTGCAGGTTCGCAAACACCTCACCGACCGTTTCGCCGAGCGCGGCCACCAGCGGTTGCCTGGCCGCCTCGACGACGGTCACGCCGACCCCGCGCTGGCGGGCACCGGCGGCCACCTCCAGGCCGATCCAGCCGGCGCCCACCACCGCGAGCGAAGATCCTTCGGTCAGAACGGAATTCAATGTCGCGGCGTCGTCGTAGGTGCGCAGGTAGTGGACTCCGTCGGCGTCGGAGCCAGGTATCGGTGGGCGCCGCGACGCGGATCCCGTGGCCAGCAGCAGCTTGTCGTAGGCAACGGTGAGGTCGTCGGGCAATCCGACGGTGTGGGCGGCGGGGTCCAGGGACGACACCCGCGACCCGAGTCTCAGATCGACATTGTGGTCGCCGTACCAGTCGGCGTCCTGCACGGTGAAGTCGTTCAGCGACTTCTTTCCTGCCAAATACTCCTTGGAAAGCGGCGGCCGCTCGTAGGGCAGGTGCCGCTCTTCGGCGAACAGGATGATGTGCCCGTCGAAGTCATTGTCGCGCAGTGCTTCTGCAGCTTTTGCCCCGGCAAGCCCGCCCCCGACGATGACGAATGTCTGTGAACTGGCCATAATGGCACCCTACTCGTCTTGGCTTAACTCAATAGTTCTCGCAACGTCAGCGCATTGCGGACCGCGTGGCCGCCCAGGTCGTTGTTGAAATACATCCACACGTCCCTGCCGGCGCGGTCCCATTCGCTGATCCGTTTGGCCCAGCGGCGCAACTCGTCGTTCGAGTAGCAGCCCGCATAAATCGCATCCCGATCTGGACCGTGCATCCGGACGTACACCAGATCGGTGGTCGCGTGGGGGAGGCAGGCCAGTCCGGCGCCGCTCATCACCACGTACGCGGCGCGACGGCGTCCCAGCAACTCGAAGACAGCGGGGTCGTTCCAAGACGGATGCCGCAACTCGACGGCCACGCGGATCGAGTCGGGCACGCTGCCCAGGAACGCGTCCAGGCGCGCGTCATCGCGTTGTTGCTCCGGATGCAGTTGAACCAAGAGCACGCCGTGCCGATCACCCAGCAGGCGCCAACAGCGCTCGAACCGCTCGATCCACGGCTCGGGTGAGGACAGCCGACGGTAGTGGGTCAACCCGCGATGCGCCTTGACCGACATCCTGAACCCGTCCGGCAGCTGATCGCGCCATCCCGCGAACGTCGAATCCTTAGGCCAGCGATAGAAACTCGCGTTCAGCTCGACGGTGTCGAAAACCTCGACGTAGCGCGCCAACCGGCGCCCGGTGGGCAGACCGGGCGGGTAGAGAACATCCGCCCAGTGGTCGTAGGACCACCCGGATGTGCCGATCCGTATGGTCAACCCGCACCGCGTTGTAGCAAACCGGGCCGGCAAATGCTCATCTATTTGGGAGGCAAGTCGCGCGCGTAGCCCGCTCCTCGCGTGACCCAACCCTGAAGCTGGCGTTTGGTCTGCACGCCGTCGGCGTCCACGCGTAACCAGCCTCGGGCTTCCCGGCCCGCCATCACCATGGGGCTGACGTGGGCACGCTCCAGCAGCTTGTCGGTGTCCTCCGGCGGCACCCGCACCAGCAGGCCGCCCTGGCCGCTGGCGGCCACGGACATGTTGCCATTGATCAGGAAGGCGAGACCGCCGAACATGCGCTTTTCCTCGACGCCCCGCTCGGAGCCGAGCAGTTCGCGAATCCGGTTAGCCAACTCTTCGTCGTAGGCCATGGGCCGACCTTAGCGCCGGCGACCGACACGCGCGGCGGTCTCAGTCCAGATCCACCCGGATGGTCAACAAGTCGGTACCCATCGTCCGCACTCCCGCGCTGTTGAGCCGCGGTAAGCTCCGCAGCCGCTGCCGCGGGTCGTCGTCGGGCAGCAGATGCGCGGTTCCGTTGCGCCACTGGCCATTGATGCGTACCCGTACTGCCGGGTTGGCCTTGATGTTGTGCACGTAATCCGAATGCTCGCCGTGTTCCGAGACCATCCAGAACTTGTTGTCCACCACGCTTCCGCCGACCGCCGTGCGCCGCGGCTGCCCGCTCTTGCGGCCAGTGGTTTCGAGCATGGTCACCGGCAACTGCCGGCCGACCGGATTGACCACCAGCCGTTGGATGCGGTGGACCACCTGCCGTTTCAGAACGCGGATGTCGGTCATATTTCTGATTCTGCAGTATTCGCGAAGGCCACCACGACCCGCCAACGGCGGACAATGGGCTGCATGGCAACCGACGGCGACGGCGGGGCGGAGCAGCAGCTGCACTGGGACTCCACCTACTCCGCCCACCCAGCCATGTACGGTGCGGAGCCCTCCGCCCCAGCCGTCTATGCCGCCAAGGTCTTCAGGGACGCGGGCGCGCAAGAGGTGGTTGAGCTCGGCGCCGGGCATGGGCGCGATGCGCTGTTTTTCGCCCGCGAGGGGTTCGCCGTCCGTGCGCTGGATTTCAGCGCCAGCGGTTTACGGCAGCTGCGCGAAGCCGCCCGGGCTATGGGACTCGGCGAGCACGTCAAGACAACCGTGCACGATGTCCGCACGCCGCTCCCGCTGCCGGACGCCTCGACCGATGCCGTGTTCGCCCACATGTTGCTGTGCATGGCCCTGACCACCGAACAGATCCACGCCGTTGTCGCCGAGGTGGGCCGGGTGCTGCGGCCCGGCGGGGTGTTCGTCTACACCGTCCGCCACACGGGCGATGCGCACTACAGTGCGGGTATCTCGCACGGCGACAATATCTTCGAGCACGACGGGTTCGCCGTGCACTTCTTCACCCGCGACCTGGTCACCTCTCTGGCTGACGGCTGGACGTTGATCGATATCCACGCCTTCGAGGAGGGCGAGCTGCCCCGCCGGCTGTGGAGGATTACCCAGATGCCAGCCGCGTGATGCGCGGAACCTATGCCGGACGTGGAGCGGGAACGCCGACCGCGCGCAGGACCCACTCGCGAGGGACGTGAAACGCCAGCGACCGGCGGGGAATCGTGGTCAGCACGGCTTCGGGAAGCGCCGTTTTGTAGCGCAACGACACGTGGCCGGAGAAGGCGGGGTCGACTTGGCTGATGTCTACATCGAGCGCAAGACCGCCCTGTGAAAACTCAGCTTTCACCGGACCTTCCGCGGATGCGTCCCAGCGCTGGTCGATGGCTCGCCCAGCCACCTTTGGCACCGTTGACAGCGTGCCAAGAACCCGTTGGGAAGTAAGCACCAGCGCACCGGCATAGCTGCGGACGTTTCCCTTGGCGACCAAGCCCGGTACCGAGCCGCTGAATCGGAAAGTGACGGGTACGAACTCGGCGAGATGGATTATTCCCTCTGATTCGACTTCGGCCCGCATCTTGGCGGGCAGCTTGCCAATACCGAGCAGTCTGCGCAGAATCACGGCCACCCATGCACAGTAATGGCCTTGGACGGTGTGAGCCATTTTGCTACGCGATCCCCGGCCATGCCGTATCAGGCAGCGACGGTTGCGTTCTCCGCGGTCGGTTCGAGCGCTTGCGTGACGATCTCGGCGACGTCGGTCATCGGCCGCACGTCCAGCGCGTCGAGCACCTCGGCGGGCACGTCGTCCAAGTCCGGCTCATTGCGCGACGGGATGAAAACCGTTGACAGGCCCGCACGTTGGGCGGCCAGCAGCTTTTGCTTCACGCCGCCGATCGGCAACACCCGGCCGTTCAGCGTGACCTCGCCGGTCATGCCGACGTCGGAGCGGACCTGGCGTCCGGTGGCCATCGACACCAGCGCGGTGACCATCGTGACACCGGCCGACGGTCCGTCCTTCGGGACGGCACCGGCGGGCACGTGCACGTGGATGCGCCGGTCCAACGCCTTCGGGTCGACGCCCAGCTCGGAAGCGTGCGAGCGCACGTAGGACAGCGCGATCTGCGCCGACTCCTTCATCACGTCGCCCAACTGGCCCGTCAGCTGCAAGGACCCCTCGCCTGGCCCATCTGATCCAGCGGCGCCGGCTTCGATGTAGAGCACGTCGCCGCCCAGGCCGGTGACCGCCAGACCGGTGGCCACGCCGGGCACCGCGGTGCGCTCGGCCGACTCGGGCGTGAACCGCGGCCGACCCAGGTAACCAACCAGATCGGGCTCGTCGACCGTGACGGGGCCGCTGTCCTCGGCGAGCTTGGTCGTCACCTTGCGCAGCGCCTTGGCCAGCAGCCGCTCGAACTGCCGCACACCCGGCTCGCGGGTGTAGTCGGCGGCGATCTTGCGCAGTGCGGCGTCGGTGACGGCAACCTCGTCGGCGCTCAGCGCCGCCCGCTCCCGCTGCCGGGGCAGCAGGTAGTCACGCGCGATCGCGACCTTGTCGTCCTCGGTGTACCCGTCGATCTGCACCAGCTCCATGCGGTCCAACAGCGCCGACGGGATGTTCTCAATCACGTTGGCGGTGGCCAGGAACACCACATCGGACAGGTCCAGGTCC
>Ga0318543_10000277_pt1 | contig 11779 bp, 10 predicted proteins | sample GRESIP168b4f24_FD_203487 | JGI IMG/M metagenome (GOLD analysis project Ga0318543, IMG submission 203487) | Tropical soil microbial communities from Luquillo Experimental Forest, Puerto Rico - GRE.SIPMG.168b4f24 | ecosystem: Environmental > Terrestrial > Soil > Tropical forest > Bulk soil... | reverse complement strand
GCGCATGACCTCCCCCGACCTTCCCAAAATCGCCGTCGCTGAAACACTGGCGCAAAACGTCGCGTCGCTCGACGCGGGCAAGCTGCCGCCAGCGGTGCGGCGCAAATGCGAGGAGCTATTGATCGACGTCGTCGGCCTCGCCGTCACCGCGCGCAACGAAGACTACACGCAAAGCGTGCTCGCGGCTTGCGACGATGATGGGCCATGCACCGCGATCGGACATGCGCGCACGCTCTCGGCCGTCGCCGCGGCTTTGGTCAACGGCACCGCGATTCATGGCGAGGATTTCGACGATACGTTCGAGGGCGGCCCAGTCCATGCCGGCGCGGTGATCGTGCCGGCAGTATTGGCGGCCTGCGAGCGGTACGCCCGTGATGGCAAGGCGGCGCTTCTCGGCATTGCCGTCGGCGTCGAGACCATGTGCCGCTTGAGTCTGGTCGCGCCGACGCTCACGCACAAAGCCGGATTTCATCCGACCGCGGTGTTCGGCACGATGGGCGCGGCGGCCGGCGTCGGTGCCGCGCTCGGCCTCTCTCCGCGCCAGCTCGTCGATGCGCTCGGCAATGCCGGCTCGATGGCCGGCGGCATCATCGAATATCTAGCCGAAGGCGCGTGGACGAAACGGCTTCACGCCGGCTGTGCGGCGCAAGCCGGCATCCGCGCGGCGCTGCTCGGCCGCGCCGGGTTTTTAGGTCCGCGCACGGTGTTCGAAGGCGTGCATGGATTTTTCTACGCTTTCGCCCGCACCAGCAAAGGCGACTTCGCCGCGGTGATCGATGGCTTCGGCGCGCAGTGGGTCACGCCGACGCTCGCCTTCAAGCCCTATCCGTGCGGGACCATGACGCATCCTTACATCGATTGCGCGCGCCGACTTGGCCGCCGCGTCAAGGCGGACGATGTCGTCGAGATGGTGTGCGATGTCGGCGAGGGCACCGTGCATCGGTTGTGGGAGCCGCTTGCGGCCAAGCAACACCCGGCAAACGGCTATGCCGGCAAATTCTCCACGCCTTATTGCATCGCTTGCGGCTTTGTGCACGGCAATGTGGGCTTGAACGATTTTTCCGATGACGCGGTGCGCGATCCGGCGGTGCTCGCGCTTGCCGCCAAGGTGCGCTACCGCATCGATCCGCAAAATCCCTATCCGAAAAATTTCACCGGCCATATCCGCACCACGCTGCGCGACGGCTCCGTGATCGAAGAACGCCAGCCGCATATGCGCGGCGGTGTCCAGGAGCCGCTCACGCGCGCCGACATCGAGGAGAAATTCTTCCTCAATGCCCGGCACGGCGGCTGGAGCGAGCAACGCGCCGCGGCAGCACTCAAATTCATTGCCGGCTTGTTCGAGGGACCGGTGGAGCTTACGGGGCTAAGGCAATGATGTGCGGACTGGGTGGCGCGCCCTCTCAAGCGCATTGACTTATCCAGCTTCGCCGATTGCGGGTACCGGTACATCGAAGCCGTTCAGCGTCACGGAAACCATGCAATAAAGGCCGACGAGGTAGATGAATTCCGCCGTTCCCTCTTCGCCGAACAACGCGACGGCTTGCCGATAGTTCAAGGTCGGAAGCACTCCGCCTGAAACAAGCGCCGACGCCAAGTCGTAAGCCACGGCTTCTTCGCGCGTGAGGTCGCCCGGCCGCTGGCCAGCAATGATCGTTGCAATCTTGTCGTCGGCAATTCCGCGCAGTTCGGCAACAAGTACATGCGCGTAGATCTCGTAAGCGGAATGAAAGTGTGCGCCGGTGACCAGGATCGCAACCTCGCGGACCGGGCGCGGCAATTTCGGCGAAGTGGACAGCGATTTGACCAGTTCCCAAACCGGTCCGCCAAATTTGGGAAAACGCAGCCATGGATTCCATGGGCCGATCAGGCGGCCGCCGTCATCGATAGCGGTGAAGCCCTTGAAATTCGCCTCGATGCCCGTGCGCATGTCGTCATAAAGTTGACGTTGCTCGGAATTCAGCATGGATGGCGACATCAGGGGTAATCGCATAGGACTCTTCCACAGGTTTTGGAGTTTTCCAAGCATGCCGAAGCGCGATGGCGATAGTGTGTTCACGTCACTGTGAATGTGACTTGCTATTGATATTAGTCCCCGTTTCCGTTACATATTCGGGCGCAGTCCGGGAGGCATTCCCGGGCTCCGGGGCGGGTGCGGTGCCCGCGGGGCGGATTTGCAACCCGCGCTCGGGCGGCTTCGGGCACGCGCCGCGAGAACGACATTGCGCGCCTCTGATCCGTCATCCTGAGGTGCGCGCCCATAGCAGGCGCAGCCTGCGTACACTTGGCTACGATGGCTTGCGCTTCGCGCCGAGCACCTTGGATGACGGCGCCAGCCCGATTGGTTAATCGGGTCTTAACCTCGCCGCTTCTATGCTAGCCAGGTGTCTGGTGCGGCGGGCGGCCCCGCTATCGATCGATGTACAGGATGACCCGCGAGTCTGCCCCGAACCTTGTTCGCGCCGAGCCTGCCAGCGCGACCAATACGCGCTCGCCGTTCGTGCGGTTGCGCGAACTGCTTGCCGACACAGCGCCGGGAAAGCCGCCGATCAGTCTCGCGGTTGGCGAGCCGCAGCATCCGATTCCTGCTTTCGTCGGCCCGGTGATCGCAGCCCATCTCGCCGAATTCGGCCGCTATCCGATGAACCGCGGCCTCGACGAATTTGCGCAGGCCGTCGCCAGCTATCTCAACCGCCGCTACCGGCTGCCTCGGAACGTCGATCCGGCGAGCGAGGTGCTGGTGCTCAGCGGTACGCGCGAGGGGCTGTTCCTCGCCGGTATCGCGGCGCGCAACTACCTTGCACAACGCGCCGGCAAGCCAGGCGCCAAGCCCGCTATCAAGCCTGCTGTCGTTATCCCCAATCCGTTCTATGCCGCTTACGCCATCGGCGCGATCGCGGCGGATTGCGAGCCGGTCTATCTGCCGACAACCGCGGCAACCGGTTTCCTGCCCGACCTTGACACGCTCGACGACGATCTCTTGGCGCGCACCGTCGCCTTCTATCTCGCCTCGCCTTCGAATCCGCAGGGCGCTGTCGCCGATCGCGCCTATCTGGAAAAGCTGACTGCTCTCGCGCGGCGATTTGGTTTTCTCGTTCTCGCCGACGAATGCTATTGCGAAATCTACAGCGACCGCGCCCCGCCCGGAATGCTCGAAGCCGCGGGCGCCGATTTCCAGAACGTCGTCGTCTTTCATTCGCTGTCGAAGCGCTCGAGCCTGCCCGGCTTGCGCATCGGCTTTGCCGCCGGCGACCGCAAATTCCTGGCAAGCTTCCTCGAACTGCGCAACGTCGCCGCGCCTCAGGTGCCGGCACCGTTGCAGCATGTCGCCATCGCCGCCTACAACGACGAAAAACACGTCGAGGAAAATCGGCAGCTTTATCAGCAAAAATTCGATCTCGCCGACCAGATCATCGGCGATCGCTACAGTTATCGCCGGCCCGCCGGCGGATTTTTCCTCTGGCTCGACGTCTCGGCCTATGGCGGCAGCGAAATCGTGACCCAGCGTTTGTGGCGCGAAGCCGGCCTACGTGTCGTGCCGGGCCGCTATCTCGCGCGCGAACAGGCGGACGGCAGCAATCCCGGCGCGGACTACATTCGCGTCGCCATGGTGCAAGACAAGGACATCACCGCGGAGGCGCTGCATCGCCTGGTCGCGGTGCTGGGGTAGCACATGGTTCGTCACTGCGAGCGAAGCGAAGCAATCCAGGCACAGCATATTTTTGATCTGGATTGCTTCGTCGCCCTTCGGGCTCCTCGCCATGACGACGGTAATCGAATGGGTGAAAGGCTGAAGCGAGCAAAGCGATGTCAATGATCGAGCGCAGCCTTGATAGCATGGCCGCTTTGACAGCGGAGCTCGGCGACATTGTGCGGCGGCGGCTGTCTGAATTGAGCGGGATCATTCTGATCAGCCTCGCCTTGATGGGCGCGCTGGCGCTTGCGAGCTGGTCGGTGCGCGATCCGTCGCTCAGCCACGCTACCGACGCGCCGGTGCACAATTGGCTCGGCTGGCCCGGCGCCGTCACCGCCGATTTGATGATGCAGCTATTGGGGCTCGGCGCGCTGGCTTTGATCTTGCCGGTTGCAATCTGGGGTTATCGGCTGCTGGGGCATCGCGGCGCCGGACGCGAACGCCTGCGCGTGATCTTGTGGCCGGTCGGCGCCGCGCTCGCGTCCGGCTTCGCTTCGTGCTTGCCGCGCAGCATCCATTGGCCGCTGCCGTGCGGGCTTGGCGGCGTGATCGGTGACGCGATCCTCCGCCTGCCGGTCGTGCTTTTTCACCTGCCGCTGAGCGGAGCCTACAACGTCATTGCCGCGATCGTGCTCGGCGGCGCGGCTACGGTCGCGCTCGCCACCGCCTCGGGGCTCCTGTGGCATGATGCCGATATCGATATCGACGACGATGAGGAAGACGAGGATGACGCGGAGGAACGCGAACGCGATCGCGAGCGCGGCTGGATTTCGCTCGGCTTACTGGCGCATTCGATTTTGAGCTTGCGGGCGCGGCTTTCTCGGTTGTTCGGGCGTCGCCGGCGCATGCCGATGCCGTCCGCCGATAGTGCCATGCGCGGGCGGGTCGAGCCGCGCTTCAACCAATTTGCCGATCGCGACGGCGAGGACGATGCGGGCGACGAGGACGAGAGCGCCGCGCCGCGAGTGCGCAAACCGCGTCCATCCAAGCCCCGCCGTTCCAGCGGTGGCTACATTCTTCCAGCGTTGGAATTTCTCAACCCGCCGAGCAAAGCCGGCCGCGCCAATATGAGCAGCGAGATTTTGCAGGAGAACGCGGTCGCGCTCGAAGGCGTGCTGGCCGATTTCGGCGTGCGCGGCGAGATCATCAATGCCCGGCCAGGCCCGGTGGTGACGCTGTACGAGCTCGAACCGGCGCCTGGAATCAAATCGTCGCGCGTCATCAGTCTCGCCGACGATATCGCCCGTTCGATGAGCGCGCTGTCCGCGCGCGTCGCGGTGGTGTCCGGCCGCAACGCCATCGGCATTGAACTGCCCAATCCCACTCGCGAACGCGTCTACTTACGCGAACTGCTCGCCTCGCGCGATTATGCCGAGACGACGGCGCGGCTGCCGCTCTGTCTCGGCAAGGCGATCGGCGGCGAGGCGGTGCTGGTGGATCTGGCGCGCATGCCGCATTTGTTGATCGCCGGCACCACCGGCTCCGGCAAATCGGTCGCGATCAATACCATGATCTTAAGCCTGGTTTATCGGCTGCGACCGGACCAATGCCGGCTGATCATGGTTGATCCGAAAATGCTCGAACTGTCGGTTTATGACGGCATCCCGCATCTGCTCACCCCCGTAGTCACTGATCCTAAAAAAGCGGTAGTGGCCCTCAAATGGGCGGTGCGCGAGATGGAAGAGCGCTACAAGAAAATGTCGAAGCTTGGCGTGCGCAATATCGACAGTTACAATGCGCGCCTCGCCGAGGCCAAAAGCAAAGGCGAAAAGCTCAGCCGTACGGTCCACACCGGGTACGATCGCGAAAGCGGCGAGGCCATTTACGAGAGCGAGGAGCTCGATCTCGGACCGCTGCCTTATATCGTCGTCATCGTTGACGAAATGGCCGACCTGATGATGGTCGCCGGCAAGGACATCGAAGGCGCGGTGCAGCGGCTGGCGCAAATGGCGCGCGCCGCCGGCCTGCATGTGATCCTCGCGACCCAGCGCCCGTCGGTCGACGTGATCACCGGCACGATCAAGGCCAATTTCCCGACCCGCATCTCCTTCCAGGTGACCTCAAAAATCGACAGCCGGACGATTCTCGGCGAGCAGGGCGCCGAGCAGCTGCTCGGCCAAGGCGACATGCTCTACATGGTCGGCGGCGGCCGCATCAGCCGCGTGCACGGACCCTTTGTTTCCGATGAGGAGGTCGAGCGCGTGGTCCGGCACTTGAAGTCGCAAGGTGTGCCAGAATATCTCGAGGCGGTCACCGCCGAGGAGCCGCAGGACGAATACGGCAATCCGATCTTCGATGCGACCGCGATGGGCGGCGGCGAGGGCGGCGACCTTTATCAACAAGCAGTGCAGATCGTGACCCGCGACCGCAAGGCTTCGACGAGTTATATTCAGCGGCGGCTGCAGATCGGTTACAACCGCGCTGCGTCGCTGATGGAACGCATGGAACAGGAGGGCATCGTCGGCCAGCCGAATCACGCCGGTAAGCGGGAGATCCTGGTTGAAGCCGCGGACGAGGATGCTTATTGAGGGCCGTTTTTTCCGTAATCTCACGTCGAATCAGTCAGTCGCGAATTTGCCATAACGCGCGATTAGCGAAGTCGTTTGCTAACGGGGCCTGCACTTAGAGCGCAGCAGCGGGGAGAGGGATTATGGCGCCAACGCGCCCGGCGAAATCTGGCCTAACGATTTCTGGCCTGATGGCGCTTGCGCCGAGCGTTCGCCGAGCCGCAATCGGCATTTGCGGCGGTGTTTTAATTGCCGCGAGTTTTATTGCAGCCTCGGCCCTGGCCGATCCGGTCGCGACTGGAAATGTTCCACTCCCAACGCCCGCGCCCCAGCCGAAGACCGGGACAGCGCCGCCAGCCAAGCCTGCAGCCGAGACGCCGCAAACGCCGAGCCTGTTTCCGTTCTCGGCACTGTTTGGCCACAAGTCGTCCAGCAGCACGACGAGCGCCCCAAGCGCCCCCAGCGCCCCAGAGCCGCCATCGCCTTTCGATGCGAAGCAACGGGCGCTGCTCGAACGCATCAGCGCCTATTTGTCGAGCTTGCAGACCATGGTCGGAAAATTCGTCCAGGTCGGCCCCGACGGCGGACGCACGGAGGGAATGTTCTACCTGCAGAAACCCGGCCGCGTGCGTTTCCAATATAACCCGCCATCCCCGATCGATATCATCTCCGACGGTTCGTCGGTCGTGGTGCGCGACCGCAAGCTCGCGACGCAGGACCTCTATCCGCTATCGCAGACGCCGCTCCGTTACCTCTTGGCCGAACGCATCGATCTGTTGCGCGACACCGACGTGGTCAGCGTGACTGCGGACGACAGTTTTGCAACGGTGGTGATCGAGCAGAAACAGCTTTTCGTCGGCACCGATCGCTTGATGATCATGTTCGATGCCAAGGACTTGACGCTCAAGCAATGGACGGTGACCGATCCACAAGGCTTCGATACTACGGTGGCGGTTTATAATCTCGATTCGACCAAGAAGCCCGATCCCAGTCTGTTCGTGATCAATTATCAGCGCGATCAGGGCGGGATCCAGTAATCAGACGTCAGACGATGGACGTCAGAGGTCGGATGGCTTGAGTCGGGGGCTTGAGTCGGGGACTTGGGTCGGATGACTGGGTCAATGACTTGGGTCGGATGACAGAAAAAGTGGGGATTGGATGACAGTTCCCACTCCTGCCGAATTGACATTCGGTCTCTGAGAACCGACATCTGACATCCGATATCTGACCTCCGTCATTCGAGATTCGTCCTCCGAATGAAACTGACTATCACAAGCTGGAACATCAATTCAGTTCGGCTGCGCATCAATCTCGTGGCGCGCTTCATCAAGTCGGTGCGTCCCGACATTTTGTGCTTGCAGGAAACCAAATGCCCAGACGACAAATTTCCGCTCAAGCGGCTGAAGCGGCTCGGTTATGAACATGCCGCGCTCAACGGCCAAAAGGGCTACCACGGCGTCGTCGTGTTATCGCGGCTGCCGTTCGAGCGTTTCGAGGTCCAGACTTTTTGCGGCAAGGCCGATTGCCGTCACATCGCGGCGGAATTCGGCGAGCGCGCCGGCCTGCGCGACCCGATCACGCTGCACAATTTCTATGTCCCGGCTGGCGGCGACATTCCCGATCCAAACGCCAATCCGAAATTCGCGCATAAGCTTGCTTTCCTCGACGAAATGCGTGACAGCGCGCGCTTGCGCCCGCAGCGAGCCGAGCGTGCTATACTCGTCGGCGATCTCAATGTTGCTCCGCTCGAACATGACGTCTGGAGCCACAAGCAAATGTTGCGCGTCGTGTCGCACACCCCGATCGAGTGCGAGAAACTCGACAGCGTGCAAAAAGCCGGCGACTGGGTCGACAGCATGCGCCAGTTCACGCCTGAGCCGACGAAGCTCTACACTTGGTGGAGCTATCGCTCGCCGGACTGGGTGACGGCCGACAAGGGCCGCCGGCTGGACCACATCTGGACTTCGCCGATGCTCGCTGACCGCGTCGCCGGCATCACCGTCGCCAAACATTATCGTGGCGCTGAACGGCCGTCCGACCACGTGCCGGTGACGATGACGCTTGAAGTGTGACGGCGGCCGGCGCGGACTATTGCGGTCCGGTGCCGCGCGCCAGCATGGCGTGAACCTTTTCGAAGTCGCGCGCCAGTTGATCGGCGCGCGATGCGAACAATTCGCGCAGCCGCTGTGCGGCCTCCGGGCTGCTTTCCAGCATTTTAAGGAACATGGCGCGAGAAATCCGCAGCACAATCGAATCCTCTCGCGCGGTTGCCGTGGCGTGCCGCGGTGTCTCGATGAGCAGAGCGGATTCGCCGAGCAGGCTTCCGGGTTCGGCGACGCTTTCCACGCCGGCGTCAAGTTCCGGCTTCACTGCAAAAGAGCCGTGCTGCACCACATAGGCGCAATCGGCACTTTCGCCCGGCGCGAATAGAACCCGCCCCGCTTCAACGGAATAGCTCTCCGCGCCGATCGCAAGAATACGCAAGGCGCTGGTGCCAAGCCGCTGCAGCATCGGCACTCGCTCAAGAAATGCGATGTCGTCGTCGATACTCATGACGATCCGCGGTGGCAGTGGAAGTCATTCCAGTGGAAGTCATTCCAGTGGAGGTCATTCCAGTGGAGGTCATTCCAGTGGATGTCGTGGCGATGGAACAAATCTTGGTACCAGAACAAGTCACGGTACCAGTTTATAGCCGCCGGCTTCGGTAACCAGAATGGCAGGCGCGGCGGCGTCCTTTTCGATCTTTTGGCGCAGACGATAAATGTGCGTCTCGAGCGTGTGCGTGGTGACGCCTGAATTGTAGCCCCACACTTCCTGCAGCAGCGTCTCGCGCGAGACCGGCCGCTGACCGGCGCGATACAGATAGCGCAAGATCGACGTTTCCTTCTCGGTCAGCCGGACTTTGTTGCCCTTGGGATTGAGCAGGATCTTGGAACTCGGCCGGAACGTGTACGGCCCGATGGTGAAGACCGCGTCCTCGCTGGCCTCATGCTGGCGCAGTTGCGCGCGAATGCGCGCCAGCAACACGGCGAAACGGAACGGCTTGGTGACGTAATCGTTCGCTCCCGATTCCAGCCCGAGAATGGTGTCGGAATCGGTGTCGTGGCCGGTGAGCATGATGATGGGGGCCTTGAAGCCGTTCTTGCGCAGGATACGCACCGCCTCGCGGCCATCGATGTCCGGTAATCCCACATCCATGATGACCAGGTCGATCTGCCCGGCTTTGGCGGCTTGCACGCCCTTGCTGCCGTTCTCGACCGCGACGGCCTCGAATTCTTCGTGCAGCGACAGCTGTTCTGTCAGTGCGTCCCGCAATTCCGGGTCGTCATCGACAATGAGAATCTTACGCGTATTCGGCATTAAATCGGAGGCCCACCTGCCGCTTCGGCGCGCCGTTTGGCGCGCAACGAGAATATCCAAGGATACTAGAGCATGATCCGGAAAAGGGGAAACCGGTTCCCCAAAACATCATGTTACGACAAAAACTTACAGCCATAATCAGTTCGGGTTGAACGATTGCCATGGAATGCCGCCATTGCAAATTGCAAATGGTGAGACAAAAGCATCAGGCAATGCGTAAGACGTCCCTTTCCGCAATTCATGTCCGGGCACGCCCGCAACGTTCCCAGGCTTTGCGCTGGGAGGCTTGGCTCGTGGCAGCACATCGCGCCGTGCGCGCGGCGCTCGGCCGGACTGGTATCAAAGCCGCCAAGCGGGAGGGCGATGGTGCAACGCCTGCGGGGCAATTCCACCCGGTTCGGCTGTGGTGGCGTGCCGATCGCTTGCCGCGCCCGCGTACTTTGTTGCCGATCCGGCGCATCGGACCGGATGATGCGTGGTGCGAAGACCCGGCCGATCGGCGCTACAACCGGCCATTCCACCGGTCGGCCAATGAACTAGGCGACCGGCTCAAGCGCGCCGATGGGTTGTACGATCTTGTCATCGAAATCGATCACAACACGCGGCCACGGGTCGCCGGTCGCGGCAGCGCCGTGTTCATCCACGTGGCCAAGCCGGGATTTGAGCCGACCGCGGGCTGCGTCGCAGTCACGCGCGACGAACTGCGTCGGCTTCTGAACCAGTTGTCGCCGAAGACCCGAATTATCGTTCACTCTTAGCGATGCGGGCGCCGAAAATAGCGGTGCCGACACGCACATGCGTGGCGCCGAAAGCGATGGCTGTCGGGTAATCCGCGCTCATGCCCATGGACAACAGCGATAGTCCGTTTCGACGCGCAATTTTGGCGGTGAGCGCAAAATGGGGCGCTGGCGCGTCGTTCTGCGGCGGAATACACATCAGGCCGGAAATCGTAAGCCCATAGCGGTCGCGGCAAGCGGCGAGGAACGCGTCGGTTTCTTGCGGCAGCACCCCGGCCTTTTGCGCCTCGGCCCCAGTATTGACCTCGATAAACAGCAGCGGGCGGCGTGCCTGTTTGGCGATCTCTTTGCCAAGCGCCTCGGCGAGGCTGGCGCGATCGACGGAATGAATGGCATCGAACAGCGCCACCGCGTCCTTGGCCTTGTTCGACTGCAGCGCGCCGACCAGATGCAGTTCGAGCCCACCGTGACGGTCAAGAAGCGGCGGCCATTTCGCCTTCGCCTCTTGCACCCGGTTTTCGCCAAAGACGCGCTGCCCCGCAGCGATCACCGGAGCGATGGCGGCGGCCGCAAAAGTCTTCGATACCGCGACCAGGGTGACGCTGGCCGGATCACGGCCCGCATCGCGACAGGCGCGCGCGATCTCGGCGCGCACCGCTGAAATTCCGTCCAAGTCACCCATGTGGTCCAATTTACGATTGATTGAGACAATGCGCTTCTACGCGGCAGCGCCGATTTTTGAAACTGGTGGAGAACGACGCATCTGCGCGGCGGCCGCAACGGAACGGGTTTAACGCTTGGATTTTTTCTTGCTTTTTCGCCGCCCCGTGGACTTGCGTTTTTTGGCTTTTGCTTTTTCGGGCGACGCCCAGATCATGGCTTCCAATTTCATGCCGTCAGGATCAGTAAAATAAACCGCGTAATATTCACTGCCGTAATACTCGCCCGGCGGATCGACAATGTTCATGCCGTTTTTTTCGAGAAACGCGCCAAGCGCGTCGACGTCCTTGCGGCTTGCCATTTCGAACGCGTAGTGATGAAAACCGATATCGCCTTTGCGATATTTGTGCTTGCGACCCTCCGCGTCGGCGGCGGCAATCCAAAACAGCGTCTTGCCGTTGCTCCATCCGGCCATATCGTCGTATTCGTGTTTGAGCTTAAAGCCGAGAAAGGTCAGTAGCTTGTTATAAAAGGCTTTCGAGCGCGCAAAATCGCCGACGCTGACGACGAGATGGTCAATACCGACGATGGTAGGCATGAATTGTCCTTTCGATCCTCGCTTGCTTAAGCACTTCCACGCCAGCAAAATATGCCGGGCGACCTGAGCAGGACAGTCATGCAGCGGACTTTATTCGATAAGATCTGGGATTTTCATCGCGTCGCGCAGCGCGCCGATGGCCGCGATCTCATCTATATCGACCGCCATGTCCTGCATGAATTGCATGCGCATCACGCTTTCGCGCAATTGCAAAAACAGGGCC
>Ga0318543_10000245_pt1 | contig 12233 bp, 18 predicted proteins | sample GRESIP168b4f24_FD_203487 | JGI IMG/M metagenome (GOLD analysis project Ga0318543, IMG submission 203487) | Tropical soil microbial communities from Luquillo Experimental Forest, Puerto Rico - GRE.SIPMG.168b4f24 | ecosystem: Environmental > Terrestrial > Soil > Tropical forest > Bulk soil... | reverse complement strand
GTTTATCACGCCTCTACCGTTCTTTACCCCAACGCCGAGGATTTTCTAGCGCATCGGGCGCGCTACCAATATGGACGGCGCGGCACGCCGACCACCGAAGCTCTCGAAAGTGCGCTTCAGGAACTGGAGGGGCCGCAATGCGCGGGGGTGGCGCTTCTGCCGTCCGGCCTCGCTGCGATCTCGACCGCCTTTGTCGCGGTTGTGCATGCTGGCGATCATGCCTTGGTCACCGACAGCGCCTATGGACCGACCCGCATTTTTTGTGACCAGGTTCTCAGCCGCCTCGGTGTGACCGTCACCTACTATGATCCGCTGATCGGCGCCGCGATCGCCGGCCTGCTCAAACCGAACACGCGCGTCGTTTACCTGGAATCGCCGGGGTCCTTGAGTTTCGAAATGCAGGACACGGCCGCGATCGCCAACGCGGTCCATGATAAAGCAGCCCATGAAAAAGGGACGCTCGTGCTCATGGACAATACTTGGGCAACCCCCTTCTTTTTTCGCCCGCTCGAGCACGGCGTCGACATGGCCATTCAGGCCGGCACGAAATATATCGGCGGTCATTCCGACCTGATGCTGGGGACAGTGTCGGCGAATTCCGCCACCATCACGCCGCTCAAGACCACGGTTCGCTATACCGGCCAGTGCGAAGGACCCGACGACGTTTATCTCGGATTGCGCGGTTTGCGAACGCTGGCCGTCCGGCTTGAGCGGCACCAGCAATCCGGCCTTGCGATTGCACGCTGGCTCGAACAGCGGCCGGAGGTCTTGCGGCTTCTGCATCCCGGCTTGCCGAGCCATCCCGGCCACGGCATCTGGAAGCGCGATTTCGCCGGCGCGTCGGGACTGTTCAGCATGGTGCTCAAGCCGGTGCGCAAAGAAGCGTATCACGCGTTTCTCGATGTGCTGGAATTGTTCGGCATCGGCGCGTCATGGGGCGGCTACGAAAGCCTGGCTATTCCGTTCGACTGTGCACCGCTGCGCACCGCGACGCGCTGGCAGCCCGGCGGACCGACCGTGCGGTTTCATATCGGGCTCGAAGCGGTGGATGATCTGATCTCGGATCTCGAGCGCGGTTTCGCGGCGCTCGCTGCGGCTTCACGCTAGCAGGGCACCGTTCACGCAACCGATGCAGCGACTTTGCGATCGCGCATCACGAAATAAAGATTGCGTAGATAAACGAAAACTCCAAATGCCTGCCCGGCGATGAAGACCGGATCCTTGCGGTAGAGCGCATAGACCAGGAGCAAAAGTCCACCCCCGATCGAGAACATCCAGAACGCCACAGGTATCACGCTATGCCCGGCGCGTTCCGACGCGATCCATTGCACCAGAAAGCGCATGGTGAACAGCGCCTGGGCGGCAAACCCGAGCAGAACCCACCAATCCAGCCCTGTGACGAAAACGTCGGTAAGATACGCGCCGACCGCGTGCGACATCTCAACGAGCAAGCGTGACCTCCACCGGTTGGGCAATGCGCTTTTTGCGGCGAATGAGCCACCACACGCCAAAGAGATCGATAATGCCGATCCACAGTCGATCCCAGAATCCGTAATTGGACGCGCCGTAGCGGCGCGGCCGGTCCAGCACCTCGACATAGCCGATTTCGAAGCCTTCGCGGCGAACGAGCGCCGGCAGAAAACGATGCAGGCCGTCGAAATAAGGTAGCGACAGAAACAAATCGCGGCGGAAGGCTTTCAGCCCGCAGCCGGTATCTTGCGTACCGTCTTTGAGCACGGTGGCGCGAACGGCATTGGCGACGCGCGACTGCAACTGCTTAAACCGGCTCGCCTTGCGACCCTTGCGTTGGCCAGCGACGAGCCCGACGCGCGGCGCGCCCACCTCGAAGGCCGTAACCAGTGCGGGAATAAATGCCGGATCGTTTTGCCCATCGCCGTCGATCGTCACCACCAACTCCCCTCGCGCCATGGCGACACCGCTGCGAATCGCGGCTGACTGGCCGCAAGACTTGTCGTGCCGGATTTGCCGCAGCCAGGGACGCTGCGCCATCAGTTCACGAAGTTCCTGTTCAGTCGCATCGGTCGATCCGTCATTGACGTAGACCACTTCGAACGAGCCGTTTTGCAGCGCGGCACTGATCTCCGTGACCAGGGGCGCGATATTGCCGGACTCATTTTTCACCGGCACGACGACGGATACCGCCGGGCGGTCACGCCTGTCCTGTTGCGCCCCGATCTCGGGCAACATCCCCTCTGGGAACATGGGCAAGGCTTCTAAAGCCCATCGCCGCCCGGTTCAATCACGGGAAAAAACATTCGGATTCAGGCACTCATGGCTATCGCGCCGCCAGCGTTTGCCGCAAAGCGGCCTTGATGCGCGACAGCGACGGCCCCGGATTAGCCCGCATGTCGCTTGAGCGAAATACCAGGCCGCGCGTGGCGAACCAGCGCCTGAGCCAGTGGGTCCCTAGAAGCGCCACTAACGCGCCAGCAAGGACGTCGCTCGGATGATGGGCGAGCACGGCCACGCGGCTGAACATGATCGTCACTGCGTAAAGCCACATGACTATCCGCGTGCGCGGCCAGATCGTGCCAATGGCAATCGCAGCCGCAACCGCGGTCGTGGCGTGGCCGGACGGCATGCTGGCAAATGCAGGACGCCAGATGAGCGGCATATAGGCAAACGGGTCCTCGTGACCGCCGACATAGGGGCGAGCACGGCCGATCAAGTGCTTGGCAATGGAGACGAACAGACCCGGCAATGCCACCGCGAAAAACACAAAGCCGAAGCGTGCTGCAAGTGCAGCGAACACGCCTTGAGCCGAGCTTGTCAGTTGCGGCGAGCTTACCGCGGCCAAGAACAGCAGAATGAAGCCGCAGGGAAACAAGAACCAGCCGGAGAGCCCAAGGTCGGTAATTTTTTCAAACGCGCCTCTAAACCAATGCGCCTCATTTCGCGCCCAGCCGACGGCCATGGCGTCGAAGAAGAACATCGACGCTGCTGCGGCAAGTACAAGAGCAATGCTCAAAGCCACTGTCGTATTGGATGCAGGCAGGATGGTGGAGCGCCGCGACTTGGCCAGCGCGTTAAACCCCAGAGCAATATTGGTCGCGACGTTGCGCACAAGCTGGCGGACCGCTGCGTCCGTGCGGGTTCCCAGGCCTGCCGGCGTAGTCGTCTTATCCAGATGTGCGTTCGGCGCGCTCACGGTGCGCTCACTGTTTCAAACACCGCGATCGAGACCGGCTTGCCGATACTGACGTCGTAACCCTCGACGAGCGGACCGCGATCATAGCGCAGTCCGATCGCTTCCGCGCGCAAGGCGAAGGCTCGTTGTTGACGCGCTTCGACGAAAGCGAATCGGCAGCTACCGGCAAGAAGAAAATCGGCGGCGCCTGCAGCATCGGTCGAGTGTGTTTTGGTGCCGGCGAGAAACACCAGGCTCGGCTCTTCGTAGCCCGCGCTTGCCGCCACCGGATTCGGACACGGTGCCTCCCGCAACACTTGAGCTAATGCGACGCTGGGGAAGACCGGCTCGAGCGAAGGAACGACGATCGCATAGAGCGCAATCGCCATAGCAACGACGCCTTCTACCGCCCGCGTGAACGCGCGTTCGGCGCCTTCCTGGTCATACAATTGCCAAGCAAATAGGCCGCAAACGACTGACGCGGAAAAGAACGGCCAAGCCAGCAAAACAAGATCGTGTTGGATGATGATAGCGGCAACGACAGCAAGAATGCTGATGATCACCGGGGCGAGGAACCACCACATGACACCGCGCACCAACCATGGTCGCCGCGATAAAACCCGGGACTCCACTGCGCCCGCGGTCAGAATCGCAATCGCAGGATAGAGCGGAAGCACATAGTGCGGCAGTTTGGTGATAATTGCTTCGAACACGATCCAAGACGGCACCAGCCAAGCGAGGAGGAAGCACGCGGCCGCTTCGCGGCGCACCGCCCAAACCGCGGGCGCCGCCAGTCCGGTCAAGATCGACGCAGGAAAGAACGTGGCGAAAAAGAGGACCAGATATAGACCAGGCGGCGCGCCGTGCGATTCCTGCGCGCCTGCCACTTTAGAAAGCATGTCCTCGCCAACGGAAGCGACAAGGAATTGACTGCCGACGCGTGCGTAAATCGCGATGAACCAGGGCAGCGCGAGCAGGACAAGCCATAGCAAGCCAGGCACAGGCTGCAACGCCAAGAGCCAGCGTGCCGAGCGGTCGATAATAACGAGAGTTGCGGCCGCCAGCCCGACAACCATGAGAATGAGCGGGCCCTTGATGAGAATGCCGAAACCGAGCGCGGTCCAGAAAATAGCGGCTTGCCCTGCACCTGGCTGTGGCTCGCCGCGTCGTGGTGCGAGATAAACGCGCGCCAAAACCGCCATGGCGAGAACGACGGTGCACAACAAGACGGCATCAGTCTTGGCGAGGCGGGCCTCGACGCCAAGAATTGCCGACGACATCAGCATCAAGCCCGCAAGGAGCGCACCGCGCCGACCGACAAAAGCGAGCGCACACCAATAGGTGGCGAGCACAGCGCCAATCGCAGCAATCAGCGACGGCAAGCGATAGAGCCATATAGTCGTGCGCGCATTCGGCAGACCGAGCGCAGAGGCTGTGTTCACGACCGCCGCTTGCAGCCAGTAGATGCCGACGGGTTTGCGGTAGCGCACATCGTCCTGATAACGAATATCGACATAGTCGCCGGTTTCGATCATCTGCTTGGTAGCCTGGGCGAAATAAGCCTCGTCACGATCGACCGGCGGAATTTGAAAGAAGCCGGGCAGAAATGTGATCAGCGACACCACGACCAGCACAATGGCGGCACGCCGGTTCGACCCGGCGGCATAATCGAAAAGCGCGGCAGAGCCCTTGGTGGGCCAGTATGACCGGGACGTCCAACTGCTGGTCGTACTCATACCGCTAGCACTTTGCTGCCCGTTGCAGTGGTGATAACGGAAAACCGAAGCCCGCCTCGGCGGCCAGCGCAACGGAGCGCCTGCAAAGCCGCGCCGCACAATAGTAAAATCACCTATGGTAGGAAAGCTCTGCTGGGCGGCTAAGTGCGCCTTCATTGCGGGCCGGTTCCGCCGGCTCGCTCAATCGTTTACTGGGCGTTTTTGCCTTCGATTCTATATAGAGTCGTTTCGTCGGCGTGCCGTGACTGCCCACGGTCGCCCGCATCTGGGGCCCCGTAGCTCAGGGGATAGAGCAACAGCCTTCTAAGCTGAAGGTCGCAGGTTCGAATCCTGCCGGGGTCGCCAACAAAATCAAATACTTATATCAATTTTCTCAGGTCGAGTATGTCGCGTATGTTGCAGCTTTTTTCCTTTTATTTTCAATGGCTGCTTTTAGCTCCCGGCAGCTCCATGCAACATGAACGCGACATGGCCGAAGCGAGGCGTGCAAGCTTGGCTGTGGGGGGATTGTATCGAAGCGGCTTGGCTCGCTTTACCGTTCCGGGCGCTCGCCGTATTGGGTGAAGGTCAAGAACCCCAAAGCGCCCGCCGTGACGCGCGAGGCCGAGGAGGATTGGCGTTCGCCACACTGGATAAGGTCAAAAAGCCGTGAGCCGTGACGTGCGGTTCGCCGGTCTCAAATGTAACTTGTACAGACAGGAGTAATTGATGCGCTCTTTGATTGTTGCCGCTATTGCCGCCGCTTTGTTTGCTGCCGGTCCGGTCCGGGCACAGACGCCCGCCACGTCGATTGCGCCGGAAAACCTCGCTGCTGCCCGCGACCTCCTGCGGGCCATGAAGGCAGCAGGCCAATACAAGGCAATGGTTCCGACTCTTTTAGCAAACCTCAAACCAACAATCGTGCAGAACCGGCCGGAAGTCGAGAAACAGTATGACGCGATGATGCCGACTCTTCAGCAGCATGAGATGCAACGTGTCGATGAATTGACCGAGGCCGTGGTGGGCATCTACGCCCGCTACTTCACGGTCGATGAACTGCATGACATTGCTGCCTTTTACGGAACGGCGACCGGCCAGAAATTAATCGAAGTGTCCCCGACCATTAGCGCCCAGAACGTGGAAGCGGTTAGGCAATTTGCACGGGAGGTCGCTGACGACGTCAAAAAGCAAATGGGCGAGCAGCTTGAGACAGCAAAGCCGCCGAACGAGCAGAACTAAAAAAGGACAGGAACGTGCCCGGCGTTCATCTGGCCAAGACTAACTCATCGGCCAATGCCCCGCCGCTTCCCGCCGCCCTGGTCTGTCGAGGAACAACAAGCCTGTGACGCTGATCACAGACACTATTGCTGTCAGGGAGTACGCAACCAGCAGCTAGGTTCCTCTCGATTAGGAGGGATTCATGTCGTCGATCCCCAAGAACTACAGGGCCGATCTCAAGTACCCGGGATACGCTGTGATGATCGCTCCGACCAACTGCAAAGATTGCGATTGCGCGCAGCGCTTGCTGCGTTGCCAGAAGGCTACCGCGGTCGAGCAGTACCCCACCATCTTCGTCTAAGGGCGGCGATCAGCGGCAAAGCTGCTCAGCAAGGATGAGGCGCGATTAAACTCGGATCATGAGCCAGTTGGGGTTGCAGATCATCATTGTGGTGGCGTTTGGCGCGCTTTGCTTCGGCTGCGGCTATCTCACTGCCTTCATCGTGACACGCAACAAATGGCGCGACGAAATGATCAAGCGCAAGGTCGCTCGATTCAACTGGCAGTCGGGCAAATGGGAATGGGGAGAGCCGCCGAAGGATACGAGATATTGAACGCCCGCACGCCGCCTCCCGCCGCCGCGGTCAGCAAAGATTTGAAGTGGCCGAGTTGCGGATTTATGTCAGGAGTACCGCCATGGAAAAGCATGAGCTTAGCAAAATCGACTTCGACATTATTGAACACGCCTTTAAAGCTCTGCTGCAATCTCGCCCCGATCCGGTGACGGCCGATAAGGTGGCAGATCTCAGGGATAAGTTTCGGGACGCTTACACTGGTTGGCTGGAGATTGAGGAAGCCGCATAGTCGCGGCCAACATCGCCAAGCTGCCGGAGCTAGTGCGACAACCAAAAGACGACCGCTAAATAGATTATCGTGCGGTTACCAGATATACGCCGCCGCGAGCGTGATTAAGACGGCTGCCACGATCTTTTAGCACTTGGGAATCGCACGATTCCGAATCGCACGAGGAAATTGTGGTCGCAGTTTTGGCTGGTAGGCTTGTTGTATTCACAAAACGGGCGGCGCGAGAATTCGCCAGGACCAAAGCCGCGAAGGAATTGATCGCGCCACCACAAAGAAATTATTGAGGTCCCGTTACTGGCAAGCTCCCATACTCTTTTTCGAGGCTGCGCATCAGCGAGAGCGAGTGCGCCCTTGGCGTAATTGCGTGAAGCCCCAAATTGCGATTAGGCCGGCAACGACAAGGGCTACCCGCGATACATTCATGGATATGTCGTACGGCCCAATCACGAATGGCCATCGATTGATTAGCCTCACTACGTGCATGACTGACACTATGGCGAAGATCAGGGCCGAAACTGCTGCATAAGCGTTCCACATCTTATTCTCTCCCCGATTTCATCTTGAGTGCGCCCACGCCCGCGCTATCCTATCTCGAATCGGACTGGGGACGGGGGGCTAACACATGAAGAACTTTGGAAAGACAATTTATTGGTTCGGCGGGGTTGTGGCAGCGACGTTTGTTGGAATTGGCCTTGCTGACTACTGGTTTGGCCACCACGATTTCACTGCATTCCTCTCATGGGCAGTGTTGGCGGCCATTCCCTGGCTAGTGGGCCGCGCATCGTTGTTCGTTCTGACTGGTTTGGCGGACAGGCGTCACCGCATTGCGTTAAGGTCAAAAACCGAAAGCCCCCAGTGGTGACAGCAGCTTGCATCCGCTACCAATCTGATTTTTGTTTTTCTAAGCGATTTTAATGCTGGCTGTGGTGCCGCAGCTGGTCTGCAACGTAATAAAACTAGTAGTGCCTGGTTGCATGATGAAGGTGATGACGTCGTTAGCTACACCGCCGACGATGAAGACTGGTGACTGTGTGCCAATTCCGGACCCAGTGCTCTTTACTTGGACGGCATACCCAGGTGCAGCACCATTCGTCGTGCAGTACACGAGGAAATCTTGGTTCGACGTGCAATTGGCAATTGCCTGTAGCGTACCGGGAGAAAGCGAAGATATGAGGATCTGAGAAAGTGGTTCACACACGGGGGACATCCCCCTGCGCCGAGGTCGAGTAGCCCGTTTTTTAGCCATGATCCGTCCCCGCTGTCTGGTTGGTGGCCCGCAATGCATGATGTCGGATCAAAAAGTCATGGCAACCCATCAAACGAGTTATCAACAGATGGCAGCTTGAGTGCGCCCAGGCAGGCGCTATTCTTTACTCGGTCGGACTGGGGACGTCGCTCTGCCTGCGGAACAAGGTGGGGACGAAGGTGAAGGTGCATCACTTCACCGCCCGTTCGACAACCCGCACGATGCTGTCCGAGAACACGGCACGTAGGGGGACGAAGGCAAAGCCGTTGGCTGCGTACCGCCGACGGCTTTGCTGTTTGAGGGCGTGTTCTTGACGTCGATCAAAGACGCTGATTGCGATGTTGTGGCTGAGGCCCCGCTTGCCCTCAGTCGCTTGGGACAGTCGGAGGGCTGGTTTCTTCAGCAGGCATCGTCAGCCGGGAATGGGCAGCGATCCAATCGGCAGCATCTTTTTCGGAGGCGAATTTTCCAAAGTGGCGCACGGCACCACTCGGCCATACTATCCGCACGCGCCAAATGTCGCCTTCACGCACACGCAATAAGACTGTGGACTGAGTCGCCATAAATCAAAGTATGCTGAGTTGGATGAGACTGACAAGCCATTTGGTTAGTGCATGGTGATGCCTCGTCGTTTCCCTGCGCCTTGGTCCAAGCCCGCGACGAAAGTGAGCGGGCGAGCGTCATACGTGCGTTACCATGTAAAAGAAAACGGCGAGCAGTATACGCAGCGCCTGCATCACGCCCAACAACGCCGCCGCATATCATGCTAATTGCTCCGCCATAAGATTTCAGCGGAGCCCGCACCTCTTGCCTGTACAGATCGATGACACCCCAGATCCCACCTACGATCATTACCAGGCCCAGAAAACCAATCACCCAAGCGAGGATAAAAGTACGCATGAGATGTCCCTCCGTTTATCAAATGAGATTATCAGATAAAGGCAAAGGGTCAGCAACCTCTAGGTAGCGGGCATGACAAACCCACGCCGCTTCCCGCCACCATGGACGATAGAAGAACTCGACGCCTGCTTCGTCGCTGGGGACTACAACGGGCAGGCACTATGTGAGCGAGCATGGTAGGTAATTCTGATGCCAAGCCCGCGAAGCCTTTGGAGGTGACCGTGAAACTTCGGCTGCTTCTCACCAGCGCTTTATTACTGTTTGTCCAGATCCCAGCGCCGCAAGCACAAAGTGTGACAGTCGATGTTGCTAAAATAACGTGCGACCAGCTTTTTAAGGAGGAACTCCCATGGACCTCGACGTATATCATCTTGTGGCTTAGCGGGTATTACCACCGCGAACACAACAACACGATCATCGAACCCGGCGCACTTAAAAGGGATGAGGAGACGCTCAACCAATATTGTTACGGACACGGCAAAACGACTGTCATGGATGCCGTCAAGAACATGGGATTGGGCAAATGATGCGGCTCATGCTCTCGCTTTGATGCCCTCCTCCCCTCGTCGCTTCCCGCCGCCCTGGTCTGCCGAAGTCCAGCCAAACTACTACGTCGTGCGTGACGCGAACGGTCAACAGATTGCATACATCTATTATGAATGTGAGCCGGGAAGGCGATCTGCGGCCAAGCTACTCAGCAAAGATGAGGCAAGACGGATTGCCGCGAACATTGCGAAGCTGCCGGGGCTTTTGCGCAAGGAATGAGGCGTTGCTGTTGCTGGCGCAGTTACGAATACTGCCCAACGACCGCAAGTATCAGCACAAGCATACCGAGGCTGATGATAGCCCAGACTAGTACTATCGTGACGACGGTTTGCGTTTCAGCTTGCGCCTCTCGTTTCCGTCTGGATACCGCGTCTAAATCCGTCGGCATGGATCAGTCGCCTCTTTAGTGTGAGTGGGTCACTCTGACGAAGCTATTTGAACGCCTGTTGACACAAACCAACGACCGCCGCTTTCCGCCACCATGGTCTGTCGAAAGAGAACCCCGCCGCAGGGCAGCTGAGGCGGGGCGGAGTTTCCAAGATGAGCAGACGAATGTTAGCATCGGTCACTTTTAGCTCGATGCCTCTTTTGTGAGCGGTTGTGATGTCAATTTCGACACGATGAGCCAGGACGGCGATCAGCGGCGAAGTTGCTGACGAGGGATGAGGCGAGAAGGTAACAACCAAAAGACGACCGCTAATCAGATTTTCGTGCGGTTACCAGATATACAGCGCCGCGAGTACGATTAAGACGCCTACCACGACCACCAATGCTGCGAATTACAGCCAGAGGTTACTGGTAAAACCGCCCCTGAGGTCTGGTTTGCGTATCCATAGATACCCTCCCTCAAGCCCGGGCGACGGTTTTAATTCGGATTTAGTGGCGGGGCTCAATCTTGTGAAAAAGCTGGACTAAGGCTTGTTCAAGATGTCGCCCCGCCGTTCCATCAGCCAATGACGCGTGGGCTGTCCAAGTCCCACGTCGGGCCGTTGGCGTTGGCGAGGAACCGTCATGTTTTAATCACGCGTCTTGGCAGTCAACTGCGGATGTTTACGTAATGTTTAAAACATCAATCGCTCTTGCGCGCCCTCGAAGCTCCTCACCGGGTAATGAGGCGCGGCGGATCGCTGCTAATTTGCTAAACTGCCCGAGCTGGCTACGTAAGGATTGAACGGCACACAATCCGATGAATTGGAAACGCGGTCTTTTTCGATTGTGGTTGGCCATATCGGGTCTGTGGCTAATTATTGTCGCTGTATTTTTTTATCCTCAGGTTGTGTCACCCTATATCGAGCCGCGAGTTTATATTCTAACGGAGGACTTAAAGTTTTTCGAACTCGACAAGGTGTCCGACAGCGAAGACCGAGACTTCAAAGCTGCGTACCAGACTGAAATAGAATTTCCCAACAAAGTCACTCTATTTGCAAAGGACGATACCCCCAAGCCCGTTCGTGATACACAGTCAAAGAATTTTTACGAGCAGCACGTTAAGCCACGAGAGACGGAGCTAGCCACTGCTCGACGGCAGTCGCTGGAATTGGCATCCGCAGCTGGCGTGTTACCGCCCCTGGCGCTGCTTCTGCTTGGATTAGTGATCGGCTGGATAATGCGGGGCTTCAAGAGTACGGCCCCGAAATCCTGACATCGCCCCGGATCGCGGCCCAACGTGGCGAAGCTGCCGGAGCTGTTGCCGACCTCACCGTGTAAACGAACGCGAGAATGCTCGGTACCCTGAGACATATTCATGATCGCGCCCTCCCCTCTAATCCATCATACACATTTGCAATAGCGTTGTGAGGTCCAGATTATCGATATGGGGTCGAGGAAATTCACACAGAATTTGCGCAGGGGTTATTGCGTGCGAGCGAGCGATGAATTTTGGCCCCCGGGGGTCGATCAAATCGGAAAATCTCGGATGGTCGCGCTGGCGCAACGCGATCAACAAAACATCAAACAACGATCAGATAAAGTTGCGGAGCTTGTGCGAATTAATGTGATTATTAGTTCTAATCTGATAAACTGTGCGTGCTGAACAAACCGCGGCCAGCCAAGGTGCTGACGACACCAAGACTGGCCTAGCCCAAGCCAATGGAGTGGAGCCAATGGCACAGGCTAACGGAAGTCTACGAAATCGATTTGCAAAGCGCCACTACGAAGCAATCGCAACTGCAATCCAAGAAGCTCGACGTCGCGCCAGCGATGGCGACAACAATCACGACCCCATCGCCAATGTAGTCGATGAACTGTGCTGGTTATTCAGGAGTGATAACGGCCAGTTTAGTCGAGATTGTTTCTATCGGGCCTGTGTTCCTGGCGCGAACGTGCGGGCCCGGACCTGTTAGCTCATCAGATAGCGCGAGAGCGGCCACTGAAAACACAGGAGAATTTAATGCAACCAAATGGCGAATGGAGTGGCAGTGACGACTAAATTAACGACTAATTCAACAGCGCGAGAACTCGCCCAGCAACTCAAGTTCAAGGCATGGTGTTCAAATCCAAGCGCTAGCGCTAACTCAAATTCTAAACAAAGGGGCCAGTTGATTGGGCTGGCCCCTTCTCCTGTCCCAAGAAGCGTGCAAACCGACCTGGCCAATTA
>Ga0318543_10000236_pt1 | contig 12323 bp, 14 predicted proteins | sample GRESIP168b4f24_FD_203487 | JGI IMG/M metagenome (GOLD analysis project Ga0318543, IMG submission 203487) | Tropical soil microbial communities from Luquillo Experimental Forest, Puerto Rico - GRE.SIPMG.168b4f24 | ecosystem: Environmental > Terrestrial > Soil > Tropical forest > Bulk soil... | reverse complement strand
CCCCAGTGAAAGAGCGTCAGGACTCAAACCCGGTGGGCGCGGCGCGCGGTTGCAAAAAGACGCGGTCACAAAGTCGTGTCGAGCGCTCGGCTATTTTGCGCGCGAGCAGTGAACAGCGGGTAAATGCCGCGCCGTGACCGGCGCGGCACCGACCATCACTTTTTTCAATGGCGGCCGGGCGTCGGTCCGGGAAAGAGCTCCGAGCTCCGCCCCGTGAGCCAATAGACCGCAAGTCCGACCCATTCGCGCACGGCGGTATCGCTTCGCCGCAGCCCATCGCCCACGCTCGCAAACGGGCGCAGCGCGTCGTCGGCTCCGCGCGTGCGCCAGTCGACCGGGTAGGCTTCGACCGGAAAGCCGGCCTTGCGGAAGACGCCGACCGCCCGCGGCAGGTGATGGGCCGACGTCACGAGCAGCCAGCGCTCGCCCGGCTTGGGCTGGGCGATGGCCTTGGAAAGGACCGCGTTCTCGACCGTATTGCGAGACCGATCCTCGAGCGTGATGCGCGCGCGCGGGATGCCGAAGCTTTCCAGCAGGCGGAGTGCGAAGCTGGCCTCCGCGCCCTCGTCGTAGATCAGCGCGCCGCTGCCACCCGAAAACACGATGCGGGCGTTCGGGTAGCGCCGCGCCAGCTCGGCCACCACGGTCAGCCGTTCGGCCGCCTCGTTGAGCGCGACCTCGTCGCGCGCCGCGGAAATGTCGGGCGAGATCGCGCCGCCGAGCACGATGATGCCGTCGGGCGCGCCGCGCGTCGCGTCCCAGCGGGGGAAACGCTCCTCCAGCGGGATGATCAGCGCATTGCCGGCCGGGGAGAGGCCGAGGATCGCGAGCACGATGAGGCTTGCGAAGGCGAGCGCGCGCCCGGCGCGCGCAAAGCGCGTCGGCAGCAGCAACAGGCCGAGGATGCCGATCGAAACGACGAGATTGGACGGGATGGCGAAGAAGCCCAGGATCTTTGAGAGGGGGAAGAACATCCACCAATCACTTCTTCTTCCACGCCTCGTAGCGCGCCTTGGTGTCCGCGTTCATGGGATAGAGGCCGGGAAGCTTCGCTCCGCGCTCGACCTCGCCGACGATGAAGCTCTCCATCCGCTCGTGCTCGGCGCCCTCCTCGGCGACGAAGGCGAGGAGGTCTTGCGGGATCACCACCGCCCCGTCGTCGTCGCAGACGATGACGTCGCCGGGAAAGACGGCGCAGCCGCCGCAGCCGATCGGCTCCTGCCAGCCGACGAAGGTGAGCCCGTTGACCGAAGCAGGCGCGGCGGTGCCCGCGCACCAGACCGGCAGCTTGGAGGCGAGCACGCCGGCCTTGTCGCGCACGACCCCGTCGGTCACCAGCGCCGCGACGTTGCGCTTCATCATGCGCATGGTGAGGATGTCGCCGAAGATGCCGGCCGAGGTCACGCCCATCGCATCGGCGACCGCGATGCAACCGGCCGGCATCTCCTCGATGGCGCCCCGCGTCGAGATCGGTTTTGCCCAGCTCTCCGGCGTCGCGAGGTCCTCGCGCACCGGCACGAAGCGCAGCGTGAACGCCGGGCCCACGCGGCGTCCGCCGCCGGGAACGAGCGGCTGCGGCCCGTTCATCCAGCAGCGCCGGATGCCCTTCTTCAACAGCATGGTGGTGATGGTCGCGGTGGTGATCGCGCGCAGCGTGTCGTAAAGGGCCGCACTCATCGCACACCTCTTTTGGCACACCTTTTTGGCAAGTCTCCTTGGCGTCCGCCTCAGACCGGCGCGATGCCGAGACGCGCGTCGCGCCGCCGCAGCCAAGTCACGAACGGAATCGACAGCAGCACCATCCACGCCTTGCCGACGATCTGGCCGAGCAGGAACTCGAGCGAGCCGAAGGCGAGCCACAAAAACACGACGGAATCCACGACCAGTCCGACCATGCCCGACGCGACGACGGCAATGACCAGCCCGCGCCGAGCGAGCGGGGTATAGACCGCGAGATCGGCGAATTCCGAGAGCAGGAACGCGGCCGCCGAAGCGATCACGAGCGCGGGCGGCGCCAGCGCGGCCGAAAGCACGGCACCGGCGAGAATGGCAAGCGATGCCGCCGCGACGCCGAGCCGGCGCTGAACCAGGTCGCGCAGCACCAGCGCAACGCCGGCCATGGTCACGCCGGAGGGCGCCATCAGCCCCGGCGCCACCGGAACGAGGCAAGGTCCCTGCGGCTGGCACACCGTGCCGGCGTGCCCGATCAGCCAATTCGCCGCCGGAATGGTGAGCGCGAACAGCGCGAGAAACACGACCCCCTCATCCCGACGTCTCGTCTCCATCATCGTGTGGACATCCATTTGGCAAACCCGTCGGCCCGCAACCGGCAGGCCGGGCATGTCCCGCAGCCGTAGCCCCAGTCGTGCCGCCGCGAGCGGTCGCCGAGATAGCAGGTGTGGGTGTCCTCGACCAGCACCTCAAGCAACGCGTCGCCGCCGATCTCGTGCGCCAGCGCGAAGGTCGCGGCCTTGTCGATCCACATCAGCGGCGTATGGATCACGAAGCGGCGCTCCATCCCGAGGTTGAGCGCCAACTGCATGGCCTTGATGGTGTCGTCGCGGCAGTCGGGATAGCCGGAGAAATCGGTCTCGCACATGCCGGCGACGAGATGCTTTGCTCCGCGCCGATAGCCCAGCGCGCCCGCAAACGCGAAGAAAACGAGATTGCGGCCGGGCACGAACGTCGTCGGCAGCCCGCTCTCGCCGATCTCGATGGCGACTGCACGCGTGAGCGCGGTGTCGGAGATGGTGGCGAGCGCGCCGAGGTGAAGCAGGTGATCCTCGCCCAGCCTTTGCGCCCACGCCGGGTCGAGGGCACGCATGCGCTCACGCACGCGCGGGCGTGCATCGAGCTCGGCGCGATGGCGCTGGTCGTAATCGAAGCCCACGGTCTCGACGCGGACGAAACGCTCGAGCGCCCACGCCAAGCATACCGTCGAATCCTGTCCGCCGGAGAACAGGACGAGCGCGCTGTTGGGATCGATTGAGCTCACGATTATGACTTCGGAGGTGCGAGTAGCGAATAGCCAGTAGCGAGTTGCGCGCCGCTCGAACGCATCATGCGCTATCGTCACTCACCATTCGCCACTCGCCCGCTTCTTCGCTATTCGCCGCCGGCTCGCTTCCCCGGCTGGTAGGCAAGCTTGCGCGCCAGCGTCGCCAGCTCGCAGCCCTCGCAGTAGCGGCGATCCTTAAAGTCGATCCAATTGTGGGCATAGATGTTCTCGGTTGGAATGCCGTAGCGCTCCTGCAAGAACCGCACCAGCACCAGCCAGGCTTGCCTCTGCGCGCGCGTCGCCGGCTTGGCAACGTCCGGGTAGTTGCCCACGAATTCCACTCCGATCGAGTTGGTCTTGATCACGTTGCGATAGGTCTTGGAGTTATCGACGTATTTATTGTCGTTTCGATTGGCGCCGTCGCCGTGGGTGGGGATCGCGGTCTCCGCCGTCGCCCAATAGACGGTGCCGTCCGTTTCCACCCATACCATCACGCCGCGCTTGGTCGGATTTTTCGCTTGCTCCAGCGCCATGCTTTTCGCCGAGCCGGCGGGCCCTTCGGTCTGGTGCACGATGATGTTGCGCCAGTTGTTGGCGTCGGCTGGCAAGCCAAGCGGATGGAGGTAGACGATGGTGAGACCCGGAATCTGCGGCTCGCCGGCCCCTCTGGCAAGCTCGCGAAAGCTTTCGGGGAGCGCGGGCGGCTCCGCGTCGTCACCAGCCTCTGCTTCGTGCACACCGACCGCGGCGGGCCGCGGGCGCGGCAGCGTGGTCTGCTCGCGTGCCGCCCGCGATGAGCGACCCGCCGCGCGCGCCGCTTCGGCCCAGGCAGAATCGATCAGCTCCAAATGTCCGATGGGGGGGCCGACCGCGATGACCGCAAGCGCCGCCAGGCGCACCAACCGGCGAGGACGCATCAATTCCATTTCAATCCCATTGCGGCGATCCCGAATAGGCGTAATCGACGATCCGTCCGTCGCGGTGGGCGAGACGCGCGATCTCGACCATCTCGGCTCGCGCGAGCTCGAAGTCGAAGATCGCGAGATTTTCCGACAGCCGTTCGAGGCGGCTGGTCCGCGGGATGACGACGATGCCCGACTGTACCAGGAAGCGCAGGCTCACCTGCGCCGCGGTCTTGCCGTGCGCCTTGCCGATGCGCGCCAGCACTTTGTCCCTGGTTACGCCGCCGCGGGCCACCGGGCTATAGGCCACGACCGCCACGCCGTGGCGCCGGCAGGCTGCGATCACCTTCGACTGGTCGATGAACGGATGCACCTCGATCTGATTGCAAACCAGCGGCTCGTCTGCAAGCTTCACGGCCTCTTCGATCAGCGCGACGGTGAAGTTCGACACCCCGATATGGCGGGTAAGCCCCATGCGCTTGACCTTGCAGAGCGCACCGAGCGTGTCGCGCAGCGGGATCTGCAGATTCGGCCAGTGCAGCAGGAGCAGATCGACGTGCGAGAGCTCTAACCGCGCCAGGCTCGCTTGCGCCGAACGCTCGAGCTCGCGAGGAGCAAAGTGCGACGGCCACACTTTCGTGGTGATGAACACCTCATCGCGTTTGATGCCGGCGGTGCGCAGCCCCTCCCCCACCTCGCGTTCGTTGTCGTAAAGCTCGGCGGTGTCGACGTGGCGGTAGCCGCGCTCGAGCGCCTGCTCGACGACCCGCGCGCAGGTCCGCCCGCGCAGCTCCCAGGTGCCGAGGCCGATGAGAGGGATGCGGGCGCCGTGCGCTTCGACGACGTGGGTTGCAACCGACATCACCACTCACCTCCGCTCGGCATCACTCGTTCGCGACCGGCTTCAATTGTCCCAGCGCGGCGCGTGCGGCGGATTGACCACCCGCATGCCGGCCTGCTTGAGCTTGCCGATCTCGGCCATTTCGGCATCGCTCAGCTTGAAGTCGAAGACCGCCAGATTGGCGGCGAGGTGGTCGGGATTGGGCGTGCGCGGGATCGGGATGATGCCCTGCTGCGCGAGATAACGTAGCGCGATTTGCGCCGAGCTCTTGTCGTGGCTCTTGCCGATGCGCTCGAGCACCTCGTTGCCGGGCACCTTGCCGCGGGCGAGCGGGCAATAGGCCGTGACGGCGAGCCCGTGGCCGCGGCAGGCGGCAAGCACCTTGCCCTGGTCGATGAACGGATGGACCTCGATCTGGTTCGTCACCAGCGGTTCGCTCGCAAGCTTCACCGCGTCTTGCAGCAACGGGATGGTAAAATTCGCGACCCCGATATGCTTGGCACGCCCGTCGCGCTTGGCCTTGCACAGAACGCCGAGCGTCTCTTTAAGGGGCACCTTCGGGTTCGGCCAGTGGATGAGCAGGAGATCGACCCAAGAAAGCTTCAGCTTCTTCAGGCTTTGATCGAACGAGCGCTCGAAGTCGGCGGCGGCAAGCCGGTCGTGAAAAACCTTGGTGGTCACAAAAACATGCTCGCGCTCGAGGCCGGCGGCGCGCAGCCCGCGACGCAGTCCCTCACCGACCTCACTCTCGTTGCGGTAGCGCTCGGCGGTGTCGATGTGGCGATAACCGATACAGAGCGCGGTCTCGACCGTGTCGACGCACACCGCGTCCATGAGCGTCATGGTGCCGAGCCCGATCGCGGGAATCTTTGCGCCGTTGGCTTCGACGAAATTCATGGCATGCTTCCCCCACTGCGAGGCGCCAGCTCGAGCCGGCAAGTCCACAGGCCAGACGGCGCAGTCCCGATCGCGTCACAAACGCGGGCGGCTACTGGATGCCCCGCTTTCGCGGGGTATGGCAACCGTATTTTCGTCGGCAGCAGGTTCTTCGGCACCCGCCACCGCTAAAGATTAGAATAATTCAATAATACAACACTTGCGTCGCGGCCGGCGAAGCCTTTCATATCATCCGAGTGTTCATTGAACGGCGGACGTGATGCGCGGATTTGCATTGGCGATCGTGCTGGCGGCACTCGGCATGCCGGGCGCGGGAGCCCTCGCGCAGGAGTTCAACCTCGTCATCCGCAATCACAAGTTCGAGCCGCAGGAGATCCGCGTGCCTGCGGGCAAGCGCGTTTCGATCTACGTCACCAACGAGGATCCAACCCCCGAGGAATTCGAGAGTACCGCGCTCAAGGTCGAGAAGGTCATTCCCGCCAAGTCCAAAGGCCTGGTGCGCATCGGACCGCTCGCCCCCGGCCGCTACGAGTTCATCGGCGACTTCCACGCCGACACCGCCAAAGGCGTCGTGATCGCGGAATAGCAACATGTTCGGCGCGCTCGTCATCGTTTTCCGCGAAGTGATCGAAGCCGGCCTGATCATCGGCATCGTGCTGGCGGCGACCCGCGGCATCAGCGGCCGCGGGCACTGGGTCGCGGCCGGCGTGCTCCTCGGCACGCTCGGCGCCGGCATCGTCGCCCTGTTCGCCGAAGCCATCGCCAACGCGTTCGAAGGGTCGGGCCAGGAACTGCTCAATGCCAGCGTGCTCGGCGCCGCGGTGGTGATGCTGATGTGGCACACCGTGTGGATGGCGCGCCACGGCCGCGAGATGGCGGCCGAGATGGCCGCGGTCGGCGCGGCGGTAACCGCGGGTAAGCGGCCGATGACCGCGCTCGTCGTGGTGGTGGGACTTGCCGTGCTGCGCGAGGGCTCGGAAGTCGTGCTGTTCCTCTACGGCATCCTCGCCGGCGGCGCGTCGGGGTCTTCGCTTTTCGTCGGCGGCACGCTCGGGCTCGCGGTTGGCGCCGCGTTCACCGCGTTGACCTACTATGGGCTCGTCAGCATCCCCGCGCGGCATATTTTCGCCGTGACGACCGTGCTCATCGCATTGCTGGCGGCGGGGATGGCGGCGCAGGCGGTGCAATATCTCGACGCCGCCGGCATAATCAACGTGCTCAGCCGCCAATTGTGGGACAGTTCGCCCTGGCTGCCGCAGGACGGCATCATCGGCCGCATGCTGCACACGCTCATCGGCTACACCGACCGCCCGACCGAACTGCAGCTCATCGCTTATCTCGCGACGCTCACGGCGATGGCGGCGCTGACGTGGCTCGCGGCGCCGACCCGCGCGCGGCGCGCACCGGCCTAGTCTAGCTGCGGTATCCGGTCAGCAACGCCCGGGGACGCACAGGCGTCAGGGCTGCGGCTTTGCGACACTGAGAACCGCGAAAGCAACCTCGGGCACCTCGTCGATCACCTTGAGCAGCGCGCGGGCGGGCCCGCGGGGCGAGCGCTTGCCCTGTTCCCAGTTGCGCACGGTCTCGATCGGCACCCCGATGCGGGCGGCGAACTGCGCCTGGGTGAGCTTGGTGCGCGCGCGCACGCCGCGGGCATAGGCGGCGTCGGCCGACGCTCCCCGCGCGGCCCGCGCCGCCGCAACCCAGCCACCGGCCGGCCGCCCGTGGCGCATGTGCTGCGCGATCTCAGCGAGCGGTGACGGAAGTGCCGCCTCGCTACCGTCGGGAAGAATCTCGACGATCCGGCCGTCGGCTTTCAGTCTGACCCGCATCATGGTGGCCACAGGCCTACGTGATTCCCTCTGATCGGCCAAGAGGTTACGTACTGCTGTGGTTGTTCATTGGCTGACGGGCTGTAGGCCTAGTCGGCCGACGGATACTCAGCCATTGGCCTATGACGACCGCTCCGCCGTGCTGAGGAGCCCAGATCATCACGGCCGGCGCGCGATGGGCATCCCCGTCATTTGAGCCCAAACCACAGCGTGGCGATACCGAGGAACGAAAAGAACCCGACGACGTCCGTCACCGTGGTTACGAACACGCCCGACGAGATCGCCGGATCGGCGTGGAAGCGATGGAGCACGAGCGGCACCAAAATCCCGCCGAGCGCCCCTGCCAGGAGATTGCAGATCATGGCGAGCCCGATCACGAGGCCGAGATCGGGCACCTTGAACCACGCCGCCGCTGCAACGCCGGTGATGACCGCGAAGGCCAAACCGTTGACCAACCCCACGAGCACCTCGCGCAGAACGATGCGCGCGGCGTTGGCACTCGACAATTCGTGCGTCGCGAGCGCACGGACCGCCACCGTCATGGTCTGGGTGGCAGCATTGCCCCCCTGGCTCGCCACGATCGGCGCCAATACCGCCAGCGCCACCATTTTTTGCAGTTCCCCCTCGAACAGGCCAAGCACCGATGAAGCAAGAAAGGCCGTCGCAAGATTGACCAGCAACCAGTTGAAGCGCCCACGCGCCACGAACCACACCGGATCCGACAGTTCCTCCTCGCGGCCGACGCCGCCGAGGGCGCGAATGTCCTCCTCGGCCTCCTGCTCGATCACGTCGACGATGTCGTCGAAGGTGATGACCCCAACGAGCCTATCCGCCTCGTCCACCACCGGCGTGGCGACGAGATCGTAATGCTCGAACAAACGCGCCACGTCTTCCTGGTCATCGGTGACGCGGACCGGATGCATCTCCTCATCGACCAGTTCCGCGATCGGCACCGGCCGTTTGGTGCGCAACAGCCGGTCGAGCGCAACCGTGCCCTGCAGCCGGCCGGCGGTATCGACCACGTAGATCTCCCAGAAGCGGTCGGGCAGATCGGGGGTCTCGCGCAGATAGTCGATGGTGCGCCCAACGGTCCATACCGGCGACACGGCCGTGAACTCAGCTTGCATGCGGCGGCCGGCGGAGTTTTCCGGATAGAGCAGGCTGCGCGCCAGCGCGACGCGCTCGGGCGGCGCAAGCTGCTCAAGAATCTCGGTCTGCTCGTCCTTCGGCAGGTCCGCGAGGATGGCCACCGCGTCGTCGGAATCGAGTTCGCGCACGCCTTCGGCCACCGCCTCGGCGGGCAGCTCTTCGAGAATTTCCTCGCGGACGGTGTCGTCGACCTCGGTCAGCGCCGAAAAATCGAAGTCGTGCCCCATCAGCTTGACCAGCCGGGAACGCAGCTCCGGGTCGAGCGCCTCGATCAGATCGCCGACGTCAGCCTGGTGCAGATCCCCAACGAGTTCGCGCAGCGCCGCGGAATCGCCCGCCGTAATCGCCTGCACAACGCGCTCGACAAAATCCGCGCGCACCGCCCCCTCATCGTCGCGCAGCACGGCCGAGGGCCCAGCCGCAGTCACTTCTTTTTCCTCGAGCATTTGCGGCCTGCCGCATTGAATGGGACGAATGCATTGGGCTTCTACGCTCGGTGTCTTAAGCTGACAATCGCAAAGGAATTTGACACGGGCACTAATGGATCATCCTCTCGAGCGTTACACGCTGCGGCCGGCGCGATCGCCGCAGGAGTGGAGCGCCTATCACGCCATTCGCCGGGACGCGATCTTCGCCGCTTTGCTGCCGGGCCAAGCCTATGACGAGCACGACCCGGATGAATTCGAGCGCGGCCATCGTCCCCACGTGCTCGTCCGCGACGGCGAGGTCATAGGCACGGTGCGCATCGACCTCATCGGCGACACCCAAGCAGGCCTTCGCCTCATCGCCATCCGCCGCGATCTCCAGCGCCAAGGCCACGGCCGCGTTCTGCTCCGGCTCGCGGAACAAGCCGCGCTCGCCTTCGGCAGGACCGAGATCGTCATCAACGCCCACCCGACGTCGCTGACCTTCTACCTCGCCAATGGCTATCGCGAGGGTGAATGGCGCGACGCCGCGCCGGTGCCGGCAACCCTCATTCGGGTCGGGAAGCGGTTGCCGTAGCGCGCCCCGCGTGTCCCACGCGCAGCGCGGCGGCGGGTTTGCGCCTCACACGCACCCCACCAAGCGCAATACTGGCGGGGTTTCGAGACTGATATGAGCTGAGAAATCCGCCAACCGCTGCAAATGCGCCACACCTCGTCGGCATGCGGTTTGGTATGGTCGAGGCGTGCCGTTGCGTTGCGTGCTCCCGTGCAGCCGATCGGATACCCTGCGCATGCGCGCGCCAATGACCTTGCTATGGCTTAGTCTTCTCACCGCGACCGCCGCGGGGGAGACGGCGCCGGCCTGCTGGATGCCCGGCGATCTCGCCTCCACAAGGGCGATGAGCGGGTGCAGAAGGCCGCGGCGCGTATCGCCCCGCCGCAACGCATGCTCGCCGCGTATTCCCCCACCGCGCAGCGCGGGGTCATTCGCCGCGTCAAGCTGACCGGCGACAAGAAGCTCGTCGCCCTCACGTTCGATCTTTGCGAGCAGCCGTCCGAAATCTCCGGCTATCAGGGCGGCATCGTCGATTTTCTGCGCACGAACGGCATCAAGGCCACGTTCTTCATGGGCGGCAAGTGGATGCTCTCGCACCGCGAGCGCACGCAGCAGCTGATGTCCGATCCGCTGTTCGAAGTCGCAAACCACACGTGGGAACACCGGAACCTGCGAGTGGTGTCGGGACAGGCGCTCGTCGACGAAATCAAGAATGCGCAGGTCGCCTACGAGCAGGTGCGCGAGGAGCTCGAAGCCAAGCAGTGCACGGGACCGCGCGGCAACAGGCTCGCGCACGAGCAGGCGCCGCGGCGGCTCAGCCTCCTTCGCTTTCCGTATGGCGCTTGCAGCGCGGCGGCGTTGGACGAAGCCGCGCACCAGGGCTTGCTGCCGATCCAGTGGGACGTTTCATCCGGCGATCCGGCCTTCGCCCAGTCGGCGCGAGCGATCGAGCACCAGGTGCTCGCCAACGTTCAGCCGGGCTCGATCGTTCTATTCCACGCTAACGGCCGCGGGTGGCACACCGATGGCGCGCTCCCCGGTATCGTCGCCGCGCTCAAGGCGCGCGGCTACGAATTCACCACGGTTTCGGAGTTGCTGGCGGCGGGTGAGCCGGTGGTGTCCGCGACGTGCTACGACTCGCGGCCCGGCGACACCGACCGGCCTCGGCATCCGCTGCCCGTCGCCACCAGTCCATTCGGCTTCGGCTGGCTGTGGCACGGTGTCGCGTCGCCTGCAGCGACATCGGCCCACACCAGGTGACGGCGGCCTCGTTGTGGCCGCGGCCTTCGGCTCGGATCCACCCAATGACCGACCGAATGAAGGTGCGGGCCGCGCTCGCGCTGCTTGCGCTCGCGCTCGCGGCAACCGCAGCTCGCGGCGAATCAACCCCTGAACCAGCGGCCTGCTCCGCTGAAGCGCTCGGCACCGCGCGCGTTTTGCCGGTCGAGGCCGCAACGACGCCGCGCGTCGGCCGCAAGCATTTTCACGACACCCTCCCGCTCGCTCCCAAGGAGGTCGTGCTCACCTTCGACGACGGGCCCGCGCCCGGCACCACCGCCCGCGTTCTCGAGGCGCTCAAGCGCGAATGCGCGCGGGCATCGTTCTTCTTGCTGGGGCGCAATGCGCTCGCGCATCCGCAGCTCGCCCGCCGCGCGTTGAGCGAGGGCCATACTGTCGCGCACCACACGTTTTCGCATCCGCTGCTCAGCCGCATGCCGTTCGCGGCCGCGGAGGCCGAGATCGATCGCGGTTTTGCCGCGGTCGACACCGCGCTCTATGGCCGTTTCGAGCGTATGCCGAGGACGCCGTTCTTTCGTTTTCCCGGCTTTGCCTCCTCGCAAGCCCTGCTCGATCGATTGGAACGGCGCGGAATCGTGGTTTTCGGCGCCGATCTATGGGCAAGCGACTGGACCCCGATGTCGCCGCCGGTCGAGCTCAGCCTTGTCCTTGCCCGCGTGGAGGCCAATCGGGGCGGAATCGTCCTGTTTCACGATACCAGGGCGCAGACCGCCGCCATGCTCGCCGCCTTTCTGCGCGCGCTGAAAAGCCGCGGCTACCGTCTCGTGCACGTCGTTCCGGCGGCGGAGCGCTAAGTCCGGCCGAGCGCAGGTTCCTGGGCGCCCGTGTCGCGCCGTCACAGGCGTCATAAATCGGCCCCAACAGCGGCCCTTAAGGGGTCATTAAATTGCCGCCCCCTAGTGTTTGGATAGCGTGAGGGGCGAGACTCACCATCGGGCCCGGCGTTCTTTCACAGTTGGTCCAAATCGGAGTAGAACGGGGGCATGCGCAGCACCGTTGCCGCATCTGTTCTGCTGGCGTCCCTGCTCGGCATCGCCACCGCAGGCGCCGCCGAATGCCCCGCCGACGCGCTCGGCGTCAGCCGCACCATCACGGTCGACCCGAGCGAGCACCGGCTCGTCGGCAGCTGGCAGTACGGGGAATCGCTGCCGCTCAACGACCACGAGGTGGTACTGACCTTCGACGACGGTCCGCTGCCGCCCTATACCGATCGCGTCCTCGATCTGCTCGCCGCCGAATGCGTGAAGGCCACGTTCTTCATGGTCGGCCGCATGGTGCAGGCTTATCCCGCCGCCGTGCGGCGCGTCTACGACGAGGGCCATACGATCGCCAACCACAGCCAGACCCACCCCTTCACCTTCCACAAGATGTCGGTGGACCAGGCTTCGCACGAAATCGAGGGCGGCTTTTCCTCGCTGCGCAGC